>ENA-OQCF01000653-OQCF01000653.1-human-gut-metagenome-genome-assembly--contig:-NODE-653-length-13030-cov-2.372239_pt1 | contig 13030 bp, 14 predicted proteins | sample MGYA00242756_ERZ504573 | MGnify/ENA primary metagenome ERZ504573 (study PRJEB26092, sample SAMD00036240) | human gut metagenome | host: Homo sapiens | study: EMG produced TPA metagenomics assembly of...
GTCGGTATCTCCATACCTTCGTTCCATTTCTTCGATGGCGGCATTTAGGAAATCTGCGCGTGCTGAGAATATGGTGGTGATAGCCTCTTGCGAACGTGCCGGAAGCTGGTAAGCGTACCGAGAGGCAGCCGGGATGTTGAAGTAGTCGTTGCTGAGGCGGTAGTCTTCCATGATGATGTCTTCGCCCACTCCAAGGGAGGCAAGCACAAGCGCCGATACAATGCCTGTGCGCCCTTTGCCTGAAGAGCAATGGATTATGAGGGGATAATTGTTCTTATCCAGTAGGATATCGAAAATCTGACGGTATTCTTTAGTATAGTTGCTGATGAGCTCGCGGTTCATTCGCTCCACTATCCGGTGGACGGTATCACTCTTGATTGTCCGCTCCTGCACACCTTTCAGGATATGCTCCATATCACCAGTAGGAATAGGGATGTGCACCACTTTGAATTCTTGCTGCAAGGGGCTTTGTCTGTGTGCTTCATCGAATGAGCGCAGGTCGATGATAGTCCTTATTCCTATATTCTTGAGCTCCTTGCGCGAGCACGGTTCCAATTTGTCTATTTCGGCAGAGCGATATAGCATGCCCCAATGTACTTTCTTTTGGGTAGGATAGGACGTATAGCCTCCCAAGTCGCGGAAGTTCTGTATGCCGGGGATATTGATGTTGCGGGTGGCAATCTTTACCCGGTATTTGTCACCGAATACAAGCATGTAGTAGTATCGCTGTGTAGGGTCGGTAGTGATGACGGTCATCTTCAGATCGGAGATGTTGGCAATGGCAATAGGAACGTCTTCGGGGATGTCCTCCGGGTTAGTCGAGGCATATACTTTAACATTCCCTTTGATAAGAGGGGCCATTTCCCATTTCACAATGCAGTTGCCCACATTGTTTTCTTCGCATACAACGGAAATGTGAGGGGCAGTGCCGCTACAAGAAGGGAGCAGCACTGCCAAAACAAGCAAGTTCAATAAATTCCTATACATAATTCGTAACCTCTCTGATGTCGTTAATCACAAATATATGTATTTATCCACAGAGGTAACGTCAATGTCAGGCTTTTATATTTCTTTTTTGAACTTTAAAATTATCTGTGCTTCTCTGCAAATTCCTTTGAAACGGAGTTGTTGAAACTTTTGCATACCTCAGCGGCAAACTCAATGCCGCATTGGATAACTTGGTCCCAAGTAGCTTCGTTCATGGTATCGAGGTCCTTGTAGCGTACATTATGTTTCAGCAGCCCGAAGATGATGCCTGCGTTGAAATTATCTCCTGCACCGATGGTACTGACCGCTTCTAACGGAGGAATGGAATATTCCTTGGAAATCGTGTCGGTGCGCAATGATACCTGCTCTGCGCCGGCAGTACAGAGGAAGTTACGGCAGTAGAACTTTACTTTGTCTTTGTATATCTTGTCAGCCTCCTGCAGGCCCCACATATAGAAGAAATCCTCTTGCGAGCCGCGTACAATGTTGGCGTATTCTAGATTTTCGATGATGGTGGGAGCCAGCTTGATGGCCTCCTCTTTATGGGACGAACGGAAATTGGGGTCGTAATAGATAATGGCATGCATGTCGTGTGCGCGTTCCAGCAGTTCTAATACTTTGTCGCGCAATACGGGGTTTAAGGCATAATAAGACCCTATTATAACGATGTCGTCCTCTTGAATTTGTGGATACTCTATATCTAATCGTTGTTTGGGGTAATCTTTATAGAAGATGTATTCCGCATCACTCCGGTCGTTAAGGAAAGCGAGTGATACGGGGGATTTCCCGTCAGGGAAGACATTAACATGGTCTGTGGGGATATTGTTCTCGCGCATGAAGTTGAGTATGATATTGCCCACGTGATCATTGCCTGTTTCACTGATAAAGCAAATGGGAACGCCGATACGTCCCAGCGAGACGATGCCGTTGAATACTGAACCGCCTGGGACAGCTACTGTGGCTGTTCGCCACGGAATATGATGTCTAGTATGGTTTCTCCGATACCTATTACTTTACGCATAGCGATCTTGATTTTTCTCCGAGGTAACCACCGTGATGGCGCTTGGAGTAGTCTTCAATGGTGAATCCAGTTTCTTTCATGGTCTGTACAACCAAAATGTCACCGATGACGGTCATGGCAGTGGTTGAAGTCGTGGGCGTCATGCCCAATACGCATACTTCTTGGGGGTTCCCGGTGCTGAGGCATACATCGGATTCGTGTGCCAGGGGGCTATCAGGGTTTCCGGTGATGACGATAAACTTCAGTTCCGGACTTAGGTTATGTGCCAACTGTGTCAGCTCCACGATTTCACGAGTTTTGCCCGAATTGGAGATGAGTAGCAACAGATCATTCCCCTGAAGGATGCCGAGGTCACCGTGCTGTGCTTCGCTGGGGTGCAGGAAAACGGACGGAATACCGGTGGAGCAGAAGGTAGTAGCGATGTTCATGGCTATTTGTCCGGCCTTGCCCATACCCGAAGTTACCAGTTTCCCTTTTTTGCGGTGCACTTGTTCTACGATGAGTTCTACAGCTCTTTCATAAGCGTCCGTCACTGGAATGTTCAGTACGGCTTGTGCCTCTTTCTGCAAAAGCTCTTGAATGGATGCAATCATACTCTTAATGTATTTAATGTGCTAATATGCTAATGTGCTAATTGGCTGCGCTGTGATGCCGCATGGTCATTGGCATATTAGCACATTAATCACATTAGCACATTATAGCAATATGCAAATATCTGCAATTTTCTATAAACGGCAATAAGTTTTATTGTATTTTTGTCGCCTCAAATAGTTTGAAACGTCAGAATGAAGAAGTTAAAAGAGAATTTACCGTCGGCTTTCAACCAACATATTTTGTCCAACGGCTTGCGCATCATTCATGAACCTTCAGTCTCCAAGGTGGCTTATTGTGGTTTTGCTGTAGATGCGGGTACGCGCGATGAGCTTGAAAACGAGCAAGGTATGGCGCATTTTGTGGAGCACCTTATATTTAAAGGTACCGCCAAGCGTAAGGCATGGCATATCCTGAACCGTATGGAGAATGTGGGCGGAGACCTTAACGCCTACACCAACAAGGAAGAGACGGTGATTTACTCTGCTTTCCTGACCGAGCATTTCGGCCGTGCCTTCGAATTGTTAACGGATATTGTATTCCACTCCACTTTCCCGCAACGCGAAATCGAGAAGGAGACGGAGGTGATTATCGACGAGATACAATCCTACGAAGACAACCCTTCCGAGCTCATCTTCGATGATTTCGAAGACTTGATATTCAGAGGGCATCCCCTGGGATGCAACATTCTGGGCAATCCCGGGCAACTGAAGCTGTTTCGCAGTGAGGATGCCGCTGCATTCACTTCTCGCTTCTACCATCCCGGCAATATGGTCTTTTTTGTTCTGGGCAATCTGGACTTTAGGCAGGTGGTGCGCTGGGCGGAAAAACTCCTCGCGGATATACCTGCCATGGCAGTGGACAACCGCCGTACGCCACCGCCCCTCTATGTACCCGAGCATCTTGTAGTGCATAAGGATACTCACCAGGCACATGTCATGATTGGCAGCCGGGATATAATGCATACGATGACAAGCGCACCGCACTTTACCTGCTGAACAATGTTTTGGGTGGCCCGGGCATGAACAGCCGATTGAACGTTTCTCTCCGTGAACGTCGTGGGCTGGTCTATAACGTAGAATCCAACTTGACTTCCTATACCGATACGGGAACTTTCTGCATCTACTTCGGTTGCGACCCTGCAGATTTGGACTACTGCACCCGCCTGGTATATAAGGAATTGAAACGCTTGCGTGATGTCCGGATGACTTCCTCGCAGCTTGCGGCTGCCAAGAAGCAACTTATCGGACAAATCGGTGTAGCTTCGGATAATAATGAGAACAATGCGTTGGGCATGGGCAAGACTTTCCTGCATTATAATAAATGTGAAACTTCCGAAGCCGTGTTCCATCGCATTGAACAGCTCACTTCGGAAGCTCTGTTGGAGGTGGCAAACGAGATGTTTGCCGAGGACTATCTTTCGACGCTCATTTATCGCTGATCGCTTTTTTTATTTGAAAACCTGCAACATAGGACGTCTTATCCATACTTGTGGCTGTTTCAGTCCGAGGATGTGGACAATGGTGGAGGCAACGTCATACTGCATCATGCTTTCGTGGAATTCGCCTCCTTTCTTAATGTTCTTTCCGGAGCCTGCATTTCCTGCATGGTCTTGTTGCCATGGCCGTTTTCAATGCCTCCGTGGTTGGCAGTAACGATGAAGATGGTAGGAAATATGCTATGATGGTTCAATACACGTGACTGAAGTTCGGGAGTCTTAGGCCTCATTGTAGCACCCAGCCATCAAGACCGATGAAAACTACGTGTTTGGCTCTTCACTTAGCATTGCAGGGAACAGAAAAGAGGTATACCGCTGTCGGAGTGATGAGTAATGTAAAAGTCAGTTTCTTCATGTTTTCTTTAGTTTTTATTTATTCTTTTCCAGTCGTTGCATGCTGAATTCACAGCCGCAATACTGCTGGTTATAGAAATCATACTCTTTCAGCAGTTGGTTGCGTCGCTCCTGGAGCCCGCCCTTCCGCCAATTCTGTTCCCAGAAGAGGGTGCCCGGATAGAGTGCGGCGGCACGGCGTCCTGCTTCATTGATTTGTTCCAGGCTTTTCCAGCGCGAAGAGGCAAGGGTGGTAGTGAATACGGAGAAACCATGCTCGGAAGCGTAGCGGGCTGTTTCTGTCAGGCGCAGAGTGAAGCACTTCAGGCAGCGGCTGCCGCGTTCCGGTTCATGCTCCAGGCCCTGCATGGTATGTAACCAGTGTGCATAATCATAGTCTGCATCGATGAAATCGATGTTTTTGGAGGTTACGAAACGGATAGCCTCGTTTTTCCTTGTCTCATATTCTGCCTGCGGATAGATGTTGGGATTGCAGTAGAATACGGTCGGGCGTATGCCGTTGGCCAGCATGCACTCGATGATGGCGGAAGAACAAGGTGCGCAGCACGAATGCAGCAGCACCTTGTTGTCACCGTTGGGTGTCTGAACTTTCAACATTATACTTTCAGTTTAATCTTGCCTTTCACCAGCAGGCCGGTCAGCCCCACAATGACAAGCGAGAACACGAGGGACTTGAGCAGTCCCGGTACACCGCTTCCCAATGCCTCGGGATAGTGCAGATGCAGCAGTTGCTGGACAGCATACCAGATGTAAGGGATAATATAGCAGGTCAGCGTTGCCGTACCTGCAGGTTTGATGATATCGAACCAGTTGGTCTTGCCTTTCACGTCCGTCAGCCAGTAGAAGAAACCGAACAGCGGGAAGAACATGGCTAGGCAGTAGAACAACCATGTCGGCGTGGCTTGTATTTTGGATATAATCCAGAACGGGTGTGAGACGAGGGCAAGGACAAGCATTCCTACGCCGAGGGCACAAAGCATGCCGATGAATCGTCCCGGCCGTTCCCGGTCGGCATAACGCTGCATGAGCAGGGAGGTCAATACGCCGGACATACCGAAGGCATGCAGCGTCCAGTCACTCGGGGTAAAGGGAAGCAGGATAATCCGGCTGCCGTACTCTCCAGGTATCAATCTGAATGGCTGACTACGGCAAGCAATACGACCACGAACCAGGCAATGGCATTCTTCCGCAGGCTTTCCCGGGTGAACAGATAGATGCCTGCACATACCGCATACGTCCAGCCGATAAGTCCGAGGATGCCCCACCAGCTTATCTGGAACGGTTTCCCGTTCATGTCCTTGTAGATGACGAGGAAGGCGAGCAGCAGCACGCCTGCTGTTTTCATTGCGGTGAAAAGGGTCTTTTTCGTTCCTTCCGCTTTGGGATATACCCCCAGGTGAGGAAGAAACCGATGACCATCAGGATGGAAAACCATTGGTGCGATAGACCGCCTTCGATGCCTCCGCTGTTCAGTGAAAACAGTCCCATGCAATCAGCGCCACTGTCCGCCAGAAGATATGGGCCACGACTTGCAGGGTGTTGTCTCCCTTTTTGTACCGGTTTTGTATGGCAAAGGATACGGACATGCCCATACAGAAAAGGAAAGCGGGGAAGATGGTGTCGGAGAATCCCATCATGTCTTCGTCCATCCTAGCATGCATCAGCCAGTGGGGGACGTTTTTCAGTCCGGGAATGTCGTTGACAAAGAGCATGAGGAACATGGTGAGTGCGCGGAATACGTCTACCGCGGCAACGTTGGGGTGTTAAGCTTTTCATGATAGATAATTTGTTTGGGGGTTTAGAACGCAAATATAGGAAACTATTTTTTCCGATGCTACTGCTTTGCAGGATTTCTTGCTATATTTGCATGAACTTTATGGTCATGGAAAGGAGATTGTTCACTTTTTTGTTTTCTTGCCGTCGTGGTATGGCAAAGTGTGGTTTTTGCTGCCGGCACGCCCTCTTTTACTGCGCTGACGTCCTCTTTGGATGAGGCTATCGAGGCGCACCGGCACTATGTCGCCGTGCGTGAAGGACGCATTGCCCGGCTGAAGCGCCAAGTGCTGGATACCGATACCGCCAATATCTCTTTTTTTCGATGGAATGGGGAAATCTATAAGGAGTATAAGACATATATCTGCGATTCGGCCATCCATTATCTTCGTGTCAATCTGGATTGGGCAGAGCGTTATGGCCGGCAGGATGCGGTACTCGAAACAAGGCTGGAGCTTGCCCACCTGATGGCTTCGGCAGGTATGTACGAGGAGGCTGCCGAACTCTTGAGGCAGACGGACAAAGCTTCCCTTCCCTCCCATCTGCTGCCGGACTATTACAATGCCTGTCATAAACTTTACACAGAACTGAGTTTCTATACGCTGGACGATTCTTTCAAGAAGCATTATCAGGCTTTGGCTACCCATTATGACGATTCTTTGATGCAGGTACTTCTGCCTTCATCCTCCCTCTACCTGGAACGAAGAGAGGCGCGGGAGGCCGCTGCAGGCCATCCGGACGAAGCTTGAGCATCAATGATACGCGTCTGGCACATGCCAAGCCCAATACTCCCGAATATGCGCTGGTGACCTATCAGCGCTCATTGCTCTACCGCCGGCTCGGGAACCGGGAGGAGGAGAAGCGCTATCTGGCTTTGTCGGCACTGACCGATATTCGCCTGAGCATCACAGACCATGCCTCACTCTGGAACCTGGCGGAACTTCTTTATGAGGAAGGGATATGAGCATGCCTACCGTTACATCCGTTTCTCGTGGGACGAAACCAACCGATACAACGCCCGTAGCCGCAGCCTCCAGACTGCCGGCATCCTTTCACTGATAGACCTCACTTATCAGGCCATGCGCGAGAAGCAGAATGACCGGCTCCGGCTGTACCTCTGGCTCATCAGCACTTTGATTGTGCTGTTGGTGGTGGCAGTGGGCTTTATCTACCGGCAGATGCAGCGACTCTCTGCCGCACGGAACAAACTGGAGCATGCCAACGAGCAACTGCAACTCTCAAACAACATCAAGGAGGAGTATGTGGGCCGTTTCATGAATCTCTGCTCCGTTTATATCAACCGGCTGGATACCTACCGGCGGATGGTCAACAAGAAAATCTCTGCCGGGCAGATGGAAGAGCTGCTGAAGATGGTGCGTTCCCGTGAGGTGCTGGACACCGGACTGAAGGAACTCTATGATAACTTTGATACTGCCTTCTTGCACCTTTTCCCCGATTTTGTCGATAAATTCAATGACTTGCTGCAGCCCGAAGAACGCATCGTGCTCCGTAAAGGCGAGTTGCTAAATACGGAACTCCGCATTTTCGCCTTGATTCGTCTGGGCATCGACGACAGTTCGCAGATTGCAGAATTCCTCCGTTATTCCGTAAACACCATCTATAATTACCGTGCCAAAGTGAAGAACAAGGCCCGCATTTCGCGCGAGGACTTTGAAATACGGCTGATGCAGATACGCTGACAATACGTCAAACCGGCTTTTTGAATCCACTTTCTGCCTTTCTCTTCTTCTACTTATATTTCTGATTATTAGTTGTTTGTTTTGTTTGTGCTTCTTTACTTCTTCCACCTATTCCCGATTCGCCGGTACGAGGTGTTCTTATCTTTCCTAACTTTGGGGAAGTAAAAGCGAATATCGCAACTAATACCATAACCAAAATTATTGCCATGAAACATTTATTAGCGACAAGCATTTCCATCGCCTTGCTGTCTTTGGGCCTTGCGGGATGCGGTGAGAAACAAGCGACAAAAGAAGTAACTTCGGATGCATTCGTAACCATTCAGGGTCAGGACTTGATAAAGCCCGACGGTACCAAACTCTTCATCATGGGTACCAACCTGGGTAACTGGCTGAATCCGGAAGGATACATGTTCAAGTTCAACAAGACCAATTCCGCTCGTTTCATCAATGAGATGTTCTGCCAGCTGGTGGGACCGGACTTTACGGCCGACTTCTGGAAAGCATTCAAGGACAATTATGTAACGCGCGAGGACATCCGCTTCATCAAGGAGCAGGGTGCCAACACCATCCGCCTGCCTTTCCATTACAAAATGTTTACGGACGAGGACTATATGGGGCTGACTGCCGACCAAGACGCTTTGCCCGCGTGGATAGCCTGGTAGAGTGGTGCCGCGAATCGGACTTGTACCTCATCCTCGACATGCATGACGCCCCCGGCGGACAGACGGGCGACAACATCGACGACAGCTACGGCTATCCCTGGCTGTTCGACAGCGAAGTCAGCCAGCAACTTTACTGTGACATCTGGCGCCGGATAGCCGACCACTACAAGAACGAACCGGTCATCCTCGGTTACGAACTCTTCAACGAGCCCATTGCCCCTTACTTCGAGAACATGGAGGAGCTCAACGGCAAGCTGGAAGATGTATATAAGAAAGGTGTAGCCGCCATCCGCGAGGTGGACAGCAACCACATCATCCTGCTGGGCGGTTCGCAATGGAACGGTAATTTCAAGCCTTTCAAGGACTCCAAGTTCGACGACAAGATAATGTACACCTGCCACCGTTACGGAGGCGAACCTACCCAAGCTGCCATCCAGACGATTATCAACTTCCGCGACAGTGTGAACCTGCCCATGTACATGGGTGAGATAGGCCACAATACGGACGAATGGCAGGCCGCTTTCTGCCAGACGATGCGCGAGAACAACATCGGCTATACCTTCTGGCCCTACAAGAAGATGGACGGTTCTTCTTTCGTCGGCATCACTCCGCCGGAGAACTGGGCAAACATCGTGTATTTCTCCGAAGCACTGCGTGCCACGTACAAGGAAATCCGTGAGGCACGTCCCGCGCAGGCCATGTCCCGCAAGGCGATGATGGACTTTATCGAGGCATGCAAACTGAAGAATTGTGTGGTTCAGGAGGGTTATATCCGGTCATTGGGAATGAAGTAGCGGGTACTGCCTCGCTGCAAACAGTACGTATCAAGTCCCAGAGGATGAGATGCCGGGACTTAGCATGAAAGAGGTAGGGACTGAGCTGTACACACCATAGGACTGAGAACCCAAAACATCCGGATGTTTTAAGGCAAAACATGGGGATGTATTGGGATAAAACATCCGGGTGTTTTGGGGTAAAACATGGGGATGTTTTGGACAACAACATCCGGATGTTATGGATACTCACTATACGGCTGTAAGGATTTCAGTTCCTATGTGTGGGGGGATAAGTCATATTCCTTGTCTGCTGGGGATTGTCAATAGTACGGACTGATTATGAGTACTTACTTAAATTATATAACAACTTAAATTGTACAACAATGAAAAAAGTATTATTCGGTTTGGTTCTGGCTGCTGTCGCGCTGCCTCTTTCAGCCCAGCAGAAGCCCGTCTATCTGGACGCAAGCAAACCTATTGAAGAAAGAGTGGAAGACGCTTTGAGCCGTCTGACCCTGGAAGAGAAAGTGAAGTTGACTCATGCGCAAAGCAAGTTCAGCAGTGCGGGTGTACCCCGTCTGGGCATTCCCGATGTATGGACGGATGACGGCCCTCACGGTATACGTCCCGATGTGTTGTGGGACGAGTGGGAACAAGCCGGATGCACCAATGACTCCTGTGTGGCTTTCCCTGCCTTGACTTGTCTGGCAGCAACCTGGAACCCCGAAATGTCTCTCCTTTACGGACAGAGTATCGGTGAAGAGGCGCGCTACCGCAACAAATCGGTCTTGCTGGGCCCTGGTATCAATATCTACCGTACACCGCTCAACGGACGCAACTTTGAGTATATGGGTGAGGACCTTATCTGGCCGGAAAGATTGGTAGTGCCTATATCCGGGGCGTGCAGCAGAATGGTGTGGCTGCCTGCGTGAAACACTTTGCCTTGAACAACCACGAAGTGAACCGTCACACCACCAATGTCATCGTGGACGACCGCGCCCTTTATGAAATCTATCTGCCTGCCTTCAAGATGGCTGTGCAGGAAGGTGGAGCGTGGAGCATCATGGGTGCCTACAACCTTTACAAAGGCCAACATCTTTGCCACAACCAATACACATTAAACGATATATTGAAGGGCGAATGGGGATTCGACGGCGTAGTCATTTCCGACTGGGGCGGCACGCACGATACTCGGCAAGCCATTACCAATGGGCTGGATATGGAATTCGGCAGTTGGACTAACGGACTTTCAAATGGTGCCAGCAATGCATACGACAATTATTATCTGGCGAATCCCTACCTGAACCTCATACGCGAAGGCAAGGTCGGTACTAAGGAGCTGGACGACAAGGTACGCCGCATTCTGCGCCTTATCTTCCGTACGGTGATGAATCCCGACCGTCCGTGGGGAAGTATGCTTTCTCCGGAGCATTACGAGGCTGCCCGCCGCATCGGCGAGGAGGGCATCGTACTGTTGCAGAACAAAGGCAATGTGCTCCCGATAGATTTGGACCAGACTAAAAAGATTCTGGTAGTGGGCGAAAATGCTATCAAGATGATGACTGTAGGTGGTGGCAGTTCTTCGCTGAAGGTGCAGCGTGAGCTTTCTCCGTTGGACGGTATCAAGCAGCGTGTGGCTGGCAAGGCTGAAGTGGTGTATGCTCGTGGCTACGTGGGCGATGCAAGCGGTGAGTATAATGGTGTGGTGACTGGACAGAACCTGAAGGATGACCGCACTCCCGAAGAACTGATAGCCGAAGCCGTGAAAGAAGCCCAGGATGCCGATTATGTAATCTTCATCGGCGGTTTGAACAAAAGCAACGGCCAGGACTGTGAGGATTCAGACCGTGAAGGTCTGGGTTTGTCTTACGGACAAGATGCTGTTATCTCTGCACTGGCAAAGGCAAACAAGAATCTGATTGTTGTCAACATTTCCGGCAATGCCATTGCCATGCCGTGGGTGAACGAAGTGCCTGCTATCGTTCAGGACTGGTATCTGGGTTCCGAAGCCGGTAGTGCTCTCGCCGCTATCCTTATGGGGGATGTGAATCCCAGTGGCAAGCTTCCGTTTACCTTCCCCGTGAAGTTGGAGGATTGCCCGGCCCACAGCCTGGGTGAATATACCGGCAAGCGGAGCAAGGACATCATCGACATCAAATACAATGAAGTATTTTTGTAGGTTACCGTTGGGCCGATAAGCAGAAGAAGGTGAAACCGTTGTTCCCCTTCGGCCACGGTTTGAGCTATACCATTTTCGAGTATGGCAAGCCCACAGCCGACAGCAAGACCATGCAGGCCGACGGTACGCTGACCGTGAAGGTTTCTGTAAAGAATACCGGAGCGCGCGAAGGGCAGGAAGTTGTCCAACTGTACATCAGTGACAAGAAGTCCTCTCTGCCTCGTCCCGTCAAGGAACTGAAAGGTTTCCAAAAGGTGAAACTGGCTCCGGGCGAAACAAAGGAAGTCACATTTACCATTGATAAGGAGGCTCTTAGCTTCTTCGATGACACCCAGCACGCTTGGGTGGCCGAGCCGGGTAAGTTCGAGGCTGTCATAGCAGCTTCGGCAGCCGATGTGAAGGGAACGGTTCCTTTTGAATTGAAATGATGTAGGGAAATAAAGTTTCCTTTTAGGTTATTATCAAAGATAGTGTAGATGGAGGGTGTGGCCGTGAGGTTGCACCCTTTCTTTGTACTCTTTACAAGCCAATATGTTTTCTTATATTTCTGAGTTTCTTCGGGTTGGCTAAAGAAGATGCAGATATGCTGGATGTTAGAGTCAAAGCAGTGATGTTTTGTAGTAATGGGTGAGTTTTTACCGCCGTGTTTAGGCAGATTTTCATCTTTTATATTTATTTTTGCAGAAATCAATGTTTAATAAAACTATCATGAAGAAGTATTTAGCAGAAATGATCGGGACAATGGTTCTTGTCCTGATGGGATGTGGTAGTGCTGTCTTTGCCGGAAGTGCGGCGGGGGCGGTTAGTGCAGGTGTCGGAACGCTGGGAGTGGCTTTTGCTTTCGGCTTGTCCGTTGTGGCGATGGCATACGCTATCGGAGGAATCTCGGGATGTCATATTAATCCTGCCGTTACCCTGGGCGTTCTGTTGTCCGGCAGGATGAGCGGGAAAGATGCAGCCATGTATATGGTGTTTCAGGTTATCGGGGCGGTTATCGGTTCTGCCATTCTTTATGCATTGGTGTCTACGGGCGCTCATGGCGGTCCTACGGCTACCGGTTCCAATGGGTTTGCTGACGGAATGATGTTGCAGGCATTCATTGCAGAGGCTGTGTTCACGTTTATCTTTGTGCTGGTTGTCTTAGGTTCTACGGATTCCGAGAAGGGGGCGGGTAATCTTGCAGGATTGGCCATTGGTCTTACGTTGGTATTAGTGCACATTGTTTGTATTCCTGTTACGGGAACTTCTGTCAATCCTGCCCGTAGCATCGGTCCGGCACTGTTCCAGGGTGGCGAGGCTCTCTCTCAGTTGTGGCTGTTCATTGTAGCTCCGTTTGTGGGTGCTGCGCTGAGTGCCGTTGTATGGAAAGTGCTTGCTGCAAAAGAAGGTAAATAAATGCCGGCGACAGTGCCTTAAGAAGAAGGCGGCTGATGGCAGAAAACTTTATAAAAGGGAAAGCCCTTCCGTCGACTTCAAGTTCGAACTTCGG
>ENA-OQCF01000656-OQCF01000656.1-human-gut-metagenome-genome-assembly--contig:-NODE-656-length-13021-cov-2.073910_pt1 | contig 13021 bp, 7 predicted proteins | sample MGYA00242756_ERZ504573 | MGnify/ENA primary metagenome ERZ504573 (study PRJEB26092, sample SAMD00036240) | human gut metagenome | host: Homo sapiens | study: EMG produced TPA metagenomics assembly of...
GATTCAGCACCGTATATATGCACACACAGCAACAACAGAACAAGGTGGTGGCTGTGATGGACTTCGGAACGGATGGAGGAGACAAGCACATTACCATCGGACGCATTGAGGAGGGCAAATTCAAGGCGAGCGACCTGCGGCTTCGTTTTGAGTTGGGTAATTGCCGGGAGACTTGCATCCAGCTGCCTTCCTGCGACAACGATGCTTTTACCTTGGAAGTGGAGGGGGTGCAAATAGCCATTCAGTTGCTTGAGGCCCGGTTCGGTTCTTGGAAAGGACATTGGGAACAAGGGAAAGACGAGAAGAATGCCTGGATAGATTATGTGATTTATGCTGGTGAGGAGAAGGATTTTGATTTGACAAAGATAGACCAGGCTGTCTATGCATTGGCTTTGTCAGTAGGAAGCAAGGTAGATGAGGTAGCCATAAAGGATACCAAGTCGATTCTTTCCGAGGGAATGTTGCAGGTTTCATGGGGCAGATTGTCCGTCGAAGTACCTGTAAAACCGACTGAAAAACCGATTAAATCAGTAAGCCAATGGTTCTATTGAGATATGCCAAAGCACTACTGAGTTGCTTGATTTTCTGTTCCATACTGCCTGTGTTTGCCACGGTACAAGAGATGGAAGTGATCTATACGTCGGAACTTGCCAATACCCGACATCCTTTGGTAGGGTATTGGTTCATCACTCCCGAAACACTGGAGGGGGATGTTTACTTGAAGCAATTGGAAGAGTATGCCCGGACCACTCCTTACACCTTAATTTTTCTGACGGCGCGCAACGGCGTAGATTTTTATGATGTAGAAACCATGCATCCGGTGTTTGAACGCCTAGTGGCGAAAGCAGACAGCTTGAACATCGGCATCGGGCTGCAAGTCTGGCATGCACGAAACTATACGGAGGAGAATTGCAGTCGCACGATTGTGGAAACGGAAACCAGACTGAATGCCAACGGTACTGCCGTGTGCAGCAACAAGCCGCATCATGTCCGAACGGTAAAGCCGTTCAAACAGGAACTGTTGCGTGCCTACGCTTTCCAGAAATGTGGCACGGATACCTACAAACCCGGTTCTCTTCACGAAATCACCCGCTGCTGTGTGCAGAAAGGAGACGTGGATAGGTTCCAGATAGAGATTAACGCTGGCGAGGAACTGGCGGGCTACGATGTGTATGTGATGTCGGAAATTTATTATGAATGGCCGACTCTGTTTGCCGATTACACGCTTGACAGCTATTACCGGGTGTTGAAAGCCTATTCGGACATCCCATTCAAAGGAATCGGTTTCGACGAGTTCGGCTACATGGCTGTACAGCCTGGCTTCATGATGAAGGACGACGAAACGTTCCGCATCCGTCATTATTCGTTGGCAATGAAGGAACAATATCGCCACCAATACAACCGGAATCTGGATGAAGATTTGTTCCAGATGCGCTATTCGCCCGAGGGAAATGACACCGAGAAGATAAAGGCGAAGAACTTTTATATGGATGTGATGAGGCATGGACCTTTGAGAGCGGAAAGAGCCTTGGCGCGTTTTGCCAAAAAACTCTATGGCACGGACGTTTTCTTGGGACTGCACAATACCTTCCATAATGCGTTTGATGAGGATGAAATCTGGTCTACCGGCATCAATTGGTGGACGTTGCCCCGCGACTATGGGCATAGCGATGAAAACATCGCCACTGCCATACAGATGGGAATCGGCATGGCGAATACACAGAATGTGATGTACAACATGTATTATCACAGAAATTTGGATATTTTCGCAAGCAAAGCTTTGACGGATTTACAATATGGCATACGGACGCACTACCATGCCATCAATGACAAAGGTGCATGGGGAGTCTCTTTGGAATCTTCCGAAGTGGCTCCTACTATATGGAAAGTGGAGCGCATGGCGAAACTGCTGAACCATTTCAACGCTACATACGCCGACTGCCGTATTTTGGTTATTGCCGGCATGGAGGCGTTGGCAAACTGGTATCCTGATTACGGGAAACGGGGCAGGTATGACATTAACAACACCTTGCAGTTTCAGGAGAAAGTGCAGGAAATGTGGAAGGCGGGCTATCTGAATGCCTTGGTGCCGACTGATTTGATAGAGAACGATGTACTGACACTGAACCACGAGTACAAACCCATGATGAACGGACATGTCTTTGAGGCGGTCGTTTTGCTGAACCCTCAGTATATCAAGCCCAAAACCGCCGATTTCATCAGACGTTATGTCAATGCCGGAGGTAAGTTGCTGTTAGAAGGGGAAGCGCAAAATGACTTTTATGCGAATGACCTCAGTGAGTGGCAAAAGGAGGTGGCAGGAAAGGCTGTGGCAACCCGTTTCTCGCTGGAGAATGTGGCTAAGTTGGGGATTCTTCCCAACGGCTATGTTGAAGGGAACCGTTGTGCGGACGGTGCCGTGGTTGTGACGGATTATCTTTCGTTGAAAAACGACTCCCGCACTGAGTTCTCTATCCGGGTGGGTAATCATGTGTACACTGGCAAGTATCAGGGAATGGTGGCGTTGGATATTGATGAAACAGGGACAATCAAACGTTTGGCTTGCGGTGCTTTCGATGAGTTGTTCCGTGACGGGAAGTCAATCCTAAAAATAAAATCGCCAGCGGACATTGTATTGGTTACAGATAAACAAGGTCTGAAGATGACGGTAGTCGGTTCGGAAAAGAAAAACAAATTAATATACCATGAATAGAATGAAACGTTTTAATTATACTTTTATTTTACTTCCGTTCTTGGCTTGCTGGTTGTTGTTGGCAAGCTGCGGTGGCATGAAAGTGGAATGCGAAGGCTTTGAACCTTCCGTTACTACGAAGTTGGTGGAAAAAGATATGAAGCTGTATCTGAAAGAGATACCCGGAGCAGAGAAGGTGAACTACGTCTTGTGTGTGGACTCCACGCTGGAGGATGGATCGTTTGGTTATCGGGTGGAAGAGAACCGGATATGCCTGATAGGCGGAGATGAACTGGGAGCTGCGCACGGTTTCTATACGCTGCTTGAGGAACTGGGCTATACGTTTGATGTGACCGGCGTTTCCAAGCTGGGGTGAAGAAGAAACTTTCACAGATAGAGAGCAAAATGGTAACTCCCAAAGTGCGTTGGAGAGGAATCCGCCAACATGTGAATTTCCCGATGGACATTTCTTCTTATAAGATAGAAGATGCCAAGGAGTATCTGAACTCTTTGCTGCGTATGCGTTTTAACAAACTGGTGATTCACAGCTATCCGGGTCAGTGGTACGAAACGCAAATAGGAGACAGCTTGGCGCTTGCCGGTAATTTCTTCTATGGAAATGTGCATTACATGTATGACAACGAACGGTTGAAAAAGAACGTGTCGAGAAATGACAGCATTTTTTGTATACCGGGTGCCGAACCCCTCTTTTCCAATCCTGCCGAGCGTAGCCGATTTGCAGTGGCTTGGATGCAGAAGCTGATAAACTATGCCGCTGATTTGGGATTCTATGTGCAATACTCTTTCGAGCCTCGCTACGCAACCATTGAACAAACTGTGCAAACCACCGAAGACATCCTGAGAAGCTATCCCCGACTGAATGCCTTGGAGATGATAACGGAAGAAACCGGAGGATGGGGACCGCGTTGCACGGAAGAGGAGGTAAGAAACACACTGAATGAATATTTCCCGGAGGACATTGCCAATGATTCTACGGTATGTGCTCCCATTCGTTCCCAACAGTCTGACTTGAATGCCTTGTATAAGCAGGTAGGTATCATTGTGAAGACTATAGAGAAGTTGCAGGCAGAGAAGCACGATGGACCGGAATTGAAATTAGGTATCTATTCTTCCATCACGGATTATACGAAAGGGGGGTACCGGTTGGCACGTCTGGCTTTGCCGGAGACTCCTATCTGTCTGATGCCTTCGCATGGAAGCGAGGGAACGGCACAGGCTGTCATGGACGTCATCCACACTCCGGAGGATATGCGTCATACGGAACTATACTCCTGGATAGAGTTTGACGGATTGATGTACCTGTATCAAAACTCGGTTGAGGGCAATGCACGTCTGATGGGATATATCGAGCAAATGCTGCCCGGTGAACAGCATGGCTCTTTGTTGTATAACCACTGGCGGACGGCAGAGAACCGAACATCGGCGCGTTATGCCGCGGAGTCAACATTGAAAGGGAAGCTCTCTTCCTATTTTTTCTATCAGGAGTATGCGGCAAGATTGGGCATCGAAGATGTGGAAAGGTATGACAGTGTAATGACAATGGTGAATGAAGGAGATAGTTATGCCAAGAAACACTTGGGAATATTGGCTTCTGCTGGATGGGAGCCTGGCGTGCGGGAGGTTCGTACACGTGGATGAGAAAGGAACAGATAAAAGCTGCGCATGATTACTATCTGGAAGCGGGAAAAGTCCTGTCCGACTTGATTAAACCGCTCGATAAGTCGAGTGAAGCCTTTCGTTATCTGTCGTTCATCGGTAATCGGATTCTCTGTTCGGTTATCTATTTGCAGGCTTTCGAAGAGGCTGTTGAGATACAGACCATTCGTAAGGAAGAGGATGGAACGGTTTCGGAAGCGGAACAGCTACGTGCGCAGGAGATTTGTAATCGTGCCTTGTTGCTGTTCGACCAATACATGGAAGTGCATGCGCAGATGATGCCTGATCGTGGATGCGAAGGAACTTTAGTAAGCCTTTGGAATGCGCCTGTCAGAGGATTGAAGATCTATCGGTCTAAATTGGGAGGGGTGGCGCCCGAGGAATTGCCTCGTAGCAATAAGCCGGTTGACGCACCGCCTTTGCCCATCTTTTACGAGAAAAAGTAATAGTTGTATCTTTTATAAATTTATATCAAACAAATGAAAATATGAAATATGTTTTATGCTTGCTTTTGGCGTTGGTTGTTTGGAGGGAAAAGTTTTGCAAAAGGTAACGGAGATTTGAATTTGAAGAATTTTCCCGAAGGATATGTCCCGAAAGAGATTGGTGCCAAGTTGGGCCGCCACTTCATACCGGGCAAACATTTTCTGCATGATGCAAATGGATTCATTATGCCGAAGTTTGTACGTGGCTGGGGGCTTTGCGCTATGCCCAGGTAGCCGGTGATGATGAACTGATCGGAATGTTGGAGAAGCGTTTTGAACCTTTGTTCACGGAGGAGAAGGTGTATCTCCCGATTAAGAACCATGTCGATTTGAACATGTTCGGTTGTTTGCCTTTGGAATTTTACCGAATCACTAAGAATCAGAAATATTATGATTTGGGAATGCCTTATGCCGACACGCAATGGCAATTGCCAGCTGACGCCAGTGACCGAGAAAAGAAATGGGCGCAAAAAGGCTTTTCTTGGCAGACCCGCCTTTGGATTGACGATATGTTTATGATTACTATTGTACAGAGCCAGGCATACCGGGTGACAGGAAACAAGGAATATATTAATCGGGCGGCAAAGGAGATGGTTTATTATCTAGATGAATTGCAATGCGAGAACGGATTGTTTTATCACGCCCCAGACGTTCCTTTCTATTGGGCACGCGGAAACGGCTGGATGGCAGCTGGCATGACGGAATTGTTGAAAGCGCTTCCCAAAAACAATCCAGAGCGTAAACGTATTTTGAAGGGATATTTGACGATGATGAATAGCTTGAAAGAGTATCAAGGAGAAAACGGAATGTGGAACCAGCTGGTGGACCAGCCGGACTGCTGGCCGGAAACTTCAGGCTCGGCAATGTTTGCTTATGCCATTATTACCGGTGTGAAGCAAGGATGGCTCCCCAAGAAAGAATATGCCCCGATTGCGCGAAAAGCGTGGTTGGCACTTGTCCCTTATATCAATGAGCAGGGCGATGTGACTGAAGTATGTGTGGGCACCAATAAGAAGAATGACAAGCAGTATTATTACGACCGTCCCCGCATAACCGGCGATTATCATGGGCCAGGCACCTACCTTTGGTGCGTAACGGCGTTGATGGAGTAATAACGTATAAACTATATTGCAAAATGAATATCAAAAGGTTTTTGGGATTTGGTTGTATGTTGGGGCTTTTTTTAGGAAGTTCAGCTAAGACCATTGATGTATATGTATCCCAACAGGTTTCAGGACAGGGAGATGGCAGTAAGAACAATCCGTTCGTTTCCCTTCAGCAGGTGACGGAAAAACTCAAAGAGTTGCGTGCAAGCGGGAATATCGATCCGGTAAATGTATGTATTGCCCCTGGATTGTATGAACTGGAGGCTCCGTTGCGGATGACTTCCGAGCAGAACTCCGGAAATGATGGAATGGTGACATTCCGTTCGTGGGGAAAAGGAGACGTCGTATTGAGCGGCGGCAGGCACATTACGGATTGGGTGGAAATAGAATCGAACCACTGGGTGGCAGAATTACCAGAAGTGAAAAATGGAAATTGGTATTTCCGACAATTATTTTCCGGGCATAAACGTTTGGTACGTGCACGTACCCCTAATGAAGGATTCTTCAGAACAAAAGGTGGGCTTTCCATTATAGGAAAAGCCAATCGTGTATTGGGTGATTCTGAAAAGGAAGCAAAATTCTGGTTATCACGTTGTGGTTTTGCGTATACAGGCGATGACGTTCGTTATTGGGACGATTGGCAGAACGCCGAGATATTGACCTTCCATAGTTGGGAGTGTTCCTGGCAATCCATCTTGTCGATAGATACGCTTAAAAATGAAGTCTATTTCACCTCTCCTTGTCGCTATCCTGTAGGAAATTTCGGACAGAATATGCGTTACAGGATTGAAAACATACGTGAGGCTTTGGATGAAGCGGGGGAGTGGTTTCTTGACAGGAAAAGCGGCAAGTTGCACCTGCTGACCAATGAGGGGGAAAATCCCAAAGAGATGAATATCCATGCTCCCCGGTTGGAACGCATTGTGGATTTCGAGGGTACCGCCCAGTATCCGATAGCGAATGTGCAGTTTGAAAACATTGATTTCCAATATACCTCTTATCGGATGGGGCTGTATGACATTGCTCCCAACTGGCCGGCAGAAATCCAGAAAAGCATTCCCTATTTCCCTTCGGATATTCGACCGGGATTTACGGGCGCACAGGCAGCACCTACGGCAGGTGCCTCTTTACATTTTGAATATGCTGATAATATTACGTTCGGACAGTGCGGCATGCGTCATTTGGGAGCTATCGGCGTAGCCATAGCCAAGGGATGCCGTGGCATAAAACTGAATGGTTGTGAAATCTCTGATACCGGTGCGGGAGGCATATACATTGGCTTTGATATCCGCCAGGTTAAGGAAGCCGGTGTGCCGGAACGTGACGTCCCTCGCGATAATGTGATAAGCAATTGCTTGATTACCAGCCTTGGACATGTTCATCCTGCTGCCGTTGGCGTATGGATGGCTCAGACTTCCAATAACAAGATTCTGAAAAACGAAATATCTTATGTAAGCTACAGCGGCGTGAGCATGGGATGGACCTGGGCTTTTGACCCGAATTACACCAAGAACAATTACATCGCCCATAACTACATACACCATGTGGCACAGACGCTGGGTGATGCTGCGGGCATTTATTCATTGGGCGATTGCGAAGGTTCGGTATATGATGGTAACTACATTGACCAGATATACAAAGGTGAGGGAGTCTATGGCGTGGTAGACGCGATGGGATTTGATGAGTGCAGTTCGAAAATCACGATAAAGAACACGGTGGTGGGCAAGGTAAGCGGTAAGGTTGCCAGCTTTGGCAGAAGTTCATCGGCGGAATTGCAGACTTGGGAAAATAATAATTTCGACATGAACACTCCCAGACCAGTCTTCGACAATCGTCCGGGTATGGACGCCGAACAGCTGACCGTACACGCTTGTTTTCATCCGATCAGCACGTTCCTCAATTTGTCGGGGCGGAAGGAGCAGCGTTGGATTGTACGGAAAAACGGCTCGTTCGGTACGGATGGATTCTATGGTATGCTCATTCAGGGAAAGCAGGCTGTAGCCTACTTGAACATAGGCGGAGGCAACGACAACCTGTATGAGATAGCTTCGGGTAATGTGGTGGAGGATGATAAGGAGAATACGGTTGCCTTCAGCTATGACGGCAAGACGTTCCGCTTCTACTTCAACGATGAACTGGTGGGCGAAAAGACCGTTGACAAGAAACGTACTCCGGGAAAGGGCAAGCTGGAGATAGCGCCTATCAGTTCCAATTCATTGCGTAATGGCATACAGAAACTGTATATAGCCAATCGGGCGATAGTGCCAGCTGAGACGGCAAACGTTCCTGCCTCTTTCAGTTGGACGGCTCCCAAACCGAAGAGGCTGTCGATTGATGTGCAGAAAGTTATCCGTGAAGCCGGACCGGATGAAAAGTACTTGAGGCATTTTGCCTTTCAAGCGGAACGCGGATTGAAAAAATAAGGAAGGATTTAATGAAGAAACCAATATGAAGAAGATTTCACTTTATTTCGTGTTATGCTTTTGGTCTTTTGGGGCGCAGGCGCAGGTGGAAAATCTCCCTTTCAGGAATGCTGATTTGCCCTTGGAGGTGCGTGTGAAGGATCTTGTAGCACGATTGACGCTGGAGGAGAAAGTACTGTTGATGCAGCATCATTCTCCGGCTATTCCACGTTTGGGCATACCGGCGTATGACTGGTGGAACGAGGCATTGCACGGCGTGGCGCGCACGTTGGAGAAGGTTACTGTCTTTCCGCAGGCCATCGGCATGGCGGCTACCTTTGATACAGAAGCCTTGCAAAAGATGGGGGATATTACCTCTACGGAAGGACGTGCGCTTTTTAATGAAGATTGGAAAGCGGGTAAGACCGGTACGCGGTATCGCGGATTGACTTACTGGACTCCAAACATCAATATCTTCCGCGATCCCCGTTGGGGACGCGGACAGGAAACGTATGGAGAAGACCCTTATCTTACCGCCAAGATGGGCGCGGCAATTGTACGCGGCTTGGAGGGAGAGGATCCGCATTATTTGAAATCGGTAGCCTGCGCCAAGCATTATGCAGTGCATAGCGGTCCCGAATACAATCGCCATTCATTCGATGCTCGCCCCTCTGTCTTTGATTTGTGGGATACCTACATGCCGGCTTTCCGCGAACTGGTTACGAAAGCAAAGGTACACGGGGTGATGTGCGCTTACAATCGGCTGAACGGTCAGCCTTGTTGCGGCAATGACCCCTTGCTGGTGGATATTCTGCGCAACCAGTGGCATTTCGACGGATATGTCACATCCGATTGTTGGGCATTGAAAGACTTTGCCGAGTTCCATAAGACGCACCCCGAGCATACAATAGCAATGAGCGATGCCCTGCTTGCCGGTACCGACCTGGAATGTGGCAATTTGTATCATTTGCTGGCAGAGGGTGTAAAGAAAGGGCTGCACTCGGAAAGGGATATTAACGTATCTTTAAGCCGTCTCTTTACTATCCTATTTAAGATAGGTATGTTCGACCCGGCAGAACGAGTGCCCTACAGCTCCATCGGACGGGAAGTCTTGGAATGCGAAGCGCATAAGCAACATGCGGAGCGCATGGCTAAGGAATCTATCGTCTTGTTGGAGAATAAGAATCACATTTTGCCTCTTGATGCTTCAAAGATAAAGAGCATAGCCTTGATTGGGCCAATGCCGATAACGGGCAGACCCAGCTGGCTAATTATTTCGGGACTCCTTCTGAAATCGTTACTCCTTATATGAGTCTGAAGCGACGCTTGGGCGATAAGATTAAAATTAATTATTTGCCGGGAGTAGGTATCGTGGATAAACTGAAGGATGCTCCGTCATTCGTACAAGTAGCTCATAAAGCCGCGCAGTCGGACGTTATTGTTTTTGTGAGTGGTATAAGTGCCGATTATGAAGGTGAAGCCGGAGATGCCGGAGCAGCAGGCTATGGAGGGTTTGCCAGCGGAGACCGCACCACTATGCAGCTTCCCTTGGTGCAGATTGAGCTGTTGAAAAAACTGAAGAAAACCGGACGTCCTTTGATTATAGTCAATATGTCGGGCTCGGTAATGAGTTTTGAGTGGGAAAGCCAGAATGCCGATGCGTTGCTTCAGGCATGGTATGGCGGACAAGCAGCGGGAGATGCCATTGTCGATGTGCTCTTTGGGCATTGCAATCCGGCAGGACGCATGCCGTTGACAACCTATAAAAGTGACAATGATTTGCCTCCTTTCGAGAACTATTCGATGCTTGGACGTACTTACCGCTACTTTAAAGGGGAACCGCGTTATCCGTTTGGATATGGCTTGAGTTATACCACTTTCGCCTATTCGGATGTGCAATGTGTGGATGAAACTCATACCGGTGATACAGCCCGGGTCACTGTTACCGTTTCCAATACGGGAGATTGTGACGGCGATGAGGTGGTGCAACTTTATGTCGTGCATCCCCAGGACGGCAGGAAGCAAATTCCTCTTTGTGCATTGAAAGGTTTCAAGCGGATTCATCTGAAACGAGGAGAGTCCACCAGTGTTTCTTTTACGTTGACGCCTGAGGAGTTGGCTCTGACGGAAACTGACGGCAATTTGGTGGAAAAGAACGGTCAGGTGACTCTGTTCGTAGGGGGAGGACAGCCCAACTATGCGGCAGGCGTATCTTCTCTGTTGACGATAAAGGGAGCACCTTATCAAGTTTGGATAATTAATTAGATAAGCGATTGACGATTACGGATAGTCTTATGAAAAATAAGATAGAATGAAATATTACAAGTTTTGTGTTTGCAATTTTCTTTTCCGTATGTGGATTGTCGTCTGTTTCGGCGTATGGTTCCTACGAGAAAACACAGTCAGCCAAGGGCGGTCAGAATATTGTTTATATATCTAGTAATGGTAATGATAGTCAAGGGGATGGTACCGCCACTTCTCCTTTCTACTCTTTGAACAAAGCACTTGAAGGGAAACTCTCTTCTGACGGGTCGGCTGACACCTTGTTTGTGCAGGTGGCTTCCGGTGATTATTACATGGAAGCCCCTCTTTCTATTGAGACGCCTTCTTCCCGTCCTGTGGTTATCAAATCGCAAGGAAGGAGAAGCCGCGTTTCATGGGAGGTCTTTGCATAAAGGGATGGCAAAAATGTGAGAACGGGTTGTATAAAGCTTATATCCCGGAGGTGTTAAGGTATGGATTTAACTTTGAGCAGTTTTATGTGAACGGGCAGCGTGCTATTTTGGCTCGTACTCCCAACGTGGACTGGTTTTTTGTAAAGTCGTCCAAAGAAACCCCGATTGTCAAGGGGGGCAGCCTTGCTAACTATGCTGTCCAGCAGATTGATTTTGAGTATTCCGACTGGGAATCAATGAAAGGACTTTCCAGAAAGGAACTGAAAAACATCAAGTTTCGTTTCTACCACAAATGGGACATTACGCGCAAGAACCCGAAATATGTGGAGGTGGACTCTGCCCGCATCTATATGGAAGGAAGGGGCATGAAGCCGTGGAACCAGATTCTTAAAGGTTCCCGCTACTTTATGTATGACTACAAGGCGGCGCTGGATATGGCAGGTGAGTGGTTTCTGGACCGTGAAACCGGCTATCTCTATTATATGCCTCGTGAAGGAGAGGATATGAATACAGCGTTTTGCGTCGCTCCGGTACTGCATCAATGGATTTCGGTGAAGGGAGAACCGGAGAATCCTGTGAAGAACATAAAATTCAAGGGATTGTCGTTCCAATATTCTTCTTACATGGTTCCCTTCGAGGGCGAAGAGCCGATGCAAGCAGCAGCAGGCACAGAGGCGGCCATCCAGTTTGATTTTGCGGAAAACATCATTTTTGAGGATTGCGAGATGCTTCATACCGGTGCATATGGCATCAGCTTCGGACGGGAGTGCCACCAGAATAGAATCGAGCATTGCTACATCGCCGATTTGGGCGCAGGTGGCATTAAAATAGGCGAACCTTATTTGAGAGCCACTACGCGTAAAGTGACCAGCGGCAATGTCATCAATAACAATATTGTCACCGATGCTGGACACGAACAACCCTGCGGAGTAGGAGTTGCTTTGTTTCATACCAGTGACAACCAAGTGACCCATAATGATATTTTCGACATCCTTTATTCCGGTGTTTCCGTAGGTGGGTATGGGGATATAATGAAGATTCGGCTTCACCGATTCCTGTATTGAATGAAAAGGGAGAGATGGAAACTGTGATGATGAAGAAGCATAGCCCTTCCGTGCACAATATCATTATGTATAACCGCATCCATCACATCGGATGGGGAGAGCTATCGGACATGGGAGCTGTCTACACCTTGGGCGAGTCTGAAGGAACCAAGGTTTGCAACAACGTGATAACAGATGTGTTGTCCTATGATTACGGAGGCTGGGGACTATACACTGATGAAGGTTCCACAGGAGTGGAAATGAGTAATAATCTGGTGCTTCGTTGCAAGAGTGGCGGTTTTCATCAGCATTATGGGAAAAATAACAAGATAGAGAATAATATATTAGCGTTCGGCTTTTATCATCAAGTGCAGTTGACGCGTGCGGAACCACATCTTTCCTTACATTTTAAGCATAATATCATCTTGCATGATAAAGGGGAGACTTTGGTCAGAACTTGGGATAAGGCAAATGTGGATATGATTATAATTTATATTGGCGCACAGATTCCACTCCCATTACTATGATGGATAAGAGCTTTGCGGAATGGAAGAAGATGAAGGAGCCTCACTCTGTTATGCTCGATCCTTTGTTTAAGGATGTGAAGAATGACGACTATACGTTAGTTTCACGAAAAAATATCCGTAAAATAGGATTTAAACCATTCAACTATTCCGAGGCCGGAGTGTATGGTGACAAGGAATGGCGCAAGAAAGCTTTATTATCTCTTCAGAAACTGGAATTGTTTAAGAAGATGGCTTCCATAAGATTGCAAAAATAACTTTAATATGACTCAGGGGATATCCTCTAAAAACTGAATGATTGGAGAAAATGAAAAAATTAATTTTATGTTTGTTATTCTTGATTCGTTGGGGTTGAATTACATGCTTCTTCTGCCCATGGTACAGCTTGCGCATTATGTTCTTATAATATACACAATT
>ENA-OQCF01000658-OQCF01000658.1-human-gut-metagenome-genome-assembly--contig:-NODE-658-length-12991-cov-5.293299_pt1 | contig 12991 bp, 15 predicted proteins | sample MGYA00242756_ERZ504573 | MGnify/ENA primary metagenome ERZ504573 (study PRJEB26092, sample SAMD00036240) | human gut metagenome | host: Homo sapiens | study: EMG produced TPA metagenomics assembly of...
CACAAAGCATCCAGCTCCGCAAAGTACGGCTTTGCGCGCTCCTGCGCAAAAAACAGCTGCCAGTCAGTGCCGGACAATTTGTCGAGTTCAGTGGTCAAAGCATAGTGGATCTCCTCGGTAGTTTTGTAGGGCCCGCTCGTGTAAAACAGTCGGCCTTTCACGGGAAAACTGCGGGCCGCATATAGGCGGCCCTGCATAGGTGCCCCCACACATTTTTCACAAGTATATCACACCCCCGCGGGGCTTGCAATAGCGGCAAAAATGCGGTATAATAGCATTTATGCTGCGGCGTTGTGCCGCAAAGCCAATCATAAAGGGGAGAACCAATTCATGCGTTCCATTAAAACCAAACTGTTCAGCCTTGCTATGGCTGTTTCCATGGTGCTGGCGCTGGCTGGCTGTGCCATGTCCGCGCCGTCCACTGTCGGCTCCATCGGCGGGGTCGAGATCCCGGCAGGCATCTATCTGCTGGCCCAGTACAACTCCTACAACACCGCCTCCGGTGTTGCGGAGCTGGCCACCGGCGAGACCGCGTCCGACGTCAAGGCCGTGCTGAAGGCCACCTGCACCGGCACGATCAACGGTGAGGATGTAACCGCCGTCGGCAGTGACTACATTGCCCAGCTGACGACCCGCGCCATTGAGTACTATGCTGCCGTGGAAAAGCAGTTTGCCGAGCAGAACGGCGTGCTGGACGACACTGCCACCGCCGAAGCCGCCAAGACTGCGGACAGCCTGTGGAGCTCCAACGGTGATCTGTACACCGCCAACGGTATCAGCAAGTCCAGCGTGGAGGCCTACCTGCTCAACGCCCAGAAGGCCAAAGTCCTGCTGAAGATGACTTACGGTCCCGACGGCACAAGCCCCGTGACTGACGCCGAGTACACCGACTACATCAACAACGACTGCTACTACATCGAGGCCGTCCAGTTCCCTCTGGTCAACTACTCCACCTACTCGATGGCAGATGACGACCAGAAGGCCGCCATCATGGCCACGGCAGAGAGCTGCATGGCCGAGCTGAACGAGACTGCTACTGCCGAGACTGCGTCCAGCAGCGCCTGTACACCGCCGCCATGACCTACGTGCGAGGCAATGGCCGCCATGGGCAGCACGATGGACGCCAGCCAGGCCGTCTACTACGCCGCATCCCAGCTGTACACGCCCAGCGATCTGAGCAGCTACGGCAGCGACGAGTACAACAACCTGACCGACCCGCTGGATGCCGCCGGTATGAACCACTGGACGACCATCGACCTGGGCACGACGGTTCTCGTTGCCCGCAAGATCGACCCGTTCAAGACCTACACCGTCGAGGATCTGGACAGCATGTACGACCTGCTGACCAGCATGAAATCTGACGCCATCCAGGATGAGCTCTACGCCGCCGGTGCCGCGCTGGATCACAACCTGAACAGCGCCGCCATGAACACCTACAGCGCATCCAAGATCAAAAAGAACGTCTGAACCTGAAAATTCAGCCGGGAGCAGCATTGTTTGCTCCCGGCTTTTTTGTTGAGGAGGGTCCCCCATGACGAAAAACAAATACACAAATCTGCTTTTACAGACCCTGGGCTGCTTCATCTCCGCCGCCGGTATCTACAGCTTTGCCGTGGCCGCCGAGGTCCCGGTCACCGGCATTGCGGGCATCTGTGCCATCTTATACCGCCTGTTCGGCATCCCCATGGGCCTGAGCAATGTGCTCATCAACATTCCCATCATCCTCTGCACCTATAAATTACTCGGCAGATCGTTCTTTATTCGCAGTGTCTACTGCATGGTGCTCTTTGCAATCTTTACGGACTATCTGCTGCCGCTGATGCCGGTCTACCAGGGGGACCGCCTGTTGGCGACGATTTGCGGCGGCGCGATCGGCGGTATCGGCGATGCGCTGATCTACATGAACAACTCGAGCACCGGCGGCCTTGACTTCATCACCATGGGCATCAAGGCACGGCATCCGCACCTGCCGTTCGGCAACATCACGTTTGCGGCAGCGCTGGCGGTCATCCTGCTCAACGGTGCGGTGTTTCAGGATGTTGATTCCATTATTTACGGTATCATGTTTAATTTTATCGTATCTGCTGTCATCAACAAGATGATGTTCGGCTTCTCGTCCTCGATGCTGGCCATGATCGTGACCGATGACGGCAAGGCCGCCTGCGCGGAAATTGACCGCGTGGCGGACCGCGGCTCGACGATTTTGCAGGGTCACGGGGGCTACGGCGGCCAGCCGAAGGATGTCGTGCTCTGCGCCTGCTCCAACAAGCAGCTCTACGAGATCGAGCACGCCGTGCAGGCCATCGACCCCGGTTGCTTCATCATCATGCTGCAATCCAACGAGGTCCACGGCGAGGGTTTCCGGCAGCTGGAGTTGGGGAAGAGCGAGAGCTCGGAGAGCAAATAAACAACATATTACCGCCGGTTTCAGCAGCTCTATGACGCATAGGTTGCCGAAACGGCGGATTTTCTTTATACTGGGGACAACACGAAGAGGAGGGCCTGCCGGATGTGTCGCTGCGGCGGGCGCAAGCCTGTTCGGAGGGGTCTTGACCCCTCCGCGGGGCGTCGAGGACGCCGACCACTGCCGGTTTGCCGCGCGGTAGGGGCCGCACATGTGCGGCCCGCCACATCCCCATAAAACACCCGCCGACGGAGCACCACCGGGCCGGGCATGCCCGGCCCCTACTGCAGCACTATAGCATACAAAAACACCGCCGTTGACGATTTGGCTCGTCAGCGGCGGTGCGGTTTATTTTATGTTGGAATCAGTAGTTCTTAGCCTCTTCCTCGCCGGTCATGACGCGGAGAGCACCCTGGCAGAGGGCGAGCAGCTCGTCCTCGCGGGGTAGGTGGTGACAGGGGCGATCCAGCGAGGTACTCGGTCAGGGTCTTGGCGGTGAAGGGGTTGTAGGCAATGCCGCCGGTCAGGATGATCTGGTCGACCTTGCCGTGCAGGACAGCGGCCATAGCGCCGGCGTCCTTGGCGATCTGGTAGAAGAATGCTTCCCAGACCTGCTTTGCCAGCGCGTTGCCGGACTCGGCCATCTTGCCGACCTCACGGGCATCGTTCGTGTGCAGATAGCCGTTGAAGCCGCCGTTGCCGCAGATCTTCTTATAAACTTCCTTCTGGGTGTACTTACCGCTGAAGCACATCTTGACGAGGTCGCCGACGGGCACGGTGCCGCTGCGCTCGGGGCTGAAGCAGCCCTCGCCGTCGAGGATGTTGTTGACATCCACGACCTTGCCGTGGTCATGCGCACCGACGGAGACACCGCCGCCCATGTGGATGACGATAAGGTTCAGATCCTCGTAACGCTTGCCGTTCTCCTTGGCAAAGCGGCGGGCGACGGCCTTCTGGTTCAGCGCGTGGAAAATGGAGCGGCGCGGCAGCTCCGGCATACCGGAAATGCGGGCCTTATCGGTCAGCTCGTCAACAACGACGGGGTCAACAATGTAGCTGGGCACGCCCAGGAAATCGCCGATTTCACGGGCCAGAATACCGCCCAGGTTGGAGGCATGCTGGCCCTGCACACCGGCCTTCAGGTCAGCCAGCAAGGCATCGCTGACGGCGTAGGTGCCGCCGGGGATGGGCTTGAGCAGGCCGCCGCGGCCCACGATGACGTTCAGGGTCTTGGGGTCGCAGTTTTTCTCCTTCAGGAAGTCCAGAATGATCTCCTTGCGGAAGTCCTTCTGGTCGATGACGCTGGCGTACTTGGCGATCTCCTCGGTAGGGTGGCGCAGCGTTTCTTCAAACAGCAGGGTCTCGTCCTCGAACACGCCGACCTTGGTGGAGGTGGAGCCGGGGTTGATGACCAGGGTTTTGATGGACATTGGTAACGTCTCCTTTTAAAATTCTTTGGCTTCCCCCCTTGGGGGAAGCTGCCGCCTGCAGGCGGCTGATGAGGGGCGGCCTCTCCATGATTGCCCGCAAACGGCCAGCCACAGCAGGTACAGCCTCATCCGGCTCGCAAAGCTCGGCCACCTTCCCCCGATGGGGAAGGCTTTTTACAATTACTGATCCAGCCCCGCTGCGACCACAGCAGCCAGTGCGATGGAGTTGACCTTCGTCTGGAAGGAATCGGAGCGGCTCGTCAGGATAGCGGGGACCTTGGTACCGGTCAGGATGCAGCCGTTCTTGCAGTCGGCAGTGTGGACCAGCGTCTTGTAGACGAGGTTGCCGGCCTGAATGTCGGGGAACAGCAGGATGTCCGCATGGCCTGCAGCCGGGCGGTCCTGGGCGCTTGTGGTGGGCAGCCTCGGGATCAATGGCAATGTCCATCGAAAGGGGACCGTCAACGACACAGCCGGTGATCTTGCCCTCGGCGTTCATCTTGCGCAGCTCGTCGGCATCGACGGTGCAGGGCATCTTCGGGTTGACGACCTCCACGGCGGCCAGCGGCGCGACCTTGGGGCACTCGACGCCGCAGGCATGGGCAACGGCGACGGTGTTCTCGATGATATGTACCTTATCCTCCAGCGTCGGGTAGGTCATGAAGGCGACGTCGGTCAGGAACAGCAGCTGCTCAATGCCCTTGACCTCAAACACAGCCACATGAGACAGCGTATTGCCGGTGCGCAGACCGACTTCCTTGTCCAGCACGCTCTTGAGGAAGGTCTTGGTGTCCAGCAGGCCCTTCATGTACATGTTGGCCACGCCGTCGTGGGCCAGCTTGACGGCCTTGAGGGAGGCCTGCACCTTGTCAGGCTCGTTGATGATCTCATAGTCGGAGAGGTCGATGTTCAGCTCGGCTGCGATCTTGCGGATGGCAGCCTCATCGCCGACCAGAATGGCGTCGGCAATGCCCTGCTTGTGGGCGGCGTCGACAGCTCCAGAACAGCGTCATCCTCGGCGGCGGCCACGGCCAGCTTCTGCTTGCCGCAGGTCTTTACTTTCGCGATCAGGTCCTCAAAATTCATTTTACAGCACCTCGTTTTGCTTCTTTCCAAAGGCGGGGCCGCTCTCAAAAAAGCCCCGTATGTTAAAATAATAACACGTTATGCGCCGTGGGTCAAGAGGGGGAAGGGGAGCGCGGCATCAAAAAATATTTTTCGCCTTTTTTTCGCCTTTTCTGTGTCTGCCTATATTAATAGGTAGGAAATCCTCCTGTTTGCGAAATCCTGACCGATTTTTAACAAATTCGTCATTGACAAAACCTTAACAAGATGGTAAAACTATAGTAGCGGTTCGGGAAACACCGGCCCGCAGCGGCACCTTGCCGCCGTATTTCTGACCCAATGGAGAAGCCCCAAAGAGCCAGCGTCGCGTCGGTGCCTTGCTTTACCCCTTATGTTGTTTATTTTTTAACAAGTAAGGCGCAAATCCAACCGGAAAGGTTCACCACCCATGCCCACCATCGCCATCTATCCCGGCAGCTTCGACCCCGTCACGAACGGGCATCTCGATATTATCAAGCGCTCCAGCCGTATGTTTGACAAGGTGATCGTCGCGGTGCTGGTCAACAGCGCCAAGACCCCGCTTTTTACGGTAGAGGAGCGCGTTGCCATGCTGCGGGAGTCCTGCAAGAACATCCCGAATGTCGAGATCGACTCCTTCAACGGGCTGACGGTCACCTTCGCCAAGCAGAAGGCGCTACCGTCATGGTGCGTGGTCTGCGCGCGGTCACGGATTTTGAAAATGAAATTCAGCTGGCCCACACGAACTTCGCCATGATGCCCGAGATCGAGACGGTGTTCCTGGCCACGGCCATCAAGTGGAGTTATCTTTCCTCCACCATCGTGCGGGAGGCCGCCCACTACGGGCAGGATGTTTCCCGCTTTGTGCCCCGCAACGTTGAGCGTGCGCTCATTGCCAAGCGCGAGGCAGGGGAGCTGTAAAACCGCATTCAAGCCGCGTCTTCCGTCGGCCTGAAAATAAATTGTTACTCAATAGTCCATCCAAAGAGAGAATTTTTAGGAGGCTACTTATGAAAAAGATCGTCATCGCCAGCGCCTGCCGTACTGCCATTGGCAAGTTCGGCGGCACCCTCGCCAATGTCCCCGCCGCTGAGCTGCTCCATCGTCATCAAGGAGGCTCTGAACCGCGCCAACGTCAAGCCGGAGCAGGTCGACCATGTCTACATGGGCTGCGTCATCCAGGCCGGTCTGGGCCAGAACGTCGCTCGTCAGGCTTCCCTGAAGGCCGGCCTGCCCATCGAGACCCCCGCCGTCACCGTCAACGTCGTCTGCGGCTCCGGTCTGAACTGCGTCAACATGGCTGCCCAGATGATCGAGGCCGGCGATGCCGACATCGTCGTTGCAGGCGGCATGGAGAACATGGACATGGCCCCGTTTGCCATGATGAAGGGCCGCTACGGCTACCGCATGGGCTCCCCCATGGGCAAGAGCGAGCTGGTCGACACGATGGTCAACGACGCTCTGTGGGATGCCACCGGCTTCAACATGCACATGGGCATGACCGCCGAGAACGTCTGCACCAACGAGACCTACCAGAAGAAGTACGGCTATAACCCCATCAGCCGTGAGCAGCTGGACGAGTTTGCCTTCCATTCTCAGGAGAAGGCCGCCAAGGCTATTGCCGACGGCGCTTTCAAGGACGAGATCGTTCCCGTTGTCATCAAGGGCAAGAAGGGCGACACCGTGTTTGATACCGACGAAGGCCCCCGCATGAGCTCCATGGAGGTTCTGGGCAAGCTGAAGCCCTGCTTCAAGAAGGACGGCATCGTCACCGCCGCCAACTCCTCCGCCATCAACGACGGCGCTGCTGCTCTGGTCGTCATGAGCGAGGAGAAGGCCAAGGAGCTGGGCGTTGAGCCTCTGGCTACCTGGGTCGCCGGTGCTCTGGCCGGTGTTGAGCCGAGGTCATGGGCCTGGGCCCCATCGCCGCCACCAAGAAGGTCATGGCCAAGACCGGCCTGACCGTGGACGACATGGATTTGATTGAGGCCAACGAGGCTTTTGCCGCTCAGTCTGTTGCCGTCGGCGAGGCTCTGCACTTCGACCAGAGCAAGCTGAATGTCAACGGCGGCGCTATTGCGCTGGGCCATCCCGTCGGCGCTTCCGGTGCCCGTATCCTCGTCACCCTGCTGTACGCCATGAAGCATCGTGGTGCGCATAAGGGTCTGGCTACCCTGTGCATCGGCGGCGGCATGGGCTGCGCCACCATCGTTGAAATGTAATTACCGGAGGAATACATAATGTCCTTTGTTACTACTGAGATTCAGGACGCCGTTGCCGTCCTGACCATTGACCGCCCGAAGGCGCTGAACGCGCTGAACCCGGAGGTTCTGGCTGATTTGAAGGCCGCCTTTGAGGCCATCGATCAGAACACCGTCCGCTGCGTCGTCCTGACCGGCGCCGGTGACAAGAGCTTCGTGGCCGGTGCCGACATTGGCTCTATGTCCACGATGACCAAGGCCGAGGGCGAGGCTTTCGGCAAGCTGGGCAACGACGTTTTCCTGATGATCGAGAGCTTCCCGCTGCCCGTCATCGCTGCTGTCAACGGCTTCGCGCTGGGCGGCGGCAATGAGCTGGCCATGAGCTGCGACATCCGCCTCTGCTCCGACAATGCCGTCTTTGGTCAGCCGGAAGTGGGCTTAGGTATCACGCCGGGCTTCGGCGGCACCCAGCGTCTGGCACGCCTTGTCGGCATGGGCATGGCCAAGCAGCTCGTCTACTCTGCCCTGAACATCAAGGCAGATGAGGCCCTGCGCATTGGTCTGGTCAACGCCGTCTACACGCAGGAGGAGCTGATGCCCGCTGCGCTGAAGCTGGCCGGCAAGATCGCCAAGAATGCTCCCATTGCGGTCCGCAACTGCAAGAAGGCCATCAACGACGGCATCAGCCTGCCCATTGAGAAGGCCGTTGAGGTCGAGGAAAAGCTGTTCGGCGACTGCTTCGAGACCCACGACCAGGTCGAGGGCATGGGCTGCTTCCTGAGCCGCGAGAAACCGAAACCGAAGCCGGTTTTCACGAATAACTAAATTCAACTACAATCTTGTAGGGGGCGGCGTCCCCGACGCCCCGCGGGCGGATGCGAGCACCCACCCTACAGCCCCGCAACAACATAATTTGGAGGTACTTACTATGAAGGTAGGCGTTATTGGCGCTGGCACTATGGGCCAGGGCATTGCAAAGGCATTTGCACAGGTTGAGGGCTTCACCGTCGCTCTGTGCGACATCAAGCAGGAGTGGGCCGATGGCGGCAAGAACAAGATCGCTGCCGGTTATGCCAAGCTCGTTGCCAAGGGCAAGCTGGATCAGGCTGAGGTTGACCGCCGCATGGCTGCCATCACCGCTGGCCTGAAAGAGGATCTGTGCGCTGACTGCGACCTGATCGTTGAGGCTGCCTTCGAGGATATGAAGGTCAAGCAGACCACCTTTGGCGAGCTGGACAAGATCTGCAAGCCCGAGTGCGTTTTCGCTTCCAACACTTCCTCTCTGTCCATCACCGAGATCGGCAAGGGTCTGAGCCGTCCTCTGGTCGGCATGCACTTCTTCAACCCCGCTGACCGCATGAAGCTCATCGAGGTCATCGCCGGTGTGAACACCCCCGCCGAGACCGTCGAGACCATCAAGAAGATCAGCGTTGAGATCGGCAAGACCCCCGTTCAGGTCAATGAGGCTGCCGGCTTCGTCGTCAACCGCATCCTGATCCCGATGATCAATGAGGCCGCCTTCATCAAGATGGAGGGCGTCTCCGACATCGCCGGTATCGACACCGCTATGAAGCTGGGTGCCAACCACCCGATGGGCCCCCTGGAGCTGGGCGACTTTGTTGGTCTGGACATCTGCCTAGCCATCATGGACGTTCTGTACAAGGAGACCGGCGACAGCAAGTACCGTGCCTGCCCGCTGATCCGCAAGATGGTCCGCGGCGGCAACCTGGGCTGCAAGACCGGCAAGGGCTTCTACGTTTACAACGCAGACCGCACCAAGACCCCTGTCGACGCCCTGTAATTCAGTAACTTACGCGCCTGGCGCGGTCAAAACCGTGCCGGGCCGCGTTTGTTTGGTCGGGCAGTATAGCCCGGCCCCAGTATATGGAGGTTTTATCAATGGATTTTACTCTGTCTAAACAGCAGCAAATGGTCCAGAAGATGTACAAGGAGTTTGCTGAAAACGAAGTCAAGCCCCTCGCCAAGAAGGTCGACGCGGAGGAGTACTTCCCCAAGGAGACCGTCGAGAAGATGGCTAAGCTGGGCATGATGGGCATCTACTTCCCGAAGTCCGTCGGCGGTGCAGGCGGCGACGTCCTGTCCTACGTCATGGCTGTCGAGGAGCTGTCCAAGGTCTGCGGCACCACAGGTGTTATCCTGTCCGCCCACACCTCTCTGTGCGCGGCTCCCATCTATGAGAACGGCACCCCCGAGCAGAAGGCCAAGTACCTGCCCAAGCTGTGCAGCGGCGAGTGGATCGGCGCGTTCGGCCTGACCGAGCCCGGTGCCGGTACCGACGCTCAGGGCCAGCAGACCTTCGCCGTTGACGAGGGCGACCACTGGAAGCTGAACGGCTCCAAGATCTTCATCACGAACGCAGGCTTTGCCGATGTGTTCATCATCATTGCCGTCACCGGCTTTGTCACCGACAAGCGCGGCCGCAAGCAGAAGGAGATCAGCGCCTTCATCGTTGAGCGCACCGATCCCGGCTTCAAGGTCGGCAAGCCCGAGGACAAGATGGGCATCCGCGGTTCTTCCACCTGCGAGCTCATCATGGAGGACTGCATCATCCCGAAGGATCGTCTGCTGGGCGTGAAGGGCAAGGGCTTCCAGCTGGCCATGGCTACGCTGGACGGCGGCCGTATCGGCATCGCTCCCAGGCTCTGGGCATTGCCGAGGGCGCCATCGACGAGACCGTCGCCTATGTCAAGGAGCGCAAGCAGTTTGGCCGCTCCATCGCACAGTTCCAGAACACCCAGTTCGAGCTGGCCGAGATGAAGGCCCGCGTTGACGCCGCCAAGTATCTGGTCTACGCAGCTGCCCAGAAGAAGCAGGCTGCCATGGACGGCCAGAAGGTCCGCTACAGCGTTGAGGCTGCCGAGGCCAAGCTCATTGCCGCCCGCACCGCCAGCGACGTGACCCGCCGCTGCCTGCAGCTGTTCGGCGGTTACGGCTACACCCGCGATTACCCCATCGAGCGCATGATGCGTGATGCCAAGATCACCGAGATCTACGAGGGCACCAGCGAAGTCCAGATGATGGTCATCGGCGGCGCGCTGCTGAAGTAAGGAGGACAGACGTAATGAAAGCAATCGTTTGTGTCAAACAGGTTCCCGATACGCAGGCAAGGTCGCTGTCAAGGCTGACGGCACCATGGATCGCTCTGCCATGGCTACCATCACCAACCCCGACGACCTGAACGCCGTCGAGGCCGCCCTGCAGCTGAAGGACGAGACCGGCTGCGAGGTCGTCGTCGTCACCATGGGCCCGCCGCCGGCAGAGGGTATGCTGCGTGAGCTGATGGCCCGCGGCGCTGACCGCGGCGTGCTGGTTTCCGGCCGCGAGTTCGGCGGCTCCGATACCTTCGCTACCTCCCAGATCCTGGCTGCTGCCGTCAACAAGATCGGCGTCGGCCCCGAGGACATCGTTTTCTGTGGCCGTCAGGCCATCGACGGTGATACCGCTCAGGTCGGCCCCCAGATCGCCGAGAAGCTGCATCTGCCCCAGGTCACCTATGTCACCGACATTCAGAAGGACGGCAACAGCCTGACCGTCAAGCGTCAGCTCGAGGACGGCTACATGGAGCTGAAGGTCCAGACTCCCTGCCTGCTGACCTGCATCAAGGAGCTGAACACCCCGCGTTACATGAGCGTTTCCGGTATCTTCGAGTGCTACGACAAGCCGCTTGAGGTCTTTGATTACAACGCTCTGAAGGACGATCCGCTCATCGAGACCGACACCATCGGTCTGAAGGGCTCCCCGACGAACGTTTACAAGTCCTTTGCTCCTCCGGTCAAGGGCGCCGGCATGAAGGTCGAGGACGCTGCCCAGCTGGTCGGCATCCTGAACGACAAGCACCTGATTTGAGGAAGGAGAAACGAACAATGGCTGAATTCAATGCAATGGACACCGCCGCCTTCAAGGGCGTGTGGGTATTCTGCGAGCAGCGCGAAGGTCAGATCCAGACCATCAGCTATCAGCTGCTGAGCGAAGGCCGCAAGCTGGCCAACGACCTCGGCGTTGAGCTTTGCGGCGTTGTTATGGGCAGCGAGCTGAACGAGGACTATGTCAAGGCGCTGGGCGGCTACGGTGCTGACCGCGTTTACAACATCGACAGCCCCCTGCTGAAGGACTACACCACCGATGGCTATGCCAAGGCGCTGTGCGACCTCATCATGACAAGAAGCCCGAGATCATGCTGATCGGTGCGACCAACCTGGGCCGCGACCTCGGCCCCCGCTGCGCAGCCCGTCTGCACACCGGCCTGACCGCCGACTGCACCCACCTGGACGTCGATGTCGAGAAGTACAAGAACTTCCTGCGCACCACCTCCAACATCGACGTGGACAACACCAAGTTTGAGGAGAACACCAACCTGAAGATGACCCGCCCCGCTTTCGGCGGCCACCTGATGGCTACCATCATCTGCCCCCGCTTCCGCCCGCAGATGTCCACCGTGCGCCCCGGCGTTATGCAGACCCAGCCGTTTGACGAGGCCGGTGCTGCCAAGGTCGTGGTCGAGAAGGTCACCCCCGCTCTGACCGCTGAGGACATCCATGTCGAGGTTCTGGACATCAAGAAGAGCGCCGAGAAGCTCGTTGACCTGATCGGTGCCGATGTTGTCGTTGCCGTGGGCCGCGGTATCTCCGCTGACCCCGACAAGGGCATCAAGCTGGCTGAGGAGCTGGCCGGTGTTCTGGGCGGCGTTGTCGGTGCCTCCCGTGCCGTCACCGATGCGGGCTGGCTGTCTGCTGACCATCAGGTCGGCCAGACCGGTAAGACTGTGCATCCCCGCATCTATGTTGCTCTGGGCATCTCCGGTGCCATCCAGCACGTTGCCGGTATGCAGGATTCCGAGAACATCATCGCCATCAACAAGAACGAGAACGCCCCCATCTTCGATGTTGCCACCTACGGCATCGTCGGCGATCTGTACAAGGTCGTTCCCGAGCTCATCAAGGAGATCAAGGCTGCCAAGGTTGATTCCCGCCCGTAATCAACAAGAGCCGTGCCCCGCAAAGGGCACGGCTCTTTGTTTTTGTATTGCTCAGTCTGTCACAGCCGGGGCGGCCAGCAGCTCCGGGGGCAGCTCACTCTCGTCCTCATTGACGAGGGAATCATCGACATCAAATGTCGCACCAAAGGCCTTTGCGGCAGCATCCGCCACCAGATCAGCATCGACCAGCTCACTGTCTGCCATGACATACAGCAGCTTATCATCAAAGCTGACCACGCGGGCCTTATCTGCCTCCACGCAGACCCACTTGCGCATACTGATGTTTTCCTCCATCGAATCGGCGATCTCGCGGGCATCGGCCTTGTCCTTGAGGCGCAGCAGCACCAGGCTGTACGCCTGGCTTCCGGTCATCGGCTCGCTGACTACTGCGGCATCCACCTTGTCCACATTGTCCGCGGTCAGCCCTGCCAGATAGCCGTACCAGCTCTCGTCGGTCAGGTCGATGGCCACCGTCTCCATGCCCATCAGGTCAACCGGCTGGACGTTATAAATAGCATCCACCATCTCGCTCAGCTCCGCGTCCGGCTGCGGCTCGGCGGTCTCACCGGTATCCTCGTCGTCAACGCTGAACTCCGGGTCCAGCTCCGCGCCTTCCTCGGGTCTTGTGGCAGGTTGGTTCGCAAGATCGTTGCTGTCAGCCTTTTGGCTGCCGCAGGCAGACAGGAACAGGGCGGTCAGCAGGGCTGTTGCAAAAGCAGCTTTTTCATCGTAAAATTCCTTTCTCGGTCAGAATATTCTCGGGCGCAAAGCGTGCGTCCCAGTCGTCGCAGGCAGCTCGTCCAGCAGCAGGGCCTCGGGCAGAGCAGCAGCCCGCTCCTTATAGTGTGCCAGAACTCGGTTCATAATACCCGCCGCC
>ENA-OQCF01000660-OQCF01000660.1-human-gut-metagenome-genome-assembly--contig:-NODE-660-length-12958-cov-6.833606_pt1 | contig 12958 bp, 13 predicted proteins | sample MGYA00242756_ERZ504573 | MGnify/ENA primary metagenome ERZ504573 (study PRJEB26092, sample SAMD00036240) | human gut metagenome | host: Homo sapiens | study: EMG produced TPA metagenomics assembly of...
GGACACGGTTGGACTTCTTTGGTCTTAGGCTTTTAGGATTAAGAGAGGATTTGCTGCCTCGCGCCTGTCCGGGAAGGTGTGATACACCTGCTTGGGTCGAGCTTTTCCAGAGCGTCCTTGTTGGCTCTCTGCATGGTCTTGCTGACCGAGATGGTACCACGCCCATCGGCGGCATCAAAATCCAGATCACTCGGCTGTAAGCGAGAATTTCGCCCTCACGGAGCGAAAGGATCATGCTCATATGCACCGCCAGATGAAGAGCGGGGTTCTCGATGGTCTGCAAGGCCGCCAGCATGGTTTTCTCGTCCCAGATGGCGCGTTCCTCGATATTGATCTTGGGAGCATCACGGGGCAGGGGAATCTTGTGGATGAGGTCCCACTCCACCGCATAGGAAAATGCGGTCTTGAGCAGCGTGTGGACTTCGTGGATAGAGGTGCTGGACAGCAACCGCTTCTTCTGCTTTTCGGTCAGGAGCTGCTTTACGCCGTGGACGTACTGCCCGCAGGGGGTCTTGGCAAGGGTGGCATAGAACTTCTCAATGTCGTAGGTGCGCAGCTCCTGCACTTTCCGCTTCCCGATATACGGCACGATAAGGTTTTGCACCATCGCTACGGACTGGGTGTAGGTCTTGGGGGACCATTTGTGCTTGGTGGACTGGATGGGGATCCACTTGTACAGCATCTCCTCCACCGTCATGGTGTCGGGGACGAGGAACGTGCCGTCCAGCAGTTCTTTCTCGACCGTGATCTTTCGCTCCTGCGCCTCCTTCCTGGTCTTGAAACTTTCCCATCCCTCGCAGGGCTTGCCGGAATGGTCTTTGTACTTATAACGGACGGAGTAGGAATCTCCGCGCTTCAGAATAGATGCCATAGATTACCTCCCTCAGACCGCCGCAAACCAGTTGTCGAAGCTCTGCTTGTTTACCCGGATGCTGGTGCCGATGCGCAGCACCCGGAAATCCTTTGTGGTGTTGCACAGGTTGTACGCCGCACGGGGAGAAATCGCCAAAAGCTGGGCAATCTCCTCTACCCGGTAAACAAGGGGCTCGTGCTTGGCTGCTTTGGTCTGGTCAGAAGATTCTGTGGCAGGGGATTTGGACGCTTTCATTGTAACCGTGTTCGAGTCCTTTTGCAAGGACTTATTCGTATAATCTTTAGATTTCACATCTTCGGTCATGTCAGGCCGATTCATATTCATAGGCAGACCTCCGTTTCCTTGTAACCGGGTGCCGGGGCAGAAGGTGCCAGCTTTCTGCCCCAAACGCTCCCGATGAGGTTCAGATTTCCGAGTGCCCCTCCTGTGTGCGGGGTTGTGCCGTTGGTTTGTTCGTCTGTTCTGCCTGCAAACGGCTCAGCAGTTGCAGAACGGAATCTCGTGCTTTCTCCTTGACCTGCTCCTTGCCCTTCTGTCGGACATCCGGCTTCAGCAGCTTCTCCTGCAAGCGGGTAGCGGTGGTTTGCATGGTTTTGAGAAACTTGTCCAGCACAGTGTCCAGACGGTGGGCGGCATATTCCCTCGTGGCTTTGGGAGCCTTGCGTTCTGGGGATAGCACCCACTTCTTCGTGTCCTCGATCATCCGCATATCTTCCTTGCGGGTCTCGGTGCGCACCACATCGGTCACGACCTCCACCGCCTTGTCATAGGCCGCAGCCGAAACATTTTCCAGCAGGGTCTCCATATCCGAAACTTTCAGGGTCAACTCGTCCAGCCTGTTCTGCTGGGCGCAAGCCGCTCTTTCTGCTTGGCAAGGATGAAGTCCTGCTTTTCCAGATATTTGCGGTTGCCGTATTCCGCTTCTTTCTCCAACTCCAGCCCATGCCGTTTTGCAATCTCGAACAGCATCTTCCGGCAGGCGGCATCAAAGGCGATTTTGCGGTTGTTGCGGCGGCTGAGGGGCTTGCCCGGGTCGGGCAGGTCGAAGCCCAGTGCTTCCAATGCCTTTTCCTGCTGGGGTGCGATCTCGCCATACCGGTTCTCGCAGTCGAATACATGACGCTCATGGATGTGGGGAGTGCTTTCATCCAGATGCAACGCCCAGTCCAGCACATGAACATGGTCGCCATACTTGGCTTTGAACTCCTCGATGAACTCGGTGACGATGTTCAGCAAGTCCTCTGCGGAAGCGTGTTCATCCAGCGTCCCAAGCTGGTAGATAGTTTCCTCTGGGCAGGTCTTGCGGCTGGACAGCAGGTCAGGAATGGAGCGGTTGCGCTCCGTGTGTCGGATCTTGGCGTTGCGTTCGTTCTGGCTTTCAACAAAGGCCGTGTAGTGGGTTTCGTAGAACTGCCGTTCCACATCCGAGAAAGTCGCAGCCAGATCATCCGGGTCTTGCGGGTCGAGAGCCGAACGGAAACCGTGAAAGCAGTCCCAGTAGATGTTGCCCTTGGCTCGTTCCGGGTCGATGTGCTCACTGTTGGCAAGGTTGAAACTGCGGTCATTGTGCTTGGGGTTGTAAGTGCCGTGTGCTCCGGCTCGTCCGTTGTGTCGTGTCAGTTTCAGATAAGCATCCCTCCATTTCGACTTCTTGGCGTGGGAGAATGCAGCAGCGGAGCTGCTGGATCTGCCGCCATTTTGCGCCAGATAATACCCAGTAGGATATGACGCACAGCATCATATCACTGGGGCAAAGAGCTGCGCTCTCTGCACTCTTGCTCCGGGCAAGCTGCCCTGAAGGACAGCTCGTCCGGTTTTTCAGAGGGTCATTTTGACCCTCTGATTTTGGCAAACTGTCAACCTGACACTTTGCCAAGACCCCCCTATAAAGGAGAACTTTGGCGTTTTGCTGCGTACGTGCGTACGCAGCAGGCGGCTTTCTCTGTACGCACGTACGCAGTGAAAGACCGAAAACGCACCATATAGGGGGGATCAAAAGTGGGTCATGCCCGCCAGCCATTGGGGGTGAGGTCAGGCTGCACAAGGGCTTCGATGCCCACAAAGCCCCGGACACGCCGCCCGGACGAGTTGACGATGTTGTTGGTAGATTCCAGATTATACCTGCGCTGGTTGGCGATCAGCGCATCGCTGAATCCACGGGACTTGATGGCGTTCAGGCTGTTCTCCTCGCACCACATTTTGTAGACCTCATACAGCTCTTTCGAGCTGGTGCAGGCATCCGCCTTCAGGCGGATGTAGCCCTCGGATTCGAGGAAATCGAACACATTGTTGTTGTCCCGCTTCACCAGTTCCCGGTTCCGCTTGGCACGGTCACTCTCGGTGAACTGGAAGCCATTCTTCACCAGCCGCTGCAAGCCCTCAAATGCCCACAGCAGGATGCCCTCGACCTCTGCCGCCATCTTCTCGGCAATGTCCGGGTCATCCACACGAGACAGGGGCTTGTCCTTGGTGGTCAGAATGAGCTGGCGGCGGTAGAAGCCATCCGAGCGGTCATACAGAGCCTGCAGGTCGCCGTTGCTGAACGCCAGCAGGCGGGCGTACATCCAGCCCTGATAGCTCTGCTTGCCCTTGCGCTCCAAATCCATCTGCCCCTGCGCGGTCACGATGGACTTGACATAGTTGGTCTGGCGCAGGGCTTCCATCCGCATATCATCGTCCACACAAAGCAGGGTGTGCTCGAGGTCAGCACGGGCAAAGCGGTTCTCCGAGATCTTGCCGATGCTGCCATCCTTCATGTTGCAGCCGAACAGCCGGGACAGCACCACACCGATCTGCGACTTTCCCTCGCCGCCGTTGCCCTTGATGACCATCATGCGCTGCCCCTTGTTGCTGGGGATCAGGCAGTAGCCGATGAACTCCTGCACCGTGGGAATGTCCTCCGGGTAGAGCAGGTCGGACAGGAACTGCAGCCAATGGACAGGCTGTGGGGCTTTCGGGTCATATTTGACCGGGAGCCGGTTGCGGACGATCTCCGGCTTGCCCTCCTGAAAAGTGCCGTCCAGATACAGGGTGCCGTTTGCCAGTGCAATACGGTCAGTGACGGGCGGGAAGTCCTCCACCTGTGCCGCCAGTTTCAGCACGTCTACCACATTGGTGACCTTCTTGGCAAGGTTTGCCCCGACGTATTCACGCATCATCTCGAAGATCTCACACCGCAGGGGCATGGGGTCCACCATTCTGCCGTCCGGGGTGAAAAATGCGCCATTCGAGTAAAGCAGTTGGTGGGTGCTCAGAAAATCGTCACAGAACAGGGATTCGTTGAAAAAGCCCTTCTTGAACCATGCGGGGGTAAAATTACTCATAGGCATTCCATCCTTTCGTTGGCGCTACGGAAAACGATGTGGTCAATTTGACCACATCGTTTTTCTCCGCAACTGGGAAATCAACGTCCTGCCGTTCTCCCTGCATGGCTTTCCTGCCCCCTTCCGGCGGCGTTTTCCGGCTCTCCTTCTCAGGGTCATCGCCGGGTATCCCATGCAGACGGTCATGCGGTTTTCAAGGTCCAACGGGCAAAACGGCAACAAAAAAGCCGTCACAGAACAGACCAGCCCTGCCTTCGCTTTTTCTGGAAGGTCATGCTAGTCGGTTATGTAACGGCTGAAAGCCAAAATGTTCAGCCCCGCAGTCTGAACGAATATGTAAAAATATGTTATATTCAATTGTTGGGATAGATTACCACAAAAATCGAGCCGTGTCAACAAAAAGTTTTGAGAATACGTCACTTTCGGCAGTGTGCAAGAAAACGTGAGGGAAACCTTGGCAAAAAGAGAGAGGGCTGGACGGTGCCAGCCCTCTTGACAAGGCAATGAGGCACATCAATATGGGCTTGCAAAATTTATTAAGGGAATGCGGTGATCGTAGGACTTATACAAATCAAAACACCGCCCGATTCTGGTGAAGGAGAACCAGAATTGAACGGTGCAAATGGAAGAAGGAGAAAAGCGTAGAAAATCAGACGATGCAATCTGGGAGCAGCGCATGGAGCTGTGTCAGCAGTTCTTCGCAGGAATCGGAATAAATCACAAGGGTAAGCGGATTGCTCAGGTCGAGACTGTAAATGCCAAGCAGGGATTTGGCATCAATGGTATATCGCCCGGAGACTAAGTCCATCTCATAGGGATATTTGGACAGCAAATCTACAAAGTCCTTGACCTGATCGACCTGCCGCATTCTGATCTGTAATTTTGTCATAGGGTATCCTTTCTTTTACATCAGTGGGATAGAGGCAATGCAGTTCTGAATTTCCACCATGGAGGCATTGCAGGGATTGCGCCGCCCTTTGTCGTGGTCAGACTGCCCGCTGCATTGCCGAAGCGGACGATTTCTTCAAGCTCAAATGCAGGGAGGGTACGCAAATCCTCCGCAGCTTTTCTCCGCAGCTGGTAGTGAATTGCGCCCATGAAAGCATCGCCTGCACCCGTCGTGTCCACGGTAGGCACATCATAGGTGGGAAGATGCCCTGCGCCCACAGCGTTCCGGTAATAAGCACCCTTTGCACCCAGCGATACCAGCACAAGAGATGGCCCCATTTCGAGCAGGGCTTGTGAGCCGCGGGCAAGGTCGCTTTCGTTTGTGATAAGCTGCATTTCTTCCTCGGAAACTTTCAGAAGATCCGCCAGCGTGACACCTTCCTGCATCTGGACAACGGCATCTGCCGGGTGCTCCCACAGAAGCGGACGGTAATTGGGGTCAAAGCTGACCAGCTTGCCCTGCTGCCGTGCATACCGCGCAGCTTCCAACGTGGCGGTGCGGCTCGGGTCGGCGGTCAGAGAGACAGAGCCGAAATGGAAGATGGCAGCATCGTCGATCAGATTCCTGTTGACTTCTGCCGAAGTCAGCATCACATCGGCACCGGGGTTCCGGTAAAAGGTAAAGGAGCGGTCTCCCTTGCTGTCAAGCTGTACGAAGGCAAGGGTCGTGGGAATCTTTTCGTCAATCACCAGACCGGACACATCAATGCTGCTTTCCACAAGGGTCTGGCGGAGAAAATCGCCAAATCCGTCTTTGCCGACTTTTCCGATGAATGCTGTTTTGCCGCCCAGACGGGCATTCATGGCAAGGACATTGGCGGGTGCACCGCCGGGATTCCGGGCAAACAATTCGATGCCCTGTGCATTGGTTCCGTTCGGGGTAAAGTCGATCAGGCTTTCTCCCAAAGCTACAACATCAAACATGGTATCACCTCAACCTGTTTTTTTAGCGTTCAGTTCGGACATAATCTGGTTATACGAACGCTTACTGATTCGGTAGAAGAACAGGACAATCGCTGTTATCAGCCACAGCACACCGGGAAGCAGCGAGAATGCATAGTGCATCGCATTCTGCACGGCAGCATTCTGCACCTGATTGGGGGCAAAACTCAATGTACTCAGCACACCAGCCAGCGCAGAGGTGCCAATCGCCATGCCCAGCTTGTTCCCCAGTGAAACGAATGCGTACTGGAAACCATCGTTGCGGACACCGGTTTTCCACTCGCCATACTCCACGCAGTCGGGAACGATGGCGTAAATGGCGGTATTGAATCCACAGAAGAAGAACTGGGACAGTGCAGCGAATGTATAGAACGGAATGGGAGAAGAAACTGCACTGAAGAAATAGAGCGCAATCAGGGAAACGCCGGTTCCGGCAGCGAAAAGGGAAGCGGTGTGCCCTTTGTTGCCCAGCTTTTCAAACACGAAGGGGAATGCCGCAGCACCCAGAATGGAGGGAACGATCAGGATCATCGAGTAGATGGTAAACAGATTCTCGTTGCCTTCCACATATTTGAAGTAATAGAGCAGGTCGGCATTGCGGCCATACAGCGTTACACCGAACAGGAACTGACCCGCCAGTGCAATCAGGTAGGGCTTGTTCTGAAGCGCTGCATCCAACTGCTTTTTCAGTGAGACTTTTTTCCGCTCCGGGGGCTGGACGACCTCTTTGGTTTTGGCAAAACAGAACCAGTGACAGAGGGTGAAGATACCGCCGTAAAGGACGGTCACCAGAAGATATCCCCGTGCTGCATTATCACCGCCAAAAGCAGAGATCAAAGGCAGGGTGATGATGTTGATGATATTGATGGCGATCATGGCACAGACGGAGCGGGAGGTGTTGATTTTCGCACGCTCCTCGATGTTCTGGGTCAGGGTGCCGCAGAGCGTACCATAAGGGATGTTCACGCAAGTATAGCCCAGAACCAGTACACAGTAAGTAATGTACATATACAGGCTCTTAGCACTGTCTGACCATGTGGGGTGCGCCCAGAACGTCAGCACGAGCACCACAGCAGTTGCCGGCGCGCCGAACAACAGCCATGGACGGTAGCGTCCCCAGCGGGAACGGGTACGGTCGCTCAGCGAACCGATCACGGGGTCATTGATGGCATCCCAGAAGCGGGAGACCAGCATCAGGAGGGACACTGCCGCCATGCTGATGCCGCAGACATCGGTGTAAAAAATCATCAAGAAGTTGCCAACGAACATCCAGCTGAAGTTGCAGCCCACATCGCCCATGCCGTAAGCGATTTTACTGATCAGAGGGACTTTGATGTTCGTATCCTGCTGCTTCGGCTCTGCTGTGTAACTCATACGGCGCGCTCCTTTCTCCTCTTGACGCGATGCTTATAATTTCTGGCAGAACTCTATTCTCTCTTTATTCGGGCCTTCGACCATGAAAAAGCGAACACCGTTTTCCCAGAACGGCAGTGACTGGATGCTGGAATGTAGCAGGTGCATCCCTGCCTCTTTTGCCGCAGCAAAGGCGGCTTCGATATCGGTCGTTGCCAGAGCTACATGGTCGATTGCTCCGGCCTTTTCCGCCGCACGATGGTTTTCATAGGTTTCGATCATCAGATCGCCAAGCTGAAGAAACGCAACGCGCTCCCCGGCGGCTTTGTTCACCGTTTCCAGCGCAGAAACAAACCCCAGCTTCTTGTAAAATACAATGGTCTTGTCGAGATCATTTGTTGGGATGCCAATGTGCGCCACACCGGTCAGAACCTGCGGAAAGCTCATACCTTCGTTTCCTCCGCAATCTTCACCACTGCTTTGACGATGTTGGCCTTGTCCGAAATGCTCTTGTCCATGGCATTCTGGATGTCGTCAAAGTCAAAGATGTTGGTCACAATGCCCTTCAGATTGATTTTGCCGGAAGCAACGGCATCAATCGCCATGGGGTAAATGTGGCGATAACGGAACACGGTCTTGAAGGTCAGTTCCTTGTCCAGTGCAAGGCTCATAGGCAGGGTCATCTCGCCGGATTTGGAGTAACCAACCAGAACGATGTTTGCGCCCTTCTGCGCCATCTCAATGGCCTGGCGGGTAGTGATTTCTGTACCAGCAGTCTCGATAACGAGGTCGCAGCCCAGACCATCGGTCAGGTCGAGAATCGTCTGGACAGCATCCTTTTCGCGGCTGTTGATCACACCGTCTGCACCCAGTTCAAGAGCCTTATCCAGACGCTTCTGCATGATATCTACAACGTAAACACGGGAAACACCCTCGCTTTCAGCGCCATCATGGAGACCAGACCAATGCAGCCTGCACCCATGACCACCGCAGTCTGACCGGCATGAGCACCGCCCTGATTGGCGGCGTGGAAACCAACGGCCAGAGGCTCGATCAGCGCACCTTCCATGGTGCTTACGTTGTCCGGTAGCTTGAAGCAGAGGTTTGCTTCATGTGCCACATACTCCTGAAAAACACCGTCTACCGGCGGGGTAGCGAAGAACACAACATCCGGGCAGAGGTTGTATTTGCCCTCACGGCAGAACTTGCAGTGACCGCAGGTCTTGCCCGGCTCCAGCGCAACGCGGTCGCCAACTTTCAGATGCTTGACAGCACTGCCAACTTCCACGACTGTGCCGCCCGGCTCGTGGCCCAGCACGAACGGTGGCTTGACCACATAATTGCCGATCGCACCCGTTTCATAGTAGTGCATATCGCTGCCGCAGATGCCAACGTATTCCAGCTTGACAAGAACTTCGTCCTCTTTGGGTGTGGGGATCGGGCGGGTGGTGTAGCCCATCTTGCCGATGCCGTTCATGACTGCAACTTTCATTGTGCCTTTCATAAGATGACCTCCGTTTTTATTTGTTTATTGACTTTTATAAAGTGTTTATGAATGTTACTACAAATTAACACACCGCACAACCAAAGTCAAGCCCTTTTTCGCGGATTCGGAGAACTGCACAAGGAAAAAGCGGCGAAATTGTGCAAAAAATCGAGGACGGCAGGTGCCGTCCTCGATGGGAAGGTTTATAGGTTCTGAATAAAGGCTTCGATATGGAGCAGAGCGGCTCCCAGCGCAGAGGCTTCCAGCCTATAGCGGCTGAACTTCAGGTAGGAACTGTCCGGCTCAAACGTATTACGCTCGACCAGCATTTCCCGGAGCGGTTCGCCAAACTCTGCCAGAAAGCCGCCAACGTAGCCGCCAACAATTACATCACAGTCGAAGGTCATGCGCAGATTATTGACTGCTACAGCAAGGTAAGAAAGGTATTCATTCCATGCCGTTTGCAAAGCTGCATTGCCGGAGCGCAACCCGTCAAAGAATAGTGCAAGATTTCCGTCGGTCAGCTGGGAGAGGACTTTTGCAGAGCAATAGGCATCCAGACAGCCCTTTTTTCCGCAGTAGCAGGGGCGGCCATCGGGAACGAGCGTGTTGTGCCCGAACTCTCCGGCACGAAGATGGTCGCCGCCATAGAGCGCTCCACCGGTCAGAATCGCACCGCCGACACTGTTGCTCAGAGAAAGGTAGACAAGGCTGCGGGGAGATTCGAGGTCGCGCACTTCAGCAAGTCCGGCAGCGTTCGCGTCGTTGATGAACCGGCAGGAGAACGGGATGTAACGGCTGAATTCTTCGGTAGGAACATTCCGCAGACCCAAGGCATGAGAGTAAACCAATGTCTGCCCCTCTTTGTCCAGAATACCGGGCAGCGAAATGCCGACGCCCAAGATTTTTTCGACCGGGCAGCCCTCTTTTTCAATCAGCCCCTGCACGATTCTGGCAAGCATTTCCGCATAGATGTCCGACCGCTCATAAAGACGCTTTTTGCGCTCATAGTGGAGAAGGTTACCGGACAGATCGACCAGAACTGCTCCGACATGATTCTGGGTGATCTCCAGTCCGACCGCAAGTCTGGCATTCCGCACGGGAGCAAATGCTCTCGCCTTGCGCCCACCGGTAGATTCAAAGGTGCCGACCTCCTGCACCAGTCCCATCGCCATCAGTTCTTTGACATTCTGCAATACGGTCGGCCAGCTGTTGTTGACTTTTGCCGCAAGTTCCGGCTGCGAGATTCGGTCGCAGGAAAAAATGCTGCGAATCGTTCGGATGCGGTTGATTTTTTTAACATCACGGTTATTTGCGCCGCTGCCGGTCATGGGCTTACTCACCTCCAAGAGCAGATTCAACATTTGAAAGAAGATTTATAAAGCTCTTTCTTATTATAGAGAATCTGGAAAGATTCTGCAAGGGAAACATTTACAAAAAAGCGTTAGCCGAAAAGAGCGAGTTGCTTATGGATAAGAAGCGATGCTACCAGCTTATGGCAAACCATAGGTCGGTGGGCATCGTGTTCTTTATAGGGACTTAATCTTCCAGCCTGCCGTGGTCGCATCCCAGCGAGAGATAGTGCTCCATCTCTCCTCCCAGCACAAGCTGTGCGTACTCCAGCGGCCTGTTGCACAGCAGCCAGTCCAGCTCCGCCCGCTGTGCCGGGGTGCTGCCGTACTCGTCCTCGATGGCGACGCAGTCGATGGCAACGGCAGAGCCATCAGCGAACCGGGCTTCTACCCGGTTAGTGTCCATGTTGTAGCGGCAGGAAAGCAGTTTGTTCATGGGAAAACTCCTTTTATATAAGGTGGTGTCAGTTCGATTGTCCATATCCCTGCCAAGAATCAAATTGTTGATGTACATTTGATGTGTGGTATAAATTGGTGATATAGAGTGTGCCTTTCGCCGGATGAAACAGACCTGTTTTCACCCCATTGCATAAAAATCCGATACCTGTTTTAAGGGGCTGATTTTGGTTCTGCACATTTTTGCACACTTTTTGCACACCGGAACGGCTGGATAACGGATGCAAGAAGGGATAACAGATGCAAAGAATGCAGCAGATGCAAAATGCAAATTTACGGTGAAACGATAAAAATAACGAATTTACGCAATTCTGGGAATTGACGATTGTTGCACGTTGGTTTCTCTTAATCAGTGGGCCCAGGGTTCGAGTCCCTGGAGGTGCACCAGATATTGAACGTCAAATCGTAAGATTTGGCGTTCTTTTTTGTTATGTAACCCCGAAAAATCGGGGCTTGCACGGTCAATGCACGGTTTTTGCACGGTTGGAGTTTTCATAGGAATCCTCTGCATGGGCTGGAATTACTTTGAAATGCGTGGTAAATTTTGCATCAGTCAGCAGAGCCAGACGGAGCTGCGCCTTTACTTCGGGGTCTGCATTCTTCAGCAGTTCCAGCAGAGCGGTCATAGAAGCTGAAAAAGTCCATCGGTCATGTAACTCAGAAGGTTCTGACCGCTCAGCTGCGGCAGATGGAGGAAAGCGGGCTGCTGACCCGGAAGGTTTACGCTGAAGTGCCACCCCGGGTGGAATATACGCTGACGGAACTGGGGTATAGCCTGAAACCGGTTCTGGATGCCATGTGGGCATGGGACGAAGGGTATAAAAGCAGACTGGAAGGGAAAGCAGAATAAGTAAAAGACGGGGTGCTGTGCATTTGTGCAGCACCCCGTCTTTTATTTGTGTTCATCTGCGCCCGGCTCATAGAGCAGCTCCAAATAGGGGTGCTTCCGGATGGCGGCAACCACCTCATCCAGGCGGGTCGCGCAGAAATTCTGGCAGCATAGAGTTTGTGCCGTTTGTGCCGATAGAAATTTTGCGTACAGTAGATTTTGGAAATCTTCTTTGATGCCGCAAATCGTAGGCGGTGCCCATGGTTAGATAGATCTCGTCCTGCGGCAGAAGATCAATAAAATCGCGATAATAAACTATTTGCCCAGATGCCAGATGTCGCGGTCGTACTCGGCAATGGTGCGGTCGGAGGAGAACATGCCCGCTTTGGCAATGTTCACCAGACACTTGCGCCGCCAGCCCTTCGGGTCGCAGGCGTAATCGCTGAGGGCCTGCCCCTTGCGCACAACGTAGGCGTTGAAGTCCGGCAGGGTCTGGAACCAGTCTTTATGGATCAGCTCGTTGTGCAGGCGGGTCAGGTTTTCGGCGTGACCGGCGGCCAGCATCTCCGGGCCGGTGAGGAAGTTGATGGCGCGGCGGATGTTGACATCGCCCTCCACCCACTGGGCGGGGTCGTAATCGCCCACGGCGTAGCGGTGGATGACCTGATCGGAGGTCTGGCCGAAGATATAGATGTTCTCCTCGCCCACCTGCTGGCTGATCTCCACGTTGCACCGTCCATGGTGCCCAGCGTCAGCGCGCCGTTCAGCATAAACTTCATGTTGCCGGTGCCGGAGGCTTCCTTGGAGGCAAGGCTGATCTGCTCGGACAAGTCGCAGGCCGGGATCAGCTTTTCGGCGGCAGTGACGTTGTAGTTTTCCACGAACACCACCTGCAGCCACTTGGACACCTCCGGGTCTGCGGCAATGACCTTGGAGAGGGTCAGCAGCGCATGGATGATGTCTTTGGCAATGGTGTAGGCGGGAGCGGCTTTGGCGCCGAAAATGCTCACCAGCGGAGCAGCGGCAGGTGCCCTGCTTGATCTCGTAGTACTGGTGGATGAGGTACAGCAGGTTGAGCTGCTGGCGCTTATACTCGTGCAGGCGCTTGGACTGGATATCGAACACGGCATCGGTGTTCACAGTCACCTTCTGGGTGCGCAGCAGCCAGTCTGCCAGTGCCTCCTTGTTGGCCTTTTTCACGGCGGTCAGCTCGCTGAGCACCGTCTCGTCATCGGCAAAGGCCAGCAGTTTTTCCAGTTCGGCGGCATCCTTGCGGAAGCCGGAGCCGATGTGCTTTTCCAGCGTGGCGGTCAGGCGCGGGTCGCACTCCAGCAGCCAGCGGCGGAAGGTGATGCCGTTGGTCTTGTTGTTGAACTTTTCCGGGTACAGCTCGTA
>ENA-OQCF01000661-OQCF01000661.1-human-gut-metagenome-genome-assembly--contig:-NODE-661-length-12932-cov-2.084889_pt1 | contig 12932 bp, 15 predicted proteins | sample MGYA00242756_ERZ504573 | MGnify/ENA primary metagenome ERZ504573 (study PRJEB26092, sample SAMD00036240) | human gut metagenome | host: Homo sapiens | study: EMG produced TPA metagenomics assembly of...
TTTTCTTTTTCCATAGTTCAATCTTTATGCGTTAGTCTCGTCTTTCTTCTCACTCTTGCCGAGCAGTTCTACACGGCTTACGTTCATAGTGACAGACGGTATGCAGTTTCCGTCCTCTTTCTTGAATACATCAATAAATATATCTCCAGTCACATATACCTGAGTACCCTTTTTGATATATTCCATGATTTTTGTGTCAAAGTTTACAAAGCAAGTTATCCAAAGAGTCTTGTCTTCAGTGTCTCCAACTCCTTTAAACTTTGATGAAACAGGGAAATAAATCCTTTACCACTCTTGTTGAAGTGCGTCTGCACCTACATAACCGATTAATTGTCCTGTAAACATAATTCTTCGGTTTAGGGGTTAAATATTCATTGTTATTTCAGCAGGCTTGACCATTTCCTTGCTCATTTCTGCTGTTTTGTTAGTTTCAAAATCTATTCCAAACACCTTGCTTACTGCCTCTTTCCCTTCATTGTTGCTTACATTGACATTTAGCCTGTCTACCATAAGCAACGAAGGGTTATAGCCGGCTTCTTTCAACTCTTTCAATTTATCTTCATCGCCCTGGCTTGCCGCCAGTAAGAATTTTTCATCATTGCTCAGTTTAGGTTCCATTCCGTAAACCTTCTCCTGTATCATGGCACTTGCCTTGGCCACATCGGAAAGAATGGTGTATATGAATTTCGGATCTTGACTCAATGCCGACAGCCAGCTCTTCAGATACATCGCATTCTCCTCCCTGATACAGGTTGATATACCATGGTTTTACCGCATGAAGCAGAAGTTAGCTCTGCGATAAGTTCTTCCTTGGCATATTTGGAATCTCCGAAAACCTCTCCTTTTTCTCTTTCCAGATGACCGACTTCACTGGTTGAATGTGCCATTTCATGTAGCAGTGTTGAATAAAAGGATTCTCCTGTATCAAACTGTCCCTTCAGCGGGACAATTATATGGCATCCTTCTCCACGCCTGTAATAAGCACTGTCGCTTTCTCTCGGATATATCGGACATATCCATTGCCTTTCTCTGATAAGTGCATCGAGCAACGGCATGGTGTACATGCCTTGTTCATCCTTCAGAGCCGGTGGAACAAACTGTGACTTAAGTTTTTCCCATTTCTCAGGTTGGACTTCCGGATAGTTGGTTTGAGAGACATTGAACACATTATAGGTTTTCATATAAGGTGTCACTTTATATTCCCTCTTTTCGTCCTCTGATAGATTCCGATAGTCTTCTATGCTTATCTTGTTCCCGTTCTTGTCCTTTACTGAAAAGTTCCAGTATATTACGGGGAACGATTTCTCTCCTTTTATAATTGAGGCTCCGGCTTCCTTAGCTTGCATGAATGTCATATACAATGGTGTGCTGTAACCCTTTTCTTCCGAAAGTAAGTACAGCATGAAGAGGTTTATCCCATTATATACTCTGCCTTCGATGTTCTGGGGTAAGCCCCCTCCACCTTCCGGAGAGAACCAGGGCTTTTTCCAGTCATGCTCAACCTCCTTGATTTTTTGAATCATGAGGTCTGCAAATTGTTTTAGTGCTTTGTCACCTGCTGAATCTTCTTTCATAACTGTTCGTATAAATGGTTATTCTCATATTCACATAGCCACTTGACGCATTCTCATTATTTGGCCTCTCTCCTCTTGACTTCATGTCTTCAAGATATATTTCTGCCAAATCTTTCTGAGCGAGCAGAAACTCCAGGTCATCGATGACGCCTTCCTGTCTTTTCTGTACCAGTTCATTGTAGTCCATAATTGCATTTTTATAAATCGTTGAACATCTTGTTTACGGTATTGGCAATTGGTCTGGCCATTTCTTTTGTATTGTCTGGCTTCGGACTGCTTGCCAACTTCACATCACCCAAAGTCTTGCCTTTGTTTTCCAGACTGAATATCTTCTGAACGGCGATGATGGTGTTTTCCTGTACGCCATTTTCTCGCATGGCTTTTATATCATTCTGTGTTATCTGATATCCGGCTTTTTGGATGTCCTGAATGACTCTGAAATTTCCTACTGAGGCTGCATCTAAAAGCTTGGCAGCCTGTTTCTGATGTTCACTCAGTTCATCCGGCTTAACCTGAAAAATCTTCTGAACTTCCTTCATTTCATTATCACTCAGATTCAGCTGTTTTCCTACACCTCTGATGTAATCTTCACTTGGCTTATAACCGTCCTCCCTGAGTTTGTCAATCGTTTCAAAGTCCCTTTTACCGACCGCTTCCTTAAACTCGCTGTCCATGTCTCGCCCTTTATCTGCCGATACCTTATTTTCTATGACGGGGTTTACAGCTTCCAGTTTAGGTCTCATCTCCTTTATCAGTTCATGAGCCTTACCTTCTGTAATACTCTGTATATTTGAGAACTGAATGCCTTTTTTGTCATCTGTGAGAGATATGTCGGCAAGGATATATCCGTCCTTGCTGTGCATGAGCTTACTCTCTAACGTATGACCGTTGGCAAGCAGATATTTGTCTGCTTTGGTTAACTTATATCCGTCATATTCCTCGGTCTTGCCAATCACATTAGGTATCTTAATTTCTTTGCTTGATCTCACGATTACCGAATTCAAGTCCTTGTCAACCTGAAGCATAATTGTACCTCTTTTGGTATCTAAAGGAACAATATCACCGTGTAGAAGACGCTCTTTCTCCGTTTTGTTAAGCTTGTGTCCAAGCATCCTGTCCGGAATGGTTAGGGCTTCCTTGCGGTAAAAGACGGAAATGCCGTTCTCACTCATACGCAGCTTCCCTTTCTTCTCACCTATATCCATCAGGTCTGACATTATACCCTTTTCCAGTTTTGTCCCTTTACCGTCCAGCAGGTTGCCGGTGTTGTGTGCATATTCGTATAGCTCCTGGCCTGTATAGCATACTTTACGGTTATGGTCTATGATGGTGAAACCGTCTTTGTTCTCGCCCTTTATATCATTCCACCGAATCACACTGATTCCTTTTTTTCTAAGTTCTTCGATGTATGAAGGCTCATTTGCCTTGTTCTTGTCAAAGAACGAACAAACCTTTTCTTTTGACTCCTCGGCTCGCTGTTCATTCCGGTTTTCTTTAGCTTTAGATCTGATCTCATCCAAAGACAATTGGATACTGTCATCCCCCTTGTGGAAAAGATAGCTTCCGTCATGATATTCTGTTTTATAGCCAAGAGTTTCCGACAAGGCTCTGAACTGCCCTATGTTATTATAGGAATAGTTCTCATAAGCTTCTTTCAGTTTCATATCATTTTTCGAATAAAGGTTCTGCCCTGATAATATACTTGTTCTCAACAGCCAGTTTCATGTGGCGGCCACCACCCTTTTCATACAGTTCTATCTCAAAGATTTTGTTGTCCGGAATTGTAAACTTGTTAAATCCCAGAACAAGCCTGTTGGTGCTTTTGCCCTTTATCTTTGTTTCAAAATCCTTTGTATAAATGGGATCTATGGTTGTTTCCTGCTGTATGGCATTCTTGCTTTTCTTGATGTCTCTTTGAAAGCATTTGACAAATTCAATGTCATAGTCTATATATGACTTGTTTTTCAAATCAAAGATGAAAAACATAAAGTCTTCATGTACATACAGGTTGGACATTGACAGCTCAAACTTGTTTTTTACCTCGCCAACACTGTAAATGTTCCTTTTCTTTGTTCTCAGCTCCTGAAGCATTTGTCCATCACCTCACTGTTCACATCGATGTGGGCAGTATATTCACGCTTGTCATCATAGTTGTAGGTGAAGACCGAAGTCTCGTTTCTGCGGATGACAATGCTGTATGTATTCATGTTCTTGTCGATGACAAAAAGATTCGAATTTTCAACGGCATCTTTAGCTGTTGAAACCTTCAGCTGATTGTTGTAGCTCTGTAAAGCAAAGGACATTTCGTTACCTTGTGTGCCGTATATGATGTCTGAGGGGAAGAAAAACTCGGCCATGTGCATGTCACTGACATCCGCCTGATAATCGTTGTGTTCCCATTTACCGTTATCTTCATAGATATTAGGGGAAGGATCGACAAGACTGTTTGCTATATATTTCACATGGTAAGTATAGACACTCCCGTCTATACAAACGACGGTTACATTTGTCTCTTTCTCAAAGTCTTCACTCTGTGCGCACAGTCTGACAACGTGGGGTGCTTCTTCAACCCTTTCTGCCGAAATAAGCTCTTTCTCTCCTACTTCAATATCGGACACTTGTACCGGGAATACCAGATGCTTCACAAAGTCAAATGATACGTAAATGTTCTTGGCTTTGATACTCTCCTGTTCGGGACTCTGTGCTTTTAAGCCGAATGCGGCCACACATAGAACAATTAAAATATAGATTCTTTTTCATAACTTTCAAATTATAAAATGCGGTGAATACTGTTATCGCCCATAACAAGACAATACAAGGCGAAAAATGAAGCCAAAAGCGGTTTGATTTCCGTAAATTTCTTACCCTGCTTTCTTGATATATAGATTCTGTACCCGAAAAACAGGGTTGCTATAACAATTAGATAATTCAAGATATTCAAAATCATAGCTTGTCAATTAATGTTTCCAAAGGATGTGGCTGATTATTTTTGTTCTCTTCAAGCTCAGCATATAGTCTCTGCAATTCTTCCTGAACAGCTTTCCGTTTCAGCTTTGATTCTTTTGTCTCTTCCTGTATATACATCTGATAATTGCTCTTCAGATGTACCTTGACTTGCGAAAGTTTCATATTCAATATCTGTTTTGCTATCTGAGTCGTAGCATTTACAGCACTGGTTATCTCGCTGGTCATTGTTCCGATAGAGGCAAGAGGCATATCTATATTCTGGACAAGTCCCTGCTGCATACGTTTGGCAGCCTGAGCCTTCATGTTGTTTGGTAAGTTCAATCCTTCCATAGCGTCATTGTCGAAGATGACAAAGGAAACAGGACTGATCGTATTTCCGACCTTCAGGTTGTTTACCACTACCTCCAGCCGGTTTGCTCCTAATGTCGCCACACCGTAAAAGAGTGTGTTAGCCGGTATCTTCATGCCACAGACAACGGCATCTTCCAGCATACGCATTCTTACTGTACTGCCGGTAACGACTGTCTGGTCTCCATGTATGCAGGCCTTGAATAAGGTGTTGCTGCTTGGCATACTTGCCTGTTGTCTCCTTGTCCTTTTGCCATTCTCGGCTATGTATATAGGCTGGTTGCTTACAAGGCTGTCCATTGCACTGCCTGGTTTGGGCTTAGTGGGATTTTCGGCTTTTTTCTTTTCATGATCATAACCTATAATCCTTTTATATATCTTTTGTCTATAGACATTGTTCTGCTTCAGTTCCTTTCGGATTTCAGCATTTTTCCTTGCTTCCCTTATAATCTCCTTCAACTCTTCTTCATCCTCAATGCTCGCAAGCTGCTTTTCCAGCTGTTCCGAGAGGTGGCTGTCGCTGCTGCCATATTCACCCATTACATCAGAGTATGGATCTCTTCTCATTTTCCGTATTTTCTCCAGTGTTGCCTGGTCATATTTTTCATTTCTGTTCTGAAGGTCGAAGTAGAAATCTGAACCTCTTACCTGTGATTCATCCATGATTCTTTGTTTCTCCTTCTCTTCTCTTTCATCCTGTTTATAGGCTTCAATCTTATTGAGAGCTTTGTCCTTTGCTTCCGAATCCGGCTCCAGCAATACACTTTGCCTTTCTTTTTCATTTTCCGCAACTTCCTTTGATGATGTGTCGTGAACAAAAAACACGTAGAGAAATAGACCACCTAATACGATGGGTATAATCATCAGAAGCTTGTTTTTGTCTTTTAAAAAATTATTAGTTTTCATGTTCGTCAGATTTTTCTGGTTGGGTATTATTATATTCTTTCTGGTTGTCCTCAATTGGTGCCGAATAATGCACGATCCAGTCCTCTATCTTGGCTCCGTGTGCATTTTCCTCACTTCTTGATACATCGTAGATGGAGAACTCTGCTTCTACCTTTCTTGAAATCTTTCCTCTGGCCCTATATCCCGTCTGTGTGAAAAGTATTTTCCCTGTTACTGGGATAGTTCCCATATCAATGACTATTTCGTCAATTGATACTCCGTATCTGATGTTTTTCTGAACCAGGGAATTGAGCATATTCACATCATTGTATTCGTTCAACAGCTCTTTCCCCTTGTTACCAATGAGATTCAGGGCACTTGCGATATTTTTCTCATAGGTGTTCTCGTCAAAGGCATACCATTTGCCGACAAAGGTCTTGACATGATTTATGTATTCGAACCTTCTCATATTTGATGCAGGCATACCACTTGCCTCATATACTTCTCCATTCTTGTCTATGACCAATGCCTGGCTGTAAGCTTTTTCCAGCTTCATAGTCTGATAGATGATGCATGTGATAAAAGCTATCGTAAGAACGACACAGTAGCCTATCGAAAGTCTTATAGTCATCTTTACGGCATTGTCAACACCTTTAAATTTCATCAAGTCCATATCTGCTATTTTTTATCATCGATTATACTTTCTCCAATTGATGCCGCAGCTCCTACATTTGTTGCTTTGGCTGCTGCTCCAGCTCCACCAAGCAGGGCTATGGTGGCTGCTGTCGTTGCTATCGACATAACCTTTGAGATAACCTTGCCGGCATCACTGTGTCCGACAATCTTTGACGACAGCCAGAAACAGCTGCAATATGCGCCGATTAGAGCCAGATCCATGCCCAGATATTGCAACTGTTGTGTTGCCATATCAACCATGTCGGCCGGTGATTCGCATAATGCTTTTAATGTCTGCCACATTATCTGATTGAGTATGTTTATCACAGTGAACACCATACAGGATGAACAGAGAGTACCGAACCAGATGGATAGCTGTTTCTGAAATACCGGAAGCATACTGAACGCGAAGACAAACGGGCCGAGTATAACCAGTATCTTTACAATAACTACACCTAAACCCAGGATGATGATTTGTATGATACCTACAACCAAGGCTGCCGCAGCGTGTAATACAAGTGCTACAAGGTTTGCCGGATTAAGAATATTGACAAGTTTCTCTATACTGGCTCTTAATCCTGTTGTCTCATCCTCTTCCGCTTTTTTATCAAGCTCATGCTGCATGGCTCCTGTTGTGTCCTCTCCGGCTGCCACTTCCGCTTCAAGTGAATTGGTCTCATATTCTGCTATCATTTCACCCTGCTCGTTGCTTGCCTTGGCCATAAATTGGGCAAATTCATTGGCTCTTTCTGAAGATAGCGATGTAGCTTCGTTTATGACTTCCATTGTTCCTACAATGGTCTGTGCGATTGGCTTATACATTGTCAGACAGAAAAACAGTACCAGACAGCGGCCGATTTCCATCATGTCCGGAAACTTGTCTTCATTTGATGTCAACAACTGACTGGCTCCGTGATACAGATAATTATAGGCCAGATTGCATATAAAACAGATGACTGCAACTCCAAATGCTATAACTGTCATCTTTGAAACTAATTCCATAGTGAGGCCGTCTGTTATTTGGAGTCCCCACAAAAAATTGTCCTGGTTCATAGGCTTAGTTGGTATATCTTGTATAGGCTGAAAGGCGACCTTGATAATAGGTCTTCCGGTTGTGTCCTTTCATCGATTTATAAATGACTGTACTTCTGACTGTTTCGTTAAACTCTCTCATTTCATCTGCTGCCTTTTCAACAGACTCCTTTACTTGTTCGATAAAGGAGATTCTTCCTTCTGAGTTCATCGAGAAATAACTTGTTACCGTTGCTACCTTCATCAGAAGGTCGGTGCTGACGCTGAGATTGACTGTTACTCTTTGAAAATTAAGAAACTTCAAACAGTGGTAGTTGGAACCTACATTCATATAAAAGCTGTAGTCCTGACTCAGACAGGCAACGTCATCCAACAGATCAGCAAGCTCTTTCAGAGATTTCAGTTCCTTCATTCTGTCTATGTTCTGTAAACCTTCCCTTAATTTCTGGGCTGCTTCCATCTCCTTTATCTGCTCTATCCATTTCTTTACGTTGGTGTACCACTCTGTTGAATTAAGGAAGGTATGTCCCGGATCATGCACAACCCACTGTGCTTCTGCCTTCCCTGCACCTATAAACAGCATGGCTGTCGTGATTATGAATATTCCAAATAATTTCTTCATAAGCTTAAATGATAAATGTGATAGTAAATATTACGCATACTACCCAAGCTATCAGGTATGTACGTGCATTTTGCTTTTTTGTGGCCAAAGCCCAAACCACAAAGATGAGGGCTATGCCTAATAATGCTGCTGCTATACTGGGTGCTACACTGTTCATGCTCGTGTTCATGTCAGTGCTGTAGTTTAACAACTCCGTTAATCCTGCTGTTGCATCATCCATATTGCTTTCTCCTTTCTTCCAGATATAAGTTTATGGCCGTATAGGTCGAGCCTGTTTCTTTGAATAATTGCTTAATCCTGACTACGGTTGATTGTTTTGAGTCAAATGCTACCGCTGCAAAATCTGAGACCTCAATTCCGGAAGATGAATGCATCATTGGACATCTTGATGAAGAACTCCCTCCAGCGGTCTGTCCTTTGCAATGACTCTATCATATATATTTCTTCGTCATTAATGGACAAGACGGACTGAATTTCCGGTAAATTCTGGCGGTGCTCCGAGTGATCCAGGATTATCTTGGTAGCACAGTTGATGATAATTGAATCCTTTATTCCTGAAGGCATATTCTTCAGGAAAAGGATATTCTGTGCTGCCAGAGTGATGCTTCCCTCTTTCTTTCTGAATGTACGGTACAGATAGGCTATGAAGTCTCCGAACTTTTCATCTTGAAGGAAATCCAGGGCTTCATCGATAATCAGTTCCTTCATCATACCCTGTCGTTTCTTAATCTTATCGACAATCATCTGAAGGGTAATGATGGCCACAAGCGGAAAGTATTCCTTTTTTGACGCATCTTCCATGTCAAATGCTATAAGCTTGTCATGAACAATATCCACGTTTTCCTTTGCGTTGAGCAGGAAACTGAGTTCACCGTCTGTATATGGTTCCAGCAGAAGAATAAGCTCTTCAATCTCGAATTTCTGCTTTTCAAAATCACTCATTCTTTTTTTGAAAACTTCCTGAAGATATTTTCTATATGCTTTCATATCAGGAAAGATTCTTTCATTATTCTGACCTACTGATGAATTGTTTACATAGTCATAAAAGCCGATGATGGATTTCCTGAGAATCGCCGTCTCAGCTGGCATCATCTGTTCCCTTGCTTTCCAGATATAGCTTATTATGGCTACGATAGTCTTTATCTGGTCATCTGCTGATTCTGCGTCCGTTGTGTCGATATAGAGATACTTACCGTTCTTGTCACGGTCACATAGAAATGGATTGAAGGCAAATTTCTTTTGTTCTGTAGAATCAAAATATTTCCCTCCATTCAATGCTATCATAGAACGGTATGAACCACCGATGTCGATGATCATGATGTCTCTACCCAGCTCATAGCTTTGCAGAATGTAATTGTTAAGCCAGAAAGATTTTCCTGAACCTGACGGCCCGATAACTATCCTGTTCTTGTTATTCAATGTCGGATAATCCCAAAGATTTATCTTTACCGGTGTTCCGAAACGGTCATTGTATATGTGTCCTTTCGTATCTGAAACATACATACCTTCTTTTTGCAGATAGCAGATTGCCTGTTTGGTTGTATTGATGAAACCTCTGTAATTTGCTCTGGCGTTACCAGGTATGTTTGTAAAGAAAAGGTTACACAATTCCGCATTTTCAACATAACAGCTGCTTTGGTTCATGAAGGAGAATCCTTGCTGTACAAGGGCTATCTTACGCATCAGTGAAGTCTTGTCCGTATCATTGAGAATGACATTGAACGAAGTGTAAGCGGTCTGATAGTCAAATTTCGTAATCTCCTCACAGAACAATCTTTGCTCCTTCTGCTTTTCTGCTGCAGGGGGATAAAAGTTGGTGATGTAGTTCAAGGCATCCTTCTCCGCTCCTATTGCTGTTACTGTCGCATCAGGATCTGTTATCTCGATGACCACATTGACGATATGATTAAAAGGCAATCCGAGACCTACGGGGTATAACATCGAGCACTTGCTCTTGATACTGTCCGGTATTTCAATGTTTCCACCGTATGAACGTGCTTTACCGGTGTGAGGAACGGAGAGTTCATGCAGATGCTCCCCCTCGATTGTCAGTGATAACATCGATACATACTGCTGGCCGATTTTCATTTCACCGTTCTGTGTGATGGCCATCGGATTCACAACCTTTTCCGTTGCATCTTCTACAGGTGTATCATAAGATAGATTGATGTAATCATAAACAGCATTGTTCAACTCTTTGCTGTTCATTTTCCTGATTTCGAATTGCTGGATAGATGCCAGACCATTCTCAAAATTAAGAAGCGATGCTTCCATCTCTGTCATTCGTCTCTCATAATCCCTATATGGCTGCTTAAACGGGTAATGTAATCTTCTTAACAGTGATGTGTTGGTCGCACTTTTTCTTATTTTGCCGTTCTTTTTCCCATTGGTAAATGTAAGATACAGATTAGTATAACTGTTCAGAATCTCCTTGCCGTCAAAATGCCGGTTGTTCTCTGCTATCAGAGCATTGTTTGAATATTCCTGATTGTTATACTCTCCGGTATAATAAAAAATCTGCTGATGGATGACAGTTTCCGGCTGGAAGCATCTTCAAGAGAGCTTCAAAGTCTCTCATGGATATAATTCAGCTTCTTTTTCCGAAAAGTGTGAACACTTCAGGAAGAAGCATTCTGTACCCTACTGTGATGTCACCGTTCCCATTGATGATTGCATCCTGGGTGATGGTCTGTATAGGCAATATGTCTGCCAGATCTGTGGCCTTGTCTGTTACTTGCACTTCTTCATTGCGCATATACAATATTGCAATGAGAAGAGCCAACAAACAAATGACAACGGCTGTTAGGATGATAAGTGTGACCATTGGCTGTTCAGTTTAGAATGAAATTGAAAATCTTTTTTTATCTACTATTTTTCTGGGTGTTACACTCCGTACACTCAAACCTGTGAGAAAATCCGGATTTCCAGCCTTATGTTCCTTTTTCAAGGTATTGAACAATAGCCCTGACAGAAATACTATTCCGTTGAGTAGAAGCGTTATGGCCAGCGGATGCAGCTGCTTGAATATGCAGACGATAATCGTGATGGCTACTATAAGCATGAATATTCCGAATTGCCCGGATGACAAGCCGAAAAACTTGATAGGCTTGTTTATTTTCCTCATGGTTCTCATGGCTCAGATAATCAGGAAGGCAACCATAATCACTACAACTGCAATGATCCATCCTAACAGGTATTCTTTGGCATGTGGATTATTTGTTGCAAGAGAATAAATCACGAACACCAGTGCGATACCCAAAACGGCTGCGAGAATGTATTTTGCGACATCAAGGATTGTGTCAGCACCTTCCTTGGCTGTGTCCGTTACTTCCGAAAGACTGCTTATCTTAAGGCCGCTCTGTGCTTCTAATTCAATCGGAGCTGCCACCATGAACAGAAACATAAGACCTACTGCCCACCTGCTTACACTGTTGTTTACGTTCTCAAATCTCTTTCTTAATTGCTTTAGTACTTCCATAATTCTTCAATTTTAAAGTTTATACTTGTATTGTTTAATTAAATTCCATTGTACTTCTCAAACCTTACGAACTTTTCCATTTCAGTGTCTTCCGTTTTTTTCTTTTGTTTCTTCCGGCTTTTTCCCACTGTAATAGTAAGTTCTCCCATCTAAGAACATGTCCGCTATTTCCTTGGCAAGGTCATCTTCCTCGGTGTTCTCTACTTGAAAGATTACCCTGATGACCGGCGCTTTTTCCTGTATATTTTCCCTTTTGTCTTTCTCTACTCCAGGTACTAGTTTCTTTTCATTACTCCTGCCGTCTTTCTTGACTTTTCTTTTAGTCAGAAAATGATAGATACCAAGAGAGATGACAATAAGTATAATAACATCTGCTATGCTCATATCAACGACCATATTAATAGCCAGACAACCAATGCTACTACATAGGTAATAATAGCTTCCTTTGTTTTTTCATGATTGGTTATCAGCTTTTTAAGTACAGATAAACCTGCACAAATAAAGCCAATACCAACCGGCATTGCACCTACTTCACGGTACAACGATATCAGGCCGGATACATCTGTACTGGCTTGCAATAAGACAATAAAGTAACATGATTTTTTATTTTATAAAAGGAGAATCTTCAATCCCGCATTCCATACGGTGTTCCAGTTCTTTACAGACAACGGACTCCACATTTCTTTTATTCCGACGGTGAATGCGAGCTTTGGCAATATGAAAAGTTCTATTTCGGTCCCTATTTCCGGGCCAACGATAAATTGATACTCTTTTGATGGATGTCTGGTGTATTCTGTACCAAGGAAACATCCTATACCTATATTCCAGTAGATTGATTTTAAGTTGCTGGCTATAGTGCGGTTATAACTGCCGTTTATAAACCAATTTTGAGCTGTTTCTTCTCGTTCCTGCTTCTGCAAGACCGGCATTATTCCTAATGGCTGGGTTGCTTCAGTATTGACCGAATAATAGAAACTCTTTTCAAAATAATTCAATCCGGCTTTCCAGTAGGATGTTCTGTCAATGTATTTTGAGAATGATATATTTGCCATGTTATCAGCTTTCCCGAATATATTGGTACCATAACTACCTTCTAAAGCTGAAATCCTCTTGTAGTGTCTCTGTGCTTTAATCACACTGCCTCCAGTAAACAGGAGGAGAATCAGTATTACGATTTTCATGTTGCTGTACATAGTGCTTTCTATTTTTAAAGTTAATATTATCCAGTTTATTATTTTTATGTTTTATCATATCCTAATTTAGTAATTGTATCAAATCCTGCTCATTCTGTCAGGAAATTCAATTGATTCTGTCCAAACATATAGATAATATGCAAAACCGCAAATAAAAA
>ENA-OQCF01000662-OQCF01000662.1-human-gut-metagenome-genome-assembly--contig:-NODE-662-length-12923-cov-1.770710_pt1 | contig 12923 bp, 19 predicted proteins | sample MGYA00242756_ERZ504573 | MGnify/ENA primary metagenome ERZ504573 (study PRJEB26092, sample SAMD00036240) | human gut metagenome | host: Homo sapiens | study: EMG produced TPA metagenomics assembly of...
AGGAGGAATGTGGAACGAGTTTTCACGACAAAGTGCGAATGTGGCCAGAAGTTCGGTATCCAGTATACCCGTCTGATTGATACTGCGCAGGACTATGCAGCCGACCCGACTTTGCAGGGCGCATACACTCTGCCGCCACTTATTTTCAAGAGCAGTTGCAACCGCTGGATGCGGTGATGGCGAGTACGGTAACTTCCGACAATAAAGAGTTGAAGAAGAAGCTCCGGGATGCATGGAGGAACTGGAGGCAATGTTTGACTTGAAGACTGATTTGCTGGATTATGTACTGGAGAATGGTTTCCATGTGGCAGGATACTTGAAGCAGAAAGCACTGCTTTCCATTGACGATTCGGCTTCGCAGAAGGGTAAAGGCAAAGGGAGAAGTGCTGCTGCCAAAGAAGGGCAGGGAAGCAGTAAGCAGGCTGATAAAGAGAAACGTCCGCGTGAGCGGAAACGCGATGCTGCAGCTGTTGAAGTACCCACGGATGTGTTGCATCCGGAACTTACAACCGCTTGGTGGCATGGCGCAATGCAGAAGCTTCCGCATTAGGGTTGCCCGTATATACGTCATTCAGCAGAAGGCAATTCTGGGTATCAGCAATCTGCTTCCTTCGGATAAGGCCATGCTTGTACGCATTCCGTATTTCGGAAAGAAAGGGGTGGAGAAATATGGAGATGTGATTCTGGAGATGGTACGTGTGTATCGCAAAGAGAAAGGACTGGCAGAGCCGGAGTTGCTGTAGTCGAATCTGCTGCCATCCGAACTTGCATTATTTACTATCCGAACATCAGCTTTATTCCTTCCTTCAGCGTATGCGGTCGATATCCCAGTTCCCGGCGTGCCTTTTCTATACTCAGCCCGCTGAAACGGGGACGTGGCGTCTTTTCATTCATCTCCTTCGTAGTGACGGGACGGATGAGCGAGCGATTCAGTCCCAATACGTCCGCTACCCGATAAGCGATGTCTGCAATGGTCAGGCACTCGCTGCCACAGAGATGATAGATACCGTTTTGCGGATGACTTATCAGCTTCTCCACTCCTTGCGACACGTCTCCCACGAAGGTGGCGTACGCCATTGGTCGGACACGACGAACACTTCCTCATTGCTCCTTAATCTGTTTGCCACCAGTTGAAGCACATTGCCATGCTGTCCGGGCAGGGAGGCACCGTACACCACCACTACACGCACGATGGCATAATCCTTGCAAACGGCAGCGATACGTTTCTCACCTTCCAGTTTGGTGTAGCCGTAATAATTAACGGGAGCGGGAATATCCTCCTCTGTATAGGGTCGGTCCGTATCACCACCGAAAACGAAGTCGGTGGAAAGATGGATAAAACGGCTGCCTCCCGTCTCACAGCATTCTGCCAGGTGCTCTACGGCAGTGATGTTGACGGCATCCGCTTCTGCATGGTGCGTTTCGCAATAATCGGGGACGGAGAGGGCGGAGGTATTGATTACAACATCCGGCTGTACTTCCTGGAAAAGCTTTTCCACCGCCTGGCGGTTGCATATATCCGTGCGGATAAAGCGATAGTTGCCCGAATGGGGACAGATGTCGTCGTGCAGGGAACAGCCCGTTGTCTGATAAGACAAGTTGCGGGACAAATCATCCAGGATGCGCCTGCCGGTAAAACCGTTGGCACTATCACCAGTATTTTCTTTCTTGCCATTGACTTTGGTTGTTAAATGGTGTGGGCATCAATAGGGCACATGCCTGCCTTGCTGTACCTCGATGCGTATGCCAAAGGCTCCGTTGGCTGATTTCAGCTCGAACGCCCCTTTGAAATTGTTCTTTTCCCAAGGCAGTGCGGAAGGGTTGGGCACTTTCCAGCCGTCCTTGTCATATTCGCCGTACGTATGGATGCGCATGCCGTTCTTCAAAGTGAAACTTCCCATTTGCAGGTTGTCAGTAGAGCCCCAGAAGCCCGTCAGTCCGAAGGGATTCGAACTGAAATACCGGGAGTTGCTGAGTGAGAATATGTTCGAAAGGCCTTGTGAATAAGTCACGTTCGGGTTCAACCGGAAGATGCGGCTGTAGTCCTTGCTGGCATCCGGTATCTCCAAAGTGAATTTGGGAAGAGTGGGGGCAGACAGATTCATCAGCCCATATCCAGCAGGAAGCCGTCGTAATTCTTCACGCCCGGCAGAAGCTCCTTTTCAGACGGAGACATGCCTTCGGGAGACGCTTCGCCATGTACTGCAGTACGTACCGTATCGGCAGGCATCTCGCTCTGTGCGCTGACGGATGACATGCCTGCAAGTAAAATGATGATGCAGAAGAAGATTCGTTTCATAGTTCTTTGTTCACAATTTCAGTTGCTGTCTGCCGCATAGGGGCGGACTGAACAAAGATACTCGTTTCCCTCTATTTCCGGAAATATCTTTGTATTATTTCTATTTCTTTATACGAATGGTAGGGGCGAAGACGGGCGAAGTCACCCATTTCATTTTGGTGGGGTCGTAGCTCCGTTCCAGGCCTCCGTTGAGGTCGAGCCAGTCCGTCACTTTCAGTTCCAGTACCATGCCATAACCGCTTTGCGGATACATCGGGTTCATATATCCATGAAAGGAGTTGCTTCTCCCGTAGCCCGAATACTGGCCGAAGGCATGCAGGCGCATGTAGGGATTGATGCGGTAGGATACGGAGGCATTGTAACCTACGTCCCATTGGGTACCCCGGGGGGCATCCCTTTTGGCATACCGGGCGCCGGCAATGGAGGAGGGGGTAGAGATGGAATAGTGGGCGGCATACACTCCGCCGCTCAGTTCCCAATGTCCGTCGGGACTGTAATAAGTAATTCCTGCGCCAGCCTGCATGATGGAGCCCATTGCAGGATAGGTGTTATGGCTGCCGTACATCGTCAGTACGACTTCCGGCGAGAGCAGGAAATCGGCGAAACGCTGGAAGTCCCATTCAAAGATGTTCTTCTGAAAGTGTATCTTCTTCATGTCCGTCCAGGGCAGGGGCTCCACATAGTCGGAGGGAGGGAGATGGAGATTTATCTCTTCCTGCTGTTCGCCCTGCAGACTTTGTTGGGGCTGGCTTTCATCAAGGCCCGTACGCTTGTTCTCTTTTGGAGAAAAGGGAATCTGCTCTTTCTTTACGGGAGGCCGGTTCTTTATTGTGTCTTCCGGAATCTCGCTCTGTGCATAGGCGCAGAGTGAGGAACAGATAAAAGTGATGAATAATAACTTTCTCATAAATAGTAGTTTAGTTTTAGTTTAGTTCACTATTAGTTTATATCCTATTCCCCGCACATTGACGATACGGATGCGCTCGTCTCCGGCCAGTTTATGCCGCAGTTTGGTGATGAACACATGCAGGCTGCGGGAGTTGAAGAAGCTGTCGTCTCCCCAGAGGTCGAGCAATACGTTCTGGGTGTTGACCACCTGGTTGCGGTTCTCGCAAAGGCGTTTCAGTATTTCGGACTCGCGGTGGGAGAGTTCCACTTCCGTATCCGCGTTAGGTGAAGTCGGGGTGCTGCCTGCAAAAGCAAGTCGTTGAGTGACGGAATTGAAACGGTAGTCACCGATTTCAAAAACGGTAGTTTCTTTGGGCTTTTCTTCTGTAAAGGAGAAAGCTTTGCCTACCAGGGCCTTTATGCGGATAATGAGTTCCTGCATTCCAAAAGGCTTTTTCAGGTAGTCGTTGGCACCCAGCTCAAACCCTTCCACCACATCGTTGATGGCGGAGCGGGCGGTAAGGAACAGTACCGGGGTCTGTTTGTCGGTCTGCCGGATGCGGCGCACCATTTCAAAGCCGTCCATGCGGGGCATCATCACGTCTGCCACCAGCACGTCGGGGCGGAGGTCGAAGAACTTGCGCAATCCCTCTTCACCGTCTGCTGCGGTGTGGATGATGAAGTTCTGCCCTTCCAATGTGTCCTTGATAATCATGGCGAGGGTCTGTTCGTCCTCAACCAGAAGTACGGTTATCTTTTCCATAATTGTCGCTTTTGTTACAAGTAATGTAAAGCTCCTTAACAAGTAATGTAAAGTACCCTAACAAATAATGTTATCATATCCTTATCGTAAAGGTACTTCCTTTTCCCAACTCACTCTTTACCGATACGCTGCCACCATGCTTCTCTATCATGGTCTTCACATAGAACAATCCCAGCCCATAGCCTTTCACATCGTGCAGATTACCCGTGGGTACGCGGTAGAATTTGTCGAAGATGTGCTTCTGCTTCTCGGGAGCAATACCGATACCGTGGTCGCTGACGGAGATTTCAGTCTGTTCATTCTGCCTTCGACGGTTACCTTGCGGCAATGGATGGTCACTTCGGCTTCTCCATGCGAATATTTGATGGCGTTGTCTATCAGGTTGCTGATGATGTTGCTGAAATGCGTACGGTCGGCAAGTACGCTCAGATCTTCCGGTTCGATGTCCACCGATATATGGACGGAGCTTTCCGCTTTCAGCTTGTGTTGTTCGATGAGCGTTTCCAGAATATCACGTATTGCAAACTCCTCCGGGTGCAGGCGGAAAGTCCTGCGGCGTTCCATACTCATGGAAAGTATCTGTTCAACCAGTCCACTGAGGCGCTGAAGCTGTTCCTGGCAGATACGCAGGTATTTGTCGCGTTGGGCCTTTTCCTCCGCTTGGTTGAAGTTGAGCAGAGCGTCGTTGGCGGCATATGCTACGGCGATGGGGGTTTTCAGTTCGTGGGTGATGTTGTTGGTGAAATCGCTCTTCATCTCTTCCAGTGTCTTCTGTTTCAGGATGGTGCGTATCAAGAACCAGAAGGAGAAAGCGAGTACGATCAGAATAACGAATGATGTGGTGAGAATGCCCGACATCTGTCGCAAGACCAACATGCCGGCCGGTTCCATGATGAGACGGTAGCTTTGATTTGTATTGATGTCGAAAGAATAATTATATTCACGGCTTTTGAGGTAGGTACATAGCCGGGGGTACCGATGTTTACCAATGTATCTATATAGAGAATGGTAGAGTCCCATTTGCTGCCTTTGTGAAGATGTAGCAGCCTATGGGGAAGATTGATGTTACGGTCGTGCAGGAATGAAGTCAGCAGGCTGTCATAAAGCACTACGTCGGGGTCGGAAATGATGTCCAGTCCCGAATGCAGTCCGCGCTGGAAGTAGGTGGCGAGTTCCAGCATACTGTTTTGGTCGCGCAAAATCACATCCAGTCTCTCTTTGGCACTCAATGCGGATTGGGGAGAGCTGTCTGAGTCCCTGACTGCTTCTTCCAGAGGCTCTCGGGCAGAATCGGCAGACATCCAACGGACTTTATCCGTTTCCCTGTACTGGTCGATGAAAAGCACACTGTCCTCTTTGGTGAGCAAAGGAACGTTCTTCCTGACACTGACTTCCACGCGGGTTGAATCGTTCGGGTGGGTCACGTAAACACTGTCTCCTTTGGGCATGAAGGTTTCGTGCAGGGTAGCGTTGTCCAAAGAATCTTCACGGGAGATGGTGGTACTGCTACGGACAAATGATTTTCCGTCATCGCTGTATCCGGCTGATACGCTGACTTCACCGTGGTTGATGTCGTCCTGCTTCATTTTATCCACGCGTATCATCATTTCGTTATAGTCGCTCATGCGCATGGCTTCGGTGATGTCCCTTTCCATTTCGCTGTGCATGGTATGGTAGAGCCCCGTCAGCCAGTAGCTTGGTAGGCGAAGATACCGGCCAGGGAGACGATGACAAGTATGGCAATATATTTGAATGGCAGTTTCATGTTTGTTTCCGGTTACTTTTATACATACAAAGGTAAGATTAATATTGTGAAACCTATCATCCGATAAGACTAAATAACACTCCCGATAACACTGGATAACACTTGGTAAGCCGCTGATAACACAAGTTTCTGCTGATTCTGCCGTACTTTGCAGACGAAGATTTGCAGAAGAAGAATATAAACATAAATAAAAAGAAGAACATGAAACGATTCTATTTACTCCCTATTGTATGCTGTGCTTTGAGCATCAGCCTTTCGGCACAAGAGAATAACGGTACTGCAACCACCTCCGGTGCGGACGACAACCGCATCCTCAGCGCCGACAGCTTATCACGACCGATGCCCGTCTGGACAGTCTTTATCAGACCTTGCCGGAAGTGATGATTACCGGTGAACGCCCCATCGTTAAGGCAGCGCAAGGCAAGCTGGTGTACGACCTGCCCCGCCTTATCCGGAACCTCCCTGTAGACAATGCCTACGATGCCGTGAAAGAGCTTCCCGGCGTCATCGAGATGAATGGCGGGCTGCAGTTGGCAGGCCAGGGAGTCACCGTTATCCTGGACGGCAAAGTAACCACCCTCAGCCACAGAGCAGCTCTATTCCTTGCTGCGCAGCATCCCTGCCAGCCGCATAGAGAAGGCGGAAGTGATGTACAACGCCCCTGCACGCTACCAGGTGCGTGGCGCACTGATCAATATCACCCTGAAACAATCGGCAGGCGGCCCCGGCTCCTGGCAAGGCGAACTCTATGCCAAGTATCGCCAGAAGCATAACGAAGGCTTTGAGGAACGCGCCAGCCTGCTCTTCAGCAAAAATAAATTCTCAGCAGATTTTCTTTACTCGCACAGCCATGGCCGGGGCTACTCTACTACCGACAAAGAGGCTGTGCACACCCTGGCAGACGGCTCGGTTCACCCCATGACAACAGATGAGGTGGGCCGTGGCCGCAGCCATACCCATAATTTCAGGGTAGGGGCGGACTATAACATCGCCAAGGACCATCAGCTGAGTTTCGTCTATAACGGTGGCTATTCCACCTCCCACAACTGGAAGGGCGTGACGGGCACGCAGGTGTCCACAACTCATGGCAATAGCACCGACTGGCTGCACAACGGCCGTCTGGACTATCGTACCCCTTTCGGCCTCAAAGCCGGTGCCGAACTGACCTACTACCGTTCCCCGTCCGACCAGTTGCTGCATAGCCGCATGCAGGATGAGGAACTTGACTTCTACACCGAAGATTGCCAACGCATCAACCGATGGAAATTCTTTCTGGCCCAGGAGCATAGTCTGGGAAAAGGTTGGGATTTGAATTACGGAGCCATCTATACTACCAGCATCGACAACAGCTACCAATATTATTACGACCCCGAAACCGGCGAACAACTGACCTCCTCAGATGCCTTAAGCAATATGAAGTCCCGCCGCCGCGAACAGACCTGGAATATCTATGCAGGTTTCAGCAAGAGTTTCGGCGACAAACTCGCTTTGGACGCTTCCCTGGCTGTGGAGCATTACAAGACTCCCGTCTGGAACCAGTGGGACTGGTATCCCATCGTCAACTTGAACTATATGCTGGCACCGGGACATATCCTTCAGCTCTCTCTGAGCAGCGACAAGGACTATCCCGACTACTGGGCGGTGCAGGATGCCGTCTCTTACATCGGCGGTGGATACTCTGAGCTGCATGGTAATCCGTTGCTGAAACCGGCACAAGAGTATGAGCTGAAAATGACCTATATTTTGAAGAGCAAATACATCTTCAGCGCCTGGTTCAACCACACCAAGGACTACTCTGTACAGACACTCTACCAATCCTCCGAACGTCTGGTTGAAATCTACAAGACACTCAATTTTGATTATCAGCAACAAGCAGGAATACAAGCCTCTATCCCATTTAAGGTGAAGGATTGGTTGAATTCTCGCCTTACCCTCATAGGCTTGTGGCACCGCGAAAAGGATGGTGATTTCTGGGATATTCCTTTCGACAGAAAGCAATGCTATGGCATTGCCCAGATGAGCAATACTTTTACTCTCTCCACCAAACCCGACTTGAAGCTGACGGTGACCGGCTTTGTGCATAGTAAAGCCATTCAGGCATTTACGACCTGCCTACGTCGGGCAATGTGAATATTGCCTGCGCTACGGCTTTGCCAAGAACAAAGCATCCTCAACCTCTACTGCAACGATATTTTTGAGACGGGACAGATTTCTCCCCGCATCCGTTTCAAGACGCAGAATGTGACGAATCATTACTCATGCTTCCGCGAATTCGGCGTATCGTTTACCTATAAATTCGGAGGATATAAGGAGAAGCAACGGGAGGCGGTGGATACGTCGCGGTTCAAATAAAAAAGTAATTATTCGCTGAATAGTTACAATAAAAAAAGGTCGATGTTAAATATGAATAAAAAGGGATTACGATATTTTCGTAATTCCTTTTATTCTTAGTATCATTGTTCATTGTTAATCAAAATCGATAAAGGATATGAACTGCAGGAAGGTAGTAAGCGCTGTATTTCTGTTATTAGTAAGCGTTTGTATGCAGGCGCAAGGTACTTGTGTCATTGAAGGAAAAGTAAAGAATGTGAAGCAAGGAGTCTGCCTGAATCTATTTCGGATGGAAGGAGACGTGGGAAACAGTATTGCAACAGATACCCTTCAGGGAGACAGTTTTCGTTTTGAAATACCTATCTCTAAAACAGATACAGAACGTTTGAGTTTGATGATTCGTGACGGTAATCTGTATAGTATGGGATTGTCCCTTTGGGCTAAGGAAGGTTCCCATATCCGCTTGACGGGCGAGGATATGAACATCTACACCTGGCAGGTGGAAAGTGAAATGCCGCAACAGAAGATATGGCAGCTTTTTGTAAACGATTCACGGGATTTATGGAACCATAATCAGGAGAATAGAATGGAGCACATGCGATTGATGCGCAAATATCCCCGGAAACCGATGATAAGGAGGTATTGGCAAAGGTCGTTGCTCTACGTGACAGCTTGGAGAAAGTAGAAAATGATTTGGATATCCGCATAGATTCCAATGTTATAGCCCGCATGAAGCAGTTGCCGATAGAGGAGGTATGGATGGATAAACTGAAAAGTCTGGCGATAGGGGTGAGGTACACCAAGGGATATCCCTATCGCAAAGAAGTAGAGGAGTTATATGCCAGACTTACCGATGAACAGCGCGAGACACCGGAAGCTCTGGATATCCGGGCATATCTATTTCCTGCCCAGACGGTTGCTACCCAAGAGCAAGCTGCGGATGGTGACTTGTTTGACTTGCAAGGAAACGTACACCGCTTGTCCGATTTCAAGGGGAAAGCGGTGCTGATAGATTTCTGGAGCCGTGGTTGCGGTCCTTGCCTCAAGCTTTGCCGGAGATGAAGGAAATCAGCCAAAAGTAATAAAGAACCGTTTGGAGGTAGTAAGTATAAGCATTGATGACAAAACAAATTGGGAGATAGCTTCGCGCCATCATGCCATCAGTTGGTGGAACTTGAATGACTTGAAAGGCAATCACGGATTGTATGCCAAGTATAGCGCAGGCTCCATTCCCCGCTATGTGTTTTTATCTCCGGAGGGAGAGGTTGTAGAGATGTGGTCCGGTTACGGGAAAGGCAGTTTGTTGGAGAAACTGGGAAAACTGATGGAATGATAATCAAATTATTCCCGTTCTCTAATGAAACTTTCATACAATGCGACAGGACCGTAATGCCAATATTTGGTGTTTTCCTTTTCAAGCAATTGAACAGACTGACTTTGGAGGGTAGCAATAAATATAGGTTATTGTCTGTAATTTTTCTATTCATAGTATACCTCCTCTGCTTTAATATAATTGAGATAGGTTAGTGCCTCTATTGTAACACTCCGTATCTGTCAAACAACTCCATTACCTCCCTTCCCTGCATAGAGTTCTTCTTTTTATACTGCTCTATGCAGAACGAGATGAAATAAGTAACATCCAATTCAGATTTATTCATAAGATGAACCATGTTTTTGTCTCTTGCAAATGTAATAAAAGTATTTCTACCTTGATGTGGTTTGCTACAAAAAAATGTACTTTTTGCAACTTTCAAAACATTAAAGTTGTTATTTAAAGAAAAGACTCTGTATGAAATCGGACATTGAAATAGCCCGCAGCATAGACTGAAGAAGATAAAGCAGGTTGCCGAAAGTGTGGATATCCCGCGTGACGAGGTAGAGAACTATGGACGATACATAGCCAAGATTCCCACTCATCTGATTGATGAAGAGAAGGTGAAGAAAAGTAATCTGATACTGGTGACGGCAATTACTGCGACAAAGGCGGGTATCGGTAAAACAACCGTATCCATCGGTCTGGCACTGGGACTGAACAAGATAGGCAAAAAGGCAATTGTCGCTCTGCGCGAACCCTCTTTGGGTCCTTGTTTCGGCATGAAAGGCGGTGCTGCCGGCGGAGGATATGCCAGGTGCTTCCCATGGAGAAGATAAACCTGCACTTTACGGGCGACTTTCACGCCATTACTTCGGCACACAACATGATTTCCGCATTACTCGACAATTATTTGTACCAACATCAGGCGGACGGCTTCGGACTGAAAGAAATCATCTGGCGGCGTGTACTCGATGTAAAACGACCGTTCCTTGCGCAGTATTGTCACCGGATTGGGTCCGAGCACTAACGGCATTACCGAGGAGTCGGGCTTCGACATTACTCCGGCTTCTGAAATTATGGCCATTCTTTGCTTGGCAACAGACCTTGATGACCTCCGCCGTCGCATCGAGAACATTATCTTGGGATTTCGTTTTGATGGTACTCCATTCACTGTGAAAGAGTTAGGAGTAGCCGGTGCCATTACTGTTCTGCTGAAAGATGCCATCAATCCCAACTTGGTGCAGACTACCGAAGGTACTGCCGCTTTTGTTCATGGAGGACCGTTCGCAAATATTGCCCATGGTTGCAACTCCATTCTTGCCACAAAAATGGCCATGACATTCGGCGATTATGTAGTGACGGAAGCCGGCTTCGGGGCTGACCTGGGTGCGGAGAAGTTCTACAACATCAAGTGCCGCAAGAGCGGCCTACAACCCAAGTTGACGATAATCGTTGCTACCGCACAAGGATTGAAGATGCATGGCGGCGTCAGTCTGGACCGCATCAAGGAACCCAATATGGAAGGACTGAAAGAGGGCTTCGGCAATCTGACAAGCAAGTATCGCAATTTGCGTTCATTCGGTCAGCAGGTCATCGTGCATTCAACCGTTTTGCCAGTGATACGGACGAGGAGGTGGAAGCTATCCGCCGCCATTGCGAAGAAAAGCTCGAGGTAGGTTTTGCCGTGAACAACGCTTTGCCAAAGGAGGAGAGGGAGCCGTTGACCTTGCCAATCTGGTAGTAGATACTATTGAGAACAAACCATCCGAGCCGCTGACCTTCACTTACGAGGAGAACGATTGCGTGGAACGCAAAATCGAAAAGGTAGCCTGCAACCTCTACGGAGCAAGTGTAGTGACTTACAGTCTCCATTCCCGCAAGGTTATCAACTGATAGAGCAGATGGGTATCAGCCATTACCCCGTCTGTATCGCCAAGACGCAGTACTCCTTCTCTGCCGATCCGAAGATATATGGTGCGGTCAATAACTTTGAATTCCATATCAAGGATATTGTAGTCAACAACGGTGCGGAAATGATTGTAGCCATCGCCGGTGAAATTCTTCGTATGCCGGGATTACCAAAGAAACCACAAGCCGAACACATTGATATTGTGGATGGAAATATAGAAGGGCTGAGCTAAACGCGCGGAGCACGTTTAGAATTAAAAAGCAAGAATAAAGGCTGCGCAGTTCAAAGCGAACATCGCGCAGCCTTTAATTTTAATTCTTAATTGCTGTTTGCTTATCAATAAGCAAACAGAGGATATTCTTTCATCTTTGCATTGACGCGTGCACGTACCTCTGCGATGACTTGTTCGTTGTCTACGTTGGACAGAACGGTTTCAATCATCTCGGCAATTTCGAGCATCAGGTCTTCCTTGGCACCACGGGTTGTGATGGCAGGAGTACCCAAACGGATGCCGGAAGTCTGGAAAGCCGAGCGGCTGTCAAACGGAACCATGTTTTTGTTTACGGTGATGTCGGCAGATACCAACGCTTTCTCGGCAACCTTACCGGTCAAATCGGGATATTTGCTGCGCAGGTCCACCAGCATGGAGTGGTTGTCCGTACCGCCGGAAACAATAGTGAAGCCACGGTCCATCAAGCTTGTGCCAGGACAGCGGCATTTTTCTTCACCTGCTTGGCATATTCTTTCCATTCCGGTTGCAGGATTTCGCCGAAGGCAACGGCTTTGGCTGCGATGACATGTTCCAGCGGACCACCTTGGATACCGGGGAATACGCTGAATCCAGCAACTGGGACATCATCTTGATTTCTCCCTTCGGAGTTTTCTTGCCCCAGGGATTGGGGAAGTCCTTACCCATCATGATAACGCCACCACGAGGACCACGCAGAGTCTTGTGAGTAGTAGAGGTCACTATGTGGGCGTATTTCACGGGGTTATCCAGTTCACCGGCTGCAATCAGTCCGGCAGGATGAGCCATGTCAATCATCAGGATGGCACCTATCTTGTCCGCGATTTCGCGCATGCGCTTGTAGTCCCATTCGCGGGAATAAGCAGAACCGCCGCCGATAATCATTTTGGGTTTCTCGCGCAGGGCAACTTCTTCCATCTGGTCATAGTCCACGCGTCCGGTTTCCCGGTTCAGATTGTATTCGCAGGGAGTATAGATAATACCGGAAGTGTTGACCAGGGAGCCATGGGAGAGGTGACCACCGTGTGCAAGGTTCAGTCCCATGAATTTGTCGCCCGGGTTGAGCACGGCGAGGAATACGGCTGCATTAGCTTGTGCACCGGAGTGCGGCTGTACGTTGGCCCATTCTGCGCCGAAGATTTGTTTCAGGCGGTCGATGGCAATCTGTTCACTCTGATCCACTACCTCACAGCCACCATAGTAACGCTTGCCGGGGTATCCTTCAGCATACTTGTTGGTAAGGCAGGAGCCCATTGCCTGCATAACTTGGTCACTTACAAAGTTCTCTGATGCAATCAGTTCAATGCCTTTGAGCTGACGTTGGTGTTCTTTTTCGATAAGTTCGAAAATTAAATCATCTCTTTTCATTCTGCTTATTAGATAAGTTTGGTAAATCTGTGTTCTCT
>ENA-OQCF01000663-OQCF01000663.1-human-gut-metagenome-genome-assembly--contig:-NODE-663-length-12917-cov-1.932447_pt1 | contig 12917 bp, 30 predicted proteins | sample MGYA00242756_ERZ504573 | MGnify/ENA primary metagenome ERZ504573 (study PRJEB26092, sample SAMD00036240) | human gut metagenome | host: Homo sapiens | study: EMG produced TPA metagenomics assembly of...
CCTCCAGAAATTTCAGTTCTTCCATTTAGTTCTCCTTTATATAACTATTATAGTCCAGTTTGTGTTATAGAAAAAGGCCGCTTATCTTTTTCAGATTCACGACCCTTTTATTATGTTACTGTTCACTCCGTTCACAGTAACGTAGCCAAAATTCATTCCAGATTGCCTGCGGCAATGGAATTTTGGCTTGTATGTCTCGGGATTTGGCATATTCATGCCAAAACACCTCGCGGGATAGTGGTATGTGAACAGTAACACAGCAATCAATTGCATTGCCATAACAATAACATTAGATTGACCATAAAGATAAAACAGGGTATAATGAGCGAAAAGAGTAGAAATGAGGAGCGTAACAAATGTCAAAATTTCTGAAATTTATTGTACATTTTATAGTGATATGCACCATTGTCTGTGTTGTCGGGCTGGCAGTTCCGCCGTTTTTGGGAATTACGACAGAGATTATGGATGATTCCGGCAAAGAAACGAATCTGCCCATGGGATCGGTTACTTATGCAATTCCGGTAAAGATCAAAGAGGCAGCGTTGGTGATTCTATTCTGTATCAGACTGATTCTAAAGCATACCGTTATATGATTACGGAAATGGATAAAAAGAATCATATTTTTAAGGTGATAGATTCCAGTGACAAAGATGCAGAACCTGTTGCCGTTGAGGTGAAGGATTACATACCGAAGGTTGTGATCACAGTAGGATATGCAGGATATCTCCTTCTTGCAACAGAAAGCATAGAAGGACTTATTATTCTCGGACTTGCCGTCCTTTTCCTGGTAATTCTGTATATAGTTGCGGAACTTCTGAAAAAAAGAACCGCAGGATGATTATGATGAAACAGATACAGAACCCGGATATGTTAAGAGCAAGAAGGAACTTAAGAGAGAAGAGAAGGCAAGAGAGAAGCGTTATAAAGAAGAGGAACGCCAGATTAAGAAAGAGGAAAGGGTACGCAGGAAAGGAAAGGCTCCGGAACGAAAGAAAATTAAAACAGGCGGTTTTGTGGATGAAATCTATGAAGATGAGTTGGAACCTGTGAAGCCTGCGCAGCCGGAAACAATTCAGACTGCGACAAGCGAAGCCCATGAACTTCTCAGAAAAGAGATTGCAGCAGCTACGGCGGATGTACCGGTAAAGCAGGAAGAATCTGTACAGACGAAACCGGATGCAGGTGATATACATATGGAGCCTGTTTCCGGAAAGACAGAAGTGATCGTGCCTCAGGTAAAAGAGCAGCTGAAACAGATGATGAAATGCTTCGGACAGAAAACCGGTAGAAGCAGAGGAAACAGAAGGAAACGCACAGGAAGAAATCAGGCGAATGGTAATTCCGACATGGTCGGCAGCACAGATTGCCGAGACAGCCAGAAGTCAGGGCGATGCGCCGGATATTGTGAGAGACGATGTTACAAAGGTTACATTATTTGATTATTCCGATATCATTGCGGATGAGAAACCGGTCTATCCGCAGAAACAGACTGCTGAAGAATAAAATAAGAGATTGAAAAAATATGACGATGAAAAGAACGTGTTTCTTCTTATATATAATATAGAAGGAACACGTTCTTTTTACTGCAGACAATCCGATCTCCATCATATCGTGAAGTCCTGCGTCAGCAGACCTGCAGATATCGGCCTTGTCGTTCACTATTCCGTAATGTTTCTATATAATAAAGCCATTAGTGTGTCGACAAGTTGATTCTTTTTTGTTTCGACATACAAGCCCAAATTCAATAAAAAATTGTACGGAATCAAGTACAAAAAAATATCAAAAAAAGTGAAAAAAACACTTGCATTTTTCTGAGAGGTCGTGTATACTCTCAATTGTTGTGACATTGATAGCAATGAAGCGCGAGGTTGCTGCCACAGAGATGGCAGGTTTTCCGTGGAGCGAATGTCAAGTTTGAAAACTGACGACAAGTCACTGTACAAGTTCAGAAGACCATCCAGGGATGGCGTGTGTGGTAAAAAATCGAAAGACACACACGGAGATGTGTACAGTCGCCGCTTGTCGTACTGCTTGAAAAGTACGAATAGGAGGAGACTTTTTTTATGGCAAATCAGGTAATGAGAATCACATTAAAGGCTTATGATCATCAGTTAGTAGATGCATCAGCAGCAAAAATCATCGAGACTGTTAAAAAGAACGGAGCAATGGTAAGCGGACCGGTTCCACTTCCAACTAAGAAAGAGGTTGTTACAATCTTAAGAGCCGTTCATAAATACAAAGATTCCAGAGAACAGTTCGAACAGAGAACTCATAAGAGACTGATCGATATCCTTACACCAACACAGAAGACAGTAGATGCTCTGTCAAGACTGGAAATGCCAGCAGGTGTTAACATCGATATCAAGATGAAGACTAAATAATTAGTCATCAACCCCAATTTGATAATGCTATAAGCATTAAGCTATTTACTATATGATTGCCGGTAATCGGTAATCCGCTATAAGGAGGAAGAAAGAATGAAGAAAGCTATTTTAGCTACAAAAGTCGGAATGACTCAGATCTTCAATGAAGACGGCCAGTTGATTCCGGTAACAGTTTTACAGGCTGGTCCTTGTGTCGTAACTCAGGTTAAGACAGAAGAGAACGATGGATACGAAGCAGTTCAGGTTGGATTCGGAGACATCAGAGAAAGCCTTGTTAACAAACCGGAAAAAGGACACTTTGACAAAGCTGGCGTTGCAGTAAAGAGATTCGTTAAAGAGTTCAGATTTGATAACGCTGCTGAATATACAGTAGGACAGGAAATTAAAGCTGATATCTTTGCAGACGGCGATCACATTGATGCAACAGCTGTTTCCAAAGGTAAAGGTTTCCAGGGTGCGATCAAGAGACATGGTCAGTCAAGAGGACCTATGGCTCACGGTTCCAAATATCACCGTCATGCAGGTTCCAATGGTGCTTGTTCTGATCCGAGCAAGGTATTCAAAGGAAAACACATGCCAGGTCATATGGGAAATGTTCAGGTTACTGTACAGAACCTTGAGATTGTACGCGTAGATACAGAAAATAACTTACTGTTAGTTAAAGGTGCTGTTCCAGGACCTAAGAAATCTTTGGTTACTATCAAAGAGACAGTAAAGTCCTTATAATAAGAAAGGAGGAGCACACAAATGGCAAACGTAACTGTTTATAATATGGAAGGCAACGAAGTTGGAACAATGGAACTGAATGATGCAGTATTCGGCGTAGAAGTCAATGAGCATCTTGTTCACCTTGCTGTTGTTCGTCAGCTTGCAAATAATCGCCAGGGTACTCAGAAAGCTAAAACACGTTCTGAAGTAAGCGGCGGCGGAAGAAAACCGTGGAGACAGAAAGGAACAGGTCATGCTAGACAGGGTTCCATCCGTGCACCACAGTGGACTGGCGGCGGTGTTGTATTCGCTCCGGTACCAAGAGATTATGAAGTAAAAATGAACAAGAAAGAAAGAAGAGCTGCTTTAAAATCTGCTCTGACTTCCAAAGTTCAGGACAATAAATTAGTAGTTGTTGATGCTCTTACATTAGCAGATGTTAAGACAAAGGAAATGCAGAAAGTTCTTACAAACCTGAAAGCTGAGAAAGCTCTGGTTATCACAGCAACAGATGACAAGAACGTAATCCTTTCCGCAAGAAACATCACTGATGTTCAGACTGCAACTCCAAGTACTATCAACGTATACGATGTTATGAACCACAACACCGTAATCGTAACCAAAGATGCTGTAGCATCCATCGAGGAGGTATATGCATAATGGCTGATATCAAGTACTATGACGTAATCAAGAAACCAGTGATTACAGAAAAATCTATGAATGCAATGGCTGAAAAGAAATACACTTTCTTAGTTCATCCGGAAGCAAACAAATCTCAGATTAAAGAAGCTGTAGAGAAAATGTTCGAAGGAACAAAAGTAAAGAGCGTTAACACCATGAATATGGATGGAAAGAAAAAACGCCGTGGTATGACAGTTGGAACAACTGCTAAAACCAAAAAAGCTATCGTAGCTCTGACAGAAGACAGCAAAGATATCGAAATCTTCGAAGGACTTTAATTAACAGATAGCGAGTGATAACATAGGTTATTGCGAATATGTGCACGAAAGCACGAGAACAAATTCGAAAGGAGAACAAAAATGGGAATCAAAAGTTATAACCCATATACACCGTCTAGAAGACATATGACTGGTTCCGATTTCTCAGAGATCACAAAATCTACACCAGAGAAATCTCTTACCGTGTCTTTAAAGAAAAACGCTGGACGTAACAACCAGGGTAAGATTACAGTTAGACACCGCGGAGGCGGAAGCAGAAGAAAATACAGAATCATCGACTTCAAGAGAAGAAAAGATGGAATCCCTGCAACAGTAGTTCCATCGAGTATGATCCAAACAGAACAGCAAACATCGCTTAATCTCTTACGTAGATGGCGAGAAAGCATATATCCTTGCACCGGAAGGCTTAAAAGTAGGTCAGAAAGTTATGAACGGAGCTGATGCAGAAGTTCGTGTTGGTAACTGCTTACCATTAGAGCTTATCCCGGTTGGTACTATGGTACACAACATTGAGCTTCATCCTGGAAAGGGCGGACAGATGGTTCGTTCTGCTGGAAACGGCGCTCAGTTAATGGCTAAAGAAGGCAAATACGCAACACTGCGTCTGCCATCTGGTGAAATGAGAATGGTTCCGATCGTATGCCGCGCATCTGTAGGCGTTGTCGGAAACGGAGATCACAACCTGATTAACATCGGTAAAGCCGGACGTAAACGTAACATGGGTATCAGACCTACTGTTCGTGGTTCCGTAATGAACCCGAATGACCATCCACATGGTGGTGGTGAAGGAAAGACCGGTATCGGTCGTCCAGGTCCATGTACTCCATGGGGAAAACCTGCTCTTGGTCTGAAGACAAGAAAGAAAAACAAACCGTCCAACAAGCTCATCGTAAGAAGACGCGATGGAAAAGCATTATCGAAATAATAAGGAGGATTAAGCATGTCTCGTTCACTGAAAAAAGGACCTTTTGCAGATGCCAGCTTACTTAAAAAAGTAGACGCATTAAACGCTGCAAATGACAAATCCGTTATCAAAACCTGGTCACGCCGTTCTACAATCTTCCCGTCCTTCGTAGGACACACAATCGCTGTCCATGACGGAAGAAAACACGTGCCGGTATACGTAACAGAAGATATGGTTGGCCACAAACTCGGTGAGTTCGTTGCAACCAGAACTTACAGAGGACACGGAAAAGACGAAAAGAAATCCGGAGTTCGCTAGTATTTGACTTTATATTCTGTCTGCTGCCCACAAGACAGCGGACAGGTTAACCTGATATTGAGAGAAAGAGGAAAGGAGGCACTTTAAAATGGCAAAGGGACATAGAAGCCAGATAAAAAGAGCCAGAAATGAGAGTAATAGAGAGACAAGACCGTCTGCAAAATTATCTTATGCAAGAATTTCTGTTCAGAAAGCCTGCTACGTGTTAGATGTAATCCGCGGTAAAGATGTGCAGACAGCACTTGGTATCTTAACATACAACCCAAGATACGCTTCCAGCGTTATCAAGAAACTTCTTGAGTCAGCAATTGCAAATGCTGAAAACAATAATGGAATGAATGCAGACAACCTCTACGTTGCAGCCTGCTATGCAGATAAAGGACCTACAATGAAGAGAATTCAGCCAAGAGCACAGGGTAGAGCTTACAGAATCGAGAAGAGAACAAGCCATATCACCATCGTGCTGGATGAAAGATAAGGAGGAAAAGCATGGGACAGAAAGTTAACCACATGGCCTTAGAGTCGGTGTTATCAAGGATTGGGATTCAAGATGGTATGCTGATGCAGACTTCGCTGATTACCTGGTAGAAGACTACAACATCAGAACATTCCTTAAAAAGAAATTATACAGCGCAGGTGTTTCCAAGATCGAGATCGAGAGAGCATCTGACAGAGTTAAGATCATCATCTACACAGCTAAACCTGGTATCGTAATCGGTAAAGGCGGAGCTGAGATCGAAAAAGTTAAAGCTGAATTAAAGAAATTCACAGACAAGAAACTTATCGTAGATATCAAAGAAGTAAAGAGACCAGACAAAGATGCTCAGTTAGTAGCAGAGAATATCGCACTTCAGCTTGAGAACCGTATCTCTTTCAGACGTGCTATGAAATCTACAATGCAGAGAACAATGAAGGCCGGAGCTAAAGGTATCAAAACATCCGTATCCGGACGTCTTGGCGGTGCTGATATGGCTCGTACAGAGTTCTACAGCGAAGGAACTATCCCGCTTCAGACACTTCGTGCAGATATTGACTATGGATTCGCAGAAGCAGACACAACATACGGCAAAGTTGGCGTAAAAGCTTGGGTCTACAATGGCGAAGTACTTCCAACAAAAGGAACTAAGGAAGGGAGCGATAAATAATGTTAATGCCAAAAAGAGTAAAACGTCGTAAACAATTCCGTGGCTCCATGAGAGGAAAAGCCCTTAGAGGTAATCAGATCAATTATGGTGAATTCGGTCTTGTTGCTACCGAGCCTTGCTGGATCAAATCTAATCAGATCGAGGCAGCCCGTGTTGCTATGACCCGTTATATCAAACGTGGTGGTAAGGTTTGGATCAAGATTTTCCCAGATAAACCAGTAACAGCAAAACCAGCAGAAACTCGTATGGGTTCCGGAAAAGGTGCCCTGGAATACTGGGTAGCAGTTGTTAAACCAGGACGTGTTATGTTTGAGATCGCAGGCGTTTCAGAAGAAATCGCTCGTGAGGCATTACGTCTTGCAATGCACAAGTTACCATGTAAATGTAAAATCGTTTCTCGTGCAGACTTAGAAGGCGGTGATAACAGTGAAAATTAATAAATTCGTGGAAGATTTAAAGGCAAAATCAGCTGCAGAATTAAATGAAGAATTAGTAGCTGCTAAAAAAAGAACTTTTCAATCTGAGATTTCAGAATGCAACTAATCAATTAGAGAATACAAGCCGCATTAAAGAGGTTCGCAAGAACATTGCAAGAATCCAGACAGTAATTACTGAGCAGGCTAACGCTTCCAAATAATAGGAGGAAACTATCGTGGAAAGAAATCTGAGAAAAACCGCGTGGGTAAGGTTGTCAGCAATAAGATGGACAAGACCATTGTAGTTGCTATTGAAGACCATGTAAAACATCCTCTTTACAAAAAGATCGTGAAGAGAACATATAAATTAAAAGCTCATGACGAAAACAATGAGTGCAATATCGGTGATACCGTAAAAGTTATGGAAACCAGACCGTTATCCAAGGATAAAAGATGGAGACTGGTTGAAATCGTAGAGAAAGTTAAATAAGGAGGAAACCAGTATGATCCAGCAGGAAACTAGACTGAAAGTTGCCGACAACACTGGTGCAAAAGAAATCCTTTGTATTCGTGTTATGGGCGGCTCTACAAGAAGATATGCAAGCATTGGCGATACAATCGTTGCTACTGTTAAAGATGCAACACCAGGCGGCGTTGTTAAAAAAGGTGACGTTGTAAAAGCTGTTGTAGTTAGAACTAAAAAAGGCGCTCGTCGTAAAGACGGATCTTACATCCGTTTCGATGAAAATGCTGCCGTAATCATTAAAGACGACTTAACTCCGAGAGGAACACGTATCTTTGGACCAGTTGCCAGAGAGCTTCGTGAAAAGAAATTCATGAAGATCGTTTCCTTAGCTCCGGAAGTATTATAGGAGGGTGCCTAATGTCAGCTATGAAAATTAAAAAAGGTGATACTGTAAAAGTTATCGCTGGTAAAGATAATGGCAAAGAGGGTAAAGTCCTTGCAGTTAACGCAAAAGACAATACCGTTGTTGTTGAGAATATCAACAAAGTTACAAAACACAGCAAAACCATCTGCTGCAAATCAGCAGGGCGGAATCATTACAAAAGAAGCTCCACTGCACATCTCCAACGTTATGCTGGTTGTTGATGGACAGGCTACAAGAGTAGGATTCCAGATGGACGGCGACAAAAAAGTCCGCGTTGCTAAAAAGACCGGTAAGGTTATCGATTAATTAAGAGAGGAGGCATGACAAGTGAGTAGATTAAAAGAAATGTACAAAAATGAGATCATGGATGCCATGACCAAAAAAATTTGGATACAAAAAATGTTATGGAAGTGCCAAAACTCGACAAGATCGTAATCAATATGGGTGTTGGTGAAGCCAAAGAAAACGCTAAGCTTCTTGATGCTGCAATCGCAGATATGGAACTTATCACAGGACAGAAAGCAATCGCTACTAAAGCTAAAAAATCTGTCGCTAAACTTTAAAATCAGAGAGGGTATGCCGATCGGTTGTAAAGTTACATTAAGAGGAGAAAAAATGTACGAGTTCGCTGATCGTCTGATCAACCTTGCACTTCCTCGTGTACGTGACTTCCGTGGTGTTAACCCGAACGCATTCGATGGTCGTGGAAACTACGCTCTGGGTATCAAAGAGCAGCTGATCTTCCCGGAAGTTGAATATGACAAAGTTGACAAAGTAAGAGGTATGGACATCATCTTCGTTACTACAGCTAAGACTGATGAAGAAGCTCGTGAATTACTGACATTATTCAATATGCCGTTTGCAAAATAATAGGAGGAACGATTCATGGCTAAAACAGCAATGAAAATCAAACAGCAGCGTAAACAGAAATTCTCCACAAGAGAATATACACGTTGCAATATTTGTGGACGTCCACATTCTGTTTTAAGAAAGTACGGAATCTGCAGAATCTGCTTCCGTGAATTAGCTTACAAGGGACAGATCCCGGGTGTTAAGAAGGCTTCCTGGTAGGAACCGGATTTAAATAAAATAAACGATCGGCTGATTTATCAGTCCGATCATATGTCCAAACGAGATTTATGATAAAACAGGTAACAATGTAAACAATTAATATATATGCACATGTAAAGTCTGAATAACAGGAGGAAACTAACATGACAATGAGCGATCCAATCGCAGATATGCTTACAAGAATCCGTAACGCAAACACTGCAAAACATGACACAGTAGATGTTCCGGCATCCAAAATGAAAACTGCAATTGCTAACATCCTTGTTGATGAAGGATATATTGCAAAATATGATTTAGTTGAAGACGGAGTTGTTAAAACTCTTCATATCACACTGAAATACGGTGAAGACAAAAACGAAAAAATCATCACTGGTTTAAAGAGAATTTCCAAACCTGGTCTTCGTATCTACGCAGGTAAGGATCAGCTTCCAAAAGTTCTTGGTGGACTTGGAATCGCAATTCTTTCTACAAACAAAGGTGTTATTACTGATAAAGAAGCTCGTAAACTTCAGGTTGGCGGCGAAGTATTAGCATTCGTTTGGTAATTTGAACCAAGATTTTTATAGAGAACAAACTGAAAACAGAGAGGATGAAACATCCTCTCCGATAATCTAAGTAAGGAGGACAAACATATGTCACGAATTGGTAGACTTCCGGTTGCTATTCCTGCAGGCGTAGAAGTAACTGTCGCTGAAGGCAACGTAGTAACTGTAAAAGGACCAAAAGGAACTCTCGAAAGAGCACTTCCTACAGAAATGGAAATCAAAGTCGAAGATGGTCATGTAGTAGTATCCAGACCAAACGACTTAAAGAAAATGAAATCTCTTCACGGTTTAACAAGAAGCTTGATCCACAACATGGTTGTTGGTGTAAGCGAAGGCTATACAAAAGAGCTTGAAGTTAACGGTGTAGGTTATAAAGCAGCAAAACAGGGCAAAAAGCTCACACTTAGCCTTGGATATTCTCATCCGGTAGAAATGGAAGATCCAGACGGAATCGAAACCAAAGTAGATGGTAACAAGATTATCGTATCCGGTATCAGCAAAGAAAAAGTCGGCCAGTTTGCAGCTGAGATCAGAGACAAGAGAAGACCTGAGCCATACAAAGGTAAAGGTATTAAGTATGTTGATGAAGTTATCAGACGTAAAGTTGGTAAGACTGGTAAGAAATAATTCAGGAGGGTGAGAAAATGGTAAATAAGGCATCTAGAGCGAAAATTCGTGAGAATAAGCATAGAAGATTACGTCATCATTTAAACGGAACTGCAACAACACCACGTTTAGCAGTATTTCGTTCCAACAAGCATATTTATGCTCAGATCATTGATGACACTGTAGGAAAAACTTTAGTATCTGCTTCTACTCTTCAGAAAGAAGTAAGAGCTGAGTTAGAGAACACTGATGATGTAGCAGCTGCTGCACATTTAGGAACCGTTATTGGTAAGAAAGCTGTTGAAGCTGGCATCGAAAGCGTTGTTTTCGACAGAGGAGGCTATATCTACCACGGTAAAGTTAAAGCACTGGCAGACGCAGCAAGAGAAGCTGGGCTGAAATTCTAATAAGGAGGAGCGAAACACATGAAACGTAATCTTATTGATGCTAGTCAGTTAGAATTAGAAGATAAAGTAGTATCAATCAAGCGTGTTACCAAGGTTGTTAAAGGTGGTCGTAACTTCCGTTTCACAGCTTTAGTTTGTTGTAGGTGACGGCAACGGACACGTTGGTGCAGGTTTAGGTAAAGCAGCCGAAATTCCTGAAGCGATCCGCAAAGGAAAAGAGGATGCTATTAAGAAATTAGTAACATAGCAAGAGACGAAAACAACTCTATTACACATGACTTCGTTGGAAAATTACGGAAGCGCTGAAATGCTTCTGAAGAGAGCTCCGGAAGGTACTGGAGTTATCGCCGGCGTCCTGCCCGTGCGGTAATCGAGTTAGCTGGTATCAAAAATATCCGTACAAAATGTATGGGATCCAGAAACAAACAGAACGTTGTTCTTGCAACAATCGAAGGCTTAAGACAGTTAAAAACTCCGGAAGAAGTTGCTAGACTTCGCGGAAAATCTGTTGATGAGATTCTGGCTTAAGGAGGAAATACAAAAATGGCAAACACATTAAAAGTTACATTAGTAAAATCTCCTATTGGTGCAGTTCCGAAACACAAAAAAACTGTTGCAGCTATGGGTCTTACAAAAATGCACAAAACAGTTGAAATGCCGGATAACGCAGCAACAAGAGGAATGATTCAGCAGGTACAGCACCTGGTAAAGGTTGAAGAAGCTTAATTGCGATTTAACCAGAGAGAATTCTGATATGGATCTGATATGAACCTGTTATTCGCAGAGAATGGCAGGAGCATACAGAAACATATTCAGACACAATACAATCTGAACTTATAGATTTGAAATAATAATAAGGAGGTGCCAACATGGAATTATCAAACTTAAGACCAGCAGAAGGTTCTAAGCACAGCGATAACTTCAGAAGAGGCCGTGGACATGGTTCTGGAAACGGTAAAACAGCCGGTAAAGGACACAAAGGACAGTTAGCTCGTTCCGGTCACAAGAAACCGGGATTTGAAGGTGGTCAGATGCCTTTATACAGACGTCTGCCTAAGAGAGGATTCAAAAACAGAAATACAAAAGAGATTATTGCAATCAACGTTGACGTACTGAACCGTTTTGAAGATGGTGCAGAAGTTACAGCAGAAAGCTTACTTGCAAGCGGTGCAATCTCCAAGATCGCTGATGGCGTTAAAATTCTTGGAAACGGTGAGCTGACAAAGAAACTTAATGTCAAAGTAAATGCTGTCAGCGAGACTGCAAAATCAAAAATTGAAGCTGCTGGTGGTACAGTAGAGGTGATCTAATGTTTGAAACTCTTAAAAATGTTTTTAGAGTGAAAGAAATGAGACGCAAGCTGTTGTATCTGATATGGATGATTTTTATCATCCGTATCGGCTGCCAGATTCCGGTACCGGGAGTTGACAGTGATTTCTTCAAACAGTGGTTCAGCAGCAATGCCGGTGATGCATTCAATTTCTTTGATGCATTTACCGGTGGTTCATTTGAAAGAATGTCAATTTTCGCATTAAACATCACACCATATATTACATCTTCCATTATCATTCAGCTTCTTACCATTGCAATTCCGGCACTGGAAGAAATGCAGAGAGATGGTGAAGAGGGAAGAAAGAAGATGACTGCGATCACACGTTATGTGACCGTAGGTCTTGCTTTATTTGAGTCAATCGCAATGGCAATCGGATTCGGACGTCAGGGTATGATTCCGAATCTGGACTTCTTTAAAGGTGTTGTAGTTGTTGCCTGCCTTACAGCCGGTTCAGCTATGCTGATGTGGCTCGGTGAGCGTATTACGGAAAAAGGCGTTGGAAATGGTATTTCCATCGTGTTGCTGTTCAATATCCTGTCCAGCATTCCTACGGATATCCGGAATCTTTACTACGAATTCGTATTCGGACAGGTGATTGCAGTTCAGGCCATTCGGCTTCTTGATCATTTTTGCGGTGATTGTAGCATGGTAGTATTTGTAATCGTTTTAAATGATGCTCAGAGAAATATCCCGGTTCAGTATTCCAAGAAATGGTGGGCCGCAAGCTGGTAGGCGGACAGGCGTCCAGCATTCCCCTGAAGGTGAATACCGCAGGTGTTATGCCGGTTATCTTTGCCTCATCGATCATGTCCTTCCCGGTAGTGATTGCCCAGTTCTTTTCTGTGGACTATAATACTACGGGCGGCAAAATACTGATGATGCTTAATTTCGGTTCCTGGTGCAATCCGGATCAGCCGATTTATTCCATCGGATTACTCGTTTATATTGTCTTGATTGTAATGTTTGCGTATTTCTATACCTCCATTGCCTTCAATCCGCTGGAAGTGGCCAACAATATGAAAAAGCAGGGTGGATTTATCCCGGGCATTCGGCCCGGCCGTCCCACCAGCGATTATTTGAGCCACATTTTGAATTATATTGTTCTGATCGGCGCTGTGGGTCTGATCGTTGTTTCCGTAGTACCGATTGTTGTTTCCGGCGTATTCAGCATGAGCGTCTGTCCTTTGCAGGCACTTCGCTGATCATCATTGTTTCGGTGGTGCTGGAAACC
>ENA-OQCF01000664-OQCF01000664.1-human-gut-metagenome-genome-assembly--contig:-NODE-664-length-12905-cov-2.694788_pt1 | contig 12905 bp, 14 predicted proteins | sample MGYA00242756_ERZ504573 | MGnify/ENA primary metagenome ERZ504573 (study PRJEB26092, sample SAMD00036240) | human gut metagenome | host: Homo sapiens | study: EMG produced TPA metagenomics assembly of...
CCAGTAACGGGGGTCAGTCTGCATGGCGGCTGGACGGCTTTTTGAAAGATCAATTGCAATCCATTTTGGTTACTCCTTATTATTACGCTGTATTCAGCAAATGTTAGCTACGATATTTTATTGGAACTGGCTTTATTCTGCCAGTTCCCCCACCAGCAGTGCGGCGCGGGAACCGGTCAGGCGCACATTGGCGTACTGGCCGATCAGGCTTTCCTCGGCGGGGAACTCGACGACCAGGTTGTTATCCAGCCGCCCGTTCAGGGTGCCGGGGGTGCGGCCAGCAGCCTCCACCAACACTTTCACGGTCTGCCCCGCCATAGCGGCGATCATCGGGAAAGCAATGGAATCCTGCAGTTTCAGCAGGCGGTCCATGCGGGCGCCTTTTCGGCATGGGTGGCCGGGTCCGGCAGCTTGGCAGCGATGGTACCGTGCGCTTGGAATAGATAAAGGTAAACAGCTGCATGTATTTGACCCGCTGGATCAAATCAAGCGTTGCCTGGAAATCCTCTTCCGTCTCGCCGGGGAAGCCGACAATGATATCACTGGAGAAGGTTACCCCGGGGATTTTCTCCTTAGCATAATTGACCAGGTCCATATACTGGGCAACCGTATAGTGGCGGTTCATTTCTTTCAGGATACGGTCACTGCCGGACTGCACCGGCAGATGGATATGCTTGCACAGGTGATCCTGCGCGGCAATGGTATCGATCAGCTTACGGCTGGCATCCTTGGGGTGGCTGGTCATAAAGCGGATCTGGTAATCGCCCGGAACGGTGCACAGCAGGTTGAGCAGATCGGCAAAATCCGTCTTTTCTTCCAAACCTTTGCCATAGCTGTTTACGTTCTGGCCCAGCAGGGTGATTTCTTTATAGCCCTGCTCCACCAGGGTTTTAAACTCTGCCAGAACATCCGCCGGGGTGCGGCTGCGCTCGCGCCCGCGCACATAGGCACAATGCAGTAGGTGCAGAAATTATCGCACCCATACATGATGGGCAGCCAGGCGCGGAAGCCGGAATCACGCCGGATGGGCAGCTCCTCCACCACGGCGTTGCGCTCGACCGGGGTTTCCAGGTAGCGCTTGCCGCGGTGCAGGCGCTCCACCAGCATGGCGGGCAGGCGGTCAATGCCGTCCACGCCGAACACCAGATCCACATAAGGGTAGCTGGCGCGCAGCTTATCCACAATATGCTTTTGCTGCGCCATGCAGCCGCATACCCCGATGATCAGGCGGGGGTTCTTTTCCTTCAGCTTTTTCAGCGCGCCGACATTGCCGAACACGCGCTGTTCCGCATGTTCGCGCACAGCGCAGGTATTGAACAGGATCAAATCTGCCTGCTCGACGGAATCACAGACGCCGAAGCCGATGTCCATCAGCACGCCGCGTATCTTCTCACCATCGTTCACGTTCTGCTGGCAGCCATAGCTGCGCACATAGGCAAGGGGCGGGGTATCATAAGTCTGGGCGATGACGGCGGCGGCATCCGCGTTATGGGTATAGGTTAGTTTTTCCAAGATATTGCTCCTGACGGGTGCAGTTTGTCCCAGCTAACGCCTGGGAGAGCACAAAAAATTAGAATCTGACACTTAAGTATACCGCAACGCACGGCAAAGTACAAGATGCCTGTCCCCAGAAATTTTGCTCAGAAAATTTTCTGGTGTCGAGAACTCTCACCGGGTTTGGAGTCCTCATAAAGTTAGGCAGGGGGTGTGGCATAAAGGCGGAAGTATTAAGGTGTATCTGAAAACGAAGAAAATGACGGATATTTCGCAAACACAAGCAGGATTTTTAACGCACAATCCGGCTGTGCTTGTAGAAATAGACGATCGTTTCGACTTTTCAGATACACCCTAGCAGTATTCTCGAAAATGCCGAAAAGATGGGTGCTCCTATTCCACCACTTAAAAATGTTCTTGAAAGGACGCAAGACAGTAACGACAATACGAATATTCTCTCACTATAGGCGTTCATTTTTTCTATTTACGGTTTTGTGATTTGGTTAAAATTATATTATGCCATTATTTCTACAGTAGCACACGACTCAGATAAAAGGCTCCCACATAACATGCCAGATAATAAACTTTTGCTTTGCGAGTAAAATCCCTTATTAAAAATACATAGACAAAAATTCCATAGCACAGTAACACTACACAGTGAACTGGCAGCAATTTTAGCGAACCATCTCCCAGGAACATTTCCGCAATGAAGGCAATAAACATCGGTGGAAGCATTGTCGCACTGATATCAATCAATTCGTGAATCTCAAACTTTTGATTTTTGAAGGATATCTGCTGCAGAATAACATACACCACAATTCCCGTCAAACTTCCCAATGTGTTTACAATAAGGTCATCTATATCTACGACACCAGTTTTTAAAACGAGCTGCGCGCTTTCTATGAAGAATGTTGTCAAGCATGACATTCCAACTGCTTTATATACGCGGAAATTCTTTTGATAATAGCAGTAAATTACTCCAAAAGGTACAAACATTACCATATTATAAAGCATATCCCATGAAACAGGGCTGCGACCATATTTCAAGTTTTCTCTAATACTATGGAACGGCAGTAGATTAATTTCTTCCACCCGCGTTAGTTGACCACCCATAATTGTCATAATCACGTTAAAACGCGACACACACATACAAAATACTATCAAAAAATATAGTATAGTCATAAACTGGAAACCATGCTTTCTTCTGCTTTTCATGATCGGTTGCCTCTCCAATCGCTTTAATTTATCATAGACTTCTTTAATTACTGCTGGGCATCGTATAGTTCCTTGTTAGATTCTACATGTATCCTATAGTCTATCATGTTCTCCATGATAAATCAATTTTCCATCGTCAAATACGCAATTTCTACACCTGCCCCGGAAAATTTTGCTGGAATGGGGCGCGGGCATTTTTGGGGGGGTGTTTTCCCCTGCCTGGCTGTAAGTTCAATCAACGAATCAAAACGAATCCCGCAAAACAAAAAGTACCGTCCCCGCAGCGCTACTGCAGGTCCGGTACATCATAGTATATTCGTATGCTGATCTGCCTGCGCTGCGGCAGGCGGGATTTCGGGGGATTGCCATTACATTAAGCTGAACAGGTCAACCTGGCTGGTTTCCGGCAGATTTCCCAAAGCGCCGACTTCGTGCAATTTGTCGAATACCGACTGCGCCACGCCGGAGGCTTGCTGCAGTTCTTCCACCGAGATATATTCCTGCCCATGGATGGTAGCCTGTTCCAACGCCACAGCGGCAGCTTCGCCCAGGCCGCGGATGGCGGTAAAGGGCAGGCGCACTTTGCCGTCCTCCACCACATACTTGCTGGCATAGCTCTTGCCCAGCTCAATGGGCAGGAACTGGCAGCCGCGCTGCAGCATTTCATTGACCAGCTGCAGGCTGACAAGGGCATCATCGTCCTTAGCGGTACGCTCATCCTTGGGGATCTTTTCGTTATCCCGCAGGTGCTCCTTGGCCACGCGCACACCGCCAACAGCTGCTTCATAGTCGATATCCGCGCCGCGAACGGTAAAGTACACAGCATAGAAGATAGCCGGGTGGTACACCTTGAACCACATCAGGCGGATGGCCGCCATCAGGTAGGCAACAGCGTGAGCCTTGGGGAACATATACTTGATCTTGCGGCAGGATTCGATGTACCAATCCGGCACATCATGCTCCTTCATGGCTTCTTCCCAGCCGGGCTTAAAGCCGCCCTTGGCCACCTTGCCTTTACGCACGGCCTCCATAATGTCAAATGACATTTTGGGTTCCAGCCCCTTGCGCAGCAGGTAGAGCATGATGCTGTCACGGCAGCCGATCACCTCGGCAATGGTGCAGGTACCGGAGCGGATCAGTTCGTCCGCGTTGCCGGTCCACACATCCGTGCCGTGGGACAGACCGGAGATTTGGATCAGCTCCGAGAAGTTTTTCGGCTTTGCATCCAGCAGCATGCCGCGCACAAAGTTGGTGCCCATTTCCGGGATGCCGAAGGTACCGGTCTGGCTGCCGATTTGCTCCGGGGTAACGCCCAGTGCTTCGGTGGAGGTCAGCAGGCTGTAGACCTTGGGATCGTTCATCGGTACGCTGTCAATGGGGATGCCGGAATACTCTTCAAAGAACTTATAGAAAGTCGGAACATCATGACCCAGCTCGTCCAGCTTGAGCAGCGTATCATGCAGGTACTTAAATTCAAAGTGGGTGGTCAGCAGGCCGCCCTTCACATCGTCCGCCGGGTGCTGAATAGCACAGAAATCATAAATATCAAAGGTGGAAGGCACAACAACCATGCCGCCGGGGTGCTGGCCCGTGGTGCGCTTGACACCGGTGCAGCCCAGGCACAGGCGGTTTTCCTCAGCACGGTTCACGGTTTTGCCACGCTCTTCCAGATATTTTTTCACATAACCGTAAGCCGTTTTATCCTGCAGGCCGGATACAGTGCCCGCCTTGAACACATTCTCCTTGCCGAACAGCTCCTCCGTATAGCGGTGAACGTTGGACTGGTACATGCCGGAGAAGTTCAGGTCGATATCCGGCTCCTTATCGCCGTAAAAGCCCAAGAAGGTTTCAAATGGGATATCGTGGCCGTCCATGATCATGGGTTCGCCGCAGACAGGGCATTTTTTATCCGGCAGGTCAAAGCCGTCCATCGTCACACCATCATCAATCCACTCGCTGTGCTTGCACTTGGTGCACAGGTAGTGCGGCGGCATGGAGTTGACCTCCGAAATGCCGGAAAAGTGCGCCACAGCGCTGGAGCCGACAGAGCCACGGCTGCCCACCTGGTAGCCGCCTGCGTTGGAAAACGCCACCAGCTTGACCGCAATGACATACAAAACAGCGTAACCATGGCCGCAGATGGAATCCAGCTCTTTTTTCAGGCGCTTTTGCAGCACATCCGGCAGGGGGTTGCCGTAATCACGGCGGGCGTGCTGCCAGGTGCCGGAGCGCAGCTGATCCTCAGCACCCTCAATGGAAGGCGGGTAGGTTCCCTTGGGGATGGCGCGCAGATTGTTATCAATGGTAGCGGCAATCTTGTTGGGGTTGGTCACGCAGATTTCAAAGGCTTTTTCCTGCGGGAGATAGCTGAACTGCTCCAGCATATCCGGCGTGGTGCGGTAGAACAGCGGGGCCTGGTTGTCAGCATCCTTAAAGCCGTTGCCTGCCTGCAGGACCGCGCGGTAAATGCGGTCCTCCGGCTCCTGGAAGTGAACGTCACCGGTGGCAACCACGGGGATATGCAGTTCTTCGCCCAGCTGGATGATGGTGCGGTTGAAGTTCTTGATGGCTTCAATGGAATCCACCTGCCCATTGCGGACCATGAACTCGTTGTTGCCAAGAGGCTGCACTTCCAGATAGTCATAATACCGGGCAATGCGCAGCAGTTCATCATGGGCCTTGCCTGCCACTACGGCGCGGTACAGCTCGCCTGCTTCGCACGCAGGTGAAAGCAGCAGGCCCTCGCGGTATTGATTCAGCAGGCTGCGGGGCACGCGCGGCTTTTTGAAGAAATACTTGGTGTGCGCCGCACTGACAATGCGGTACAGGTTTTTGAGCCCTGTCTGGTTCTGCACCAGAATGATCAGGTGGTAATACTTCTTTTTCAGCACCTCTTTGTTGCCGCCAAGGCCGGTGTTGATAGCCTCCACGGTGGTCATGTCCTTCTCCTTCAAATCGGAGAGCATAACCTCAAAGATGCGGGCCAGCGCCATGGCGTCATCCACGGCGCGATGGTGGTTAAAGGGCTGGATTTCCAGATGTTTGTTGATGGTATCCAGTTTATAGTTATGCAGGCCGGGGAACAACGCCTGCGCCATGGGCAGGGTGTCAATATAGGTGTTGGAAAAATCCACCCCCGCTTTATCCCCTGCTTTACGGATGAACAGCATATCAAAGCTGTTGGCGTTGTGGGCAACCAGGATGTTATCGCCGCAGAATTCCTTGAATTGGCGGATGGCCTCGGCCGGTGTGGGGGCATCGGCCACCATGCTGTCGTTGATGCCGGTCAACTCCACCACCTTTTGCGGGATGGGTTTGCCGGGGTTGACGAAGGTACAGAAACTCTTATCCGGGTTGATCTTGCCGTTTTCCACGTACACGGCGCCGATCTCGGTCAAAGCTTCCACGTTGGAGTCCAGGCCGGTGGTCTCGGTATCAAACACCACAAAGGAGCCGGTGATGGGCATGGTTTTGGTGCCATACACAGCGGGGATCATATCGTCCACAAAGTAGGCTTCACACCCATAGATCAGCTTGAAGTTGGGGTCGTCCTGGTGGATCTCGTCAGTGGCAAGCATGGCTTCCGGGTAGCCTGGCACACGCCGTGTCGGTAATGGCAATGGCGCGGTGCCCATGCGGTGGGCCAGGCGCACGATCTTGCCGGAATCGCAGAAGCCGTCCATGCTGCTGGACTTGGTATGCAGATGCAGTTCCACGCGCTTTTGCCCCTCGGGGGCATCATCATGGCGGGGCATACGCTCCACCTGCAATACATCATAGGGCAGCAGGACATAGTCGTGCTCGTACTTATCGTAGGTATAGTTGCCGCGCACGATGAGGGTTGTGCCGGATTTGAGGCCCTCCCACTTAGACATATCCTCGTTTTCATCGCCGAGGACTTTGAGGTTGATGGAACCGTTATAGTCGGTGATGGAGGTAAAGTAGATTTTGCGGCGGTTGCCCTTTACCTCGGTAAAGAATACGTCGCCCCACACGGTCACCTTGCCGCCATCGCCCAGATCGTTCAGCGGGCGCAGGTCGGCAGGCTTGAAAGACTTGCCATAGAACACCTTAGCCGGCTTGGAGGTGAGCTCCAGCCCCTCAATGGTAAAGGGTGCCACTTCTTCTTTGGCCTTGAACTGCACGGCGGGCACCTTTTCTGCCACGCGGCGGTCAAGTTCGTCCGCATCCATCTGTTTGCCGACCAGCTCCATGCGCACAATGGCAGAGCACCGGTGCGCTCCTGGATGAGTTCTGCCAGATGCTTGGGCAGCTCCACGCTTTCCAGAATCGGCAGACCCGCGTTGACCCGCACCACAAGACCGTCCTGAGCAAAAGCAACCGGCTGGGTTTTATCCAGAAAGCCGTTGACCGGCATCCCCTGCTGTTTGAGCTCTTCGATCATAGCCTTGACGGCTTCCGGCGTGATGGCGTTATAGTTGAAGTAGTTGCGCATGGTCAACTCATAACCGGCAAAAATCTGCTCCAATGACGCCAAAAGACGCCCGCACAGGGCAGAGTCCAGCGGCTCTGTGCTGCGCAGGCAGATGATAACTTTGCGTGCGGAACGGAACAGTTCTACCCGCTCCACAAACACATTGCTGAAGCTGGCGGTAAACTGTTCATCGGCCGTGAACTGCGGCCAAACCTGGGTAACAAGTGGTTTTAACATAGCACCTCTTGAGAGTTACGGACGGCCTTTTTGAAAAAAGGCTGGCAAAAAACTTTAATAATGATAAATTACAGTAATATTATTAACAAATATTATGTTGGATTCAAAGGCAGCCCGGCAGCTGGCGTTAAGCTCCCCTGTTTTCGCAGGCTTTGTTAGCATCACATAGAAGTGCAATGCTCTATTTACCGGGAAATATAAGGCAATACCGCATAATTCTAAGTGCCGATACGGCGAGCGAGGTGCGGCAGCTGCTAGGCCAAAAGCGCAGATAATACTGGATGTCTTATCGAGCATTTTGGCAACGCAGATGCCGTGCCGCAGCTGCCGGAGCGGTGCTTAAGCCGCAAGGCGGGAATTGTGCGGTGTTGCCATAAATCAGACTTTTTCTCAGCGTGTTGAAAAGCGTATTTTCCCTTGTAGAGGATAGGGGTGAACGCCACCGCAGAGGAATTCTGCCTTGCCGTGTGCTGCGAACGTTGCACATGATTTGTAGGGGACGATGCTTGCATCGTCCCGCAATGGTGGCTTTGCCGCAGATTCCTCCACAGCAGGCTCCGCAAGGTGACGGGCGCACAACGTGCGCCCCTATGGTCACTATGGGGTAAACAGCGCAGTTTTCCCATGCGGTGCCGTGCCGCTTTCACACAACATTTTCATCGCTTTGGCATCGGTTTTCGGACTTGTTTTCGGAACTTGTTTTTATCTTTGCGGATGACATGCATCGCGGTGATGGTGGCCACCACGCCGGGCAGCAAAAAGGCAAAGGCATCCAGCACCAGGCAGGCGGCCAGCTTGATTGCGGCGTTGGGAGCACTTTTGCAGTACCACACTTCCAGCACAATACTGACCACAAAGCACACCAGCAGCACCGTGCCAATGCAAAGCAGCCCCCGCACAAACGGCGGGAGCTTGGCTTTAGCGGTCGGTTCTGCGTTTTTTGGGGTGTTCCGGATCATTACAGTTTATGGATTTCCTCAACGAACTGGCTGACGATATCGCCTTTCAGGGTGCGGATCTTCTCGCCATGCTCAAACAGCACAGCACAGTCCTTGCCGCCTGCAATGCCGATGTCCGCATCGCTGGCTTCGCCGGGGCCATTGACAATACAGCCCATAATGGCGATTTTTACCGGCTTTTTGAAGCCCTCTTCTTTCAGGCGGCGCTCCACCTCGTTGGCAATTTCGATCATGGGGTACTGGGTGCGGCCGCAGGTGGGGCAGCTGATGATCTCCGGCCCGGCCACGGCGTAGCCAACCGCACGCAGGATATCGTAACCGGCGTACACTTCATCCTCCGGGTCGCCGGTCAGGGAGACGCGCAGCTATCGCCGATGCCTTCCAGCAACAGGCCGCCAATCCCCATGCCGGATTTGATCAAGCCCATGCGGTTGCCGCCGGCTTCGGTCACACCCACATGCAGGGGGTAATCTGTCTGGGAGGCCAGCAGCCGGTAAGCGGCCATCATGCGCGGCACGTTGGAGGATTTTATGGAGATGACGATATTATTAAAGTCATGCTTTTCCAGCAGGCGCACATGGTACATGGCACTTTCCACCATGCTTCCGGCACAGGGGCACCGTAACGGGCCAGGATATGCTTTTCCAGGCTGCCGCCGTTCACGCCAATGCGGATGGGGATGTTTTTGGCGTTGCAGGCATCCGCGACCGCTTTTACACGGTCATCATCACCGATGTTGCCAGGGTTGATGCGAATCTTATCGGCACCGGCATCGATGGCAGCAAGGGCGGCGCGATAGTCAAAGTGGATATCGGCCACAACGGGGATATCCACCGCCTCCTTAATGGCCGATACCACCGCGGCATCTGCCGGGGTGGGCACCGTGACGCGCACGATCTGGCAGCCCGCTTTTGCCACGCGTTTTGCCTGCTCCACGTTGCCCGCAATATCCTTAACGGGCACATTGAGCATGGTCTGCACTGCAATGGGGTTGGTGCCGCCAATGGTAATGTTGCCGATTTTGACCGTCCGTTTTAGCTGACGCATGGAAAAACGCCTCCTGTATGTTACTTCGCAAAGCCCACTGTTCCCCTTTTATCTGGGTTGCTGCGGCTTTCGTTTCAAATCAAAGAATATATTTTGCCACATCCTGCATCGTGGTCAGCACCATCAGCATTAAAAGCAGGATCATGCCTGCCGCGTTGATGGCTGTCTGGAAGCGCAGCGGCAGTTCCCGCCGGGTAATGCCTTCTGCGGCAAGGAACAGCAACTTGCAGCCGTCCAGCCCGGGGATGGGCAGCAGGTTAAACACGCCAAGATTTACCGTGATGACAGCGGCCAGGCTGAGCACATCCCGCCAGCCATATTTGACGGCTTCGCTGACCGCATTGACTACACCGACCGGACCGGAAAGCTCATTGACGCCCACACGCCCGGTGAAAAGGTCCAGAAATCCGCGCAGGATGACCCGCGCATAATAGCAGAAATACCGTGCCGCCCCATGCACCACGCTGCGCGGCGTTTTTTTCAATGCCATACACCCGGAAATCCAGTACCATGGAGGTTGTGCCGTCCGCATTGGTAGTGGAATCAAACTGCACCTGGGGCAGTGTGACCAGCTTGCCGTCCCGCAGAACCGTGATGGTTGCGGTATCATTTTCGGTACGCTGCAGTTCGTACATGACATCTTCAGCCGTAAAGCAGAAATGCCTGTTGACCGACATGATCTCATCGTTCACCTGCAGGCAGATGCCTGGCTTTTTGGTTTTCACCCTGGAAGTCATAAATGATCTTGCTGGTCACAGCGCTGCCGCTGGCCACAAGTACCAGCAACAGGATAAAGCCCAGCACAAAATTCATCAGGCACCGGCGGCAATCACAAAAAAAGCGCTGCCAGGGGCTTGCTTCCACAAAGCTTTTGCCATCCACCGTCAGGGGGAACAAGGGAGCATGCGGATCATAGGTATGCACAGAAGCAGCGGCAGCATCCTGCTTTTTCGCAGGTTCCGCCCGCTCCTGCTCGTCCGGGTCCTCAGATTCTTCCGGGGTTTCACCGGCAAGGTTATTGTAACCGCCCAGCGGCAGCAGACGCACGGAATAACGGGTGCCGCCCCTGACGGTGCTCCACAGCGCCGGGCCGAACCCGATGGAAAATTCCTCCACATGGATGTCGCAGTGCCGAGCGGCAAAAAAGTGCCCGGCCTCATGCACCAGCACCACCGTGCCAAATACCAAAACTGCCACAATCGCGGTCAGCAGAAAATTCATAAGCACCTCGCTTACAGGGAACTTTGACAGCCGGGCCGCCAAATGCCCGGCACAGAAGGGTTACACATGGGCTTTTACATAATCGCGCGCCATGCGGTCGCAGTCATACACATCCTGCAGGGTATAATCCCCGCCAAAGCTGTCGCTGTCCACCATGCCTTCCACCAGGCGGCCAATATCCAAAAAGCCGATCTTATCCTGCAGGAACAGGCGCACAGCTTCCTCGTTGGCACCGTTTGCGGCGCAGGGGCCAAGGCCGCCCTTGCGGATCGCCTTTTTGGCGGCTGCCAGGCAGCGGAACGTTTCATCATCCGCCACATCAAAGCTCAGATGCTTGAGGGCAGCAAAATCCAGCTCCGGCACCGGGCTGGGCAGACGGTCCGGCCAGGTCAGGGCATACTGGATAGGAATGCGCATATCCGGCACGCCCAGCTGAGCGATAACAGAATGGTCGGCAAACTGCACAGCAGAGTGCACAATGCTTTCGCGCTGGACAACAATCTGAATCTTATCCTCCGGCAAGCCAAACAGCCAGACAGCCTCAATCAGCTCCAGACCTTTGTTCATCAGGGTGGCGGAATCGATCGTGATCTTAGCGCCCATATTCCAGTTGGGGTGCTTGAGGGCATCAGACTTGGTTTTGCCGCGCAGCTGCTCGGTCGTCATACCAAAGAAAGGTCCGCCTGACGCGGTGAGCAGAATCTTTTCCAGCCGCTTGGCAGAATGCTGATCCTGCAGGCACTGGAAGATGGCGGAATGCTCGCTGTCCACCGGCAGCAGCTTGACGCCGTATTTCTTTACCGCGTCCGTTACCAGGTGGCCGCCGGTCACAAGGCTTTCCTTGTTGGCGAGGGCCAGATCATGTCCGCTTTCGATTGCAGCCAGAGAGGCCGGCAAACCGGCAATACCGACTACCGCGTTCAATACAACATCGGGGCCATCCATGGCAGCCAGAGTGCGCAGCCCCTCCGGGCCTTTCAGCAGTTTGGGTGCGTTGGCGGTACCGGCAAGGGCAGCATCCAGTTTCTCACAGGCGGCAGGGTCCACCACGGCCACATATTCCGGGTGGAACTCTTCGATCTGCCTTTGCAGGATCTCCACGCGGGAGTTCGCTGCAAGGCCAAAGATGCGGTAGCCGTGCATCCGGGCAACATCAAGGCTCTGGGTACCGATGGAACCGGTGGAGCCGAGCAGAGTAATGGTTTTTGGCATGTTGACATCCCCTTATGGAAAGGCACTGCCCCAAAAGTGCAGTGCCGGTTGTTGTTCTGGTTTTCGGGACCTGGCCTGTTGATACGGCGGCCCCCTGTTTACGCTTTACTGGAACACATAAAAGAAGTAACGCACCACGATGGACACCAGCGGCGCGATAAACATCACGCTGTCAAACCGGTCCAAAATACCGCCGTGGCCGGGGAAAATGGTGCCGTAATCTTTGATACCCACCTGACGCTTGACGGCAGAGGCAAAGAGATCGCCCAAAATGCCCAGCACCGACGCCACGGCGCCCATGGCGGCAATGATGATATAGTGGCGCGCGGTGACAGCCACCGTCAGGCTGGCGAACCGGCCGGAAAGCGCGCTGTAAATAATGGTTGCCAGCAGCCCGATGACCACGCTGCCGATCACACCGCCGATGGCGCCTTCCACCGTTTTGTTGGGGCTTACCACCGGAGCCAGCTTGTGCTTGCCGAACGCGCGGCCCGCAAAGTAGGCGCAGGTATCGCCGCCCCAGGCAAAGCACAGGATCAGCAGGATGAAGTAGATGGCATCATAGCCGTACATATCCATCGGCAGGCAGCGCTTGAGATGGATGAGAGAGTAAAAGCAGAACAGAATCACACCGCTGAAGTAGATAAAGCCGCTCAGCTTGCCAAAATCCAGCGTTTTATCATGGGTGATGAGCACCACATTATAAAATAGCACCGTCAAAAAGCCCACAGCCAGCAGCGCTGCGCGCGCCGCGCCGCTGGAGCTGAGCATGAGCAGCATGGTAAACGGCACCGCTGCCGCATACAGGTACCACTGCTTTTTGCCAAAGCCCATTGCGGTAAACACTTCATGAATGCCAAGCAGGCAGATAGCCGCCAGCACCAGGTCAAACAGGATCGTGTCAAAGAAAGCCAGAACCACGGCAAGAACAGCCAGCCCGACTATGGCGGTAATGATGCGAGTTTTCATAAAAGATGGTTTCCTTTCAACAGCAGCTGCGGTGTGTTAAGGCAATACCGCATAATTCTAAGTGCCGATACGGCGAGCGAGGTGCGGCAGATGCTAAGCCAAAAGCGCAGATAATA
>ENA-OQCF01000665-OQCF01000665.1-human-gut-metagenome-genome-assembly--contig:-NODE-665-length-12894-cov-9.593248_pt1 | contig 12894 bp, 15 predicted proteins | sample MGYA00242756_ERZ504573 | MGnify/ENA primary metagenome ERZ504573 (study PRJEB26092, sample SAMD00036240) | human gut metagenome | host: Homo sapiens | study: EMG produced TPA metagenomics assembly of...
CTCGTCCCCAAAAGGGCCTGCCTTCGCTCTGGCGGGTTTCGACTGTCGGTACCAAATATCGGCGTTGTTGATCCAAACCTACCAAAAGGGGGACAAGTTTATTTTGGTCGGTTTTATCTGGGCAAACGTGGCCGTCTATCGCAATGTAGTCGTTGGGAACGTTCTTGTTTGACTAGTCGTTTAAGAACATCCCCATGATACATAGCATGAGAGTGGAAATCTACGCTCGTTCGTTTTTGCCTACATTTGGAGGAAGAGCTCGTGGAGGCGGGCGTCGTCGTCGAGCTCGGGGTGGAAGGTGACGCCGAGCTGGTTGTCTTGACGGGCGGCGACGATGCGGCCATCGACTTCGGACAGGGCCTTGGCATTGCCGTGCACCTTGACGATGCGGGGTGCACGGATAAACGTCAGCGGCACTTCACCGTCGATACCGTCTACCCGCCCCTTGGTGCGAAAGCTGCCGAGCTGTCTGCCATAGGCATTACGCTCAACGAGCACATCCATGGTTGCCAGGCGCGGCGTCCCCTTATCGTCGTGGGCGGCAAGGTCGCGCGCCAGCAGAATCAAGCCGGCGCAAGTCCCCAATACAGGCATGCCTTCAACAATGCGGATGCGAAGCCCCTCGAGCATACCGAGTTCGGCAAGTAGCTTGCCTGAACGGTGGACTCGCCGCCGGGGAGGACCAGGCGGTCAAAGTTCTGCTGCAAATCGGCCGCCTGCCTCAGCTCAATACAGTGCGCGCCCAGCTCAGATAGTCTTGCCTCGTGCTCGGCAAAAGCGCCTTGGACCGCCAGCACGGCGACCGTTTGGTCTGCATAATCGCTCATGTGCGATCCTTTCTGCTGGACTAGCGCCCGCGCTCCTCCATGATGATCTCGATCTCGTCGGCGTTGATGCCCACCATGGCCTCGCCCAGGTCCTCCGAAAGCCCGGCGATGAGTTTGGCATCGGTGAAGTTTGCCACGGCCTTGACGATGGCGGCGGCGCGCTTAGCGGGGTCGCCGCTCTTAAAGATACCCGAGCCGACAAAGACGCCCTCGGCACCCAGCTGCATCATCAACGCGGCGTCGGCGGGGGTCGCTACGCCGCCGGCGGCAAAGTTCACGACGGGAAGCTTGCCCGTGGCATGGACCTCGCGGACCAGTTCGACCGGAACCTGCAGCTGTTTGGCTGCCTCAAAGAGCTCATCATCGCGCAGAGCGACAACGTCACGGATCTGCTTTTGGATCTTGCGCATGTGGCGCACGGCTTGGACGACGTCGCCCGTGCCCGGCTCGCCCTTGGTGCGAATCATCGTGGCGCCCTCGGCAACACGGCGCAACGCCTCGCCCAGATCGCGGGCGCCGCAGACAAACGGCACGTCAAACTGGTCTTGTCGATGTGATAAACGTCATCGGCGGGGGAGAGAACCTCGGACTCGTCGATGTAATCGATCTCGATGGCCTGCAGGATCTGCGCCTCGACAATGTGACCGATGCGGCACTTGGCCATGACGGGGATGGAGACGGCCTCTTGGATGCCCTTGATCATCTTGGGATCGCTCATACGCGAGACGCCGCCTGCGGCACGGATGTCGGCCGGGATGCGCTCGAGAGCCATGACGGCGCAGGCGCCTGCCTCCTCGGCGATGCGTGCCTGCTCGGGAGTGGTGACGTCCATGATGACGCCGCCCTTGAGCATCTGCGCGAGCTCGCGGTTGAGTTTGACGCGATCGGCCTTGCTGGTCTGTTCTACCATGGTTGCTCCCTTGGTTGGCATGTGCATTGCTTGACGGAACATCCTATCGGGGAGCTGGGTATGGCGAAATACTCAGTTTTCGAGATAATTACAAGGTCAGACTAATACCAGATTGAACAGCGCGATAAGGTCAGGTGGCAAACACATGCTTGACTACAATTTGGAAAAACGCGGCGAAGCATCGCTCTATGAGTATGTTTACCAGCAAATTCGAGATGATATCGTAGCTGGACGCATTGCGGCGGGGGAACATCTTCCGTCTAAGCGCGCCTTTGCCAGTCATCTGGGAATCAGTGTCATTACCATCGAGAATGCATATAACCAGTTACTTGCCGAGGGCTATATTTGCTCAATGCCGCGTCGGGGCTACTACGCTTGCGAGCTTCCGGATGCACCGGTTTTGCCTTCGGCTGCGGAGGGAATCGACCGAGATGCCGTCTCCGCGGGCCCCAGCGCACATGATATCAACGGACAGGTCGAGCGATTTGATGCGCTTTCTCCTTCCGCTTTGGAGGCGGCGCGGCTTTGGCAAAGCGCGCTGCGGGCGACGCTGGCATCCGAAGACGAACGCGAAATCTTTTCGACTGCGCCGGCACAGGGCACCGCTCGGCTACGACGCGCAATTGCTCACCACCTGCGCGGGACAAGGGGTATGAATGTCGACCCCGACAACATCGTTATCGGTGCGGGCGCCCAGCTGCTCGATACCATGTTGGTTCAGTTGCTTGGAGCCGACAAGGTGTATGCCGTTGAGGATCCGGGCTATTTGCGCCTGACGCGCATCTATCAGGCCATGGGCTGCAAAGTTCGACATATCCCGTTGGATGATGAGGGCGTGGTCTTGAGCACTCTGCAGAAAAGCGGGACCGATGTCCTTCATCTGATGCCGTCCCATCAGTATCCGACCGGCCTTGTGACGAGCATTGCGCGTCGCTACGCGCTGCTCAGCTGGGCCGCCGAGCGACCGGTCGGTATCTCATCGAAGATGACTTTGATTGTGAGTTTCGCCTTGCCGGCAAACCGATTCCCGCGCTCGCGTCGATCGATGCCGCCCAGTCGGTTATCTACACCAACACGTTTTCGAAGAGCCTGTCATCGGCGTTGCGTCTAGCTACATGGTGCTGCCCGACGACTAATGGAGCGGTTTAGGCGCAACCTTGGTTTTTACGCCTCGTCGGTGAGTTCTGTTGACCAGGTCGCTTTGGCTCGTTTGCTGGAATCGGGTGATTACGAGCGACATGTGAACCGCGTGCGCGTTCGTGCTCGCGAGGCGCGTGATGGCCTGGCGGCGCTTGTGCGGAAAGCGTTTCCGGCAGGGGAGGTTTCGATCGAGCATGCGGACGCGGGCCTTTACTGCACCGTTGCCCTGTCCGAGGACGGAGCGGGGAAGAGTTTCGCGAAGGCTCTTGCTGACGCTCGTATTTCCTATGTCAACATCGCCGATTGCCTGTGGACGGGTGATCGGGCATCGACTAAGAACGCTCCATCTCGCGTCCTCATACAATACGACGACCTGAGCCCTCAGTCGCTCATCGCTCTTCAAGAGCAGCTGCAATAAGCCCACGAAAAAGGCCCGAACCATGCGGTCCGGGCCTCATCGAGCTAGAGGTTATGTCTCAGGCGGTTGGCTTAGCCAAAGTAGCGCTTGAGCAGGCCGGCGAAAGCCTTGCCGTGGCGGGCCTCGTCGCGAGCCATCTCGTGCACGGTGTCATGGATGGCATCGAGGCCAGCGGCCTTGGCGCGCTTAGCAAGATCGGTCTTGCCGGCGGTGGCGCCGTTCTCGGCCTCAACGCGCATCTCGAGGTTCTTCTTGGTGGAGTCGGTCACGACCTCGCCCAGGAGCTCAGCGAACTTGGCGGCATGCTCCGCCTCCTCGTGGGCAGCCTTCTCCCAGTACAGGCCGATCTCGGGATAGCCCTCGCGATGAGCGACACGAGCCATGGCCAGGTACATACCGACCTCAGAGCACTCGCCCTCAAAGTTAGCGCGCAGGTCGGCAACGATGTCCTCGGAGACGCCCTCCATCTTGGCGACGCCCACGACGTGCTCGGCAGCCACTCGAGCTGGCCCTCCTCCTGCTTCAGGAAACGAGAACCGGGAACGCCGCACTGGGGGCACTTAAAATCCTCGGGCAGCTGGTCGCCGTCGAACTCTTCCACATAACCGCAAACGGGGCAAACAAACTTCATGATTCGATCCTTTCGATCGATGGCGATTGCGCGCTCGTCCGGTCCCGTAAGGGCCCTCTCCGGACGTGCGTCTTGACGAGTTCTATTATCCATAAATGCGACCAAATGTGAAGCCTATTAGGAATGATTTTTAATAAAACAATTTTGAGATATGAAGATGTTGATTGATTAACGATTGGCGGGCCGTCTGCGATCTCCGCTGAGTACAATCGGTCGAGCAAATGTTGACCTATCAACAAATAAGGGAGTTTCCTTTATGCATCTAGCCAGTCGTGCCTGGTGCCGAACATATCAGACGGTTTTTCGCATTGCATTGCCGATCCTGCCCTATACCGAGCCGCGCATTTTGGAGCATGCCGAGGATGTGCCCGCGGTGCTTCAAAAGCGCTCGATCCAGAAGGTCCTTATCGTGACAGACCCTGGTATTGCACGTTTGGGGCTCACGGCATCACTCGAGCGTGCGCTTACGGCTCAGGGGATTGGCGTTACGGTCTATGCCGAAACGCGTATGAACCCCACGGTCTCAAACGTGGAGGAAGCGGCGTCCCTGTATCGAGAGAGCGCCTGCCAGGCCATTATCGGCTTTGGCGGTGGCTCGGCCATGGACTGTGCCAAGGGCGTGGGAGCACGCATCGCGCAGCCAAACAAGCCCATCAACAAGATGCGCGGGCTGCTGCGGATTCATCGTCGCCTGCCGCTGCTCATCGCCGTTCCCACCACGGCAGGCACGGGAAGCGAGGTTACGCTTGCGGCGGTAATTACCGATGATGAGACGCACTACAAGTACCCCATTAACGACTTTGTGCTTATCCCGCGCCTTGCGGTGCACGACCCCGAGTTACGCGCGGCCTGCCCGCCTCCATTACGGGGCAGACGGGCATGGACGCCCTGACGCATGCTGTCGAGGCCTTTATCGGGCGAAGCACCACGCCCTATACGCGCAAGATGGCGCGACAGGCGGTTCAGCTCATCCACGACAATTTGCTCGAGGCCTATGAGCATGGCGACAACATGCGTGCACGTCGCAATATGCTTTCGGCGGCGTATAAGGCGGGTGTTGCGTTTACCCGCTCCTATGTCGGATATGTGCATGCCATCGCGCACAGTCTGGGCGGCCGATACGGAATTCCGCACGGTTTGGCCAACGCGATCATCCTGCCGCACATGCTTCGCGCTTATGGTGACGCCGCCGCCCCCAAGCTTGCCGACCTCGCTCGCATGGCGGGCATTGCGCCGGCTACCGCACAGGATAGTCTTGCGGCCGAGGCCTTTATCGATTGGGTCGACCGCATGAACGGGGCCCTGGGAATCCCCAAATATGTCTCAGGTATTCGCCGCTCCGACATTCCTGAGATGGCGGCGCATGCCGATGCCGAGGCAATCCCCTGTACCCCGTTCCGCTTTTGATGGACCGCTTGGAGCTCGAGCATATGTACGAAGTCGTTGCAGGTGGTATGTTTGAGGGCGAGAACTAGGAGGGTCCATGAACACCGGGGAAATTGCGCGCATCGTCGGCGATCAGCGCACCTACTTTAAGACGCACGCTACGTTTGATGTCGATGCTCGACGTCGCGCGCTCGTGAGTTTACGCGATGCGGTCCGGGCGCACGAGGCCGATATTGCCCATGCGCTCAAGACCGATTTGGGAAAGTCGCATGACGAGGCATATATGTGCGAGATCGGCACGTCGCTTTTCGAGATTCGTCATCAGATTGCTCACGTGGTTCGATGGAGTCGTCCGCGCCTGCGTCCGTGCGATCTTGCCAACGCCGTGAGTGTGTGCAAAACGCAAGCCGTGCCCTATGGCGTCACGCTCATCATGGCGCCCTGGAACTACCCGTTTTTGCTGACGCTCGAGCCGCTCGCTGGCGCCCTTGCCGCAGGCAATACCGTCGTCATCAAGCCGAGTGCATATGCTCCGGCATCGAGCGCGGTGCTCAAGCAAATCTGTGAAGAGGCATTTGATCCGCGTCTGGTGACGGTTGTCGAGGGCGGGCGCGCCGAGAACGAAGCGTTGCTCGATGAGTGCTGGGACAAGATTTTCTTTACCGGTAGCGTTCCGGTCGGCAAACTCGTCATGGAGCGCGCAAGTAAAAACCTTGCGCCCGTGACGCTTGAGCTGGGCGGAAAGAGTCCCTGCATCGTGGATGCGACGGCAAACTTGAAGGTTGCGGCACGGCGTATCGCCTTTGGTAAATGGCTCAACGTGGGGCAGACCTGCGTGGCGCCCGACTACCTGCTGGTCGATACGAGCGTGCACGACGAGCTGCTGGGCCTCATCAAGGAAGAGGTCCGTCGCATGTTTGGCGAGCACCCGCTCGATAACGAGGATTACGGGCATATCGTCAACGCCAAACATTTTGCGCGCGTGCGTGGGCTGATCGATCCCGATAAGGTCGTGCTTGGAGGTGTCACGCGCGAGGCTTCGCTCAAGATCGAGCCGACGATTTTGGATGGCGTGGCCCCCGATGACGCGTGATGCAGGAGGAGATCTTCGGCCCCATCTTGCCGGTACTGACGTTTGAGAACTTAGACGAGGCCGAAACGTTTATTACGGATCGTCCGACGCCGCTGGCCCTGTATATCTTTAGCCAGGACCGCGAGGTCCAGCAGCGCTTTGTGCGCTACGTGCCCTTTGGCGGCGGCTGTGTTAACGACACCATCATGCATCTGGCTACGAGCCATATGGGCTTTGGCGGCATGGGCGCGAGCGGCATGGGGCAGTACCATGGCCGCGAGAGCTTCGATGCGTTTAGCCACAAGAAGAGCATCGTGAACAAGGCAACCTGGCTGGACGTGCCGTTTCGGTATGCGCCCTACGCAAGCTGGAAGCACAAATTCGTGCGCATGTTTGTGCATTAGGAAATGGCAGGTAATACGAACAAGTGTTCCTATTACCTGCCATTTACGTTAGACTACTGCCATGGGGTACGGATGGGCCAACTCCCTTTAGAAGGGAATTGGTATGAACGTAAGCGATGTTATTTCGTTACTGGCGTTGTTAATCGCGGCTATCGAACTCGGCCTGTTTATCGGCCGAATGAAATAGCCGCCCCCGCGTAAGCGAAGACGGCCACTTCTCACGATGTAAACGTGCACTGGAGTTGGCAAGACCCGCTGCAACGGGTGCCATCCGTGCCTCTATCTTATCTGCAAGCGCTCTGTCTCGCAAGCGTTGCGGCAACTGGGTGAAAGGCGCGAGCGGGTGAATTCGTGTCCGCACGGGCCCGTAAACTTCTCAGTAAGGTTAAGCGCCGGTTTATCCGGCCGTTAGAGGAGCTGCCATGTACGAGCCTTCACGTGTTCTTTTGTCGTTTCATATCGCAGGATTTCAGTATGCCGACGGTGCCTTGGTCCTGGGCGATCTTAAGGTCGGCGACAAGCTGACGCTGTGTGCCGAGCGCGATAATCCCCATGACCCTGAGGCGGTTGCGATCTATTACGGCAACACCAAGCTCGGCTATGTTCCGGGAAACGGGGTCGGCCCGCTATCCGTGATGATGCATTATGGACACGAGGGTGTATTTGAGGCGCGCGTGCAGCAGGTTGCCCCCGAGCGTAGCCCGTGGCACCAGGTGCGCGTTGGCCTCTACGTGGTGGATGCTCGCTAGTCGGTAAGGGAGGCTGCCATGTTTGATGACGATGGCCTGTTCGATCTGACGGATGACCCGTTTGAGTGGGATATGCTGCTCGACGATGATGAGCTGGAGCAGGACCGTAAGAAGCGGCAGGACAAGAAAACTCAGGGTGACGCTTCGAAAAAGCAAGACAAGCGCCGCCGCGGACTGTTCGGCGGGCTCTTTGGATAACCGCCGCATCGCTGCGTCTGTATACTTAGCACGAGTTGAACACGTTGCGAAATGAGGACAGAGACGATGATGTGGTTTACCGCCGACCTGCACCTGGGCGACACGAATATCCTGCACGACATGGACCGGCCATTTGGCTCGGTCGAGGAGATGAACCGCAAGGTCATCGATGCCGTGAATGAGTGCGTGGCGGCGGACGACCGTCTCTATATCTTGGGAGACTTTACCTATCGTTTGCCCCTGGCGGATGCTGTGCGCCTGCGCGAGCGCATCGAATGTCAGAACGTAACGCTCATCCGTGGCAACCATGACGGTGACTGGGAAGATCCAGCTGCGCCCCAAATCTGGGAAGACGTGCGTGATTACCTGGAGATTGCTCCCGGCTATGCCAAGGGCCATCGCCTGGTGTTGAGCCATTACCCCATGCTCAGCTGGAATGGCAAGCGCGTGGCGCCATCATGCTGCACGGGCATATCCACAGCAGGGGAGACCGCACCAACGCGCGCAACTGCGATCGCGAGCGCCCCATTTATCGCTACGATGTGGGCCTCGACGCCAACGAGTACAAGCCCGTAAGCCGAGACCAGATCTTGAGCTTCTTTGGACTGTAATTCTCGAACCGTCACACAAACCGCCACAAAGGGGACAGGCACCTTTGTGGTGGTTCTGGCGCTGTTGCTATTATGGCGGCGGCGTCTTTTTTGTCCGTGCGGCGCGGTAGAGTGTAAGCGGTTGAAATTTGCGTCCATCGAGGAGCTGCTATGAACGAGATCAAGTGCCCGCATTGTGGCGAAGTTTTTAAGGTCGATGCGTCTGGCTATGCGGACATCGTCAAGCAAGTGCGCAATGCCGAGTTTTCGCGCGACCTGGATGAGCGTGTGAAGGCAGTCCAGCGCGAGGGCGAGCAGGCGCTGGAGCTTGAGCGCTCGCGTTCGACGGCTGCCTTGCAAAAGGCAGATTCTCAGCGCAACGCTCAACTTGTCGAGCAGAAGAACGCCGCGGAGCAGAAGCTGGCACAAGAGGTTGCCAAGCGCGACGCTGAGCTTGCCGAGCTGCGCGCCAAGCTCGAGGGCGCTGCCACAGAGCGCGAGAGCGCAAGTCAGCGCGCGGCGGTTGAGGCCCGTGCCGATGCTCAAAAGGAAAACGCCGAGCTTCAGCGAGAAATCGACAATTTGCGTGCGCAGCTGGAGCGCAAAGATGACGAAGCCAAGCTCGTCGAGTCGGTGGCGCGCAATGCTGCTCAAAACGATTTGGCTGCACGTGATGCTCAGATTGCCGAGCTGCAGGCCAGGCTTGCCGCGGCGGACAAGGCCCAGGAGATGGCGCTTGCCGCTGCCGCGGCAGAGTCGCAGCGCGAGCTCGATGCTGCTCGCGGTGAAGCTGAGCGCGCGCTTGCTGACTACCGCGCGACGGTACAGGAGAAGTTTTCCGCCGCAAAGGCACAATCTGAGCAAGAGGCCGAGGGTCTGCGTGCCCAGTTGCGCGAGCAGGAACTGATGGCAAAAATGAACCTGTCGGAGGCGGTCGCCGCGGTGGAGCGAGAGCGCGATGAGGCACGTGCCAAGCTGACGAGCGAGCTGGCGGTGCGCGATTCTCGCGAGGAACAGGCCAAGGCGGCACACGAGCTCGAGCTTGCGCAGGCCAAGCGCGCGAGCGATGACCTGATTCGCTACAAGGATGAAGAGATTGAGCGCCTTAAGGACATGAAGGTCCGCCTGTCCACCAAGATGGTGGGCGAGTCGCTCGAGCAGCACTGCGAGACCGAGTTTAACCGTCTGCGCATGACGGCGTTTCCTAACGCGTACTTCGAGAAAGACAACGATGCGTCCGAGGGTACCAAGGGCGACTTTATCTTCCGCGAGTGCGACGCGAGCGGCAACGAGGTCATTTCGATTATGTTCGAGATGAAAAACGAGAACGACGAGACTGCGACCAAGCACAAAAACGAGGACTTCTTTAAGAAGCTCGATCACGATCGTCGCCAGAAAGGCTGTGAGTACGCGGTGCTCTGCACGCTACTCGAGCCCGAGAGCGAGCTCTATAACGCAGGGATAGTCGACGTGAGCTATCGCTACGAGAAGATGTACGTGATTCGCCCACAGTTTTTCATTCCCATGATTACACTTCTTCGCAACGCCGCCATGGGTTCGCTGCGCTATAAGCAGGAGCTGGCGGAGTACAAGCAGCAGAATATCGACGTCACGAACTTCGAAGCCAAGATGGAAAAGTTCAAGAACGATTTCGGCCGCAACTGCGAGATCGCGAGTCGCAAGTTCCAAACGGCAATCGATGAGATCGACAAGACGATTAGCCATCTGCAGAAAACCAAGGAGGCGTTGCTGTCCTCCGAGAACAATCTGCGCCTTGCCAACAAGAAAGCCGACGATCTTACCATTCGCAAGCTCACATGGGGCAACAAGACCATGAAGGCGGCGTTTGACGAGGCGCGCGGGGCTGCGACGGAGACAAACGATGAGCCCGCCGAGGCGGATTCATATGAGGTCGAGGATGCCGAGTAAGGCATAGCAGATAGTGCAAAAGCGGGGCCGCTGGCGATATTGCCAACGGCCCCGCTTGTTTCGCTCCAGTATGTTCGGCTAGTCCTCGAGCAGGTCCTCGATAAAGCCGACGCGGTAGTTTTTGAAGATGACCTCGCCGCCGTCTTGCGTGGCGTCCAGATCGACATCGCCCATGATGCCAAAGTCGTGGTCGCCATCCTCGTCGGCAAAGATCTGGTGCACGTGCCATACGTGCGCGGTCTTCTCGTCGGACTCATCGATGGAAAACATCGCGGCGCTGCGGGCATCTCCGTCGGTGAGGATTTCCTCGTGCTGCTCGTGGTAAGCGTCGAGTGCTTTTTGCCAGCGGATCTCGCTCATGCCCCAGTCGTCGTCGAGCTCGCCCAGGTCGCGAACGTGCTCGCGGGCGGCAAGGGTCACGCGGCGGAAGAGCGCGTTGCGCACCAACAGCGTGCAGCCGCGGCGGTCCGCCACGACCTCGTCGATGCCCTGCGGCGGCGTGGTGTCGAGGGCTGCCGGGTTGCCAGCGTTCTCCCACTCGTCCACCAGGCTCGAGTCGACCGAGCGCACCACAAAGCCCAGCCACGAGATAATGTCGCGCAGGCGCTTGTCGCGCTTCTCGATGGGTACGGTGCGGTCGAGCGAACGGTAGGCCTCTGCCAGGTAGCGCAGCAAAATACCCTCGGAGCGGGCGATGCCGAGCTTTTGAATGTAGCCCTTAAAATCGCTCGCGCTTTCCAGCATATCGCGCAGAACGCTCTTGGGAGAGAGCTGATAGTCGTTTGCCCAGGGTACTTCCTGGCAGTACTTGTCAAAAGCGGCGTCGAGCAAATTCTCGAGCGGCTTTTCGTACGTGACGTCTTGAATGCGCTCCAGACGCTCCTCATATTCGATGCCGTCGGCCTTCATCTCGGCCATAGCGCGATCGCGTGCTGCGCGCTCCTGTGCGCGCAGCACCTGCTTGGGATCTCGAGCGTTGCCTCGACCATTGAGATTAAGTCCATGGTATAGGTCTCGCTCTCGGGATCGAGCAGCTCCAACGCGGCAAGCAAGAACGGCGAGAGCGGCTGATCGAGCGCGAAGTCCTCGGGCAGATCGACCGTCAGCGCATAGTCGATGTCTGGTGCGGCGTCAGCCGGGGCATCGGGTGCGGGCGGCACCTCGGCGCGCACGACGACGCCGGAATCGATGAGCGTGGCGAAGATTTCGTCGGCGCGAACCTCGAGCTTGGCCTTTTCCTCGGGCGTTTGCAGGCTTGTCTCGATGAGGTCGTGCACGCGGGCTCGCGCATCGCCGCCCTGCTCGACCACGCTAATCACCATGGAGTGCGTGATGCGCAGGCGCGGCTTGAGCGTTTCTGGCTGCGTCTCGATCAGGCGCTCAAAGGTCTGCTTATTCCAGGTGACAAAGCCCTCGGGTGCCTTCTTCTTTTTAATCTTACGGAGTTTTTTGGGGTCGTCGCCCGCTTTGGCCATAAGCTTGGCATTCTCGATCTCGTGCTCGGGTGCCTCGGCAATCACCATGCCCTCGGTATCGAAGCCCGAGCGGCCGGCGCGACCGGCAATCTGATGAAACTCGCGGGCGCGCAGACGACGCATCTTGTAGCCGTCGAACTTGGTGAGCGCGGTGAGTACCACGGTGTGGATGGGTACGTTGATGCCGACGCCGAGCGTATCGGTGCCGCAGATGACGGGCAACAGGCCCTGTTGTGCCAAGCGCTCGACCAGCAGACGATAGCGCGGCAACATGCCAGCATGGTGCACGCCGACGCCGCATCCGAGCAAGCGCTTAAGAATCTTGCCAAAGGCCGTGGAGAAGCTCGTGCCTTTGGCAGCTTCCTTAATGGCCTCGCGCTGCGCCTTGCTGGCGATGCCAAAATTGGCGAGCGACTGCGCCGTCGCAAGGGCGGCATCCTGGCTAAAGTGCACGATATAGAGCGGGGCCTCGCCACGGCGCATGGCGAGCTCGACGGTGCCCTCGAGGGAGGTCGTCACATAGTCGTAGCTCAGCGGAACAGGACGCGGGGCGTCGACAACCAAGTCGCAAGCAGCGCCGGTGTGCTCCTCGAGTGAGGCGGCGATGGCAGTGACATCGCCGAGCGTGGCGCTCATGAGCATAAACTGCGTGTGGGGCAGGGTGAGCAGCGGCACCTGCCAGGCCCAACCGCGGTCGGGGTCGGCAAAGTAGTGGAACTCATCCATGGCCACGCAGCCCGCATCGGCGTCCTCACCCTCGCGCAGCGCATCGTTAGCAAGGATTTCGGCCGTGCAGCAGATGACGGGTGCCTTGGTGTTGATATGCGTGTCGCCGGTGATCATGCCGACGTTATCGCGGCCGAGCACCTGCACAAGGTCGAAGAACTTTTCGCTGACCAGGGCCTTGATGGGGGCCGTGTAATAACAACGCTTACCCTGCGCCATGCCCATAAAGAGCATACCCAGCGCGACGAGCGATTTACCCGATCCGGTCGTGTGCCTAAGATGACGTGATCGCCGGCTGCCAGGTCCATGAGGGCCTCTTCTTGGTGATCCCACAGTTCAATACCGCGATCGCTCGTCCATTCAAAGAAACGCTCGAAGGCCTGGTCGGCGTGAGCCATGGCTCGGGCTCACTGCCATCCTCGGGCTCCACCAGTGGGGG
>ENA-OQCF01000667-OQCF01000667.1-human-gut-metagenome-genome-assembly--contig:-NODE-667-length-12828-cov-4.954019_pt1 | contig 12828 bp, 17 predicted proteins | sample MGYA00242756_ERZ504573 | MGnify/ENA primary metagenome ERZ504573 (study PRJEB26092, sample SAMD00036240) | human gut metagenome | host: Homo sapiens | study: EMG produced TPA metagenomics assembly of...
TCTCGCCAGCGGCAGCGGCGCTGCCGGAAGCCGCTGCGGAGGAGGAGACCGCTGCACTGGAGCAGAGCCGGAAGCAGCGCCGCCGCAGCCGGTCAGTGCCATGGCAGAAACAGCAGAAGCAGCCAGAGCGGCCTTCAGGAAGCTGCGGCGGGAGATCATGTTCAGGTTTTTCATAGTGGTAACTCCTTTCCCGGAGCGGGCGGCAAATCAAAAGACCCGCTCCCTTTGCGGGACGGGTCTTAAAACAAACGACCCTGTCCCTGTGTGTTATCCACAAGGACAGGAGTCGGTAAATACGATTCTGCGGTGCCACCTTGCTTGCTCTGCATCCAATACAGCAGAGCCACTCACGGAGAGCCAACACTCCCCTGTCCTGTAACGGAGACTTCCGTCCAAAGCTACTAAGGCTTGCTGCCCATTTGCCCGGCCCTCGGCGGCCCACGAAGCTCTGCCCCGCTCTCGCCCGTTTTCACTGTCCGGGCTCACTGAAGATGCGCTGTGCAGGTTCTCTTCCGCCTCATCGGTTTGATTGCATTATACGCTTTATTGGCATAAAGTCAAGAGGAAATTTCAAAAATTTCTTTTTTCTGCAGCACAAAGTCATTCTTCCGTGCATCAGGCCCGCTTTGTACGGCGCTTGCGCCAGACGAAGTACGCCGTGTACGCCAGCCATACCATAATGCCGCCCAAAGTCAGCGCACGGCTCAGCCGGATGCCGTCGGGCTGGTAGACAAATTCGATGCTGTTTTCACCTGCCGGGCACAGCACAGCCATCAATCCCTCGTCCACCTCCACGATGTCGGCCTCCTGCCCGTTGACATAGGCCGTAAAGCCGTCATCGTAAGGCACGGAGAAGAACACGAGGTTCTCTTTTTCCAGCGTGATCTCGGCGTGGAAGCCCGAATTGTTCATCTGGAACACACTGGCAGCCGTGGCACGGCGCTCGCGGCAGTCCTGCACGTAGGACTCATAGTACAGCTCCTCCCGTCTGCCTTCCGGCAGATGGGTAAGGTACTTGCCGTAGACTGCAGCATCCTCGTCGGTAAGCACCAGTGCACGCATCAGGAGGTTTGCGCGGATGACCTTGGCTGTTTCTTCGTACTCGGTCTGGGTGAGGTAATAATCATAGGCAAAGCCCATGGGCACGTAGTTCGTGTTGCGGTAGACCGCATAGCCGTCCTTTGCAAAGGCATATTCCCAGCCGTCGTCGGCTTCGTTTTCAAAGTCGGTCTGCTTTTCCGGCGTGGTGATAAGGTACTCCACACTCAAAAGGCCCCGCAGTGCATAATTGGAAAGCTCCGGCTCACTGCGCACATCCCGCTTGACCCCCAGCGCCGGGTAGAAGCTGAGGATGCTGGGGGCTGCCGTGCTGCCAAAATACTGCAGGCAGCTCTTATCCAGCCACATGCCGATGTTGTCGTGGATCTTGTACGTATCCACGCGATAATCGCCTTCGGGCAGGTCGTTTTTCAACAGCAGGGCGTTGGTGTCCTGCTTCACAAGGTCGCTGTCGGTATACCACTGGCCGAATTTGCCAATGCCGATGTGCACCACGCTGAACAGGAAGGCAAACGCCAGCACTGCCGCCGTCAGGCGCTGGGCAAAGCGGCTGTCGCCCCGCCACTTCTGGCAGAGATAGCGGTACAACAGCAGGCCCAGCAGGCCAAAGCCCAGCACCGCACAGTACTGACCGGGGTTCTTGAGCACGCCGAACGACCAGCTGCCGGTGTCGCTGTCCTGCACCGGCACCACCGCAAAGGCCACCGTGGCGATCATCAGCCAGCTGATGCCGCGGGCCGGGCTGTCCAGATCGGTGTTGTGGTCTTCCAGCGCGTTCACGGTCATTGCGGCCAGCACCAGCACCGGCATATAGTACCAGCGCGCATAGTAGCTGGAATTGAGGGCGTAGAACGCACTGTTCAGGATGGGCACCAGTGCGAACACGGCGCAGGTGCCCACGATGCGCTTTTTACTGTCGCCGCACTTTGCTTTCCAGTAGGCCACGGCACCGGCCAGACTGCACAGCGGCAGATAGGCCGACATGCTGGTCCACTTGATCACGCCCTCCGACCAGATGGATGTGAGGTAAGGAGAATCCGGCGGCATGATCCAGCTGACGAGAATTGCAAGGTACTGCTGCACCTTGCTGTAGGTCAGAAAGCCCCAGCCGGAGGAAAGGTCGATGGTGCGCGGGTTCTGCAAAATGGAGAGCACCGCAGGCACCAGCAGGATGCTGCCCATGGCAGCGCCCAGCAGGCTTTCAAAGGCCAGCAGCCCGAACTTTTTTGCAGTGAGACGGAAGTCCCTTGTGCTGAGCTTGCAGATGAAGTAGATGGCCAGAAATACCACCTGACCGATGAAGAAGAAGTAGTTGTTGACAAGGTTCACCGCCACCCAGAACGCAAACCAGCTGCGGCGGTCGTTGTAAAGGGCCTCGTCCAGCGACCACAGCAGATACGGGAACAGCGCCACCACATCTACAAAGTGGTTGAAGAACACATTGTATACCGTAAAGCCGGAGAAGGTATACAGGCAGGCTCCCAGCATGGCGTAGTCGATATTTTTGACGTAGCGGCGCAGATACAGGTACGCACCGCCGCCCGCCACGGCAAACTTGAGCACCAGCAGCGGTACCATGAGGTAGGGCAGCCACCCTGCGGGAAGAGCAGCGAGAACCAGAAGAACGGCGAGCCGTACAGGTAGAACGAATAGGCGTTCATCACGCCGCTGCCAAGGTCGGTAGCCCATGAGAAGGTATTGTGCACCGAGGTGAACGCACTGTCCGGGTAGCCTGCGCCTTTGATAAAGCCGTTCATATAGCGGTAAAAGCTGATCTGCTGGCTGTTGAAATCGCCTGCATAGTGGAAAAAGCCGCCGTCGATGATATAAAACGGCAGAAAGAACAGGCCGCCGTGAGGGCACACAGGCCCACCGTCAGCCAGAATTTATCCTTTTTTTGTCCCAGCAGCTGCGGCTGCCGGGCAGTACCAGACCGCTCCATGGTTTCCTCTTTTCTCTGCCAAAGCGGCAGAAAGTTGGTTTATTTTAGTATAGCACGAACACTGCGCAGAAAAAAGGGCTTGACAACGCTCTGCCGGACAGGTATGTTGGAAAAAAAGGAGGAAGCTGCCATGCTGTACCCGTTCAGCGCCCTGCTGGCGCGCATGAAATACATTACCCGCTGGAGCCTGATGCACTCCACCCGGGCCGAATCTCTCAGCGAGCACACCTGCGATACCGCCCTGCTGGCCCACATGCTTTGCCTGATCGCACGGCGGTACACCGGCACGCCCTGCCGCCCCAAAACGGTAGCAGTGGCGGCTCTGTACCACGACGCGCCGGAGATCATTACCGGCGACATGCCCACACCGGTCAAGTACAGCAGCCCCACCTGCGGGATGCCTACAGGGCGTTGGAAACCGAGAGCGTGCGCTGCATGACCGGCCTTCTGCCGGACGAGTTGAGCGAAGAGCTGTCCCCGTTCATCTCCGGGGAACTGCTCACCGCCGAGGAAAAGCGCCTGCTGAAGGCCGCCGACCGGCTGAGCGCCCTCATCAAATGCATGGAGGAGCAGCGCAGCGGCAACCACGAGTTTGACGCGGCGCTGGCCCAGCAGAAAGCGGCCCTGCAGGCCATGCACTGCCCGGAAGCCGACTGGTTCATAGAGCACTGTCTGCCCTGTTACACCCAGAATCTGGATGAGCTGACCCGGCAGCAGTAATATTCCCCTTACGGAAACGGCACCTCGCGCACGTCGTCCGGGTCGATGCCCGCTTTGCGCTGCTCTTCAAAAACAGCATCGATCAGCTCGTCCAGATCTTCCAGATGGGTCAGGGTGCAGCAGTAGCGGCGCAGATTGGCCGCACCTTTCAGCCCCTTCATATAGTGCATGGTCTGAGAGCGGGCCTGCGGCATGGCGACGAACTCGCCCTTCTGCTCCACCATCTCCTCCACCTGACGGCGCAGCGCATTCATGCGGGCCTGCAGGTTGGGTGCCTTGGGTGCAGGCAGGCCTTCAATGGCGGCGTTCACCCGCTCAAAGAGCCACGGGTCGCCCAGCGCGCCCCGGGCGATCATCACGCCGTCACAGCCGGTGGCCTGCATCATCTCCACCGCATCCTCTGCCGAGTGGATGTCGCCGTTGCCCAGCACCGGCACTCTGACGGCATCCTTCACCCGGGCAATGATCTCCGGGTCGATGCCGGGGGTGTACATCTGCTCCCGGGTACGGGCATGCACCGCAATGAGGCTGCGCCGGCCTGCTCACAGGCCTTGGCACACTCCACTGCAGTGATGTGGTCGGCATCCCAGCCCTTGCGCATTTTCACGGTGACAGGCCGTTTTGTATTTGCCACAACCTGCTCCACGATGCGCCCGCAGCGGTCCGGGTCCAGCATCAGCTTGCTGCCTGCGCCGCCGGACACGATTTTGGGGGCCGGGCAGCCCATGTTGATATCCACAAAGTCGAACTCGTACTGTTCGATGGCGGCGGTGGCTTCGCCCATGATCTCGGGCACTTCGCCAAAGATCTGCACGCCATAGGGTGCACCGTTGGGTTCGGCCTTGAGCAGGCTCACCGTCTTGTGGTCGCCGTACACCAGCGCCCGGCTGGACACCATTTCGCTCACAGTAAAGCCTGCACCGTGCTGGGCCATCAGGCGGCGGCAGGGTGCATCCGTAAAGCCCGCCATCGGGCCGAACACCGCCCGGTGCGGCAGGATGATATTGCCGATTTTCAAAGGTTCCATTGGTTGTTCCTCGCTGTTATCGAAAAAAGCTCCCCCGCAGGAGCCAGATTTTTGGGGTACGAACCCTCTCAGCCACGGCTTGCGCCGTGCCAGCTCCCCCGAAAGGGGGAGCCTTTTCATCTGCCCGAAACAGGCTTCTTGCGGGTGAAGAAATCGTTTATCTTCATAGCGCATAAAGCTCGCCCTTCGGGAGAGCTGGCAAAACCGTAAGGTTTTGACTGAGAGGGTTTTTGCATGTTACATCTTCTCCGGCACGTTGATCTTGAACATGGTCAGCACGTTGAAGATGGCATTCTTCACGCCGATGCACAGGGCCAGACGTGCCTGCTGCACAGCGGGGTCTGCACCCTGAATGCGGCAGCTGCCGTAGAAGCGGTGGAAGGCGCTGGCCAGATCAATGACAAAGCGGTTGATGCGGCTGGGGTCGTACTTCTCGGCCGCCATGACGATCTCCTGCGGGAAGGCTGCCAGCATCCGGATCAGATCCATCTCGGAAGGCTCGGTGAGCAGGGTGGCATCCACCTTCTCGGCACCGGCAAACTGCACGCCCTCGCTCTCCATCTTTTTCAGGATGGAGCAGATGCGGGCATGGGCATACTGCACATAGTACACCGGGTTATCGTTGTCGGTCTTGACAGCCTGATCAAGGTCAAAATCGATGCCGCTGCCTGCGTCGTGCATATTGAACAGGAAGCGTGCGCTGTCGATGGGCACCTCTTCCAGCAGGTCGGTCAGGGTGATTGCATTGCCGGTGCGCTTGGACATCCGCACAGGCTGGCCGTCGCGCATCAGGTTGACCATCTGCATCAGCACAACGTCCAGATCTTCGCCGTTCAGGCCGATGGCATCCATGGCACCCTTCATGCGGGCCACATGGCGTGATGGTCTGCACCCCAGACATCGATGGCCTTGGCAAAGCCGCGGGTAGCCAGCTTGTTGTAGTGGTAGGCGATATCGGCGGCAAAGTAGGTGGGGATGCCGTTGGCACGGACGAGCACTTCGTCCTTGGCTTCCTCCTCGGTTCCGTCCTCGGTCTTTTTCTTGTTCACCGTGCCGTACTTGGCAGCGTACTGGGCGCTGCGGTACATGATGGCACCGTCCTCCGCTTTATAGCATGCGCCCAGCTCCAGCAGCTTATCCACCACGGCCTTCACCGCGCCGGACTCGTGCAGGGTGCTCTCATGGAACCACACATCGTAGTCGATGCGGTACTTGCCCAGATCGCGCTTGAGGGCAGCAATGTTCTTGGGCAGAGCGTAGGCCACCAGTGCGTCCTTCAGGGCGGCAAAGGCCTCGCTCTCGAACAGAGTCTCCTCGTCCATCCCCTTGCAAGCGGCAACGTACTTGTCGCCGTTCAGCTCTGCAAACTCACCGGCCAGCACCTTGATGTCGCCGCCCTGATAGCACTCGGCGGGCAGCGGATAGGCTTCCTCGCCGCAGTACTTCTGCAGGTAGCGCACGGCAAGGCTCTTGCCGAACTTCTGGATCTGGTTGCCGGCATCGTTGATATAGAACTCACGGGTCACATCATAGCCGGACCAGTCCAGCACAGCGGACAGACAGTCGCCCAGAGCACCGCCGCGGGCGTTGCCCATGTGCATAGGGCCGGTGGGATTGGCGGAAACGAATTCCACATTGTACTTGGCGCCCTTTCCGTGATCGGTGCGGCCATACTCCTTGTTGGAGCAGGCACCCAGCACCACACTGGCCCAGAAGGACGGAGCCAAGAACAGGTTGATGAAGCCGGGGCCAGCCACTTCCACCTTGGCAAACACACTGTTCTCGATGGAGGGCAGATGTGCCAGCAGCGCATCCGCGATCATCTTGGGAGCCTTGCGCCAGCTGCGTGCACCGGCCATGGCGATGTTGGAGGCGATATCGCGTTTTTGGTATCGGCGGGGATCTCCACGATGAAGGCGGGCAGCTCAGCTTCCGGCAGAGCACCATCAGCATGGCGGCCTTGGCAGCAGCAGTCAGCAGAGCGCGTGCCTCGTCCAGCGCAGCCTGACGGGGGTTATAGTTCTGGTAGATCTTTTCAAATTCAGTCATTGGTCTGGTTCCTTTCACAGTCTGGGAAATATCTCAGTTTACGTGGGTCACGGTCACTTCAAGGCGGTTGCGGCTCACAAGCTCGGCGCTGTTGGCATCCAGCAGGTAGCCGAACTTTGCGGTGCCGCCCTTCTCGGTCAGGCCGCACTCGATCTCGTCGGCGGTCACGCCCAGCGTCATGGAGCCGTAGCCTGTCTCGTAGTGGCAGAGGTTGCGCTTGCCTTTTTCGATCAGCAGCTGGGTGCCGGCCCCGCCGCCCTTGCCAAACCGCAGCATCGCCACGCGGCTGCCGTCGGCGGCAATTTTCAGGGTGGTGGTGCAGCCCTCGTAGCCGGTGGTCTCGGTCTCTTTATAGGTAATATAGTAGCTGCCGCCCTTCTGCACGAACTGGCCGCGGGTCATCAGCTCCACAAACTCTTCCTTTTCTTCCTGCTCCACAGGCTCTTTCACATGCTGCTCAATGCGGCTCTTGATGCGGATGATATAATCTTCCTTCAGCGGTTTGCTCACGTTTTTCTGTCCTTATCAATATTTATCAATGGCGATCTGATCCACCGGGCCGCCCTTGTACTCGCCCAGGAACAGGTCTGCCGTCTGCACAAAGCTGTCCGGCACATCGCTCACGTAGAAGTGCGCCTGACCCTCGTGCTCCTGCGCCGCTTTCAGGCCGCGCTCGGAGAGCATCTGTTCCAGATGGTGGGCGGCGGTCTTGGCCGGATCCACCAGCGTCACGCTCTGGCCCATGAACTCGCCGATCATGGTCTTGAGCAGCGGGTAGTGGGTGCAGCCCAAAATCAGGGTGTCCACACCGGCCTCACGCACCTCGGTCAGGTACTGAGCGATCACCAGCTTCGTCACCTGCTGTCGGCTCTCCTCGCTGTGGTCCACGTAACCGGCCTCCACCAGCGGCACGAACAGCGGGCAGGCCTGCGCGGTGATCTCCACCCCCGGCACCAGCTGACGCAGCAACTTTTCGTAGCTGCGGGAGCGGATGGTGGCAGCGGTGCCGATCACGCCGATGCGACGGTTGCGGGTAGCAAAAGCTGCTTCCCGGGCGGCAGCATCCACCACGCCCAGATACGGCACCGGCAGCTTTGCCGCTTCTGCAGCCGGGTAGGTACTGGACACGGTGCCGCAGGCCGCCATGATGCACTTTACATTTTTAGAAAGCAGGAATGCCACGTCCTGACGGGCATACTGCAGGATGGTCTCCGGGCTGCGGCTACCATAGGGCACGCGGCCGGTATCGCCAAAATAGATGATCTCCTCGTGGGGCAGGCGCTTGCGCAGCTCCCGCACACCGGTCAGGCCGCCAAGGCGCTGTCGAATACGCCGATCGGGCGGTTATCCATGCTGCTTTTCCTTCCTTTCCAGCGCCAGCGCGATCAGCCGGTCGATGAGCTGCGGCACCAGCAGGCCCTCGTGCTCCATCAGCTTGGGGTACATGCTGATGGACGTGAAGCCCGGGAAGGTGTTGATCTCGTTGATCAGCACCCGGCCAGTGCCCTTTTCCACAAAGAAATCGCAGCGGGCAAGGCCCTCGCAGTTCAGGGCAGTGTAGGCCATGGCGGCGTAGGTCTTCACCTCGTCCAGCTTTGCTTCCGGTAGGTGAGCCGGGATGACGGTCTGGCTCACGCCGTTCTTGTACTTGTCGTCATAGGTATAGAACTCGGCACCGGCAAGGATCTCGCCCGGACGGGTAGCCACGGCGGGGTCGGAGCCGATCACGGCACACTCCACTTCCTGTCCGTCCACAAAGGCTTCAAACACCACCTTGCGGTCGTTTTCCAGTGCAAGGTCGATGGCCTTTTTCAACTCGTCACGGCTGGACACCTTGGAGATGCCCACGCTGGAACCGGCGTTTGCGGGCTTGACGAACACGGGCCAGCCCAGCTTCTTTTCCACACCCTCACACACGCCTTCCAGATCGGACTCGATCTCCCAGCGGTCGGCAGCCAGCCATCTGGTGTGGGGCACACCGTTGGCCTCGAACAGAGCATTGGCCACGGCTTTGTCCATGCACACCGCGCTTGCCAGCACGCCGCAGCCCACGTAGGGGATGCCGGCCAGCTCCAGCAGGCCCTGCACCGTGCCATCCTCGCCCCACAGGCCATGGAGCACCGGGATGACCACATCCACATGCACTTTTTCCACATGGCCTTCCGGGGTGAACAGGATCATGCCGTGGTCGGCGCGGTCCGGACTGATGACGCAGGCCATGTTGCCTGCCAGCTCTTCCCAGCTGCCATCGGCCATCTGGGCGGCCGTGGCCTCGGTGTACAGCCAGCGGCCCTCCTTGGTGATGCCCACAGTGAGCACCTCATATTTTTCACGGTCAATGTTGTTGACGAAGTTGCCCACAGAAACGCGGCTGACCTCGTGCTCGCTGGACATACCGCCGAACAGCAGCACAACGCACATTTTTTCAGACTGCATGATAACTCTCTCCTATTTATAAAGCCCAAGACCTGGGTGGGATATAACCGGTAAAAATGCCGTTCTGGCTTATTATACAATATCTATGCGCGCGATGCAAGCAGAATGCCAAAAAGCTGCCGGTGGGTAAAAGAGATATTTTTCAAAAAAACTTTCCAAAAATCGAAGATTTCCGCTTGACGGATGGAAAAGTGCGTGGTACAATGATATCACCTCTTTTGCGGGGTTATTAAGTGCGCCTGTTTTACAGGTACCACCCGCAACCCGAGGGAGGTTCAAAACAACCGTTATAATGGAGGTGTCAACAAATGACCGTTAAAATCACTCTGGCCTGCACCGAGTGCAAGCAGCGCAACTACAACACCACGAAGAACAAGAAGAACAACCCCGATCGTCTCGAGATGAAGAAGTATTGCCGTTTCTGCAAGAAGCACACCGTTCATCGCGAAACCAAGTAAGAAAGGCGGACGCATCATGGCAGACAAAACCGAGAACAAGCCGGGCTTTGTGGCCAGAGCAAAGGCCGCTGTGAAGAACTTCTTTGGCAAGTGTGCCAAGTTCTTCCGCGACACCAAGAGCGAGCTGAAGAAGGTGGTGTGGCCGTCCAAAGAGGACGTTAAGACCAACACCGTCGTCGTGCTCGTGACCGTCGCCATCGCAGCGGTCGTGATGATCCTGCTGGATGCCATCTTCGGCGGCATCCTGGGCCTGATCATCGGCGCCTGAGAATCATCTTGAAACGGAGGGCAGACCAAAATGGAAGAACAATCCAATGAGCACTTTGGTATGTAGTGCATACCTATTCCGGCTATGAGAACAAGGTCGCGAACGACCTGCAGACCATGGTGGAGAACCGTCATCTGCAGGATCTGATCTGCGATATCAAGGTTCCCGTCGAGATGGTTCCCGAAATTGACAAGAACGGCAAGCAGAAGATGGTGGAGCACAAGCTCTTCCCCGGCTACGTTCTGGTCAAAATGGTGATGAACGACGATACCTGGTACGTGGTGCGCAATACGCGCGGCTGCACCGGCTTCGTCGGCCCCGCATCCAAGCCCGTTCCCCTCTCTGCTGAAGAAGTAGAGAAGATGGGCGTGGAAAAGGCTGCACCTCTGGCAGTCGACTTCAACGTCGGCGACACCGTGCAGATCACCGCCGGTCCTCTGGAAGGCTTTATGGGCCTTGTGGAGGAGATTGATACCGAGAACTTCAAAGTGAAGCTCAAGGTCAACATGTTCGGCCGCGAGACCCCCGCAGAGGTGGAGATCGGTCAGGTCGAGCTGCCGTAACCAACCGGCACAAATCGTTTACCAAGGTAAGACCGCAGTGCGGTTCTATAGAGCGTGTGCACTGTGCACATGCTCGTGGGAGGCACGGAGACACCGTGCCGCAACTCACCACAGATTTTTGGAGGTGCATTTATTATGGCACAGAAAGTTACTGGCTACATTAAGCTGCAGATCGAGGCCGGCAAGGCAACTCCGGCTCCCCCTGTTGGCCCTGCTCTGGGTCAGAAGGGTGTCAACATCATGGCATTCACCAAGGAGTTTAACGAGCGTACCAAGAACCAGATGGGTTATGTGATCCCCGTCGTCATCACTGTGTATGCTGACCGCTCCTTCAGCTTCATCACCAAGACTCCTCCGGCAGCCGTTCTGATCAAGAAGGCAGCTGGCATCAACACCGCTTCCGGCAAGCCCAACAAGGAAAAGGTCGCTTCTCTGACCGCCGCTCAGGTGGAAGAGATTGCCAAGACCAAGATGCCCGACCTGAACGCTGCTTCTCTGGAAGCTGCATGCAGCATGGTTCGCGGCACCTGCCGTTCCATGGGTGTCACCGTCGAGGGCTGAGACATAAACAGTGGGAGGCATAAAACTGCCCGCATGACCACACAGGAGGATATACAATGAAACATGGCAAGCACTATGTCGACGCTGCAAAGCTGGTCGATTCTACTAAGGCATATGATGTGAACGAGGCTCTGGAGCTGGCTTGCAAGACCGCTTCTGCCAAGTTCGACGAGACCGTTGAGCTGCACGTCCGTCTGGGCGTTGACGGCCGTCACGCTGACCAGCAGGTCCGCGGCGCTGTCGTTCTGCCCAACGGCACCGGCAAGACCGTCCGCGTCTGCGCAATCGCCAAGGTCCCGCAGCTGCCGCTGCTGAGGCTGCTGGCGCTGATATCGTCGGTGACGACGAGCTGATTGCAAAGATCGCCGGCGGCTTCATGGATTTCGACGTTGTCGTGACCACTCCCGATATGATGGGCCGCGTTGGCCGTCTCGGTAAGGTCCTGGGTCCCCGCGGCCTGATGCCGAACCCCAAGGCCGGCACCGTTGCTCCCGACCTGGGCAAGGCTGTTTCCGAGGCCAAGCTGGTAAGATCGAGTACCGTCTGGACAAGCAGAACATCATCCATGTGCCCGTGGGCAAGGCTTCTTTCGGTGCAGAGAAGCTGTACACCAACCTGGACACTGTGATGGAGGCTATTGCCAAGGCAAAGCCCGCTGCAGCAAAGTACCTACTTCAAGAGCGCTACCATCGCCACCACCATGGGCCCTGGCATCCGTCTGAACACCCTGAAGTACGGTGTCTGATTTGAAGTTCTGATCGTTTTTCTGCCGTTCGTATGGGCGGCAGAAAAATTTTGTCAGAAAATTTCAAAAAAGACTTGACAATTCCGCACGTTTGCGGTAGAATAATCATGCTGTTTTTGAGACAGCAGGTACTGGAGTCCAGTGTAAGGCTATGCCGCCTGCCGAGAAACGTGCGTAAAGTTGTTTTATGCCTCTTTCTCGGCCAAGTGCGGGAAAGAGGCTTTTTTCATACTTGCTCCGGTTTTCGATACAAGTTTTTGAAACGAGGTGAAACCGAATGCCCAGTGCAAAGATTCTTTCTGAAAAGCAGGCTTATGTCGCTGATCTGAAGGCAAAGTTTGAGAGTGCGGTTTCCGGCTGCGTCGTCGCTTACGGCGGCATTAACGTCGAGAACGACACCAAGCTCCGTAAGGAGCTGCGTGAGGCAGGCGTCGATTACATGGTCGTGAAGAACACCATGCTGCGTCTGGCTGTCAAGGGTACCTCTCTGGAGGGCCTGGCTGAGCAGTTCAAGGGCGATACCGCTATCGCTTTTGCTCACGAAGCGGATCCCATGTCCGCTGCCCGCATCCTGTGCAAGTATCAGGATGGCGATAAGTCCAAGAAGTTCGTCGTGAAGGCTGGCTTTATGGAAGGCAAGGTCATGGACGCTGCCGAGACCAACGCAATCGCAAAGCTGCCCAACCGCGAAGGCATGCTGTCCATGTTCGCAGGCGCCTCACCAGCACTCTGTCTGGTCTGGCCGTTGCAATGCAGCTTATGCCGACAAGCAGGAGGAGCCTGCAGCCTGATTGCTGCATGACCGCTGCTTAAACAAAACAAGAAACTAACAAACAAAACCATTGATATTGGAGGGTTACTACTATGGCTTCTGAGAAGATTACTGCCATCATCGACTCCGTTAAGGAGCTGTCCGTTCTGGAGCTGAAGGAACTGATCGACGCTTACTGCGAAGAGTTCGGCGTTTCCGCTGTTGCTGCTGCTGCTCCCGCTGCTGCTG
>ENA-OQCF01000668-OQCF01000668.1-human-gut-metagenome-genome-assembly--contig:-NODE-668-length-12828-cov-1.711912_pt1 | contig 12828 bp, 14 predicted proteins | sample MGYA00242756_ERZ504573 | MGnify/ENA primary metagenome ERZ504573 (study PRJEB26092, sample SAMD00036240) | human gut metagenome | host: Homo sapiens | study: EMG produced TPA metagenomics assembly of...
CTGTCGGACGATAATTCAACAACTGTCGGACGATTAATTCTTAGTAAGCAAAAATATAAAATAAAGCATATAATACAGATAAATCATTAACTTTGCCTGCAGAAAACAGAAATAGTTTATGGCAAAAAAAAACGGAAACATCCTGATTGTCGATGATAACCGAGGCGTACTTACCGCCTTGCAGCTTTTGTTGAAGCCATATTTTGAAGGGATAATCACACTTCCCTCTCCCGTAACCCTGCCCAGCGTATTGCGGGAAAAGTCATGGCAAGTGGTTCTTCTTGACATGAACTTCACCTCGGGCATCAACACCGGTAACGAGGGACTATACTGGCTCCATGAAATAAAGAAGCTATGTCCCACCCTGCCCGTAGTGCTGTTTACCGCTTATGCCGACATTGACCTTGCCGTACGGGGAATCAAGGAAGGAGCCACAGACTTCGTCGTGAAACCCTGGAACAATCAGAAACTGGTGGAAACCTTACTGAATGCCGTATCAGCTTCTGAAACAAAATCTCCGGCCAACGGCCCAAATGCCAGACGTACGGCAGAAAACAACCACCCGCTTGCGGATATCCGCAACATGTATTGGGGAAACAGCTCCGCCATGCAGCAACTTCGCCTCTTGGTGGAAAAAGTGGCCTCTACCGATGCCAATATTCTTATTACGGGCGAGAACGGCACCGGTAAAGAGATGCTGGCACGCGAAATCCACTCCCTTTCACCGCGCAACCGGCAGGACATGGTAAGTGTGGATATGGGTGCAGTCACCGAAAGCCTTTTCGAAAGCGAACTGTTCGGCCACGTGAAAGGCTCTTTCACCGATGCCCATGCCGACCGTGCCGGCAAGTTCGAAGCAGCCAGCCACAGCACCCTCTTTCTCGATGAAATAGGCAATCTCCCCTACCATCTGCAAGCCAAACTGCTGACCGCCATCCAACGCCGCAGCATTGTCCGTGTAGGCAGCAACACTCCCATTCCCGTAGACATACGGCTGATTTGCGCTACAAACCGCAATCTGCCCGAGATGGTGGCAAAAGGCGAATTTCGCGAGGACCTGCTATACCGCATCAACACGATACATCTTGAGATACCCTCGTTGCGCGAGCGGCCCGAAGACATCATCCCCCTTGCAGAACTTTTCATCGCCCGCTTCTGCAAGCAATATGACAAGCCCCCCGTCAAGCTGACGGACGGCGCCTGCGAGAAGCTTACGCTCCACCCCTGGTACGGCAATATCCGCGAACTGGAACATGCCATCGAAAAAGCCATTATCATCTGTGACAACGAAACCCTTCCTGCAGAACTGTTCCAGCTGGCACGGCGAACCGGCACTCCCGAAGCAACCGCATCCACGCTCGAAGAAATGGAAATGCAGATGATACGGAAGACGCTCGACAAATGCAGCGGAAATCTCTCTGCCGTCGCCGCACAGCTGGGTATCACCCGCCAGACGTTGTACAACAAAATGAAGAAGTATGGCCTTTAATTATTCATTCCGCGTTGCCGTCAGTCTGGCAGTAGCACTCCTTGCAGGGGTGATGTGGACTGTAGACGTATTTTGGGGCGCGTTCTGCACTGCGCTGCTTCCCATAGCCCTGTACTGGCAGCAAAGGCTATACCGCCATCATGTGCGGAAGGTGCTTTTCATGCTCGACGCCATCGAAAACAACGACAATGCCATCCACTTCTCCGAAACGGAAAACACTGCCGACGCACGCCTCGTGAACCGTGCATTGAACCGGGTTGCCCATATACTTTATAATGTGAAAAGTGAAACAGCCCAGCAAGAAAAGTACTACGAACTCATTCTGGACTGCGTGAATACCGGTATCCTTGTCCTGAACGACAATGGTGCCGTATATCAAAAAAACAGTGAAGCCCTCCGTTTGCTGGGCCTCAATGTCTTTACCCACGTCAGCCAGCTGAACCGCGTAGACCCGCGTCTTTCGTCCCTTCTTGCCAATTGCCGCCCGGGAGACAAAATTGCAAATGCCTTTCAACAACGAACGAGGCACTGTAAACATGTCTGTCCGCGTCAGCGACATTACAGTCCGTAAAGAGCATCTGCGTATCCTCGCCCTGAACGACATCAACAACGAGCTGGATGAAAAGGAAATAGATTCCTGGATTAGGCTTACCCGCGTACTGACGCACGAAATAATGAACGCTGTCACTCCCATAACCTCCCTGAGCGATACACTGCTGGGACTGACCGAAGCGCAAGTTTCCAAAGAAGAAATCAGAAACGGCCTGCAGACTATCAGCAGTACGGGCAAGGGCCTGCTCTCTTTTGTGGAATCATACCGGAAATTCACCCGTATTCCCACCCCCGAACCATCCTTGTTCTACGTAAAAAGTTTTATCGGACGGATGGTCGAACTCGCCCGTCACCAGCACCCCGATGTTCGGGTCACCTTTCATATGGACATCGCGCCAAGCGACCTTATTCTATATGCCGATGAGAACCTGGTATCACAAGTAGTCATCAACTTACTGAAAAATGCCATACAAGCCATCGAATCGGATAAAAATACAGATAAAGAAGGACATATCAACATACGTGCTACTGCAATGAGGCGGAAGCCATACTGATAGAAATTTCCAACAACGGACCTGCCATTCCCAATGACATTGCCGAACACATATTTATCCCCTTCTTTACGACCAAAGAGGGTGGAAGCGGTATTGGATTGAGTATTTCCCGGCAAATAATGAGGCTTTCCGGTGGAAATTTATCCTTATTGCCCAGTAAAGAAACCACCTTTATTTTAAAGTTCAATTGAACTATTTTAGATTTGTATTTGTTAAACACAATGCATATCTTTGTACTATTAGACATAAGAAACATCACATTTCAAACTATATAGCATAGAATTTATGATATTTACAGCAGGAAACATACTACTTATAGGTTCTGTATTACTTTTTGTCAGCATCATTGTCGGCAAGACCGGCTACCGTTTCGGAGTGCCTGCGTTATTGCTTTTTCTTGTCGTCGGCATGCTGTTCGGCAGTGACGGATTGGGATTGCAGTTCCACAACGCCAAGGAAGCACAGTTCATCGGCATGGTTGCACTCAGCATCATTCTGTTCTCCGGTGGCATGGACACCAAGTTTACGGAGATAAAGCCCATATTGACTCCCGGCATTGTTTTGTCAACTGCAGGAGTGCTGCTCACGGCCCTCTTTACCGGATTATTTATCTGGTGGCTGTCCGGCATGAGCTGGACCAACATCCACCTGCCGTTGATAACCTCCCTTTTGCTTGCATCCACCATGTCATCTACCGACTCAGCCTCTGTATTCGCCATTCTGCGTTCACAAAAAATGAACCTGAAGCATAATCTGCGCCCCATGCTGGAACTGGAAAGCGGTAGTAACGACCCGATGGCATATATGCTGACAATCGTGCTGATTCAATTCATCCAGTCCTCCGGAATGGGAGTTCCCCAGATATTAGGCTCTTTTGCCATACAGTTCATTGTCGGTGCCGCAACCGGTTATTTCCTCGGAAAGCTGGCTATCCTTATGCTGAACCGGCTGAATATAGACAACCAGGCACTCTATCCTATCCTGTTACTGTCCTTTGTATTCTTCACTTTCTCCATCACCGACCTGCTGAAAGGCAACGGTTACCTGGCCGTGTATATCGCCGGAATGATGGTAGGCAATAACAAAATCATGCACCGGAAAGAGATTTATACTTTTATGGATGGACTGACCTGGCTTTTCCAAATCATCATGTTCCTCTGCCTCGGTCTGCTCGTCAACCCCCATGAGATGCTGGAAGTGGCAGTCGTGGCATTGCTCATCGGCGTCTTCATGATTGTTGTGGGACGTCCTCTCAGCGTTTTCTCTGCCTGCTGCCTTTGGCAAGAGAATCACCCTCAAGTCACGGCTATTCGTATCGTGGGTAGGATTACGTGGCGCAGTACCCATTATCTTTGCCACCTATCCCGTGGTGGCTAATGTGCCGGTGCCCATGTCATCTTCAACATCGTATTTTTCATAACCATCGTCTCACTGATCATCCAGGGTACCACAGTCTCCTGGGTAGCCCGGCTGCTGGGCCTCTCCACCCCGCTGGAAAAGACCGGAAATGATTTCGGAGTTGAGCTGCCCGAAGAGATTGACTCCAACCTGCACGACATGACCATTACACAAGAAATGCTGGAGCAGGCAGACACCCTGAAAGACATGAACCTGCCCAAAGGCACACTGGTGATGATTGTAAAACGTGGCGATGAGTACCTCATTCCGAACGGAACATTAAAACTTCATGCCGGTGACAAGCTGCTTCTTATTTCGGAAAATAGCAAGGAATAAGAATTACAGATAAGTTTCTATCCGTTTCAGGGCAAGAAAAAAGTGGAAACTATTTGCTTTGCATCACTATAAGACCTATCTTTGCGCAGTTTTAACTAAAGTGTGCAACAGCTGAATGGAACAAGAACAAGGGTTCATCGATTATATAGAACAAAGCATTATTAAAAACTGGGATCGCAACGCCCTGACAGACTACAAAGGAATTACACTGCAATACAAAGATGTAGCACGGAAAATAGCCAAATTCCATATCGTATTGGAAAACGCCGGCATTAGGCCCGGCGACAAGATTGCCGTTTGCGGACGTAACAGTGCACATTGGGCAGTCGCTTTTCTGGCGACAGTTACCTATGGAGCTGTCATCGTTCCCATTCTGCATGAGTTCAAGGCCGACAATATCCACAACATCGTCAACCATTCCGAAGCCAAGCTGCTGTTTGTCGGCGACCGGGCATGGGAAAACCTCAATGAAGAGGCAATGCCCCTGCTGATGGGTATCGTACTGCTGACGGACTTCACTCCGGTAGTTTGCCGCAACGAGCAGCTGATGGAGGCTTTCGAACATCGCAACGTCCTCTATGGCACACGTTTCCCCAAGAATTTCCGCCCCGAGCATATCAGCTACCGCAAGGAGGAATCACCCGAAGAACTGGCTGTCATAAACTATACTTCGGGCACCACGGGATATTCCAAAGGGGTCATGCTCCCCTATCGCAGCCTTTGGTCCAATGTTGCATATTGCCATGAGATGCTCCCCGTACGTCCGGGCGACCATATTGTATCCATGCTGCCTCTGGGACATGTATTTGGTATGGTGTACGATTTTCTATACGGTTTTTCCGCAGGCGCCCATCTGTATTTCCTTACCCGTATGCCGTCTCCCAAGATTATTGCACAGTCATTCTCCGAAATCAGGCCACGGGTCATTTCGTGTGTACCGCTCATCGTAGAAAAGATTATCAAGAAGGATATCCTGCCCCGGATAGACAATAAAATAGGCAAGCTGCTATTGCGGATGCCCATTGTCAACGATAAAATCAAGGCTGACATGCGCAAAAAGGCAATGGAAGTATTCGGCAGTAATTTCGATGAAATAATCATCGGAGGGGCACCGTTCAATGCCGAAGTGGAACGCTTCCTGAAGCAGATAGGCTTCCCCTATACCATTGCATACGGAATGACGGAATGCGGCCCCATCATTTGTTCCAGCCGCTGGGAAACATTGAAACTGGCCTCTTGTGGCAAGGCAACCACCCGCATGGAAGTAAAGATAGACTCTCCCGACCCTCAGAACGTGGCAGGAGAAATAATCTGTAAAGGTGCCAATCTGATGCTGGGCTATTACAAAAATGCCGAAGCGACTTCCCAAATCAATCGATGTAAACAGGCTGGCTGCACACCGGCGACCTTGCAACGATGGATGCCGAAGGATATGTCACTGTCCGCGGACGTAGCAAGAACATGTTGCTCACAGCCAGCGGCCAGAACATCTATCCCGAAGAGATTGAAAGCAAACTGAACAACATGCCCTATGTGTCCGAATCACTGATCGTATTGCAGAACGACAAGCTCGTGGCTCTTATCTATCCGGACTTTGACGATGCATTCGCCCACGGTATGGAACAATCGGACATCGAAAAGGTTATGGAGAACAATCGGAATGAATTGAATCTGCAATTACCGGCCTACAGCCAGATTACAAAAGTCAAGATACACTTCGAGGAGTTCGAGAAAACGGCAAAGAAGAGCATTAAAAGATTTATGTATCAGGAAGCAAAAGGGTAAGGGGAATGTATCAAAACCTCTTTAACGCTTTATTTTAGGTGCGGATAACGCAGATTTTACGGATTCAGTTTATTGAATCTGCGTTATTCCGCGTAATCCGCGCCTAATATTATAACATTATAAAAGTCTTCATGTGCTTTTGACACATTCGCATCCTTTTTGTTAACAAAATAGAAGCAAAGGAATAAACAGCTAATAAGTGTTATAAAACATACTTTTTTAGTTGGATAATTTGCAGATTTATCAGAAGTCCGTATCTTTGAAATGTGTTTTTCATAGTATTAGATTTAAGGTTAACAAAGGTTGGAGTACAGCGGTACTCCTTTTTTTATGCCCGTAAATCAGATATTCCCGGAAAGCCTCTTCAGTCCCTTCAATACAGATTTATCTTTCACCTCCATGATGCTGATGGCATAGCCACCACCGGAGGCAGCTTTCAGTTTCAAGACCGTTTTGGGAGAAACGATACCTTTACGGATAACATAAGCTTGCGGATTTGTTTTATAATCGGCATCTTTTGCATCGGCATAGACGGTTGCAATATACTGCTTGTCTGCATCCAGGAAGTCCAGTTTCAGAGTTGAAGCATGTCCGTGCTCACTGCTGGTGCAACCGATAAACCAGTCATTCGTACCTTTTGCCTTACGGGCAACAGTGATGTAACGTCCCGGCTCAGCTTCCAGATAGCGGCTGTCGTCCCAATCCACAGCCACATCTTTGATGAACTGGAAAGCGTCCATGAAACGCTCATAATTCTCAGGAAGGTCGGCAGCCATTTGTAGAGGGCTGTACATAGTGACATAAAGTGCCAGCTGACGCGTCAAGGTAGTATTGGCATGCGTATGGCTGTTCGGATTCAACTTATTGATGTCCATTTCAAAGATACCGGGCGTATAGTCCATCGGACCACCCTGCAAACGGGTAAACGGAAGTACCGTTGTGTGGAAGGGCTTGTTACCGGCAAAAGCCTCGTACTCCGTGCCTCGGGCAGATTCATTGCCTATCAGATTGGGATAGGTACGGCATAAACCGGTTGGACGTACCGCTTCATGGGCATTGACCATTATCTTGTGTTTGGCAGCTTCGGTCACGGCGTATAGGTAATGGTTGTTCATCCATTGTCCATAGTGATGCTCGCCACGGGGAATCATATTGCCTACGTAGCCACTCTTTACCGAATTATATCCATATTTATTCATCAGACGGTAGGCAGCTTCCATGTGCCGCTCATAGTTACGGATGGAAGCCGATGTTTCATGGTGCATCATCAGACGGACGCCCTTGGAATGGGCATATTCATTCAGATACTTGATGTCAAAATCGGGATAAGGAGTCACGAAATCGAAAACATAATCCTTGGAATTACCGAACCAGTCTTCCCAACCCGTATTCCAACCCTCCACCAATACCTGGTCAAAACCGTGTTCGGCAGCAAAGTCTATGTACTTCTTCACATTAGCCGTGTTGGCCGGATGAATGCCGTTCGGTTTCACCTTGGAATAGTCCGTATCATCCAGTTTCACAGAAGGGAGGTCAAAAGTATATGCCCAGGGCTTTCCCCCTGCAATCATTTCCCACCATACGCCGACATATTTCACCGGCTTAATCCAGGAGGCATCATCATACTTGCAAGGCTCATTCAGATTGAGAATCAAATTGGAGGCCAGTATCTCACGGGCATCATCACTGACCATGACCGTACGCCAGGGAGTATGGCAGGGAGACTGCATATACTTATTTCCTTGGGCATCCGGAGTCAGCCAGGATTCAAAAACGAGGTTCTTGTCATCCAGGTTGAGATGCATGCAAGAGTAGTCTACCAAGGCTGCCTCGTGCAGGTTAAGGTACACTCCATCAGCTGTTTTAAGCTGTATGGAAGTCTGGACACCCGTCGGCGAAAAGACAGTTTGTGACGCATTGTCACTCACAGCTCCCTGCAGCAGTCCACGGATTTCAGAGAGTTTGGACTCCGTGTAATCATATTCCTGGGTATCATAATCTCCCGGAATCCACCAGGCAGTATGGTCGCCGGTCATGGCAAACCGGGAATGCTCTTCCTTTATCACAAAATAAACCAGATTCTTCTGTTGCGGAAACTCATAACGGAATCCCACGCCGTCATCATATACCCGAAAACGGATATTCATAAAACGAGTGGTAGACGGTTGTTCAAGTTCTACCAGCAATTCGTTGTAGTGGTTGCGGATATCTTTTGTTTCCCCCCACACCGGTTGCCAGGTTTCATCGAAAGTGGAAGTAGAAGTCCTTACTACTTTGAAACCATCCATCAGGCTGGTAGCTCCTTTCAGTTCCAATCCCAACGTACTGGGATTGATGACAGGAGCCCCTTTATAATCCACCTGATAGGCTGGTCTCCCGTCTTTTGTCAGTTCAAAATCCAGCTTCACCATGCCCGAAGGGGATGAAATGCTTCAGCATTCCCCGCCAGCAGAAAAAAGCAAAAGCCGCGCTAAGTACAAATTTCTTCATAATAATGATATGTTTTTTGTGTTAATAGATAAACTCAATGATATGTTCCTTTCCATCATCCGGCAACCTCAGCAGGCAAGTCCCCAGCTTCTTGTCAGGACACCAGGTAGTTATCGTAAACTCTGTCTCCCGATTTTCTTCCAGCTTTCCGACATTCGTTTTCTTGATTTTCTGACCGTCCAGCAAAGCTGTTCTCGGCATCTGTTCCGTATAGATGCAGAACATCAGGTTTCGTTGGCCGGGTAAGCTATATTTCTCACCAGTCCGTGTACCTACTTTCAGCGTATAGCCTTTGTCGGTAGTCTGGCAAGTAATAGGAGTGCGCATGAACTCTCCACGCAAATATCCTAAATCAGTTCCTGCATCTTCATAAAGCGAGAAGGTAGTTTCACTGCCCGCTGCAGCAGGAAATATCTCAAACGTAACCGGATAGACCGGTTTCTCATCCGTATAGTTCATGACCGGCATTTGAGGCATGATACTTCCCTGCTTTACAAACATAGGAATAGTATTGAGGGGAGCATCCACCGTCATCCATTGCTCACCGCTATATGCTGTGTGTTTGTTGTTGTAGTCAATCCAAGTTCCTTCAGGAAGATACACATTCTTGTTTCGCGCTCCTTTCTTTACCACCGGAGCAACCAGCAGTTCGCTGCCAAACATGAACTGGGCATCCGTTGAGAACGTTTCCATATCTGCCGGATATTCCAGAAACATCGGTCGCATGAGAGGCAACCCCGTTTCGTGTGCTTCGCGGGCATACGTATAGATATAAGGCAAAAGACGATACTTCAATTCGATGGCTGCTTGGCATTCTTCTCGGCCTCTTCGCCGAACAGCCACGGCTCCACAGCCACGTTGCCTCATGATGAATGCGGCTCAGGGGATTGAAAGCGCCCATCTGTATCCACCGCGTATAAAGTTCAGCCATCGCAGGATAATTCTCTATATCTCCGCAATAACCGGTAATGTCACAAGTAGTAAAAGGAATAATTCCCAAACCGGCAGACAACAGTACCGGAATCTGATTGGCCATCTGTCCCCAGCCTGCGTCACGTCATCACCGTTTCCACAGTCACCGGTCCAGCCGAAGGTATAGCGTTGCAAGCCCGCAAAAGCGGCACGTGTCATCTGAAATACGCGACGGTTAGGATTCCGTTTCTCAAACTGCTCCTTCACCACCTTATCCCACGTAAGACCATAAACATTGTGAATCTCATCATGCATGCCCAAATGGTGTTTCATCACCAGGCGTTCCGTCTGCTCCTCATTGCTCCAGGCAGGTTCACCCATATCAGTCCAGAAACCGGCAATGCCATCATCAATGGGCTTCTGCTGATAAGCTCCCCACCAGTCTGCCACAGCAGGAAGGGTGAAGTCCACTACTCCACAATTACCACCCAGGGCCAGGGCATGCCATAACTCCTGCCGTTGGTGGAGTCCTTTACCAGATACCCTAACCTATCGGCTTCCTCCCATTGCCGCTTATTGGCTTGTGAAATGACCGGATCTTGCGAAACCACCACCTTGAAGCCCATATCCTTGAGGTCTGCAAGCATCTTTTTCGGATTCTCGTAGTTCCCTTTCCGCCACTCAAAATCCTGCAAATACTGTGTCCAGCCTATGTCCTGGTAAATAACATCACAAGGAATTCCACGCTTACGATAGCCTTCAGCTATTTCATAAGACAATTTCTCGCTCGTCAGCAGTCCCCGGCATTGTGCAAAGCCCAATGCCCATTTAGGAGGCATTATGGGTTTTCCCGTCAGGTCGACATATTGTTTCATGATTTCCTTATAATCCTTCCCGAAGATGAAATAATAAATCATCTCTCCCCCAGGAGCCTCGAAACTGTAGTAATCGCGGCTTTCCGTACCAAACTTAAATTCGGTCTTATACGTATTGTCCAGGAAAATACCATAACGATAACTGCTCATAAAGAACGGAATACTCTTGTAGAGCGGGTCCTCAACGGTACTATAACAAGGCTTGTCACTGTTCCACATCTTGTAGGCTTCGCCGCGACGGTCCAGCTTGCCGGTCTTTTCTCCCAAGCCGAAGAAGTGTTCGTCACGACGGAGGTCTTGTATTCCAATTTGCGCTGCCCGTTACTGATATGCCCCTTATCGGCATAATCACTGAACAGCAGTTTCTGATACTTGTCGAATATCTGTAAGTTAAACGGAGACTTGTTTACCCGGATACGGAGTTTAGGGGTAAAAATCTCGTAGCAGGCATTCTGTTCGTCCACATGGACGGTACCGACATCCTCCAGGTCCTCATTGACGACGGCAAAGGAAGGATTATTCCGCTGGAAACTACCGTCGGGAGAAAACCATATACGTACCGTAGACTGACTACACAGACGTAATTGTATGGCAGAACTGTCATTTAAATAGAAGGTCACACTCCGGTCGTCACTGGTATAGGAAGTGCAGTCTCCGGTGCGGTTCTGTGCATTCGCATATACTGAAAATGCACAGACGGCAAAAAATAAAAATATATATTTCTTCATTACTATAATTTGTTTGTTCCTTTATTGGATATTCTTATTCCATCACAAGCATGCTCCAGTACTTCAGCAAGGGCAAGGTAAAGGTAACCGTGCCGTCCTTCTGTTCGAATGCCAGTTCCTGCGAAGCACCGGCATGGAAATCGGGCGATGCAACCCATATCTTGTTCACTTTACCGGAAACATTCATCTTCAACGGCACGTCGGACACCAGACGCGGTTCGGGCATTGTTCCGTTCAGATCCCTCCAGCTTAAGTTATCCGCATTGAGGAAGTTGAGCAGATGAATGACTTGCCTGCCATTTACATTCTTGGCATATACAGTGATGGCAGACTTCTGCGGCGGCCATGCATTCAGAGAAAGATTCCGCGCAGCATCCGTACAGTTCAGAGAAACGGAAATCTCCGCCTCCGTATCTTTATCACGAAGCAGGTTCTGATAAGCCGTCATAAAGTCATAATAACGAATCATGGCTATTTTCAGTACATCGTTCATCTGCAAAGCCGTGCTTGGAAAGTACTCGCGGCATAGCATGTGGTCACCCAATTCCAAATGAGAGCCTCCCAAAGCAAATATCACAGCATCCGTCAGCAGCACACCCGGTGTATTGAACTCACCGGTACTGCTACCTGCCTTGTCATAGTTCATATATGCGGCAAACACCGTTTTCAAGGCATGGTTGCCATACTGGTCGTTCGCTTTGATAATGGTGTGCAGATCCTTGAAGCCTGCCTCATCGCCCCATACTTCATTATAAAGGAAATCCACTTTACCCGTACCAGCTATCTGGGAAGCTCCATAGCTGGAGACGGCATTCATCACCAAACGCTTGTCCGGATGCTTCTGTTTCATGGCTTCGATGAACGAGGCATATCCCTTAGGCAGATTTACCTTATTGCCATCATAGTCATAGCGGTCACCCCGGTTTCCCAGTTGGTCTATCTGATAACCGTCAAAGTCCAGATTGGCATAAACATCATCGTTTCTCTGGGCAATATATGCCTGCCATTCCGTATTGGCGGGATTGAGCAGGAAGATATTACTTTTCCAACTGGAGGGCAAGTCATGCGAATCCTTATCCATGCGTCCCGTGTTCTTGAATATGTACCATTCTTCCTTTACCCCGTCGGAAACGGCATCGTCCAAAGCTCCGAAACATAGATTGTAGAACATGGACTTCATGCCCAGGCTGTGTTGTGTAGAGATATACTTCTTCACTACCTCGGTATAGACCTCCCGGTTGGCAATGTCCTTATAGACCTCGTCCAGATGCTCACGCGTACCGCCCAACGGCCAATGATGCTTGTTGTGCCAATCCTGAAACTGTACCCCGTTAATGTGGCAACGGTTCAGGAAAGCCATCTCCTTCTCTATCACTCCATCCACCTTTTCGAAGCATCAAAAGTGGCAACGAAACCATAACGTGGAAAACGTGTCCAGTCACTGGATACATCTACGGCAATAGTACCAAGAATAACCTCTGTTCCATTCTCTTTTGTACGGTATACATCCACCAGATAACCGGTATAATCGGTTGCCGGAGCAGTCCAAGTCCAAGTAGTACCGACAGCAGCCTGCTCCGATACAACCTTGTCCATTGTCCGGTAGCGGATTTTAGCTCCGGCAGGAAGGGCGTCAGCTGTAAAAGAAACACTCTCGCCCGGCCGGTAACATGCCTTGTCGATAGTGAGATTGACCGTCAAGTCCGAGG
>ENA-OQCF01000669-OQCF01000669.1-human-gut-metagenome-genome-assembly--contig:-NODE-669-length-12820-cov-4.337666_pt1 | contig 12820 bp, 17 predicted proteins | sample MGYA00242756_ERZ504573 | MGnify/ENA primary metagenome ERZ504573 (study PRJEB26092, sample SAMD00036240) | human gut metagenome | host: Homo sapiens | study: EMG produced TPA metagenomics assembly of...
CAGCGCTGGTCGCGGAGTTGTAGGTGCGGATCTTTTCGCTGCGGTCGCCGGTGCCACCTGCCCCTGACGGCTGGCGTTGATGGCATCCTGCTGCTGTTTCTGCTTTCTGGGCCAGCAGCGGCTGCGCAGGATCTCCAGCGCCTTGTCCTTGTTCTGGAACTGGCTGCGCTCGTTCTGGCATTCTACCACCATGCCGGTGGGAGATGTGTCACACGGATGGCGCTGGAGGTTTTGTTGATGTGCTGACCGCCCGCGCCGGAGGAGCGGAAGGTGTCGATACGCAGGTCCTTCATGTCCAGCGCAAAGTCCACCTCTTCGGCCTGCGGCATCACAGCCACCGTGGCCGTGGAGGTATGGATGCGGCCCTGCGTCTCGGTCTCCGGCACGCGCTGCACACGGTGCACACCGCTCTCGTACTTGAGGCGGTTGTAGGCCCCGGCACCGTCCACCGAAAAGATGGCCTCCTTCACGCCGCCAAGCTCCGTCTCGTTGAGGTTGAGCATTTCCAGCTGCCAGCCCCTGCTTTGCACATACATGGTGTACATGCGCAGCAGGCTGTGGGCAAACAGGGCAGCTTCCTCCCCTCCTGCGCCGCCGCGGATCTCCACAATGACATTTTTGCCATCGTTCACATCCTTGGGCAGCAGCAAAATTTTGAGATTATTTTCCAGCTTTGCCACATCTTGACTTTTTTCGCTGATTTCCTGCTGTATCATCTGCTTGAAGTCCGGGTCAAGTGCGCCCGGTTCTTCCAGCAGAGCTTTGGCCTGTGCCAGATGATCCTGTGCGGTCTGCCACGCGCGGTAGGCCTGCACCACAGGTTCTGCATCGTGGTACTCCCGCATCAGCCTGCGGAAAAGCGCAGGGTCTGCGGCGGTATCCGGCTGGTTCAGGCGGATGGAAAGCTCTTCAAAGCGGTGGCAGACAGCATCCATCTGGGTAAACATGTTCGGCATAATTCCGGCAGTTCTCCTTACAAACTCAGATTCATGTTCGTGCAGCCGAACGGTTCCGGGGCCTTTCCGCCCCGGATGCGTGCTGCGCCGGGCGCTAGGCCTGCCCGGGTTTTACCACCTTTTTGATGTTCTTTTCAATTTTAGCACGCGGCAGCATCACCTCGCGCCCACAGCCGGTACACCGGATCTTAAAATCCATGCCGACGCGCAGTACCTCGAAGCTGGACGCTCCGCAGGGGTGCTTTTTGCGGGTGAGGATGGTATCGCCTACAGCAATGTCCATAGCTCTGCTTCTCCCTTCTGCCTGCCCAAAACAGCAGGCGGTGTGTGCGCAAAGCCCGGCGTGCCGGTTTGCTGCGCATACAGATATAGTATAATGCAAAGCCGCACAAAATGCAAATATCCGCCCATGCGGATGCATAAGTTTTAACAGAAAGGCCGCTGCCGTTCCAAGCACGGCCTAAAAAGCAGAGAAAGAGGAATGAAAGATGATGCAAGCTTACCGTACCGAAGGCAATTACCGTTCTGCTGCGCGCCTGTCCCCCGCTGAACTGCGCGCCGCCATGGCAAACCGCGAGATCCTGCAGGCCACTGCTCTGGCCTTTGATACCCAGCGCCAGCTGCGGTTCGAGATCGGCGGGGTGAGAGCGTGATGCCCTTTGCTCAGTGCGCCGATGGTGCCGCAAACGGCACCGTGCGGGACATTGCGGTGCTGACGAGGGTGGGCCGTCCCACCTGCTTTGTGATCGAAGCGCTGGACACCGACGAGAACGGTCAGCCCTTCTACCGGCTCTCCCGCGCGCTGGCGCAGCAGATGTGCAAGGCCGACTATCTGGACACCCTGCAGCCCGGCGATATCCTGCCCTGCACCGTGACCCATATCGAGCCGTTTGGCGCGTTCTGTGATGTGGGCTGCGGCATCAGTGCCCTGCTGCCCATCGACTGCATGTCGGTGAGCCGCATCTCCTCCCCCGCCGACCGGGTGAGCGTGGGCCAGCAGATCTTGTGCGCCGTCAAGAACCGGGATGTACAGGGCCGCTTTGTGCTGACCATCCGGGAACTGCTGGGCACATGGGAGGAAAATGCGGCCGGGTTCACCGTGGGTGAGACCGTGGTGGGCATCGTGCGCAGCGTGGAGGAATACGGCACCTTTATCGAGATCGCGCCCAACCTCGCGGGCCTTGCCGAGAGCTGCACCGACCTTGTGCCCGGGCAGGCGGTGAGCGTCTACATCAAGAACATCCTGCCGGAAAAAATGAAGATCAAGCTGGTGATCGTGAACCACGCCCTGAGCCAGCGCCACCGGTTCGAGCTGAAGTATTTCATCACCGAGGGCCATCTGGACCACTGGGTGTACTCCACGCCGGAAAGCCCCAAGCGCATTGAGACAGATTTTGCCGCTGCGGCTTGCAATCCGGCGTGAAAGCCTTTATACTATAAAAGAAAAGGAATGCAAGGGGGATGTATGGAACGATGGCCGCCAATGATGCTTTTACTGCCGGTGTACGTCCCGGCGGGTTGACCAGCAGCACCGAGATCCGGCTGCTGCTGTGCTATCTGGTCAAAAATGCCGGACCCATTACCCGGCAGGAGATCGAAAACGCCTGATGGAAGAAGCGCTGGTGAACTATTTCGAGATCGGCTCGTGTCTGGACGATATCACCAGGCAGCAGCTCGTCACCCTGACAAAGGGCAGCTACACCATTACCGAGAAGGGCCGCAAAGTGGCGCAGGAGCTTGCCTACGACCTGCCCCGCAGTGTGCGGGAGCGCGCTGTGGCCGCTGTGCTGCGCTGCCAGACATGGGCCCGCAAGGAAGCCAAGTACAGTGCCAGCATTACCGAAAAAGAGGACGGCCACTGCACCATCCGCTGCACGGTGAAAGGGCTGGACAGTGAGCTGTTCTGTCTGGACCTCGGCACACCGGACCGCTGACCGCCGAGCTGGTAAAAAAGCAGTTCATCCTCAAGGGCAACGAGATCTACCAAATGCTCATCAATAAGCTGACCGAAGAAGAAAAGTGAACAAATAAAGAGGGAGGCACCCGCGCGGCGCTTCCCTCTTCTGTTTTGTAGCGGTCAGATCAGAATGCAGATCAGCGGTGCAGCCCTCATTGATGACCCGTTCCAGCGTTTCCTGCAGGCGGGTGCGGGCCTCCTGCGGCATGTGCAGCAGCTTGTTCTGCAGCCCTTCGTTCACCAGCTCGTGCAGGCTCTTGCCAAAGATGTTGGATTCCCACAGCTTTTCCGGGTCGTCCTCAAAGCCGGCCAGCAGGCTGCGGGCAAGGTCCTCGCTCTGCTTTTCGGTGCCCACGATGGGGCTGATCTCGGTGTGGATGGTGGCCTTCATCATCTGGATGGAAGCGCGCAGGCTTCCAGCCGCACGCCGTAGTTCGTGCCCTGCCGCACGATCTGGGGCTGTTCCAGTTTCAGCTCGCTGACCGTGGGCATCACGATGCCATAGCCGGTGGCTTCCACCTGCTCAAGGGCGCTGCGCACCTTCTCGTACTCCCGTTTGGCCTTCGCCAGCTCCATGATGCAGGGCATCAGGCCTGCTTCGTCGCCAATGGCAAGGCCGGTCTGCTCGCTCAGCACCTGATAGAAAATTTCCGGCTTCAGCTCCACCGTGATGCGCACACTGCCGTTTGCAAGGTCGATGCCGCTGATGGCCGAGCGCTGCACCGCGTCACATTCCAGCGCAGGTGCGTCTGTTCCGGAGGGTACATCCTTCATGCGGGAGACCTTTGCCGCCAGCTGCATGGCCGCATCGTACACCTGCGTTTGCAGCCAGTGGCCGTTTTCCAGCATCGTGACCCAGCGCGGCAGGGCAAAATCCAGCTCCTGCACCGGGAACTCGTACAGCACCTGCCGCAGAATGCTGCCGAGTGCCTCCGCGTCCAGATCCAAGCAGCTCACCGGCAGCACGGTGTGGTCGTAGTCCCGGGCCATGCCCTCGGCCAGCTGCTTCGTCTCCGGGGCATCCGGGTGGGTGCTGTTGAGCAGGATGATGTAGGGCTTGCCCAGCGCATCCAGTTCTTCCACGATGCGCTTCTCGGTTCTGGCATAGCCCTCCCGTGGGATGTCGCTCACAGAGCCGTCGGTGGTGACCACGATGCCGATGGTGGAGTGTTCGCAGATCACCTTGCGGGTGCCGGTCTCGGCGGCAAGGTCGAAGGGCACTTCGTGGTCGAACCACGGGCTTTTGACCATGCGGGGCTTGTCGTTCTCCTCGTGGCCCATAGCCCCCTCCACCATGTAACCCACGCAGTCGATGAGCCGCACCCGGCACTCGCCGCCGCCCTCCAACTGCAGGGGCACGGCTGCTTCCGGGATGAATTTTGGTTCCGTGGTCATGATGGTGCGGCCCGCTGCCGACTGGGGCAGCTCGTCCCGGGCACGCTCCCGCGCAGCCGCCGGCCGATGGCGGGCAGCACCAGCTGTTCCATGAAACGCTTGATAAAGGTGGATTTGCCGCTGCGCACCGGGCCAACCACCCCAATGTAGATATCTCCGCCGGTGCGTGCGCCGATCTCGCGGCAGATGCTCTTCTGTTCCTGATTTGCCAAATTGCTCTCCCCTTCCCGTTTGCGCTGTGCACCGGACAGGATTCCGGTCCGCTTGTTGTAATCGTATGAAACAGGGCGGGGCATTATGCCGGAACGATTTTGAATGCCCTCCGCCTTGCTCTGGGCATATTCAGCGGAAAATTTATTTTATAATTGCAATTCAGAAAATCTGCGGATTTTCCTGAATTGCTTTTTCACAGATGGGGTCGTAGAGGAAAACAGCATTTACAGCGCCGCTTTCTGCGAAAGCGCGGCGCTGTGGAGGGGCTACCTGTTTGCTTTCAGCATGCTGAACCCTCTCAGCTCACATTCGTTCGCCAGCTCCCCCGAAGGGGGAGCTTTTTGCAGTAACGGCGCAGTTTCCAGATAAAATGCAAGCCTTGCGGATGCGTCAGAAGCTCCCCCTTTCGGGGGAGCTGGCAAATCCGAAGGATTTGACTGAGAGGGCGAGGATGCTTTCCCTTCTCCCAAGGGGACGGCTGAACTCCCTCTGGCAAAGCCGGACACCTTCTTATTGCAATCGATACTGATGCCATGCAAAAGCCGTTTTCCGTCACAGCCCCATCTGTGAAAATGGTCTAGCGGAATGCCCGCAGGCATTCCGCTAGACCAAAATCTAAAAATTATTTTCCGCTAAGAATGGCAGAGCGAAGCGGAGCATTTTAAATCGTCCAACAAAAAGAGAGCTGCCGTGCAAAATGCACAGCAGCTCTCGGTATGATCTCTATAAAATTACGGGGTCAGACGGTTGGGGCCGCGGAACAGGAACTCGGCATCCTTGATGGTCAGGCCGCACAGCAGCATGGTCAGGCGGTCGATGCCCAGACCGAAACCGCCGTGGGGCGGGCAGCCGTACTGGAAGAACTCCAGATAGAACTTGACATCATCGGCCAGACCCTTTTCCTCGGCCTGCTTCTTCAGCACCTCGTAGCGGTGCTCGCGCTGGGCACCGGTGGTGATCTCAACACCACGCCAGATCAGGTCGTAGCCCTGGGGCACGCCGTTCTCGTCGCGCATGTGGTAGAACGCACGCTTCTCGGCAGAGTAATCGGTGATGAAGAGGAACTCGTGGCCGTAATGCTTCTTCACCCACTCATAGCTCAGGCGCTCGGCCTCAGTGGTCAGGTCGCCCTTCTCGCTCTCATCGACGGTGTAGCCGAACTCTTCTTCCAGACCCTTGTACAGGTCAGCCAGCTTGACCACCGGGAACGGAGTGGTGGGAACGATCACTTCCTGACCGAACATCTCCTTGATCTGGTCGCCATAGTTGTCCTTGACAGCCTGCAGACCGGCAGTCAGCAGCTCTTCTTCCATCTTCATCACGTCTTTATAGGAAGTGATGTAGCTGAACTCCAGATCGAAACCGGAGAACTCGGTGGAATGCTTGTTGGTGTAGCTCTTCTCGGCGCGGAACACAGGGCCGGTCTCGAAGATGCGCTCAAAGCCTGCAGCCATGGCCATCTGCTTGTAGAACTGAGGGCTCTGTGCCAGATAGGCGTTGCGGTCAAAGTAGTCCACCTTGAACACCTCAGAGCCGCTCTCGCTGGCAGCAGCGATCAGCTTGGGGGTGTGGATCTCGATGAAGTTACGGTCCAGCAGGAACTTGCGCATGGCATTGACGAAGCAGCTCTGTGCCTTGAACATCAGCTGGTTCTCATCGGTACGCAGGTCGATCCAGCGGTAGTCGATGCGCTGGTCGATGCTGGAGCGCTCCACAGCCTTCTTTTTCTTGGTGGCTGCGATCTCCTTGCGGACGATGGGCAGAGCGTTGGCGATGCTCTCGATCTCGATGCTCTCGGGGATCATCTCCACGCCGCCCATCTTGACGTAGTCGTTCTCCACCACCTTGCCGGTGACGGTGATGACGGAATCCGGGGTGAGCTGATCGATGGTATCCACCAGATCGGGTGATCTTCCTTTTCCACCGTGATCTGCAGCTTGCCGGTAATATCCTTCAGCACGATAAAGGCCATATACTTGCTGTTGCGCAGGTTCTCGATAAAGCCCTGCACCTTGACCGTGCCGCCGATGGCCTTTTGAGCCTCGTTGATATAGGTGCGTTCCATAATACAGGAATCCTCCTTTGACGTCTTGTGTACTGTTTTATTATACGCTTTTCCGGGGATAAATCAAGAGATATGGCGATTTAGAATGGCCTCCGCTGCGCTCTGGCCATCTTCTGCGGAAGAATTATTTTTATTTTGTGTTTGTCGCGGCCTGCGGGCCGCTCCAAGCACCTTTTCACAAATCAGGACAAATCAGCAAAAAATGCAGTTTCTGGTCACAGCCCCTCCGTGAAAAAACAGTTCTGGAAAATCCGCAGATTTTCCAGAACTGCAAACATAAAATCTTTTTCCGCTGAAAATATTCGGGTTGCGGCACCCTGCATCTGCTTCGTGCCTTGGAGCGGCACTCGCATCTTGCAGGCCGCGGCCCCAACAGCTCCTCCCTGTTTCGGCCACTGGCCGCGGTCGTCGCCGTTGCAAAGCGAACGCGGCGGCTATTCTTAATGGTTCTCTTTGCCTGTTTCTTCGTGCAGAGTGCCGGTGCCGCCCTCCACCACGCCGTCGTGCTTAAGCACCGCGGCAATGGTGCCAAAGAAGCATTTCACATCCAGCCCAAAGCTCAGATGCTCCACATACCAGCCGTCCAGCTTGGCCTTCTCGGCAATTTCCAGCTCGTCGCGGCCATGGATCTGTGCCCAGCCGGTCAGGCCCGGGCGCACATCGTTTGCATGGTACTTGTCGCGCTCTGCCAGCAGATCATACTGGTTCCACAAAGCAGGCCGCGGGCCGATGACCGCCATATCACCTACAAAGATATTCCACAGCTGGGGCAGCTCGTCCAGACTGGTCTTGCGCAGGAAATGACCCATGCGGGTGATATACTGGTCCGGGTCGTGCAGCAGATGGGTGGGCATATCGTGGGGCGTGTCGATGCGCATGGTGCGGAACTTTAAAATGTAAAAGTGCTTTTTGCCAATGCCCACACGCTTCTGTTTGAAGAACACCGGGCCGGGCGAGTCCAGCTTGATGGCGACGGCCAGAATGAGAAAAAGCCAGGACAGGCAGATCATGCCGCACAGCGACAGCACCACCGCCAGCAGGCGCTTGATTCCATTGCGATACATGGGTTTCCTCCATTTTCCGATTCAAAGTAACGGTTCCAGTATAACAGTATGGGCCGGAATTTGCAATTGCATCCGCCGCCTGCCGCCGATATTTTTATGCTTTGGCTGCGTTCTGCCGGTTTTGTGGCAAAAAAAGTGCCGGTTTTGTCTCTTGTTTTGCAGCGTGGCCCGGGGTAAGATAAAGAAAATGAGAAGTCCACTCCCCCAGTCTCGCTTTCGCTCGACAGCCCCTCGGAGATGGGGCCTTTGGCAAAACCTCTCACTTTGAGAGAGGTGGCACGCCGAAAGGCGTGACGGAGAGGCAAGGATGCTACAAGGAGGTTTCCTATGATCCAGCGTTTCCGTTTTGGCCTGCCCCTGCCCACCGACAGTGTGGTGCAGGAGATCCCAGTTTCCGCCGGGCCGGTGCCCTTCCTCACAGCCGAAGAAGCCGGCTGGGCCTACCGGATGGCTCCGGATGCCATCGTGTACGGCCTGGGCGAAATGCCCCGCGGCATCAACAAGCGCGGCTGGCACTACGTGACCAACAACACCGATGAAGCCCGCCACAGCGAGGATAAGCTTTCCTACTATGGTGCGCACAATTTTCTGCTCATTGACGGCGGCGCAGGCCGTGAATGCTTTGGTGTGTTCATCGATTTCCCGGGCAAAGTGCGTTACGATATCGGCTACACCGAATACGATGCCCTGCGCTTTGCACCGAAGAGCCGGATCATGAGCTTTACATCATTACCGGCGACGACCTGAACGATATCAGCCGCCAGTTCCGGCAGCTCATCGGCCGCAGCTATATCCCGCCCAAGTGGGCCTTTGGTCTTGCACAGAGCCGCTTTGGCTACAAGACCGCTGAGGACGTGCGGGAGGTGGCCCGCCAGTACAAAGAGAACGATCTGCCGCTGGATATGATCTGCATGGACATCGATTACATGCAGGACTACGCGGATTTTACCGTAAACAAGCAGCGCTTCCCGGACCTTGCCGCCCTGAGCGCCGAACTGAAGGCACAGGGCATCCGGCTGGTGCCCATTATCGATGCGGGTGTGCGCATCGACCCGGAAAACCCCGTCTGTGCCGAGGGCCTTGCAAACGGTTCCTTCTGCACCAAAGCCGACGGCACCCCCTTTGTGGCGGCGGTGTGGCCCGGCAAGGCTTACTTTGCGGACTTCCTGCGCCCGGAGGTGCGGGAGTGGTTCGGCCGGCAGTACAAGGCACTGACCGACTGCGGCATCGAGGGCTTCTGGAATGACATGAACGAGCCTGCGCTGTTTTACTCACCCGAGCGGCTCAAGGCTTTCTTTGAGAGCATGGACGAACTGAGCCGGAAGGACAACATCGTGCAGGATGAATTCTTTGGCAAGGTGGTGGGCGGTGCGCTGGGCCTGATGAACGCCCCCGAGGACTACGCCAGCTTCTACCACGATGTGGACGGCCAGCGGGTGCGCCATGACAGGGTGCACAATCTCTACGGCGGCAATATGACCCGTGCGGCAGGCGAAGCCTTTGCCCGCCTGCGGCCCGGCAGACGCACGCTGCTCTACAGCCGTTCCAGCTTCATCGGCAGCCACCGCTACGGCGGCATCTGGCTGGGTGACAACGCTTCCACATGGGCACAGCTTCTGGCCAATATCCAGATGATGCCCAACGTGCAGCTGTGCGGCTTTCTTTATACCGGTGCCGACCTGTGCGGTTTTTCCTACGATACTACGCCTGATCTGGCTCTGCGCTGGCTGGAGTTCGGCCTGTTCACGCCGCTGATGCGCAACCACGCCACCGACGGCTCCCGGATGCAGGAATACTACCGCTTTGCGGATATGCTGCCTGCCCTGCGGAAGATGCTCCGGCTGCGGTATGCCCTGCTGCCCTACCTTTATAGTACCTTCATGAAGGCGGCACTGGAAAATACCAGTTACTTCCGGCCCTTGGGCTTTGATTTTCCTGCTGACCCGGATGCCCGCGAGGTGCAGGACCAGCTGCTGCTGGGCGAGGGTGTGATGGTAGCGCCTGTCTACACCCAGAACGCCAGCGGACGGCATGTCTACCTGCCGGAAGCAATGAAGCTCTACCGCATCCGCAGTGTGGACGACTACGACACCGAGCTTCTGCCCGCCGGGCACCACTACGTCCGCTGCGCACTGGACGAAGTGCTGCTGTTCATCCGCCCGGGCCATGCGGTGCCGGTGCAAGACCCGCCAGCTGCACCGCCCAGCTGGACGACACCGCCCTGACCCTGTGGGCCTGCCCGGACGAAAATGGCAGCGCCCGCTGCCGGATGTACACCGATGACGGCGAGACGAGCGATTTTGCCGCACCGGAGCACTGGAAGACGGTGGAAGCGTAAGCTTATTTTATCAGAAGACCGCTGCCCGACAGGACGGCGGTTTTTTTGTAGGATCTCACTTTTATCAGCTGCAAATTTTACGTTGAATTTCACAGCAGAATTTGTTATACTACAGATGAAGGGAGTTGATCTTATGCCGAACATCAAACCTATTTCTGACCTGCGGAATTACAACGAAGTCCTTCGCGATGTGGAAGCAGGATCGCCGGTTTTTCTTACCAAAAACGGCCGTGGAAAGTATGCCATTCTGGACATGGAAGATTATGAGAAAACGCAGGCTACCATCCGACTTATGAATGAAATTGCAAAAGGACGGTGCTCTGGTGAGACGGAAAAGCTTTACACTCCGGAAGAAATGAGGGCGCATTTCCGCGCAAGAGCCAATGGAAAATAACCTCATTTATACAACTCGTTCCCGTCAGGACCTGGACGACATCTGGGATTATATCTCGTTCGATTTGCAAAATCTGCCTTCTGCAGAGCGCATTCTGAACCGCATCATGGATGCTGCTGAACAATTAAAGCTGTTCCCGGAAAGCGGTGCACTGCTTTCTTCCGTAGCTCCGCTGGATCATGAACTTTATTTGGATGAGCGCTTTCTCGTCAGCGGAAAGTATCTGATTTTTTATCATGCTTTTCGGAACGATATTTATATTGACCGCGTCCTCTACGGCGGGCGGGATTATCTGCGGGTTTTGTTCCGGGACGCTTTGCAGGAAGAATAAACTCTTCTGCCGTGCTTCAAGAAATGTTTTTGATCGTTTTATAAGCGGCACTGCCGGGAATTTGCATTTTTTCGGCGGTGCCACTTGTATTTTTCTGCGCCGCGCGTTATAATATGCCTTCGGTTCCCTTTATTTACGAAAAATTTACATTTCAGATGCTGTCCTCCTAAGCAGTGTGCAATGCTTCGGAAAACGGCTTCTCCGCGTAAACGATAAAAAGGAGGTACTTTTCTCATGGCTCAGACAAGCCGCTCCGCTGACCTTACCAGCGGCCCGATGCTCCAAAAGATCATCCTGTTCTCCATCCCACTGGCAGCTTCCAGCATTCTGCAGCTGCTGTTCAACGCTGCGGACGTAGTGGTCGTGGGCCGCTTTGCGGGCAGCACCGCACTGGCCGCCGTCGGCTCCAACGGCTCCCTCATCAACCTGCTGGTGAACCTGTTCGTAGGGCTTTCGCTGGGCGCAAACGTGGTGGCGGCCCGCTGCTTTGGCGCAAAAGATGACCGCGGCGTACAGGACACGGTGCAGACCTCGGTGACGCTGGGCCTTGTCAGCGGCGTGCTGCTGGCTGTGGTGGGGTTCTTTGCAGCCCGGGGGCTGCTGGAGCTGATGAGCTGCCCGGAGGATGTGATCGACCTTTCTGCGCTGTACCTTAAAATTTATTTCATCGGGATGCCCATGACCATGCTGTACAACTTCAGCAGTGCGCTGCTGCGCGCCGTGGGCGACACCAAGCGCCCGCTGTACTGTCTGGCAGCAGCCGGTCTCATCAATGTGGTGCTGAACCTTGTGTTCGTCATTGGCTTTTCCATGAGCGTGGCAGGCGTGGCGCTGGCTACCATCATCAGTCAGACCGTTTCCGCCTGCATGGTGACGCGGATGCTGATGAAGGAGGAGGGTGCGCTGCATCTGGATCTGCATCATCTGGGCTTCCACATGGGTGCCTTGAAGCAGATTTTGCTTATCGGCCTGCCTGCCGGTCTGCAGAGCACCGTGTTCAGCCTGTCCAACGTGGTCATCCAGTCGGCCATCAACTCCTTTGGTTCCACGGTGGTGGCAGGCAGTTCGGCCTCCGCCAATCTGGAGGGCTTCGTCTATACCGCCATGAACGCCTTTTCGCAGGCAGCGGTGACCTTTACCAGCCAGAACATGGGCGCACGCAAGTACCAGAACCTGAACCGTGTTGTCCTCAACTGCCTGCTGTGCGCCATCGTGACCGGCGTGGTGCTGGGCGGCGGTGCGGTGCTGGCAGGCACCCAGCTGCTGCACTTCTACTCCTCGGATGCGGCGGTGATCGCCGCCGGATACGAGCGCTGCGGGTGATCTGCGGCACCTACCTGCTGTGCGGTATCATGGATACGCTGGCCAGCAGCCTGCGCGGCCTTGGCTACAGCGTGCTGCCCATGGTGGTGAGCCTTGTGGGCAGCTGCCTGCTGCGGCTGGTGTGGATCGCCACCATCTTCCAGCTGAACCGCACACCGTTCATGCTGTACATCAGCTACCCCATCAGCTGGGTGCTGACGGCTGCCGTGCACCTGGCCTGCCTGCTGGTGGTGCGGCACAAGATGAAAAACAAGCTTAAACTTTCTATCGACTGAAGAACAGGGCTGCATCCATTTGGGAACGCAGCCCTGTTTTTTTACAAGTCTTTTGCCAGCAGGTAGCGGTCGTGGCCGCCATACATTTCCCGCCGGGAGACGATGGCAAAACCGGACGCAAGGGCGTTGTGCAGGCTGTACTGGTTCTGCGGGCTGACGGTAGCACCGATATGGGTGATTTTTTTCGGGAAAAGCGGCAGCGCTGCTTCCAGCATGAGCCGCTGCAGACCGTTGCCGCGAAAGTCTGCGTGGACGATGGCGCTGTCCGCATTGGCCCAGTGCTCCCACTCGGTGCGCGGCACATCCATGAAGGCCGCGTAGTTGTGTGCGCTGCGCCCGCAGAAGCGCACGATGAGATACCCGCCAAGGCGGCTGCCCTGCCATGCGCCGATGCACAGGTCATTGCGGACATAGGCCGTGATGTTTTCCAGCGTGTCCGGCACGAACTGCTCCGGGTCCGGCATGGCGGCGCGCACCTCGTTCTGCAAGGCGTACACCGCCGGGGCCTG
>ENA-OQCF01000671-OQCF01000671.1-human-gut-metagenome-genome-assembly--contig:-NODE-671-length-12796-cov-3.302076_pt1 | contig 12796 bp, 17 predicted proteins | sample MGYA00242756_ERZ504573 | MGnify/ENA primary metagenome ERZ504573 (study PRJEB26092, sample SAMD00036240) | human gut metagenome | host: Homo sapiens | study: EMG produced TPA metagenomics assembly of...
CAGAGGTGAACGGAGCGGTGAAGAACAGCTCTGCGCCCTCGGCCATGATGCACACGTCGGCATTGGCAGCGCTCAGTGCGCTGGTGCCGCCGCAGACACCCAGAACAACAGCCACCTGCGGGATCACGCCGGAAACCTTTGCGATCTGCGCATTCAGCTTGGCATTGGCCGTGAGCACATCCAGGCCCTCGGCCAGCTTTGCGCCCACCGAGTTATAGAATGTGACGACCGGGCAGCCAGTCTGTGCGGCCATCTCCAGGACCTTGATGTTCTTCTCAACGTCCTTGACGGTAACAGCCTCGCCGTTCTGATAGACAGCGTATGCCTGCTGACCTGCTGCATAGCCGCAGGCAGCACTCACCGCACCATCGGCAAACAGTGCGGTGTATTCCCCCGTCATCGAAAAACTTGGCGAGGATTTCTCCCTTATTGATCTTTGAAGCCATGATAAGACCTCCTGGTTGTCTGTGTGAGCTTTCAAAATTGGTTTTATTATACTGTTTTTGCCAGGAAATTGCAAGACTTTCTATAAAAATCCATCGAGAACAACATCTGTCAGCTGTAATCCGTAATTTTTTAACGATGTATCGCCCTGCGCTTTTTTCGCTTCCGCAAGCCCCCTGCAGTGCACCCGGCACCGGTGTAAAAAATTTTCTTTCATTTTTGGTAAATGTGCTCTCCATCCGCACATATCTTTTTGGTCAGAATTGTGTTACACTGATGTTACATTCCCTGCGGAATCGTAAAATCCAACAGACAATGCCATCCTACCGCCCGGGAAACAACAAAAATCCACGCAAAAGAGGTCCGACAAACTTTGAAATCTTTCGCTTCTTCCTGCACGCTCTCAACCAGACCTATCATTCTTTGCAGCGCTCAGCCGGTGCTCTGCTGCACCATGCCGGGGTCATCCTGCCGGCGCTGGTCGGACTGTACGCAGTCGCAACCAACCTGCTGTTTATCCCGCTGATGCAGCAGCTCTGGTCGCTGACACTCCGGTTCGCGCCCGTGCATTACCTGAACAACAGCAATGCTTCGGACATTTTTGTCTCCCCGGCCATTATCCTGTGTCTTGTGGTCATTGCATTGCTGACAGCATTCTGGGCGCTGTATGAATTTTCGGTGTTGCTGCACGGACTGGAGTTGGCCCGCAGCGGCAGACCGGTGCAGCTGCCTGCCCTGCTGCGGGATGCGCTGGTTGACATCCGGCACACGTTTCTTCCGCAGAACTGGCCGGTCCTCGTATACAGCGCCGTGCTCATCCCCTTCACCAGCTTTTTCCTGACCTCCAACTACGTCACCCAGTTTGCCGTACCGGAGTACCTTCTGGGCGTACTGCGCGCCACCACACGCTATCATGCGCTGTATCTGGCGATCGTGGTACTGCTGGTTCTATTGTTCCTCTCCTGTGCGCTGGTGCTGCCCCTGTTTGTCCTGGAGCGCCGCAGCCTGTGGCAGGCCGTCCGGGAGAGCGTCGGGTTCGTGCGGCAGCGAATTTTCCGCACAGCGCTGCTTCTGCTGCGCTGGAATCTCTCGGCAGTCCTCCGTTCGGGCAGCCTGGCCCTGTGCGTACTGGCACCGCTGTACGCGGTCATTCTGGCATCGGGCTCCAGAACACCGCTGCCATGGTGGCGCTGTCCCGCGCCAGCCTGCTGGTCGAGGTGCCGTTCTTCCAGTTCCTGCTCGACTGCTCCATCACCATTGCGCAGTGCAGCATCCTGTTTTTGCTGTACCGCCGTCTGCGGGAGGGTGATGCCGTGCCGGAGGATACCCAGAATGGGAAGCCCGTCCGTGCGAAGGGCCGTCGCCTGCTGGCCGCTGCGGTGGTCGGCGTCACGCTGGTCACAATCGGCCTTTCCTTTATTTATATTGCCCTGCCGGCGGATGATGAGCTGCGCACCATGCTGGGCGGTGCGGCTCCCATCGTCACGGCACACCGCGGCTATTCGACGGCTGCACCGGAGAACACCCTGCCCGCCTTTCAGCTGGCCATCAACCACCACACGACCGGGCCGAGCTGGATGTGCAGATGACCAGGGACGGCGTGGTCATGGTGACCCACGATACCAGCCTGCGCCGCTGCACCGGCCGCAATGCCAACATTTACGACCTGACCTTTGCACAGGTGCGGGAGCTGGATGCCGGGCGGTGGTTCAGTGCCCGGTACGCCGGTACGCAGATCCCCACACTGGAAGAGGTGCTGGACCTGTGCAAGGGGAAAATCCAGCTGAACATCGAGATCAAGCCAAATGCCGCCACCCCGGAGCTGAAAGCTGAGACCGTGCGCATCATCCGGGAAAAAGGCTTTGAAAAGGACTGCGTGATCACCTCCCAGAGCTACGAGACCCTTTGCAAGGTAAAGGAACTGGACCCCGAGATCGAGACGGGATATATTCTGGCGCTGGGCGTGGGCACCTATTACGACCTGCCTGCCGCCGACTTTTTCAGCGTGGAATCCACCTTTATTACCTCCGGCATGGTGCAGCAGATCCATCTGCGCGGCAAGACGGTGTCCGCCTGGACGGTCAACCGTGCGGAGGACGCCCCGTGACCTGCTGAGCCTTGGCGTGATGATGTGATCACCGATAAGCCTGAGATGGTACAGGACCTGCTCAATGAGGACGCCGACCTTGACCGGAACCTTGTGCTGATGCGTGACCGGCTCAAGGAACTGCTGGGCCTGACGGAAAGCGCCGACAGCGAGGTCGACCCGGATGACAGCGCCATTGAGGAGGTGCTGGAAGACCCGGAGGAACTGTTGGATCAGGCATGATCTTCTTCCCGGACAGACACAGCAAAGCCCCCGGCTCTCGATCGTGAGAGCCGGGGGCTTTTTGCGGGGCTTTGCGCCCGAAGGATCATTTCTGCAGGGTGTTCCAGGCAGGCATTTCATTGCGCAGCTTTTCCCACATGGGCATGGCCGTTCCGGCCTGTTTGCGCAAAGCCTCAAAGGCTTCGTCCAGGTACTGCATCTCCTTTACTGCGTGCATGGCGTGGTCGGAAGCACACAGGCGGCCCAGCGGAGTCTTGACCATGGCAAGCACCATGCGTCCATCTTGCGGCGGCTGCCGTGCCGGGCTTGTAGTAGTCCGTATTCTCTGCGTCGTTCACCGGGATGCCGAGAGCTTTGAGCATCTCACAGCCCTCATAGGCGGCATCCAGAATGGCAGCGCGCTGCTGTTTGGTGGCGCGGGTCAGGTCCCCGTTGCAGGCATAGCACACATAGCAGACCGGCAGAATGAACGCAATGTGGCACTTGAGCCACTCGTCCATATCGCTGTAGAACGTCAGCTTATACTTTGTGCCGTCAAAGGCGGTCTTGAGCCGGATGCGGAAGGTGCCGGAAAGCGGAGCCGTGGCACCGCCCACCGTCATGCCCACACCGGTGTGCACACTGACCACCCGATCGCGCTCCCGGCGGCCTGCGGTGTTCTGGAAGCCAAAGGCGACCTTGTCGGCTGGGCGCTGCATGGCTTCCAGAACCTGCTTTGCATGGGGGTCGTTGCCCACGAATACAAAGTAGGGGCTCCGGTTGGCCTTGAGGACGGGCAGCACATCCGGCAATTGACCGGCCTGCAGCACCACGAACACAAGGTCGTAGAAGTCCTCCGGGGCCAGGACGTCGATGGTGCGCACCCGGTCCACCGTGGTTTTGCGCTGCGCCCATTGGCGGATGACCAGACCCTTCTGGTCGATGCGCTCCTTCCACTCCCCGCGTGCCAGCAGGGTCACGTCGTTCTTTTTGTTCTGCAGCAGCACATGGGCCAGTTCACAGCCCAGCACGCCGGCTCCGTACACCAGGATCCTCATGCAGATGCGCCTCCCTCATGAAATGGTTTCCGGGTTTATTTTTTCAAAAACGAGAAAAAACCTTTTTTCTCGTACGGTGCACTCGATACGCCCTTGGACTTCGTAGCCGGTGGCGTTGATGACATCCCGCAGCTTTGCCTCGTCCAGAGCCTGTTCCGAGTGGATCACCGTCTGGCCCTTGGTGTGGGAAGAGGCCACTTTCTTTGCCTCCGGAAATGCCTTGCGCACGGCATCGTTGACATGGCTCTCGCACATGCCGCACATCATACCGTCTACCTTTACCACTGTTTCGATCATTGTCTGTTCCCTCCATGATGGTTTCCGCGCGCGTTCGGCGGGCCGCTGAACGTTAGGGAATACTAACCGCAGTTTTAAACAAAATGCTGTCGGGGTGCCCCGGCAGCAGTGCGGAGCGTTCCCCTTTTTGGGCCTGCGGCCCGGGCTGCTCAGAAATGCGCGCACAATGTACAGCTTCATCATATCACACCGGTAGGCAAATTGCAAGCCGTGCGGTGCAGAGGTCAGTATTCGACGCCTTTGCGGGCGGCAATTCCCTTCTGATAGGGGTGGCGGATGCACTTCATCTCGGTCACATAATCGGCGGCGTCCAGCATCCACTGCGGGGCGGCATGGGCCGTGAGCACACATTCCTGCCCGGCGGGATGCTGCAGCACCGCCCGGCGAAGCAGGTCCTTGTCCACCATATCCAGTTCCCAGGCGCTGCCGGCCTCGTCCAGCACCAACAGGTCCGCTTCCTGCGCCATGGCAACGGTCAGGTTCCGGTCCTGCAGGGCCCGCGTGGCGGCCTTTTCGGCGTCGTTCATCTGAAAGACGAATTTCTGCCCGGCCTTGCCCCGGTAGACCGTGGCCCCCAGCTGCTCCAGCAGCGGGATTTCCCCGCTCTTGCCGCCCTTCAGGAACTGCACGATGACCACCTTTTTTCCGCTGCCCAGTGCACGCAGCGCAAGGCCCATGGCGGCGGTGGTCTTGCCCTTGCCGTCGCCGTAATACAAATGCAGCAGTCCCATCTGTTCCATACCGTTCTCCTTATTCGTTCTGTTCCATTTTATCCTATCACGCCCGGCGGCAGAACACAACGTTTCCGGAAAAATTTTCTCTTGACAGACACGGATTTTTTATGATACACTCCATACAGTTTGTTCTCGCAAACGTACCGTTCCTTCTGGAACGGCGTTTCTTTTTGCTTAAAAGTTAGTGCCTTCTAACATTTGACATCTCACCGGACACAGAAAGGACCTTTGTCATGCATCCTCTCAAAAAAGCGTTTTTTGTCGCCCTCGCTGCATCAGCCTGGCGCTGGGCACCATCGGCATTGCACTGCCCATTCTGCCACGGTGCCGTTCTATCTGCTCACGGCCTTCTGCTTTGCCAACAGCTCCGAGCGGCTGCACACCTGGTTCACCCACACGACCGTTTATAAAAAGTACATCGGCAGCTATTTCCGCCGCCGCGGCATGACCCGCAAGGCAAGGCGCTCCTCATCGGCACGGTAACGGCATCATGCTCCCCGGGTTCATCCTGATGGACAAGGTGCCCGTGGGCCGCGCCATTATGGCCATTGTCTGGGTGGGGCACATCGTCTACTTCGGTTTCAAGGTGCAGACCATCACCCAGCAGGAAGCGGACGATGCCATGGCACAGGCACTGGAAGAGTAAGCAATCCAACAGCAAAAAATGAAGCCGCTGCGTATTTTTCTGCGCAGCGGCTTCATTTTCTTTCTGGGATAGGATCACTCGTACAGCGGGAAGTCGCGGGTCAGCTTGAGCACACGCTCGCTGATCTCATCCTTCTTCTCGTCGTAGTGCAGATGCAGTCGGCGATGCAGTCGGCGATCACCTTCATCTCGGCCACGCCCATGCCGCGGGTGGTAACAGCCGGGGTGCCCAGACGCACGCCAGAAGTCACGAACGGGCTGCGGGTCTCGCCGGGGACAGTGTTCTTATTGGCGGTGATGTGCACGCTGTCCAAACGTGCTTCCAGCTCCTTGCCGGTGCACTCCTCGTCACGCAGATCTATCAGCATGAGGTGGTTATCCGTACCGCCGGACACCAGCTTGACACCGCGTGCCTGCAGCTCTGCTGCCAGAGCCTGTGCATTCTCCACGATCTTGCGGCATATTCCTTGAACTCCGGCTTCAGTGCTTCACCAAAGCAGACAGCTTTTGCGGCGATCACATGCTCCAGCGGGCCGCCCTGGGTGCCGGGGAACACGGCAGAATTGATGCGCTTTGCAAGAATGGGATTGTTGGTCAGAATCAGACCGCCGCGGGGGCCGCGCAGGGTCTTGTGGGTGGTGGTGGTAACAACATCAGCATACGGCACAGGGCTCTGGTGATAGCCGCCTGCCACCAGACCGGCAATGTGGGCCATATCCACCATCAGATATGCACCATAGCCGTGGGCGATCTCAGCGATCTTCTCAAAATCGATGGCACGGGGATATGCAGACGCACCGGCCACGATCAGCTTGGGGCGCACCTTTTTAACCTGCTTTTCCAGCTCAGCATAGTCGATCACGCCGTCGGCATTGACACCGTAAGAGACAAAGTTATAGTTCTTGCCGGACATGTTTACCGGAGAACCGTGGGTCAGATGGCCGCCCTGAGACAGGTCCATGCCCATGACAGTATCGCCCAGATCCAGCAGAGCAAAATAAACTGCCAGATTGGCCTGTGCACCGGAGTGGGGCTGAACATTGGCATATTTTGCGCCGAACAGCTTGCAGGCACGCTCGATGGCAATGTTCTCCACCTCGTCCACATAGACACAGCCGCCATAGTAGCGCTTGCCGGGCAGGCCCTCGGCGTACTTGTTGGTCAGGATACTGCCCATTGCGGCCATGACGGCGGGAGAGACGATGTTCTCACTGGCGATCAGTTCAATGTTCTGGCGCTGACGGTTCAGCTCGCGATCCATGGCTGCGGCCAACTCCGGATCAACGGTATTGACCAGACCGATGGTGTCCATCATTTCATTGTACATAATATTCTACCCCTCTCAATTTCCGGAGAAAGCCCCGGATCTCTGGATCTCTTCAAGCCACCCTGCTCCGCGCACGAACCGAATTGCTTTCTTTTATCATAGCAGAAAGCTGCAGAATCTTCAACTTCCATTTTGCCAAAAGGCTTGCTTTTTTCGTCTGAAGTGTTTATTATACTTGTATAAAAATGCAGTGTCGTTTTTGTATATTTTTCAAGTCAGTCAACCTTCAGATGAAGCGAGGTGTTCTCTGATGACGGTCAGTGAAGCAAAGCAGACCCAGCGCAAAGCGGGCCGTGCCGCACGCAAGGCTCTCGGCCCGGAAGAACGCAAGGCTGCAAATGCCGCTTTGTGCGCATTCCTCTGGCAGCTGGCTGCCGTGCAGAATGCGCAGACCATCCTGCTGTACGCAGCGTTTGGTTCCGAAGCCGACCTTTCTGCCCTTGTGGAAAAGGCGCAGGCGCAAGGCAAAACGCTGGCCTATCCGGTGTGCGGCGAGGCGTATTCCCTTACAGCCGCTGTGCCCGGCCCGGACGGCTGGGAGATGGGACAGTACGGCATCCGCACCCCCATCCTGAGCCGGTCGGAGATTCTGCTGCCGGAAGCACTGGATCTGGTCCTTGTACCCTGCACGGCTTTTGATGCAGACTGCTTCCGGGTCGGCATGGGCAAGGCTATTACGACCGGTATCTTCCCCGCTGCAAAAACGCGGTGAAGATCGGCATTGCATTTGAGGCACAGCGGGTGGAACATGCTGCCGTAGACGAGCACGACCAGCGGCTGGATGCCTATGTAACAGAGAGGGGTATTTACAAATGGAAATGACTAAGCTGAGCTGTGAGAAATTTCTCGCAGAGCTGGCCAGCAAAGCCCCCACGCCGGGCGGCGGCGGAACGGCGGCGCTGGTGGGTGCTGCCGGTGTAGCGCTGGGCAATATGGTGGGCAACCTGACCACCGGCAAAAAGAAATATGCCGCCGTGGAAGCAGACATTCAGGCCCTGAACACAAGGGCCGATGCCCTGCGCAAAGAGCTGGAGGCGCTGGTGCAGGCCGATGCCGATGCCTTTGCGCCGCTGGCTGCGCCTACGGCCTGCCCAAGGACACACCAGAGCAGGCTGCACACAAAGCCGCCGTGCTGGAAAAGGCGCTGGATGCCGCCTGTGCCGTGCCACTTGAGGTCATGGAAAAGTGCGCCGAGGGCATTGCTCTGGTGGAAGAATACGCCGCCAAGGGCAGCGTGATGGCCGTCTCGGACGCAGGCTGTGCAGCCGCTCTGTGCAAGGCAGCCTTGCAGGCCGCAAGCCTGAATGTGTTCATAAACACAAAGCTGATGGCAGACCGTGAGCGCGCTGCTGCGTTGGACGCAAAAACAGACAAACTGCTGGATGAATTTGTGTCGCGGGCAGACGCTGTTTTTGCATCCGTGACGAACAAATTGCGGAATAAGTGAGGAAAAATATTATGGCAACGATTTTGAAGGGCGCACCCGTTGTAGCCGCTATGAACGAACGCAATGCGGCGCTGTGTGAGCAGCTCAAGGCAAAAGGCATCACTCCCACGCTGGCCGTGGTGCGTGTGGGTGAGCGGGAGGACGACCTCTCCTACGAGCGCGGCGTGATCGCCCGCTGCGGCAAGGTGGGTGTGGAGGTAAAGCAGTTTCTTCTGCCCGCCGATGCTTCGCAGGACGATCTGCTGAAGGTGATCGCCGAGGTGAACGCAGAGGATACCATCCACGGATGCCTGCTGTTCCGTCCGCTGCCCAAGCAGTTCAATGACCGCACTGTGCGTGCGGCGCTGGCTCCGGAAAAGGACATTGACGGCATCACGGACGATTCTCTGGCCGGTGTGTTCACTAATACCGATCTCGGCTATGCTCCCTGCACCGCGCAGGCCTGCCTTGAAATCCTGAAGTATTACAACATTCCGCTTTCCGGCAGGCGCGCTGTCGTAGTGGGCCGCAGCCTTGTGGTAGGCAAGCCCGCAGCCATGATGCTGGACCGCGAGAACGCCACCGTGACCATCTGCAATTCCCGCACGCAGAACCTGCCCGCCATCTGCAAGGAAGCGGATGTGGTAGTAGTGGCCATGGGCAAGATGGGTGCCGTGGGTGCCGACTGCCTGCGTGAGGGCCAGATCGTGGTAGACGTGGGCATCCATGTGAACGAAAAGGGCAAGCTGTGCGGTGACGTAAAGTTCGGCGAAGCAGAGCCGGTAGTGGATGCCATCACGCCGGTACCCGGCGGTGTGGGCACTGTGACCACCTCGGTGCTGGTGGGCCATGTCGTGCAGGCTGCAGCCAAAAAGGCCGGGCTGTAACGAATGATAGAACTATAAAATAAAAGACGCTTGATACACTGCTGTATGCTCCCCTGCCGGGAAAACATATTCAGACAAGACCAAGCGTCTTTTTTGATTGCAATATTTTAGCCGCGGACAATGAGCAGCAGCAAAGCCGAAGCCACACACTGCATGATCAGCCAGCGGGCCACCACCTGCTCGTCGCTCCAGCCCTTATTCTTGCGGGCGTGGTCGTGCAAAGGGGTGCGGGTGTTCTTGAGGATGGAAATGTGCAAAAAGCGCTTCAGGCTGATCTTCAGGATGCCCAGACTGCCATCCACGATGAACACGATGGCTGCCAGCAGGAAGGCAAACGGATGGCCGCATTTGAGGGACAGCATTGCGATAAAGAAGCCCATTGCGCGGCTGCCGGCATCGCCCATCAGCAGGCTGGACGGCTTTGCGTTGGACCACAGATAGGCCAGCAGCGCACCCATGAACACAACGCCTGCGGTGCCGTACTCGGCCAGCTCTGTTTTATAGGCCAGCAGGTAGGTGCCGATGGTCACCACTGCAACACTTGCCGAAAGGCCGTCCACGCCGTCGGTGCAGTTGACCACATTGATGCTGGTCCAGATCAGAATAACGATCAGCAGCAGGTACACAGCATACGGCAGAGTGAAGCTCCACTGCAGGAAATTCACACCGCAGCCGTTGAAGTTGAGGTAGGTCACACCTGCAACAATGGCAATGGCAAAATCAATGATACCCTTTTTATACTCATTCCATGCAGTTTCAGCAGCATCGTCAAAGTAGCCGGACAGCATGGATGCAATGAGCAGGATGTTGTAGATGACGTATTCCACCTTGAACGGCAGGAATGCCAGCGATACCAGTGCGATGCACAGCACGAAGATCAGGCCGGAACCACGGGCCTTACCCCTGGAAAGCGCACCGTTCACCGCAAACTCGCGGCCATGGTCGTGCGGAAGCTTATCGTGAAAAACGGAGTCCATCAAAGCCGTAAGGGCAAACGCCAGCAGGAATGCCAGAGCATCGACACCGCGCTGTCCTACGACCGAAAGCAGTGATTCGATCATATTCAAAGTTCCTCTTTCTTTTATGTTTGTGAGAGAAGTGTATCACGCTATCCATAAAAAATCAATCATTCCCGGAGAAAAATCCATGTTTGATTGACTTTCTGCAACACCGCACTTATAATAGTATATCAGTCTGTCGAAAAAGTTATTGTTTCTATAAAAGGAGAACTCATGTCCATCTCTCTTGAGCAGCTTTCGGCGCAGATGCGCCGGGGTGAACAGGTGCCGCTGCGGCACACCATGCAGGTGGTGCTCACACTGAGCATCCCATCCATCCTGCAGCAGATCGTGGTAACTGCGGTGGAGTACATCGACGCAGCCATGGTGGGGCATATCGGTGCATCTGCTACGGCATCCATTGGCATCGTCAGTTCCAGCACGTGGCTCATGCATGGAATGCTGGCCGGTCTATATATGTCCTTTGCCATTCAGGTGGCACAGTATCTGGGTGCAGACCGGCAGGACGATGCACGCGGTGTATTGCGCCAATCTATGATCTTCAACCTTGTGGTGGGCCTTGCAGCTGCGGCCTTCGGCATTGGCATCAGCCGTTTTCTGCCCGGATGGCTGGGCGCCGACCCTTCCCTGCAGGCGGATGCTTCGGCCTACTTTGCCATCTGGTCGGCTTCCCTGCCCTTTTTGATGATCATGGGAACCTACTCTTCCATGCTGCGTTCCTCCGGCGATGCCTGACACCGGGCCTTATCAGCGTGCTGACCTGCGTGCTGGATGTGATCTTTAACTTCTGCCTTATCAATCCCACCCGTGAGATGGTGGTGTTTGGCCGCACAATGACCGTCTGGGGCCTTGGCTGGGGGGTACCGGGCGCAGCACTGGGCACCGCCCTTGCTACCGCTATCAGCGGTGTGCTGACCCTTGCCATCCTGCTGCTGCGGGACGGCCCGCTGTGCATCCGCAAGCCCGGCTCCTGGCACATTACCAAAGCCTGCCTGCAGAACCTGTGGAAGGTAGGCGCACCGCTGGCCGCAGAGCGTGCAGTTCTTTCCTCGGCGCAGGTGCTGCTCATCCGCATCGTATCCGCTTGGCACCACCGCCATTGCTGCCAACAGTCTGGGTGTGAGCGCCGAAAGCCTGTGCTACATGGCAGGCTATGGCATTCAGGATGCATCCCTTGCACTGGTGGGGCAGGCCGTGGGCGCAAACCGTCGGGATATGGCAAAAAACTTTGCCTGGCTATGCACCGGCATGGGCATAGGCATCATGGCGCTGACCGGTGTTGGCATGTACATTTTTGCGCCAAACCTGATGGGTATTTTCACCGCAGATGCGGCAGTTATTGCGCTGGGCGCACAGGTGCTGCGCATTGAAGCACTGGCCGAACCGATGTTCGGTGCCAGTATCGTTGCCAGCGGTGCCATGCAGGGTGCCGGAGACAGCACGGGATGCTTTGTGCTGAACCTTGTCAGCATGTGGGGCATCCGGCTCACGCTGGCTTCCCTGCTGGCTCCGCATTTTGGGCTGGTGGGCGTATGGATGGCCATGAGCTTTGAGCTGACCATGCGCGGTGTGCTGTTCCTTGTGCGGCTGGTACGCGGCAGGTGGCTGGACAAAGGAGCATTAGCCTGATCGACCGCTGGCGGATATATTTTCCTCTAAATAACAGCTCCCCGGCCGGGAACCGCACTGCGGGACCTGACCGGGGAGTTTTGCTGTGGTTATATGATTTGAGAAGAAGAAAAGATGGAGAACAAGTTACTTTCTGCCGTGCAGGATGGGAGACAGCGGCTTGTAGATCAGCATGCACAGCACTGCATCCAGCAGGCCTTTGACCAGCGTGAAGGGCATATTGAAGATGACAAGGCACTTGATGAGGCTGTCTGCAGAAGGCAGGATGGCCTGATACATGCCGAGGATGGCTTCCAGCGGCATGTGGTAGAACTGCACATAGGCCGGATAGGTGATGAAGTAGTTGGACGGTACGCTGAACACAGCCATGGCTGCAGCGCCTGCAATAGCACCAATGATGGCGGTCTTGCGGCTCTTGTGGTGCTTATAGATAACGCCTGCCACAGCGGAGAAAACCGCACCCAGCATGAAGTTGCACAGCTCGCCCACGCATGCAGTGGAAGTGCCCTTGATAACGATGTGCAGCAGGTTCTTCATAAAGCTGATGACCACACCGTACACCGGGCCGAGAGCAAAGGCACCCAGCAGAGCCGGCAGGTCAGAAAAGTCCATCTTGACGAAGGACGGAATGAGCATCGGAATGGGAAACTCAATGAACATCAGGATAAAGGCCACCGCGCTGAGCATGGCGGCAACAGTAAGATTGTGAGTCGTGCTTTTTTTCATGGTAATGATCCTTCCCGGGGTAAGATGCCCCTTACAAAAATTGTTCCGAAAGCTCTTTTCGTATCTTGTTTTTTGGAACGGGAAGGACAAATAGAAAAGCGCCCTGCTGCAACAAAAACACTGCAACAGGGCGCGTAGACAACGATTTGCCTGCCGTTTCTTGCATCCGGACTATACCGTTGGTCCGGAGTTGCACCGGGTCAGCACCCTTGCGGGTGGTCGCGGACTTTACCGCCAGTGGGGAAGTCTCACCCCGCCCTGAAACGAACTTTCTGGCACAAAGTATAGCGTGGCAG
>ENA-OQCF01000672-OQCF01000672.1-human-gut-metagenome-genome-assembly--contig:-NODE-672-length-12789-cov-2.310378_pt1 | contig 12789 bp, 15 predicted proteins | sample MGYA00242756_ERZ504573 | MGnify/ENA primary metagenome ERZ504573 (study PRJEB26092, sample SAMD00036240) | human gut metagenome | host: Homo sapiens | study: EMG produced TPA metagenomics assembly of...
GTATTATCGAGCATTTTGGCAACGCAGTTGCCGTGCCGCAGCCGCCGGAGCGGTGCTTAAGCCGTCAGGCGGGAATTGTGCGGTTATTGCCTAAAGGCATTTTGCGGCTTTTTATGCCTTTTATGCGCTGCTGCCGGGGCTTGCATCCGGCAGCGGCATTTCGGCTTATTCTTCCTCCGAGTGTTCGCGCACCCATTTGGCAATATGCTTAATGAATGCCTCACCATATTTGGCAGCTTTTGCATCGCCGACGCCGGAAATGCGGCGGAAATCCCCCATGGTGCGCGGCTTAAGCTCGGCCATCTCGTCCAGGCTGACATTGTTGAACACGATATATGCCGGAACGTGGTTTTTCTGGGCCAGTTCGCTGCGCAGGGTTTTCAGGCTTGCCAGCAGCGAATCGTCCGCTTCCGAAAGTGCGGTGCGGGCAGCCGTCTTTTTGCGGGAAGCACGGCGCTTGGCCTGGGTTTCCTGCGCGGTGGCGGCGCGCTCCTGCATGGTAACCTGCTCACCGTGGAAAAGCACCGCCGGAGCCTTGGCTGTCAGGGTGATGACCGGGAACTCATCGCCGGTTTCGGCCAGGTAGCCCTGCTCCTGCAATGCATCCAGGTAAAGGCGCATGCGCTGGGGCGGCACATCCCGCATGATGCCATAGGTCGGGAACTGGTCCAGCCCGCGCTCCAGGGTTTTCTGATCCTTGGCGCCGCGCAGCATCTGCACCAGCGCCACAACCCCCAGCCCGCCGGGCCAACGCTTTTGGATGCGCGCCACGCCGGAAAGGATCTTCTGTGCTTCGGTGGTGATGTCGGTCTGCACAAACTCGCCGGTGCAGTTGGAACAGTTGCCGCAGCCGCCGGTGTGGTGCTCGCCGAAATAATCCAGCAGATAGCTGCGCAGGCAGCGGGTGGTTTTGCAGTACCCCACCATCACGTCCAGCCGCTCGCGGTCCCGCCTGGCGGCGGCTTCGGCCTGTTCAGGGGTTAGCTCATCGTTATCGTGGGAGTTCTGGATAAAATACTTTGCCGTCTGCACATCCCCCAGGGAGAACAGCAGGATACACTCGGCGCGCTCGCCATCGCGCCCGGCGCGGCCCGCTTCCTGATAGTAGTTTTCCAGATTTTTTGGCATATTATAATGCAGCACAAAGCTGACATTGGATTTATCTATGCCCATGCCGAAGGCGTTTGTTGCAACCATGACCCGCTTGCGGTCATAGACAAAATCTTCCTGATTTTTGCTGCGCTCCTCCGGGGTAAGGCCCGCATGATAACGGGTGGCGGAAATGCCAACGGATCGCAGCTCCTTACAGACGGACTCTACCGATTTGCGGGTAGCGCAATAGACAATGCCGCTGCGATCCCGGTGGTCGAGGATATATTCTTCAATATAACGTTCTTTATCCCGCGGGCGGGCCACACCAAAATAGAGGTTGGGGCGATCAAAGCCGGTGGTCAGCGTAAAAGGCTGGTTGAGCTGCAGCAGGGCAATGATATCCTGCTTGACCTGTTCCGTTGCCGTTGCCGTGAACGCACCAATGACTGGGCGGCACGGCAGACGGGAGATGAATTCGGCAATTTTCAGGTAGCTGGGGCGGAAATCCTGACCCCATTGGGACACGCAGTGGGCTTCGTCCACAGCCACAAAAGCGATGCGGGCGTGCATGGCAAGGTATAAGAAACTGTCCGTCAGCAGGCGTTCCGGGGCAACGTATAGAATTTTATAGTCCCCCTCCAGCGCGGCACGCAGAATGGTGCTGTAAAGCCCTTCCGGCAGGGCGGAGTTCAGGCAGGCAGCATGCACGCCCTCCTCTTCCAGGGCGGCAACCTGGTCCTGCATCAGGGAAATCAGCGGTGAAATGACCAGCGTAAGCCCCGGCATCAGCATGGCCGGAACCTGGTAACAAACAGATTTTCCTGCGCCGGTGGCATAACGCCGAGGACATCCTGGCCGGAAACGATGGCATCCACCACCTGTTCCTGACCGGGGCGGAAGCTGCTGTGGCCGAAGTATTGCTGCAAAACGGAAAATTTATCCATAAATTCGTCCTTTTCTGGATGAGTGCGGCAAGTTGTGAACATTTTACAAAATTTTTAATTTGTCCGCAAAAACATTTTGACTTTTTGTATAGATTTGCTATAATAGAGGTACAGGAAGCAGCTGTCGAAAATGAAGCCAAGTTGGCAGCGGGCTTTCTGGCAAGGGTGCTGGGCACCCAAAACAAAGGGAGGTTGTCCTATGAAAGTTACATGTACCGGCCGTCGCGTTACGCTCAAACCGAGCTTTATCGAAAATGCGGAAAAGAGGCTTGCGAAGCTGGACAAGTTTTTCCCTGACGAAGCACAGGCACAGGTTACCGTCACGGTAGAAAAAAGCGGGCAGACCGTTGAGATCATGCTGCGCAGCAAGGATCTGGCCATGCGCGCCGAAAAAACGGATGAGCGCATGGAAGATGCCCTAGCCGATGCCGTCGATCTGCTGACCCGCCGTGTGGTAAAGTACCGCAAGCGCCTTGGCACCAAGCTGACCGCTGCAGCAGCGGAAATACCCGCTACCGAGCCGGAAGAAAGCATGGATATTGTGCGCGAAAAGCACTTTGCCCTGAAGCCCTGCAGCACTGAGGAAGCCATTTTGCAGATGGACCTGCTGGGGCACAGCTTCTTCCTGTATCACAGCACCGAGAACGACAAGATCCAGGTCGTTTACCGCCGCGCTGATGGCGGGTACGGCGTGCTGATCCCGGAAGCATAAGCTGGCAGCTTAAACTTAACATAGCGCCGCACAAACGGCATAACTTTGCCGCCCCTTTTACGGGGCGGCATTTTTTATTTGTTTTGTATGGTTCAAGGCAAACCCTGCTGCCTTGCGCCCGCGGGACATGCCGGGTTTGCTTTGTGCTTGAGGCGCATTCAGCGCTTGATTTGTTTGGGCTTCTCCGGTTCCATCGGCCAGGTGGCACGGGCGGCAAACAGCAGTTGGCCGGTACCGGGGTTATACTGCGGCACACGGCCATGCTCTGCCATGCTGAACCAGTTGGTAGGCGTCAAAATCACATGATCCAGCACATCAATGCCAACCTGGCCCAATGCCAGAATAATGGCCTGCGTGGCAAGCAGATCCGCATTGGAAGCCGCCGCCAAACCGGACGGATGGTTATGCGCCAGCACAACACAGGTACACTGGCTGGCAACGGCATCCCGCAACAGCTTATGGGTATCAAACTGCACGCGGTTGGGAATGCCCGATGCAATGTAAATTTCTTTGAGCGGGACATAATCGTCATTCATGGCGATCATATAAAACTCTTCCCGCTTGGGGTGCTGAACAGCGGGCGGATATACTCACAGCACATCTCAGCGTTGCGCAACTGAACAGGGTGTTCCTTGTGCTTTTGGATCTGGTAAAAGCGGGCAACATCCCGGAAGGAATGCAGCAGTCTTGCGCTGGCGGGGCCAATGCCCTGTACCTGCATCAATTCTTCCTCGCTGGCATCCAGCACTTGGCAAAATCCGCCAAAATGCTGGATCAGGCGGTGAGCCAAGGGGTTGGTATCCCGGCGCGGAATGGAAAAGTACAAAAGATATTCCAGCACCTCATGCGCGGCAAGGCTGGTTAAGCCATCGCGGGCAACGCGCTCCTGCATGCGGGCACGGTGCTCTTCATGGATCGAATTGGTGGTTTTCTTTTCCGGCATGGGCGCACATCCTTTACCTTTGGCTGTTCTTATTATATACTATTGTTTGAAGATTGCAAAGAGGATGTGACCCCCCATGAAAAAGTTTATCGCAGGCGAAAACGAAAACGGCGTGCGGCTTTCCCGCTTTGTGGAAAGCGTGACCAGGGACATGCCGCGCAGCCTGCTGTATAAAAGTTTCCGCAACAAGCGCATTAAGGTGAACGGCAAGCGCGGTGAAGCGGACACCCGGCTGAGCAGCGGTGATGTGATCGAGCTGTATATCAACGATGAGTTCTTCCCCGAAAAGCCGGTGGTCCCGGCCAAAAAGCCGCCGCGCCGCCAGCCGCCGGTCAAGGTGATCTATCAGGACGAAAACATTGCGGTGCTGTACAAGCCCACCCACCTGCTGTGCCACAGCGACCGCACCGGCGATGCCAACCTGGTGGATGCCTTTTGTGCCCAGCTGCAGGCCAGCGGCGAATATGACCCCAAGGCTGAAAACCGCTTTGCACCCGCCATCTGCAACCGGCTGGACCGCGGCACCGAGGGGCTTGTGATTGCCGCGAAAAAATACACGGCCCTGCGGGATATGAACGAGATCATCCGCAATGACTGGATGAAGAAAGAGTACCTGACCATTACCATCGGTGCCCCGCCGGCCGGGCGGCATGTTGCCTGGCTGCAGCACAGCGAAAAAGGCAACAAGGTGCGCATTCACGCCCATGAAAGCGAGGGGTACAAAAAAATCATCACCGATGTAACGGTGATCCGCTGCATTGGGCCGTTTGCGCTCTGCCGCATTGGACTGATTACCGGCCGCACGCACCAGATCCGTGCGCACTTGGCTTACCTGGGGCACCCGGTGCTGGGCGACATCAAGTACGGCAACCGCAACATGAACGAGAAAACCGGGTTTAAGACGCAGGCACTGTGTGCCCAGCGGCTGACGTTTGGCAATATTCCGGAGGAAAACACGCTGCACTATCTTTCCGGCAGGGTCATCAAGCTGGCAGACCCGGAGATTGTAAAGCAGTTTGATGCGTTGGAGAGAAAGCCGGGACAGGAATAAAGGAGTGCCGTTGGGTTAAGGCAATACCGCATAATTCTAAGTGCCGATACGGCGAGCGAGGTGCGGCAGATGCTAAGCCAAAAGCGCAGATAATACTGGATGCTGCAAAGGTGAGCGCCGCCAGTGGCGGATGCAGCGAACGAAGCAGGGGCAGCGGTCGCAGAGTGCGAGGGGCTTTTGCCCCCGAAGCACGATGCGGGTACCGCAACCCGACATTATCGAGCATTTTGCAACGCAGATGCCGTGCCGCAGCTGCCGGAGCGGTGCTTAAGCCGCAAGGCGGGAATTATGCGGTGTTGCCAATACTTTCTCAAGTTGCAGGCCATCTACTATTGCTTAAATCGTCAAATTATTCCCGCTTGGTTTCTAAAGAGATTCTCTGTACAGAAATACAAATTGTATTATTTAATAAGTTTAATACAAAAATAGCGTTGTACTCCCGCCATTTCACATCACGTTTCCACGTTTTTGTCTATCAAGCAGCATGCCAACCTCTGCCCTCGCTCTCTCCATATCAACTTTCGCCTTTCTCCCTATCCCGCCAAATCCCATCGTTTGGTCGGCTGTTTTAATTCCAAATCGTATAATACGGCTCATATATGCCATTTTGTTTTTAATGTTTTCCTTCTACTCCGCCTGACAGAATAAACAATACCCTGTGTAAAATTGCAACTCTTCCCTTTCGCAGCGTACAGTGTTGCATCTTTACACAGGGTATTACTATCCCTGTCGTATTATAAAAGGTAATTCACCCTGCAGATTGTTGCTATTTACACAGGTTTCCCCTCTTTTTTGGTTCCCCGCACCTGATTCACCCAAAATCCGCTTTATCTCGCAAACGTTGCATCGCGCTTTTCCTCATGTTTTGCTCTGTAAACCTGTGTAAAATTCCAACATATTTCTCCCTTTTTTCCTATTCTCATCTTCTATCCGTTTTGTTGTAACTTCGCACAGGTTTATGTTTTGTAGTATTTTCAGGCTGCTTTGCATACAAAACGCACCGCGTCTTTCAAAAAACGCGGTGCCGCCTTTAATTTATTCAAGATTTTGAAGTGCTTACCCTGCCGTGCTGTTCTGCTCTGTCAGCCCCGTAAACACCGGGTCGTTCAGCAGCATTCCGGGAACAACATATCGGTAGGTGATTGCCTGCCTGCCGTTGATCACACGCACACTATCGTTGGCCAGTGCCAGCTCTTTCAGGGTTTGCATATCCTCATCGTTCAGATAGATGGAGATCTGCTCCAGGCCAGATGTCTGCTTATATTTTGTCCCGTTTGTAACGGGAACATAGCGGCTGCTGACGGGGTTCAACTCGTAATTCTGCACCCCGCACAGGCGCGCTTTCGCAGCCTGTTCATGGATCAGCTCCGATGTCAGGGTGCCCAGCCGCGTGCCGCGCCAGTCCGCTTCGCTTTGCAGCACTGCCCGCACAGCCAGGTGCAGCCGGATGACAATTCGCTGTTTCATATCGTGGATTCCTGTATTCCTATTTGCATGGATTTTTGTTGTTTGCTGCTTTCGTGGATCTGGATTATTCCACAGCATCAATCAGTGCTTTCAGCTCCTGCGCTGCCGCAATCAGCTCCTGCATCTGGTCCGACATTGCTTTGCGGTCCTCTGCCGTATAACTGCGGATCTTAGCTTCAATATTTTTTGCCGCTGCAATTTTACGCAGTTTGCGGGCCGTGGTAGGCAGCTTGGCCGAAATAAAGTTGTGGTCTTTATCTACTGCCGCCGCCTTGTTTTCCTGCGTCTTGGCTGATCGATTGCATCCTGTGCATTTTGCAACGCTGCTGCAAATACGCTCTCGCGCTCCTGCATACTGCGGCGTTCCACTGCTACATCCAGCATGGCGGTGGTCAATGCGTCCTTGATGGCGCGGCGCTCATGGCTGCGTGGGTCAAGGGCTGCGATTTTCAAAAACACTGCGGCTGCACGGGCCTGTTCTTCCAGGGTCAAGCGGAGATAGGTTTCGCACTCGGCTCGGTTCAGGAATTCCTCATCCAGCAAGCGGCGCAGATCAGGGTTGAGATCATTCTGAATCGAAAGCGCCTTATCAATCGTGCGGGAATTCAGCGGGCTGACCTCTTTCAACGCTTTTTTCGCTTCCGCTGCGCTCAGGTTATACGGTTCTTTTTGCAGGTTTTCCACAAAACGCGCCGCCGCCTGGCGCATCACACGTTCATTGCTGATGCCGCCGCGCACTTGCAGGTTTGCGCTGTCAATATACACAACTTTTTCGTTTTCCGTCAAGTTGCGCACCACTTTGCACTGCACTTTCTGCCATTCACTCATGCGGTTGGGCAGCTGCTTTTTTTCCTGCTCGCGTTTATCCTGCTCCACCAACAGGCGCAGCGCACGCAGGCGGCGCTCGCCGGAAAGCAGCACATATTTTCCGCCAACACCGGTCTTAGGGAACACAACCAGGTTGTGCAGCAGCCCCGCGCGGCGGATATCATCGGCCAGCAGCGCAATATCTTCCTCGGTATCCAGCTCACGGTAAAGAGCATTATCCGGGTTTTCTTCAATATCATTGATATTGATCTCGCTGTATTCACCGCCCGGCTCCTGGTCGCCGCGCGCGATCTTACTTAACGCTGCTTCGTTTACTTTAAAGCCTTTCTTCTGCAGTCGGTCCAGTTTGCTTGCCATCACTCTGCCTCCTGTTCAACGCGCGTTTTCAGCTCGGCATACACCTTTGCATAATCCTTTGCCGGGTTGCTGCTGCGTGCACATAGCACAACCGGCGCACCAAGGCGGGTGCTATCCTTTACAGCCTGTCCCTTACGGATTTCGCAGCAAACAGCTTGCTGCCCAGCTGGCTTTCCCGCAGTTCATTGCGGATCACTTCGGTCAGGGCAGTTTTTTCCACCATAGTCAGGATAATGCCCAAAACATCAATTTTTTCGCCCTCATCGTGCTCCAACTGCTGGCACATGGCCACAGTGCGGTACACACTGTCACGACTGTAGTCATCGCACACGCAGGGGATCAGCACAAAGTCACTGGCCATCAGGGCGTTGGTCACCATTACATCGCGGGACGGCGGGGTATCGATCAAAATAAGTCGTATTCGCCGGCAACCTGTGCCAGGCACATGGCCAAAAACATATTGATACTGGTGCTTTCGGACTGTTCCAGGATTTGCAGCTGCTTGGCCGCCATTGGGGTGTTGCCATTTGCCGGAATTATATCAATATTATCAAACTGCGTGCGGGAAATATAGTTCTGCGTGCCGCTGATGCCATAGGCACGGAACATATCATACACGCCAGCGCGGTCAAAAGTATTATCGGTTACACGGGCGCCGTCAGGGTATAGGTACAGTTGCCCTGGGCATCCATATCCACAACAAGCACCCGCTTGCCGTCCTGCGCCATCAGCGCCGCCAGGTTGCAGACGGTAACGGTTTTTCCCACGCCGCCTTTTTCAATGCAGACTGAGATACAATATCCCATTGTTTTCCTCCTTGCGAGCGCCTTTGTGTAGGCATCTCTTCGTTGCTGTCGGTTAATCTTTGGCTTTTGTTCGGTTCTTTTTGCGGTACCGCACGCCGGTATCTTAATCTAAGGCAATACCGCGGGTTGCAAAAACTGGCACCCTATGCCGTGCGGCATCTCTTCGTTGCTGTTATAGTTTCTATTATATCATATGCTTCGCGTGTGTCAACGGATATTTTGACGAATATTATGCAGGCATCTCTTCGTTGCTGTTCACGCTTTTCCTCTGCCACTTTTTCTTCCCATCCTTCTTCACTTCATCCAGGCATTCCCGCTCACGCACCTTCATTCTCACCTATTATCCCAAGGTCTATCTGAAATCAAAAAACGCCGGATATTTCCATTTCTCAGCTGCACCCCAACAAAAAAAGCAGCGGCCAGCAATCTGCCAGCCGCTGCTTACCTTATTATAATAGCGCTCCAGGATGTTCCGCTCCGCTTCATCTCAATTACTCTTCGCTGTCATCCGGGATATCTTCCTCAAAAGCATCCATCCAGCTTTCGTTGTGCCACTTATCTTTTTCACCTTTTTCCTTGGCGGCAACCTTCTGCCATTGTGCCTGGTCGTTCATTATGGTGCCGATCGGGTTCAGCGCGCGTTCTTCAATAATGTGGTAGAACAGCCCCATCGGGTTATTCACGTTGGGGTCCTTGGCGGCCTTTGCCCAGAACACATCAAAGTCCAGTTCATGCGCCATAGCTTCCATCAATGGGGTCAGGCTGCCATACTTTTCAATCACTTCATTCATGCAGGCCAGGTAATGCAGCCGCATTTCGTCTTTCAGCCATTGCGCAGGCTGGAAGGCGATGGCACGCACCGCGCTGCCAGGTGGCGGTAAATTTCGTGGTAAGCGCCGCGCTGGCCGCTCGTCAACGTCTTTTCCAGGTATCCATCATCTACAAACTTTGCAAACTCTTTTCGCATATCCTGCCGTTTTACAATCGTTTCGGGAATCAGCTCTACCTTGGGCGGCTCAGGTTCCGGCATCGTTTGCTGCACCGGCTCGTCCATCACATGGTACTCCGCTTCCAACAGCTCCTCTTTGGGTTCTGCTGCCGGCTTTGCCTTGCGGAAAATATAAATGCGATAGTTATCCATATCCTCGCGCAGCACCTTGTTCAGGTACCGCGCCGGGCTGCGCATCGTCTGCGACCGGGGAATGATCTCCTGTGCATAGCGGGGTGCCACACCGGCCAACCAACTGGTCAGCCCGCCGCAATCCAGGATGATGGCATTCATCTTTCCAAACACCGTTTTTGTTGCCGCCGTCCTGCTCGCCATCGCCTGCCTGGATGGTGCAGCAGGCATCTGCCAACACATCAATGATCACTTCCACCGCGTGCAGCTCTTCGGGCGTAATCTCCGTGCGCAGCTGATCCATGCGCGCTTTCACAACAATTTCCTCCCGCAGCTCGGTGCGGTGGCGTCCAAAGGAATAGGGGATCGTTGTTTCCGGTGCCGAAACATAATCAAAGGTGATCACGCTGGGGTCATCCAGCAGCGAATCCTCAATTGCCACGGTGGGGCGGCCCTTCTTTTTGCTCTTTTTGCGCACTGTGCTGTTGATGCTGTCCAGGTTGGCCTGTGCGGCGGCATCATCCACCGGGTCAATCGTTACCACCAGCGAAAGAACCTTCTGCCCTTTTTTTCGTACACATCGTAATTAAAAATAATATCCGTCTTTTCGTTAATTTCCGCCTTTGCCTTTTCCAGTGCCAGGCGGCGGAAATCCGACCATCGGTTGGCCGTATACGAAAGCTGTTCATACAGCATGCTCAGGTTCCATACCAGCGGTTCCCCGGCCGCTTTCTTTTTCAGGTACAGGCTCTGGTAGCTCTTGCACAGCTCGTAAATGCGGATGGAATAGGTGGACCGCATCAGCATGGTGTAGGTCACATCCATGGTGGTATACAGGGTTTTCAGCTGCACCAGGTGCGGTTTCAGCACCGGATCCAGCGTGATGGTCATGCGCGCGCGGCCTCATCAATGCGCACTTTATCGATCCAGCGGAATGTTTCCACCGTGGAAGTTCCGTTATTCTTGATCCACTGGATGGGCGCGTTGGCCAGCTCCTCAATATTTTTGCGCACCTGCTTGTACAGCGCCCCGCTGTGCGGTCCATGCCGGTCATCTTAATAAAATCATAAATGCTCAGCTCATAAGAGGGCAGGTCCGTATCCTCCGGCTTAATCATCGAAAAAATATGCAGCATCAGGCGCTGCTGGCTCAGCGTCAGGTTGTTGCGCGTCATCTGTACAAGGTCATTGGATTTGCGAACGATGGTCTGGTCCCCGCGTTCTTCAAACGTAACGACAAACGGATCATCTTTTTTCTGTTTACTTGCCGCCATAAGCAGGGGCCTCCTATATCGGTTGCTGTATCCCGGGTGGTCACGCACATCATGCTAAACATTATAGCACATCCTGTTGTCCAGCGCAAGAATTGCAAATTTACACAGGGTTTCACCGCCATTACCCTGTGCAAAATGCAACACCCGCGTTGTGGTTTGCCATATATCCTGTGGGGGTTGCAGCCCGGGTGCAGGTTACACAGGGTTCTATTGTGCTTTTCTGTCCTGCTGTTTCAGGGTTCTGTAACCTGATGGAATGGCAACACCAATTTTTTCCCGTTCTCCCCCATCTCCCGGCTTACCTCTGGTTGTTATTATGGCTTAGATGTTTAGTTCTATATTAGTAATAGGTAGAGCCTGTGTAATTTAACAACGCAAACCTGTGTGTTCAACCAACTGCAGCCTGTGCATTCCACCACCATTTTCCTGTGCGGAAAGCAACCTGCGTAAAGTTGCAAATAAGCCAAAAACAGCCAAACCTGTGTAAATTGCAACACGGAAAACGGGCCTATCCTGTGTGGTTTTCCAACAGGTACGCGGGTCACGGCGGGGCAGGGGAGCGGGAATACCCTGTGTAAAATGCAACTGTTCCGGGGGTAACCTGTGCGTTTTTCCAACGGTAAGCGGCATATGGAAACAAGGCAATCCTGTGCGCTTTTCCAACACGTTTCGGGAATGTTCGGCACAGAATGCGGGCAATACCCTGTGCAAAATTGCAACAGTTCGCAGCTGCTTCAAATAGATCAGTTGCAAATTCACACAGGGCAGCACCCCTATATTATAAGGTAAGTGTCGCACAGAATGGCGCGTGATGGGTTGCAGTTTACACAGGATAGATTGAAAGCTGGGAGCTGGGATCTGTCTGAAACGTCAAAAAGCTCGTCTGTTTCAGGGCAATACCGCATAATTCTAAGTGCCGCAGCTGCCGGAGCGGTGCTTAAGCCGCAAGGCGGGAATTGTGCGGTGTTGCCTCAGCAAACGCAGCCGGATTTTGTGCTTGCGAAAGATCCGCTGTTTTCGTTGCTTTCAGATGCACTTCAGGAGCTGGCGCAAATAGAAATCGGCAAGGGGGAACCGGGAATCAGGGGCGGGGCAGGGGAGACAAAAAAGCGAATGGCATATCTGCAGCAAACCCGCACCCCGTTGTAAAGGGAGAACGGCGTCCCGCTGGCGGGCGTGCAATCCACCAAACACACACCCGCCGCCGCAAACACCGCAAACCGTTTGCAGGGGCGCGGTGTACCCATCGCGCCGCAAAAAAACGGGAACTGTGCGCCGCAAACCTGCCATCCCTCCCACAAGGCGCCCAACCAGCCGCCAGGCCCCGCCGCAAACAGGCGCATGCGAAACAAATAATTGCGCAAAAACAGGGAAATGCAACAAAAAAGGCGAATTTTGCCGCAAAGTTGCGCTCTGTGTGCGCAGAGGATCATAAACGCGCGGTCAAAGTATATAAAAAGGGACCGCTGCCAAAAAGAAAATCAGGAATAAATTATACAAAGGCTTTGAATACATTGTATAATTGGAGGAAAACGCAATCAGTAAAAGTGCCGAAAAACAGGAATTTACGTGGATTGTATTGCCTTTCTGGTATAAAGGTGCTATACTTTAACACTGAAAAGTAAATGCGCAATGAGAAAACTCGATGCGGTTTTTTTTTGAAAACAACATGGCAACGGTTGCGCAAGTAAAAGAAGCTGGCTTCTTTTACTGTTTCACAGGGATCCCCTGTGGAACAATGTGCTTCCATCAAGCCAGCGCGAAAGACGGGTGAGCAGATTGAATAGAACAGGAAACAACACAACAGGTTGGGCGCGCCGGCTGACAGCGCTGCTTGTCACCGCTTGCCTGGTTATGGCAATGGCCCTGCTGTATACGCCGAGGAGGATCCTCTGCCCGACGCACCTGGCGAAGTAGAGCTGCTGGAGGATGAGCAGGGAACGGCCTCCGGGGAGGATACCGTTCCGCCGGAGCAGAACGCCGCCACCCCGGTGCCGGATGCCGCCACCCCGGAACCGGAACAAAGCGCCGAGCCGGAGCAGCCCGCCGAGCACTGGGCGCAGCAGTATTATGACAGCCTGATCGACAAGGGCGTGCGCATCGACGAGACCAGGTTCGACGATAAGATCACCCGCGGCGAGGTGTTCGCGCTGTTGGATAGGATCACAAACTAATAGTTTTAGGTGACACACTTGG
>ENA-OQCF01000673-OQCF01000673.1-human-gut-metagenome-genome-assembly--contig:-NODE-673-length-12782-cov-1.824259_pt1 | contig 12782 bp, 20 predicted proteins | sample MGYA00242756_ERZ504573 | MGnify/ENA primary metagenome ERZ504573 (study PRJEB26092, sample SAMD00036240) | human gut metagenome | host: Homo sapiens | study: EMG produced TPA metagenomics assembly of...
CGCGACATCCACCCGCGCCCACCAAGAAATAGCACCTAGAAACGTAAGTTTCCGGGTGCTTTTCGTTTGCTCGAACCCACTTTGCATCACACCCCGGAAACAGCAAAAGCCTCCGGCTTCAGGACCGGAGGGCTTTTGCGTTTGTTTTGGAAAAAAAGAAGAATGGACAAAGAGACAAAGGTTCTGATGCAGCTCGTGCAGACGGGTAATTACTCGCCGCGGACTGCTGCGAAACCGGCTTCCAGATCGGCAATGATGTCGTCGATGTGCTCGGTGCCGATGGACAGACGGATGGTGTTCTGGTAGATCTGCTGCTCGGCCAGCTCCTCATCGTTCAGCTGGCTGTGGGTGGTGGAAGCCGGGTGGATGACCAGGCTCTTCACGTCAGCGACGTTGGCCAGCAGAGAGAACACCTTCAGGTTATCAATAAACTTGAAGGCCTCTTCACGGCCGCCCTTGATGTTGAAGGTGAAGATGGAAGCACCGCCGTTGGGGAAGTACTTCTCGTACAGGGCGTGGTCCGGGTGATCCGGCAGAGAGGGGTGGTTGACCTTTTCCACCTGCGGATGGTTGGCCAGGAACTCCACGACCTTCTTGGTGTTCTCCACATGGCGCTCGATGCGCAGGCTCAGGGTCTCGGTGCCCTGCAGCAGCAGGAAGGCGTTGAACGGAGAAATGGTTGCGCCGGTATCACGCAGCAGGATGGCGCGGATGTAGGTGACAAAGGCAGCGGGGCCGGCTGCGTCGGCGAAGGAAACGCGTGGTAGCTGGGGTTGGGGTCAGCAATGTTGCCGTACTTGCCGCTGGCCTTCCAGTCGAACTTGCCGCTGTCCACGATGATGCCGCCCAGGGTGGTGCCGTGGCCGCCGATGAATTTGGTGGCGGAGTGCACCACGATGTCAGCGCCGTGCTCGATGGGGCGGATCAGGTACGGGGTGCCGAAGGTGTTGTCGATGACCAGCGGCAGGCCGTGCTTGTGCGCAATAGCGGCAATGGCGTCGATGTCGGGGATATCGCTGTTGGGGTTGCCCAGGGTCTCCAGATAGACAGCCTTGGTGTTGGGCTGGATGGCATTCTCCACCTCGGCCAGGTCATGGGCGTTGACGAAGGTGGTGGAAACGCCGAACTGGGTCAGGGTGTGCTCCAGCAGGTTGTAGCTGCGCCGTAGATGGTCTTCTGAGCCACGATGTGGTCACCGGCCTGTGCCAGTGCTTCGATGGTGTAGGTGATAGCAAGCAGCGCCGGAAGCGGTAGCCAGCGCAGCCACGCCGCCTTCCAGAGCGGCAATGCGCTTCTCGAACACATCCTGGGTGGAGTTGGTCAGACGGCCGTAGATGTTGCCGGCATCTGCCAGACCGAAGCGGTCCGCAGCGTGCTGGCTGTTGCGGAACACATAGGAAGTGGTCTGGTAAATGGGCACTGCGCGGGAATCGGTCGCGGGATCGGCCTGCTCCTGGCCAACGTGCAGCTGAAGGGTCTCAAATTTATAGTCAGACATTGTAGTATACCTCTATCATTAAACTTTTAGTATAATTTCCTGATACAAAAACACCCGATACGCACTCAAGTTCCAGCGTACCGGGCAGATCATTTCCGTTTGCTTCTGTTCAACGCTCCATCGGCGTACACATTCGTGCACAGGAGGCATCGTACAGGTCACGGTGAATTCTTCTGCCGTTCCCCACACATTCGCCCACAGCGGAAGTTTGCATGCAGCAGCTCGTTCCAGATCAGTTTCATCTTCGTGCCCTCCTTTCCGGCTTTTTCCCACTCCTCTACAAACCCGGGAATCTCCATTTCAATTCCCCACAAGGTTTGTGGATTTGTTGTTCGCATTATATCCCCTACTACCCAGTTTGTCAATAGGTTAATTCCATTTTTTTCAATTTTGCATTTTGTGCATGATGAACGGCGCTGCGCGGTGCCGTGCCTTGTGCACTCCGGTCAAGAGTATTACTTTGCCTGATTTTCCGGCCCGTCCGACGGCGTACACCGGCACAAATTCATGCTCTGGTCACAAAACGGCAAAATCTACACCTTATAATAAGACCGGAATGACCCTTGTCAAACCGGCCAAAATCGTTTATGATACAGTCATTCGGGCCACCGCCCGGAAAGGAGCACACCATGCATACCGTTTTTCGTTTTCTCCGGCAGCTGCTGCTCACGGTGCTGCTGCTTGCCCTGCTGGCCCTCGTGGCAGCGGGCGGGTACTTTGCCGTCACAGGCCACAAACTCTATGAGAGCGCCATCCAGGTCACCCCCATTGATACCCTGTACAGCAGCATTTCGTCCCGCGAGGGGTTCGTTCCCTATGCCCAGCTGCCCCAAACCTACATCAACGCCGTGATCTCGGCGGAGGATTCCCGCTTCACCCACCACAAGGGTGTGGACCCGGTGTCCATTGCCCGGGCACTGGTGACCGACCTGCGCACCGGCAGCTTTGCCGAGGGCGGCAGCACCATCACCCAGCAGCTGGCCAAGAACACCCTGTTCACCCAGGAAAAGCATCTGGCCCGCAAGGCGGCGGAGATGTTCGCCGCCCTCGCCATTGAGAAGCAGTACAACAAGGAACAGATCTTTGAAATGTACGTCAACACCATCTATTTCGGCAGCGGGCACTACGGCATCGGCGAAGCCGCGCAGGGCTACTTTGGCAAAACGCCGCTGCAGCTCACCGACGCCGAAGCCGTGATGCTGGCGGGCCTGCCCAATGCTCCATCGGCCTACTCGCCCAACAGCAGCCCGGACCTGGCCGTCAAGCGGATGCAGGTGGTGCTCAACCGGATGGTCGGGTGCAAAAGCTGACCCGGGAGCAGGCCGACGCCCTTGCCGCTGAGGCGGTCACCTTGCAGTTTTTGCCGGCCTCCTGACGCAGACCTGAAAAAGCTGCTGCATAAAACAAGTGCAGCAGCCTTTTTTCTGCCATTTTCCGGCACGCAAAAAGCACCGCGCAACGGGAAGTGGACCCGTTGCGCGGTGCTTTTCTACGGTATTTGGTTTGGAAAAGGAGGAATCATGTTGTCCCGGAGAAGGGATTTGCGGCGTTCCCTTCCGGTGATTCTATCTTACCAGAGAATTTCGGCAAAAGTGTTGTGCATCCGTGAATCTTTTATGAACCCTGACGTTTCTTATTCCGGTGCCTTCATGCTCTCCACCATGCTGATCTTCTTCACATGCCGCCGCATGACAAAGCAGACTGCAGCGTGAACAGCATGGTCAGTGCCACGCTCAGCAGATAGCTGTGGGGGGCAATGGTCCGGATGAACATGAGCTGGTCCATTTCCACCGTGCGGATGATGAACTGATGCAGGGGGATGCCCAGCAGCAGGCCCACGCAAGAGCCATGAGGGCCAGCAGGTCGATCTCCCGGAAGATGTAGCGGTACACTTCCTTATCATAGAAGCCAGCACCTTGATGGTAGCCAGCTCCTTTTTGCGCTCTGCCAGGTTCACGCTGATCAGGTTGTACAGCACCACCGCCGCCAGGGCCGCAGCACACACGATGATCAGCACCACCACCGAGTTCAGGCTCACGATGAGGTTGTCGAACATGGAGGTGGCATCCTCTGTAAAGGAGGCTCCGGTCACATAGTTGCAGGCCAGCAGGGTCTCCCGCATGGTGTTGCGGTCGGCGGCACTGTCGCAGCGGGTCTGGGCGTACACCGTGTTCCAGGGGATATCCTGGGTGCCAGCAGGGTCTGCAGCTGGGCATTGGACACATACAGCCGGGTGAACATATAGTTCTCCGTCACGCCGGTCAGGGTCATCTCCACCCGTTCTCCGTCAGGGTTCTCCACCCAGATGGAGTCTCCCGGCTCCACACCCAGGTTCAGGGCGGTCTTTTCTGTCAGCACCACGCTGTCCTTTTCAAAGGGGATGGCCTTGTGGCCCTGCCGGGTGCGGAAGGTCACATAGCGGCTCAGCTGGCTGTCGGTCTGGGCACCCACCACGCTGACGCCGGCACTTTCTCCGTCGGCATTGTAGATGGTCACAGACTTGCTGTACACCGCCGCCCAGTTCTCCACCTGGCCCCCCTCCAGGGCATCGGTGAGGCCCTTTTCCACCGTAAAGGCGGCAGGGTCACTGAGGGTGACGGTCAGGTCGTTGTGGGACAGCTCTGTGGACTGCTTGGTGACGATGGGCAGCAGGGAGTCCTGGAGGCCGAAGCCGATGAGCAGCAGGGCCGTACAGCCTGCCACACCCAGCACCGTCATAAAGAACCGCTTCTTATACCGGAACAGGTTCCGGGCGGTGGTCTTTTGGGAGAAGCTCATACGCTTCCACAGCGGGTGATGTACTCCAAGAAGATGCGCTTGCCTGCCACGGGAGCCCGGGGCAGCAGCAGTGCTGCACTTTTCTCCTTCAGGCTGGAGCGGCAGGCACTCCAGGTAGCCAGGCCGATGACGGCGGCACTGATGGCCATGCTGGCGGCTGCCATGCCCGGGTAGAACCGCAGGGTGAAGGTGGGCAGGCTGAAGATCAGCTGATAGGCGTACCAGATAATGCTGGGGAACACCAAAAAGCCCACCACCATACCGGCCATGCTGCCCAGCACGCTGGCAGTAAGGGCATAGAACAGGTACTTGCCTGCAATGCTGGCGTTGGAGTAGCCAGGGCCTTCAGGTACCCATCTGGAGGCGGTTCTCGTCCACCATACGGGTCATGGTGGTGGTGGCCACCAGGGCCGCCACCAGGAAGAAGAACACCGGGAACACCCGGGCAATGGCAGCCATCCGGTCGGCGTACTGCTCAAAGGTCACAAAGCTCAGGGTGCTGTTGCGGTCCAGCACATACCACTCGCCCTTTTTGATCTTACTCACCTGCTCCTCAGCGTCGGTGAGCTGCTGAAGGCCCTCGTCCAGCTTTTGCTGGGCATCGGCCTTTTGGGCCTCGTACTGGGCACGGGAGTCTGCCAGCTGCTGCACCCCGGCCTGATACTCCTGCCACCCGGCGTCCAACTGGGCCCGGGCCGCCTCAAACTGGCTGTAGGCAGTGGCGGTGCCGGTGGTAAGCTGCAGCTGGCCTTCCAGCAGCTGCAGCTTCAGCCGCCGCAGAGCGGCTTGGCCTCCACCACCAGCTGGTCGTTGTCCAGGTTGGGGGAGGAGATGAGCCCCTGGGCGTACATCTGCTTTTTGCCTTCATCCAGCTGGGCCTGGTAGCCTGGAGCTGGCCGTTGATGTTGTCGTAGGAGCCTGGGCCTTGGCCAGGCGTCCCGCAGCTCGATGTATTCCTCGTCGGCAGGCTCTGCATCGTCCAGCGCCTGCTGGGCGTTGTTCAGGGCTGCCTGGGCGTAGGTCAGCAGAGGGTCTGCCACCTTTTTCAGGTTCACCAGCAGCTGGATCTGCTGCAATTGTTCCTCAAACTCCAGCACCTGGTTTTCCCCGTCCACCAGCTGGTCCGCTCCGCTTGCCATGGTGTTGGGCAGGTTCTTTTTCTGCTGGGCCAGCTGGGCCTCTCCGGCGTCCAGCTGGGCCTTGGCCTGGTCCAGCTGCTTCTGGGCGTCGTCCAGCTGCTGCTCTGCTTGGGCAAACTGCCGCAGGGCTTCGGCCTTCTGGTCGTCGTAGGTCTGACGGGCCTCGGCCAGCTTCTGGTTGGCGATGTCCATGAGCTGTTCCCGGCGCTGCACACACTGGGCGGTGCTGATCTGCTCCAGCCGGTCCGCCACCTGGTCCACCGCCTCCTGGTACTCCTGGGAATAATTATCGTACTGGCCGGCATTTTCCGCCTTGATATAACAGGCAGTGTAGTAATCTGCCGTCAATTCCCCGTCCAGCACATAGGCGATGTAGTTCAGCTGACCGTTGCCCACGGTGCTGCTCTCTTTGTCGGTGGAGATGTGCTGCGGGTCCTGCACCAGCCCCACCACCGTATATTCCTTGTGTTTTGTCCCCTCCGTATCTTCCGGAAGGGTCAGCACGGTGCCCTCAGCGATCTCGGCCTGGTAGCCCATTACATAGACCACGCACTCGTTGGCGGCCTGGGGCATCCGGCCGGAGCGCAGCACCAGACGGTTCATGTTGCGTCGGTGTCCGCTGCCGGGTCCTGCTGCAGGGCCTGCAGCTGCACCACCATGCGCTCCTCCTGGCCCTGCCAGTTGGCCTCCAGATCCAGGGTCTTTACCGGCATCACAGCCTCCACCCCGGGGGTGGCGGCAATGGCGGCAATGTCCTGGTCTGAAAGGCCCAGGGTGGACAGCACCCGGAGGTCAAACACATTTTGCTGCACATAATATTTTTGGGCCGCGCTCCGCATACTGGGGGCAATGCTCATAAGGCCTGTCAACATCATGACCCCCAGGGCCACGATGCCAAACAGCGAGACCATGCGGCTGGCGTTGCCCTTCATCTCCCGAAGGATATTTTTGCGATAACTTTTTTGCACTGCACTCACCACTCAATTTCTTCCACTGGCACCGGGTGCTCGTTGACCTTGTTGGACACGATCTGCCCACTGCGTACCTGAATGACACGGTCGGCCATGGCGGTCAGGGCCGTGTTATGGGTGATCACGATGACGGTGCGTCCGGTCCTGCGGCAGGTCTCCTGCAAAAGCCCCAGCACCTGTTTGCCGGTCTTGTAATCCAGGGCACCGGTGGGCTCGTCGCACAGCAGGAGCTTGGGGTTTTTGGCCAGGGCCCGGGCAATGGACACCCGCTGCTGCTCGCCGCCGGACAGCTGCGCTGGGAAGTTGTTCAGCCGCTCCCCCAGGCCCACACTGGTCAGGGTCTGGGCCGGGTCCAGAGGGTCCCGGCAGATCTCGCTGGCCAGCTCCACGTTTTCCAACGCCGTCAGGTTCTGCACCAGGTTGTAGAACTGGAACACAAAGCCCACGTCGTACCGGCGGTAGGTGGTAAGGGCCTTTTCCGAAAAGCGGCTCACATCCCGGCCGTCCAGCCAGACATGGCCCTCATCGCAGCTGTCCATGCCGCCCAGGATGTTCAGCAAGGTGGTCTTGCCGGCACCGGAGGGGCCTACGATGATGCAGAACTCCCCCTTATCCACATAAAAGTTCATGTGGTCGGCGGCGGCGATCTTCACACTTCCGGTCTGGTAATATTTGCAGACGTCCTGAAACTCCACAAAATGCTCCATGGCGTTTTCTCCTTTGCAACCATGTAATTTTATCCACTTTAACTATAGCACAACCCGGCAAAGGTTGCACCCTCTGCCGGGCAAATTTTCAAAAACTTAACAGAAAAACTCCCACTGCAGCGGTAGCAGTGGGAGCTTTTGGATGCTTATGGAATGCAGGGAGCTGGGGCTCAGCGGCCGATCAGCAGATCCCGGCGGCCCCGGCCATTGACGCTGAGGCGGACGGTGCTGCCGCACTGGTGCAGTTTGACCTTGGCATCGGCATCATAGCCCTCCGTCAGCAGGCTCAGGTTCAGGGTAGTGGAGGTCTTTTCGGTCTTGAACACCAGGGTGTTGATGCCGTTGTTCATCATGGTGGTCAGGTCCTCCATGGTGCAGCGGAAGGTAGCCACGCTGGCAGGCACATCCAGGGTCAGCACCGTGCCGTTCTGCCGGGCAGTGTACAGCACCTGGCGGCCAAACAGGCCCTTGACGCTGTAATTCAGCTTCAGGGTGTCGCTCTCAGCACCGTCGGCACCAATGAGCATGATGTTGCCCTGAATGGCAGGGCCTTCCGGGGCGCCATAGCCGCCGTAGGTGGGGTCCTTTTCACCAATGGCCACGTCGGCAGCAAATGCGCCTACGCTGAGCATGGCAACGGCACAGGTAGCCACCGCAGCGGCAGCCAGGTACGGGCAACTTTATGATTCAGCAGTTTCATAAGAAAATCCTCCTGTATTGCAGCCGGGGTCCGGCTGTGTTTTTCATGTTCTATCAACCATGGTTTTTTCTGCGGGGCTCTGAACCAGAACCGCCGCATCTGTCTTATAAACGGATGCGGCGGCTGGATTATTGCAGGGAATGCAAAAAATTATTCAGTTTTTTCTTCTCCGTTCAGGATGGCCATAAACTCCTCCCCGGTGATGGTTTCCTTCTCATAGAGGAACTTGGCCAGCTGGTCCAGCTTGTCCCGGTTCTCGGTAAGGATCTGCAGGGCCTTGGCGTGCTGGGCCTTTACCAGCTCCACCACCTTCTGGTCGATCTCCCGCTGGGTCTGGGCAGAGCAGGCCAGGGAGGTGTCCCCACCCAGGTACTGGTTGTTCACCGTTTCCAGAGCCACCATGTCAAAATCCTGGCTCATGCCGTACCGGGTGATCATGGCCCGGGCCAGCTTGGTGGCCTGCTCGATGTCGTTGGAGGCTCCGGTGGTAACAGAGTGGAACACCAGCTCCTCGGCGGCACGGCCTCCGGTAAAGGTGGCGATCTTGTTTTCCAGCTCCGTCTGGTTCATCAGGTAGTGGTTGCCCTCGTCCACCTGCATGGTGTAGCCCAGGGCACCGGAGGTCCGGGGGATGATGGTGATCTTTTGCACTGGAGCCGAGTGGGACTGCTTGGCTGCCACCAGGGCGTGGCCGATCTCGTGGTAGGCCACGATGCACTTTTCCTGATCCGTCAGGATGGAGTTCTTTTTCTGGTAGCCTGCAATGACCACCTCGATGCTCTCCTCCAGGTCTGCCTGGGTCACGCTCTTGCGCCCGGCCCGTACTGCTCGCAGAGCAGCCTCGTTGACGATGTTGGCCAGCTCGGCACCGGAGGCACCGGAGGCCATGCGGGCCACAGTGTTAAAATCCACCCCCGGGGCGATCTTTACCTTTTTGGCGTGGACCTTCAGGATCTCCTCCCGGCCCTTCAGGTCCGGCAGCTCCACCGGCACCCGGCGGTCAAAGCGGCCGGGACGGGTCAGAGCCGGGTCCAGGGAATCCGGCGGTTGGTGGCTGCCAGGATGATGACCCAGTGTTGCCCTCAAAGCCGTCCATCTCGGTCAGCAGCTGGTTCAGGGTCTGCTCCCGCTCATCGTTGCCCCCCAGATTGCCGCTGTTGCGCTTCTGCCAATGGCGTCGATCTCGTCGATAAACACGATGCAGGGGGCCTTTTCCTTGGCCTGCTTGAACAGGTCCCGGACCTTGGAGGCACCCATGCCCACAAACATCTCCACAAACTCGGAGCCGGAGATGGAAAAGAAGGGCACGTTGGACTCACCTGCCACGGCCTTGGCCAGCATGGTCTTGCCGGTGCCCGGAGGGCCCACCAGCAGGATGCCCTTGGGCATGGAGGCACCGATCTCCTCGTACTGCTTGGGGTCATGGAGGTAGTTGACGATCTCCTGCAGGTTCTCCTTGGCCTCGTCCTCTCCGGCCACATCTGCAAAGCGGATGCCATGGGTGGATTGCACATAGACCTTGGCGTTGGACTTGCCTGCGCCGCCAAACATCATGGCACCGGGGCCGCCGCCTGCCTTTTCCATGAGCTTTTTGTTCATCTGGTTGCCGATAAAGCTGAACAGCAGGATGGGCAGGGCAAACCAGATCAAAAAGCTCAACACCGGAGAGCCCTGCTCCACGATCTCGCTGGAGAACTGGGCCCCGGCATCGTAGAGACGCTGGGTCAGGCCCGGGTCGTTCATCAGGCCGGTCTTGTAGATCTGCTTTTCTTCTTTATCGGTGAACACGATCTGGTTGGACTGGATGTTCACCTTGCCGATGTTCTGCTGCTGGGTCATGCTCATAAAGGTGCCGTAGTCCACCTCCTGGACCTGACGTTCGGTGAGCCAGGGCACAAAAACAAGGTTGAGCACCAGCAGCACCAACAGCACGATGGCGTAGTAAATGGCCAAGGGCTTTTTGGAAGGCTTGACCTCTTTCATGGGAATCCCTCCTTATCAGAATGGGGGCCTGCCGATGCAGCAGAGCCCGGATGTTGGTTGTAGTATAGCACACCCCGGCACCGGGAGACAGCGGTTTGAGGCCATGTTTCCAAAAACTTCGCAGTTTTTTAACAAAGGTCTCCGCTTGACAAAGGAATAGGGTCCGACTATACTATAAATAGAAAGGGTGCTGTCCGCAATGGTCAGCTTCCCGTCCCGCATTTGTCAAAAGATTGACTGCTTGAGCTGGAAACTGTGGCGGTCAATCTTTTTTGTTATCATCGTTTTTCTTCTGGTAAATTTTCTCCATGACCTCAACGGTCAAACGGATCACTTCCACAATCAGACTCAGCAGGCTGAGAATGAAAGCGAGCAGTGCAAAAACCTCTACCAGGTTCATCCGACATCCCTCTTCGCCTTCAAGGCTCCGGGAAGTTTCCTTCAAAAAAGTTCTTTTCCCGGAACCTCTGCTTCATTCCATGTAGAACGAATCAGCGATGCGGGACAGAAAGCATGACCACCGTCTATGCAGACAGCACCCTTGCCGCTCAAATAGCGGCATCTTTATTCTAGCATATTTCCTGCATCATTACAATAAAAAGGTCTTTCTCCCAAATTCCGGCAAATTCTGCCCACGGATTTGTGAATTTGTTTCATCCTGCCGATGAGCCAATCTTCTTGACAGGGTCCGGAAAGCATGCTAAACTTATCTCACTTTGAAAAAAGCACAAATGCGTTGATGGGGATAAAACGATTTTCTTCTGCGTGCAGAGAGCCGCCGGGTGGTGCAAGGCGGGTGCAGAGGGTCTCGGTTACTGGCCCCTGAGCGGCAGAGCTGAACGATGCAGTAGGTTCTGACGGACGCCCACCGTTACAAGGGCAGCGATTCGCCGCAAAAAGCCGATCGTGCAAAGTGGCTGCATCCACAAAAGGTGCAGCAAAGAGAGTGGTACCACGGGTGCCCTGTGATAAAACTTACAGGCTCTCGTCTCTCAAGGTTTTCGCCTTGAAAGACGGGAGCCTTTTCTTGTACAAAAAAGTGTAAAAAGCATCAGGAGGACAAAACGATGATGGACGCCACCAAATACGCACCGGGGTACTACCCGGCCCCTGCCGGCTACGACAGCTGGGTCAAGAAGGATCACATTGAAAAGGCTCCTGCCTGGTGCAGTGTGGACTTGCGGGACGGCAACCAGGCGCTGATCGTGCCCATGAGCCTTGAGGAAAAGCTGGAGTTCTTCCAGATGCTGGTCAAGATCGGCTTCAAGGAGATCGAGGTGGGCTTCCCTGCTGCCAGCGAGACCGAGTACGAGTTCCTGCGCACCCTGATCGAAAAGAACATGATCCCGGAGGACGTCACCGTGCAGGTGCTGACCCAGTGCCGCGATCACATCATCCGCCGCACCTTCGAGGCCGTCAAGGGTGCGCCCCGTGCGGTGATCCACTTCTACAACTCCACCTCGGTGGCCCAGCGTGAGCAGGTGTTCCACAAGAGCAAGGAGGAGATCAAGCAGATCGCCACCGACGGCGCAAGCTGGTCAAGCAGCTCAGCGAGGAGTACGAGGGCAACTTCCTGTTTGAGTACAGCCCGGAGAGCTTCACCGGCACCGAAGTGGACTACGCCGTGGATGTGTGCAACGCCGTGCTGGACATTATGCAGCCCACCCCGGACCGCCCGATGATCATCAACCTGCCGGTCACCGTGGAAATGAGCATGCCCCATGTGTATGCCAACCAGATCGAGTACTGCGACAAGCACCTGAAGTACCGTGACAGCGTCATCATCTCCACCCACCCCCACAACGACCGCGGCACCGGCGTGGCCTGCGCCGAGCTGGCCGTGCTGGCAGGAGCTCAGCGTGTGGAGTGCTGCCTGTTCGGCAACGGCGAGCGCACCGGCAACGTGGATGCCATCACCCTGGCCATGAACCTGTACAGTCACGGCGTGGATCCCAAGCTGGACTTTTCGGATATGCCGGAGATCTGCGCCACCTATGAGCGCGTGACCCGGATGCCCATCTATCAGCGCAGCCCCTACGCCGGGCAGCTGGTGTTTGCCGCCTTCTCCGGCAGCCATCAGGACGCCATTGCCAAGGGCATGGCCTACCGCAAGGAGCACAACGAGCACCGCTGGACCTGCCCCTATATCCCGGTGGACCCCCACGACATCGGCCGCACCTATGACGCCGACGTCATCCGCATCAACAGCCAGAGCGGCAAGGGCGGCATCGGCTTTGTGCTGGAACAGAACTTCGGCTACAACCTGCCGCCCAAGATGCGCGAGGCGCTGGCTACAAGGTCAAGAGCGTGTCCGACCACAGCCACAAGGAGCTGAGCGCCACCGAGGTGCTGCACATCTTCGAGGACACCTTCCTCAACCGCCGCAAGCCCCTCAATGTCATCGAGGCACACTTTGCTCAGGTCAACGGCATCACCGCCACGGTCACGCTGGACCTGAACGGCCAGCGCAAGGTGGTCACCTCGGTGGGCAACGGCCGTCTGGACGCCGTGGCCAACGCCATCCAGAGTGCTACCGGCATGGAGTTCCATCTGGAGAACTACTCCGAGCACAGCCTGGACGAGGGCTCCACCTCCCGTGCGGCCTCCTATGTGGGCCTGACCTGGGGCGACGGCACCGTCACCTGGGGTGCCGGTACTGACACGGATATCATCGTGGCCGGTGTCAAGGCACTGGTGAGCGCGATCAATAATAAGTAAAAAGGCTTTTTTAAAAGGAGAGTACCACCATGGGAATGACCCTGACGCAGAAGATCCTTGCCGCACATGCCGGGCTTGCCGAGGTCAAGGCAGGCCAGCTCATCAACGCAAAGCTGGACATCGTGCTGGGCAACGACATCACCACCCCCGTCGCCATCAACGAGTTTGAACGGGCCGGCTTTGACCAGGTATTTGACAAAGAGCACATCGCCATCGTGCTGGACCACTTTGTGCCCAACAAGGACATCAAAAAGTGCCACCCAGTCCAAGCAGTGCCGCGAGTTCGCC
>ENA-OQCF01000674-OQCF01000674.1-human-gut-metagenome-genome-assembly--contig:-NODE-674-length-12779-cov-2.644641_pt1 | contig 12779 bp, 12 predicted proteins | sample MGYA00242756_ERZ504573 | MGnify/ENA primary metagenome ERZ504573 (study PRJEB26092, sample SAMD00036240) | human gut metagenome | host: Homo sapiens | study: EMG produced TPA metagenomics assembly of...
ACTTCTTTGTATCGATGGATGCCTTGAAATCATGTTTCAGGCTCCATTAGGAGGGGTGCCGATAAGGCTGGCTAGCCGTCTTTTATGCTACTGGGAACACCAGACTGTGCGCCAAGGTTTACTTTATTGCCAATATGAATATGGCCTGCAATGCCTACCTGACCGCCGAACATGCACATTCTCCTATCTTGGTAGAACCTGCTATACCTACTTGCGCCGCCATTACGGTGTGGGAGCCTATTTCATCGTTGTGTGCCACCTGGATTAAATTATCCAGTTTCACGCCGCTATGTACGATGGTAGCTCCCATAGTAGCACGGTCCACACACGTGTTGGCACCGATTTCCACATGGTCTTCCAGAATGGTAATGCCTATTTGCGGGATTTTTTCATAACCCTCGGAAGTGGGGGCGAAGCCGAAACCGTCTGCACCGATAACGCAACCGGAGTGCAGGATACAGTGGTTTCCTACCCGGCAATCGTGGTAGATGGTTGAATTGGCGTAAATAATACAGTCATTGCCTACTTTGGCACCGCTGCCAATCGTGACGTGCGGATGAATGACCGTATTGTCTCCCACCTCTGCATGCTCGTCAATGCAGGCAAAAGGCGCAATGTAAACATCCTTGCCAATTTTAGCTGTTTCGGCAACAAATGCCAGAGAGTCAATTCCCACTCGCTTTGGTTTACTTTGCTCATAAAGATTTAGCAATTTAGCAAGACTTTCATACGCATTGTCCACTTTAATCAAGGTAGCTTTCACTTCTTGTTCCGGAACAAAGTCCTTATTTACCAGAACAATGCTTGATTGGGTTTCGTATATGTAGGGGGTATATTTGGGGTTGGATAGGAAGGAGATGGCTCCCGGTATTCCCTCTTCGATTTTCGCAAAGGTGTGAACGGTAGCATTCTCGTCTCCAACAATTTCTCCTTGGATAAATGTTGCAATTTGTTTAGCAGAGAACTCCATGTCTTATTCTTGTTAGATGGTTTCAAAACGCAAATAACGGACTTTTTTTTTATATTTCCTTGTCCTGAGGTGAATATTTTATACTTATCTATGCAAACGTTGGTAGCATAAGTAGTATTTTTTTACTTTCTTGGACAGAAGAGAGATATTGAGCATATCCGATGCTTCGGCAATATTCTTGATGCTGCCGTCGTTGTAGAGGATGTCAATACTGTCATCTGCTCGTCGTACATATTCTTCTCGATGCTGGGGGTAGAGATGAAATATCTCGCTTCGGAGAGAGGGATGTTCAGTTGTTCACTGATTTGCAAAGTTAGTGCTTTTTTCCGTTCCTCACTAATAGGTTCGGTAGAAATCTCAACTTTGAAGATGTTTCGGTTAATCATGCCGGCGCTCAAGGTGGACAAAACCTTGTCCGAATGGCGGCTCCATACCTTGAGGGCAGTCCAGATGTCATTATCGTCCAACTGAATGAAATTCTCCAAACATTCGGGATTGTTGTAGAATGCCTCCCGGCTGATGTCGTTGTATAGAAAGAATTTCAAGGCGGGTGAGGCAAAGAGGTCTATGCCGCGGCTTGCCAGTTCCTTGGCGCGGAGCAGGGCGCTAATCAGCATTTTCTCGTAGGCAACGGAGGTCTTATGCAGGTAGACCTGCCAGTACATCAGGCGGCGGGCGGTGAGGAAGTTCTCAATAGATAGATGCCTTTGGACTCTACTACCAGGTGGTCATCCTTTACATCCAGCATCTTGATGATGCGGGCGGAGCCAATGTTGCCTTCGGTCACTCCGGTATAGAAGCTGTCGCGGCGCAGGTAGTCCAGGCGGTCCATATCCAGTTGCCCGCTTACCAGTTGGTGCAGGAAGCGCTTGGGGTATTCATCCTTGAAAATTTGAATGGCGAGTGTCAACTGTCCGTTCATTTCCTTGTTGATACGTTCCATCAGCATCAAGGAGATGTCTTCGTGGGAGACGCCCTGCACGATAGTATTTTCCAGTACGTGGGAGAAGGGGCCGTGGCCGATGTCGTGCATCAGGATAGCGGCTTCCACAGCTTCGGCTTCGCTGTCGAAGATAAAGTTTCCTTTGGTGGCAAGTTGCTGGATGGCCTCACTCATCAGGTAGAAGGCTCCCAAAGAGTGTTGGAACCGTGTATGCTGCGCACCGGGATATACGACAGAGGACAACCCCAGTTGCTTGATACGGTTTAGACGTTGCAAAAGAGGATGTCGTACAACATCGTACAACAACCCCTTTGGTATGTTGATGAACCCGAAGACAGGGTCGTTGATAATCTTTCTTTCGAACATTAAGCGTTAGCCGTTAATCACTTTTTTCAACTCTTCCGCCATCTGTGCCTGCACTTCTTGGGCTGCTTTTCGGCTGGCGGCGGCGAAGTTCTCTGTCTTGTCCACGTAGATGATGCCACGGCTGGAGTTGACAATCAGGCCGCAAGTCTTGTTCATGCCATACTTGCAGACTTCTTCCAGGGAGCCGCCTTGTGCGCCTACGCCGGGAACCAATAGAAAGTGTTCGGGAACAATCTTGCGGATATCTTCGAAGGCGCGGCCTTGTGTGGCGCCTACTACGTACATCATCTGTTCGTCACTGGCCCACTCCTGGGATTTGCGGAGCACTTTTTCGAAGAGGCGTTCGCCGTTGGTGTCTTCCGTCAGCTGGAAGTCGTGCGAGCCTTTGTTGCTGGTCAACGCAAGCAGGATTACCCATTTGCCTTCGTACGTAAGGAACGGGGTCACACTGTCTTCGCCCATGTAGGGAGCTACGGTTACGGAATCTATATCCAGCTCTTCGAAGAAGGTGCGGGCATACATGGCAGAGGTGTTCCCGATGTCACCGCGTTTGGCGTCGGCAATGATGAATTGGTCGGGATAGTTCTGCTTGATGTAATTTACGGTTTTCTCGAAAGCTATCCAGCCTTTCACGCCCATACTCTCATAAAATGCCAGATTGGGCTTGTAGGCGATGCAGAGGTCGGCAGTAGCGTCGATGATAGCTTTGTTGAAAGCGAATATAGGGTCTTCCTCTTTCAGAAGATGTTCGGGTATTTTCTTGATGTCGGTGTCAAGACCTACGCAAAGAAATGACTTCTTGCGCTTGATGTTCTCGAATAATTGCTGTTTGTTCATATTATTTTTTAGTTACGGGCTACAAGCTACGAGCTACGAGAGATAGCGTGTGGGCTGGCAGCTGGTTGTTTTTTTAGTTATGAGTTACGAGCTACTTGTCACTTGTTTCTTGTAACTATCTTACAGCTCGCTCTCTTTCAGCCTTTCTGCATTTTCCGCCACAATCAGGTGGTCGATGCAGTCTTGGATGTCTCCGTCCATAAAGGCGGCGAGATTATAAATGGTGTAGTTGATGCGGTGGTCGGTGATGCGTCCTTGCGGATAGTTGTAGGTGCGTATCTTGGCAGAGCGGTCGCCAGTACTGACCATCGTCTTACGCTTGGAGGCGATATCGTCGATGTACTTCTGGTGTTCCTTGTCGTAGATGAAGGTACGTAGGCGCGAGAGGGCGCGTTCCTTGTTCTTGGGCTGGTCGCGCGTCTCGGTACATTCGATGAGGATTTCTTCGACTATGCCTGTGTTGGGATTCTTCCAGTTGTAGCGCAGGCGCACGCCGGATTCCACCTTGTTCACGTTCTGACCGCCGGCACCACCGCTTCGGAAGGTGTCCCACTTGATTTCACCTTCGTTGATAACTACGTCGAACTCTTCGGCTTCGGGAAGCACGGCTACACTGGCGGCTGAGGTGTGTACCCGTCCTTGCGTTTCTGTGGCCGGTACGCGCTGCACGCGGTGCACGCCCGATTCATATTTCAGTGTGCCGTATACATTGTCGCCCGTCACGGAGCAGACAATTTCCTTGAAACCGCCGGCTGCACCTTCGTTGGCGCTGGATATCTCCATTTTCCATCCCTTGGATTCGCAATACTTGGTGTACATGCGGAAGAGGTCGCCGGCAAAGATTGCCGCTTCGTCACCACCCGTGCCGCCACGAATTTCGAGGATGGCATTACGGCCATCCTGCGGGTCGGCGGGGACGAGCAGCAGCTTTATCTGCTCTTCCAGTTCCGGTTGGCGGGCTTGGCAGGCATCCAGCTCTTCGCGTGCCATTTCCCGCATCTCCTGGTCTGTTTCGTTGGCGATAATTTCTTTGGCTTCTTCTATGCCGCCCAGTACTTGCATGTACTCTTTGCGGGCATTCATCAGGTCGCCCAGTTCTTTATATTCTTTGGTGAGCTTGACGTAACGCTTCTGGTCCGCAATCACTGCCGGGTCTGTAATCAAGGTCGACACTTCTTCGAAGCGGGCGACAAGCCCTTCCAGCTTTTCGAGTATGGTATTGTTGTCTGCCATATATTTAATACTTGAACTCTCCGAATTCGCTCTTGATAATCAGTTCTTTCTTGTCGCTTTCTTCCACGCGGCCTACAATCTGTGCATCGATGTTGAAACTCTTCGAAATAGCAATCACCTCTTCTGCATGTTCGGGAGAGAGGTACACTTCCAGGCGATGCCCCATATTGAACACCTTGTACATTTCACTCCAGTCCGTATCGCTCTGCTCCTTGATGGTCTTGAACAACGGTGGAACGGGGAAGAGATTGTCTTTGATGACACGGCAGTTGTCTCCCACAAAGTGCAGTACCTTGGTTTGTGCGCCGCCCGAGCAGTGTACCATACCGTGGATTTGGGGACGGAGCGCATCGAGCAGTTTCTTTACTACCGGTGCGTAGGTGCGGGTAGGGGAAAGTACCAGCTTTCCTGCATCCAGCGGACTGTCTTCGACACTGTCTGTCAGTTTTAGCTTGCCACTGTATACCAGTTCTTCGGGTACAGCCTTGTCATAGCTTTCAGGGTATTTCTCTGCCAGGTATTTGGAGAATACATCGTGGCGTGCGCTGGTCAGTCCGTTACTGCCCATACCGCCATTGTATTCTTTCTCATAAGTAGCCTTTCCGTAAGATGCCAGACCAACAATCACATCGCCCGGACGGATATTGGCATTGTCTATAACATCTGAGCGCTTCATGCGGCAGGTCACTGTCGAGTCTACGATAATGGTACGTACAAGGTCGCCCACGTCGGCTGTTTCGCCACCGGTGGCATAACGCCTACACCCCATCTCGCGGAGTTCGGCAAGCAGTTCGTCCGTACCGTTGATGATGGCTGAAATTACTTCGCCGGGGATGAGAAGTTTATTACGTCCGATGGTAGAGGATACCAGAATGTTGTCTACCGCACCCACACAAAGCAGGTCGTCGATGTTCATAATCAGTGCATCTTGTGCAATGCCTTTCCACACACCCAGGTCGCCGGTTTCCTTCCAGTACATATAGGCAAGACTGGATTTGGTGCCTGCTCCATCGGCATGCATAATGTTGCAATACTCCGGGTTACCGCCCAAAATGTCGGGGATAATTTTGCAGAAAGCCTGCGGGAAAATACCTTTGTCGATGTTCTTGATGGCGTTGTGCACATCTTCCTTAGATGCGCTGACGCCTCGCATCATGTATCGTTGATTACTCATGAGATAATAGGTTTGTTCAATTGAATGTGCAAAGATACATCTAATCTTCTACAACACAAAGCGAGGCACAAAGTTTCTCGCCTTTGTGCCTCGCTATAGAGTTGTGTATTTATCAGAATTGTACCTGGGGAGCTTGTTCCGCTCCTTCTGCCGCTTCGAAATAAGCTCGTTTCTCAAAACCGAAGAGACCGGCAAGGATATTTTTGGGGAAACGGCGAATGGCTGTATTGAAGTTCTTGGCTGCATTGTTGAAGTTGGTCCGTGCTACGTTGATACGGTTTTCCGTACCTTCCAGCTGTGCCTGCAGTTCCAAGAAATTCTGATTTGCTTTCAAGTCCGGATAGTTTTCTGTGATGGCAAGCAATTTACCGAGGGCAGAAGTCACCGCACCTTGTGCTTTCTGATATTCAGCCAGCTTTTCCGGAGTAAGGTCTGCAGCATCCACTTTGATTTGAGTGGCTTTGCTGCGGGCTTCTACTACACCTTCCAGTGTTTCCTTCTCGTGCGTGGCATATCCTTTCACGGTATTCACCAAGTTCGGAATCAGGTCGGCACGGCGTTGGTATTGGGTTTCTACGTTCGACCATTGTCCGCTGACATTTTCGTCCATGGTTACGAGTCCGTTATAGCCGGTTACACCCCAAATGGCGAGAAGAGCTATAACAACGATAATGATAATGGTTGATTTCTTCATACTTTTCATTTTTAGGCCTCACCTCCGATTCCTCTCCGATAGAGAGAGGGGAGGAGGGGAAGGCAGTTATTAATCATTTAATTATATTCTATGTAAACGTTTTATTTTCTTCCAGTATCCTCGAAGGTGTGTCAAAACGGTTGATGGCGCACAGATGACACATACTCGGCGTTAGAACCGGGAACCGGCTCCACCGCCACCTCCCATACCGCCTCCGAAGCTACCACCGCTGAAGCCTCCTCCGCCACTTCCGCCGAAGAGACCTCCACCACCGAAGATGACCGGACCACCTCCGCCTCCTCCCCGGTAGTTTTCATCGTATGACTGCTGGCGGCGCACTACTTTATGTCCGCAATTGCGGCAGGTGTAGGTCACATCTTCCGTTTTCACTCCATTGCGGCGTGAGATGAGTATGCTGCTGCTACGTTGCAATTTATGTTGTCCGCAGTTGGGGCATTTGTTGGCAGCGCGTTGGGCAAGGATGCCTATAATAGATGCCACTGCGAGGAAACCGATAAGTCCCAGTAGGATACCTCCTACGGAGAGGTCATCCTCCTCTTCCGTGTCATTCACCATAGTGCCGTCAAGACGTGAACAGACCGCCTTTACACCCGCGACCATTCCGGCATCCCAATTACCGTCTTTTAGATAGGGAATCATATATTTGGTCTGTATGCGTTTGCAGATGGCGTCAGGCAGGTCCCCTTCCAAACCGTATCCCGTATAAAACTGGATGCAGCGTTGATCGGTTACCAGCAGAATGACCAGACCGTTGTTTTTCTCTTTTTTCCCTACTCCCCATTCATTGAGCAGCCGGTGTGAGAAATCAAAACAGTCTTCTTGTCCGATGGAGGGAACAACGGCAACTACCGTTTCAATACCCGTCTGCTGCTCCAATGCGTAGAGCATGCGGTCTATGTCGCACATGCCTCTTTGGATAAGATGTCGGCAGGGTTGCAGACATAACGCGTCTTGTCCTGAAGGTGTACTTTAGGAATGTTCTTAGTGGTGTAGACTTCTTGTGCCTGCAAGGATATGAACAAGCACAGGAAGAATGCTATGGAAATAAATCGTTTCATATTACCAATGTTTGTTGCGGCGAAGATAGGAAAAATCACGTCAATGTATGTATTTCCCTACGAATTTCTTTACATGCTCGGTGTATTCCTGCGGATAATCCTTGTAAGACATGGCATGTGTGGCACCGGGTACAATCCATAATTCTTTGGGTTCGGGCTTGGCTTCATAGAGGGGATAAACCATCCACGTCGGTACAAAGGTGTCGGCATCACCGTGGATGAAGAGCATCGGCAAAGTACATTTCTTTACTTGCTCCAGGGCAGAAGCTTCGCGGAAATCCCATCCGTACTCCTGCCGGCAAAGCCAGCTTGCAGTATGCAGTAGGGGGAAAGAGGGCAGTCCGAACTGTTCTTTCAACTCCCCGCGAAACTCATCCCATACGCTTGTGTAACCGCAGTCTTCCACAAAACACTTGATGAATGGCTGTTGGTATTGTCCGTGTTCCACTTCGCCGGATACCATCATGGTGGTGGCGGCTCCCATGGAGATGCCGTGTACTACCATCTTTGTACTGCGGGACGCTATGCTGTCCGTATGGCTGCGTCCGAAAAGCTCATCGGCGGTTTCGGTCCATTGCAACACGTCGAGCCGGTCTTTCCAGCCCATCTGTACATGGTTTCCTTCGCTCATCCCGTGTCCGTAAAGGTCGGGCAGCAGGATATTGAAGCCCATCTCCTTGCTGTACAAATAACCTATCATCAGCATGCGCACGGCGTTGTCCGTATATCCATGTACGATGACTGCCGTTTTGTCGGTAGGGCGGGCAGCGGCAACATAGAGCGCATGCAGCGTCTCTCCGCGGTCGTTCTCGATGTAGAAGTCCTTCAGTGCTCCTGCGGTCATCAGGCTATCCACCCAGGGGTGCAGTTCGGGGTAGCGCTCGTACATGAAATCGTAGGATGCGGCTATGTTGCGGCTGCGTGAAACGAGGTCGTCCGGTTTCAGGGAATAGCCCAGCATATAGTACCCTCCGCACAACAGTAGGGTGCAGAGGGCGGCCAGACTGAGAATTGAATATTTTATGGCTTTTTTCATTATTTATTCCAAATTTCCCATGCGGCAAAGGCCTGCAACAGCAACATCTCCAGTCCGTTCTTGGTGACGGCTCCTTGTGCCTGGCCTTTCTTCATGAAGAGGGTTTCGTTTGGATTATATAACAAATCGTAGAGCAAATGGTTGGGGGTCAGTAGCTCGTAAGGAATGTTGGGACAGAAGTCCACTTTGGGTACATGCCTACGGGGGTACAGTTGACAATCACCGTGTACTCCTGCATGATTTCCGGTGTCAGCTCTTCGTAAGTGAGGTATTTGTCCTCTTTCTTGGTGCGCGATACGAAGGTACTTTTTATACCCAGGTTCTCCAGCCCGCGATATACGGCTTTCGATGCGCCGCCGGTGCCCAGAATCAGGGCTTTCTTGTGATGTGGTTGCAAAAGCGGTTCTATGGATTGTGTGAATCCTATGATGTCGGAATTGTAGCCAACCAGCTTTACCTTGCCTTTGGGAAGGCGGATAATCTTGATGACATTGACGGCGCCTATCTTGGCGGTGTCTTTGTCCAGTTCGTCCAGATAGGGGATGACTTGCTCCTTGTAGGGAATGGTCACATTCAGTCCACAGAGGTTAGGGTTTTCCTCTATAACTTCCATGAAATCCTCGATACGTGGAATTTCGAAGTTTACATATTCTGCATCAATGTTTTCTGCCGTGAATTTCTCATTGAAATATCCGATGGAAAAGGAATGTTTCAACGGGTAACCTATTAAACCGTATTTCTGCATAATGAGGGTGTGTTAAAGGGGAATTAATGATTATTTTCTGGCTGTATACAACGTACATATTCCGAAAGTGAGCCGCTTGAAGTGTACTTCACTGAAACCGGCCTTGCGGATAACTTCCTGCATCACTTCTCCTTGAGGGAAGGCACGGATGCTTTCCGGCAGATAAGTGTAGGCGCTGTTGTCTTTCGAAATACATTTACCGAGCAGGGGGATAACGACTTTGGAGTAAATGGTAAACAGTTGTTTCATCGGGAAGCGGTCCGGCGTGGAGAGTTCCAGTATGACAAGATGTCCGCCGGCCGTCAGTACGCGGCACATTTCGGACAGTCCTTTATCCAGCCCTTCGAAGTTGCGGATGCCGAACGCTACGGTTACAGCATCGAAACTCTCATCGGCAAACGAGAGAGAGGTGCAGTCCTCCCGGGCAAATGAAATCTTGTCCGAGAGGTGCGCCCGTTTTACTTTTTCGCGCCCCACATTCATCATGCCTTCCGAGATGTCGGTACCAATCAAAGCATCGGGTTGCAGTTCGCGGCATGCAAGGATGGCGAAATCACCGGTGCCGGTAGCTACGTCCATGATACGTCGGGGGTGGAAAGGAAGGAGGTATTTGATTGCCTTCCTGCGCCAGCTGCGGTCAATACCCATGGATAGGGTGTGATTCAGCTTGTCGTAGGCGGGAGCGATGTTGTCGAACATTTCTTCCACTTGTTCGCTCTTCTTACCGTCAGCGCCGTAGGCTTGATGTGTTCTTGGGGGTAATCCATGATTTTTTTATGTGCTAATGTGCTGATACGCCAATGTGCTAATTGGCTGCGCTATTATGCCGCAAGGTCATTAGCACATTGGCATATTATCACATTAAGTAATTAGTTACATTCTTTTCAATGCGTTCGGCAATGTTGTCGGTATCTTCCTTTACGAACTTCTCGCCAGTGATGTGTTCGTACAGTTCGATGTAACGTTCGCTGATTGAAGTAACGATTTCGTCTGTCATTTCCGGTACCTGCTGTCCTTCCTTACCCTGAAAACCGTTGTCCATCAGCCATTCGCGTACAAATTCCTTGGAAAGTTGTTTCTGCGGTTCGCCTTTGGCAAAACGTTCTTCGTAGCCTTCGGAGTAGAAATAACGGCTGGAGTCCGGGGTATGGATTTCGTCCATCAGATAAATCTTGCCGTCGTGCTTGCCGAATTCGTATTTGGTGTCTACCAGAATCAATCCGCGTTCCGCTGCAATCTCTGTACCGCGTTTGAAGAGAGCCATTGTGTATTTTTCCAATACGGCATATTCTTCGGGCGTGGCAAGTCCTTGTGCTAGGATTTCTTCTTTGGAGATGTCGGCATCGTGTTCGCCAATTTCGGCTTTGGTAGTCGGGGTGATGATGGGTTCGGGGAACTTCTGGTTCTCCTTCATTCCTTCGGGCAGTTTCACACCGCAGATTTCACGGACACCGCTTTTGTAAGCGCGCCATGCACTGCCGCAGAGGTAACCGCGTACAATCATTTCTACGGGGAATCCTTCACACATCACGCCTACCGTCACCATCGGGTCGGGAGTAGCCATTTTCCAGTTGGGGCAGATGTCGGTGGTGGCATCCAGAAACTTGGCTGCAATCTGGTTCAGCATTTGTCCCTTGAAAGGAATGCCTTTGGGCAATACTACGTCGAAGGCTGAGATACGGTCGGTAGCTACCATGACCAACTTCTCGCCATTGATGTTGTACACATCACGAACCTTCCCATGATAGACACTTTTCTGTCCGGGAAAGTTGAAATCTGTTTTTGTTAATGCTTTCATCTTTGTAATATTTACGATTTGAGAATTTACTGTTTCTGTTCAATCTTGCTATTGGCTTGTTCGGCCTTGCGTCTTTCGCGCTCCGCTTTCGCTTTCTTTGTCAAAACTTTTCGTAGGCCTCCACAAATTTGGGTGACAAGCTTATGCCTTACGATGTCTTTCTTGTTCAGTTCCACGAAGCTGATGCCTTTCACTCCTTTCAGAATACGGAGTGCCTGCACCAGACCGGATGTCTGGGAGGAAGGCAAGTCAATCTGCGTCATGTCTCCCGTGACAATCATCTTGGTGTTCATTCCCATGCGGGTGAGGAACATTTTGATTTGCTGGGTGGTGGTGTTCTGCGCTTCGTCCAGAATGACGACGGCATCGTTCAGTGTGCGTCCGCGCATAAAGGCGAGGGGGGCAATCTGGATGATGTTCAGCTCCATGTACTCTTTCAGCTTGGCAGCAGGTATCATGTCCTGCAGGGCGTCATAGAGCGGTTGCAGATACGGGTCTATCTTGTCCTTCATGTCGCCGGGCAGGAAACCGAGCTTTTCTCCGGCTTCTACAGCGGGGCGGCTGAGGATGATTTTCTTGATTTCTTTGTTTTTCAGTGCCCGCACAGCAAGCGCGATGGCAGTATAAGTCTTTCCGGAACCGGCAGGACCGATGGCAAACAGCATGTCGTTCTTGGCAAAAGCCTCCACCAGTTTCAGCTGGTTCTCGCTGCGCGGGATAATCGGCTTTCCGGTTACGCTGAATACAATGACATTGCCCGATTTCTCTGCTTGCGGGGCATTGCCTTTGATGATGTCTATAATGACCTCTTCTTTCAAAGAGTTGTACTCGGCACAGTGTTTTTCCAGTTTGGTGATGTTCTCCTCGAATGCACACATTTCCTCCTCATCACCCAATACTTTGATGACATTGCCACGGGCGATGATACGAAGCTTGGGATACAGGGCTTTTATCAGTTGCATGTTGGCGTTGTTTACGCCGTAGAATATTACCGGATCAATATCTTCAAGAACAATCAGTTTTTCTATCATTGATATGCTTTAAAGTTCAATTCGTTCTTTTTAGTGAAACGTTTTGCAAATGTAGTGAAACGTTTGGATACTTAAATGGTTCTATCGGGTATTTTTTTTGCAGAGGCTTCGGGTAGATTGCCGGCAATTGTTGCACGACGATGCCGTTTCCTTTTTTTGAGCATCCGATGCGTTGCCGGTTCAGCGTCTGCTCCTTCATGTTGAAGATGATATTGGGGTCGAAGTGCTGGCCGTTGACTCGTGTCTCAAAGTGGAGATGCTCGGTAGAGGCGCGTCCGGTACGTCCGGTCAGTGCGATGGGCTGTCCGGCTTTGACCGTGTCGCCACAATGTACAAGGTTTTTGAAGTTGTGGCTGTATATCGTTTCCAGTCCGAAGTCATGGCGTACGACAACGACATTGCCGTAGGCGCTGTAAGGCTTGGACATCCGTACTACGCCGTTGAAGGCACTCCGTATGGTGTCTTTGGCGCAGGTCTTGATGTCTATGCCGCTGTGGCGTCCCCGCCCCCGTCCGTAAGGAGATGACTTTTCCTCCGGGCAGAGGAAAGGAGTATTCCGTGTCCGGAATGTCCTCCAAAGGTAGCTCTATCAGTTCTCTTTGCGAAAACAGTCCTGGAGTGGCAACGCGGATATGGTTGGTTTCCATGGCGGAAAAGACCGCTTTTTTCCCTTGTGCCGTGGCACCAAGGGCTATGAGTAGGAGAGGGACAAGAACGCGTATTCTCATTTATTCAAAATATTGTATGGTCCCACCGGTAGAGGAAGCATATTTCTCCAACAGTCCCAATATCATTTCGGCTGCTTCTTTCAGCCTTCCTGCCCGTTGATTAGATCCGTTGAACAATGGCAAGGATATGGCGGGTTTCCAGTTT
>ENA-OQCF01000675-OQCF01000675.1-human-gut-metagenome-genome-assembly--contig:-NODE-675-length-12778-cov-2.968698_pt1 | contig 12778 bp, 18 predicted proteins | sample MGYA00242756_ERZ504573 | MGnify/ENA primary metagenome ERZ504573 (study PRJEB26092, sample SAMD00036240) | human gut metagenome | host: Homo sapiens | study: EMG produced TPA metagenomics assembly of...
TGCTAAGCCAAAAGCGCAGATAATACTGGATGTCTTATCGAGCATTTTGGCAACGCAGATGCCGTGCCGCAGCCGCCGGAGCGGTGCTTAAGCCGTCAGGCGGGAATTGTGCGGTGTTGCCCCAGGTTTCCGGAAACACCTCTGATTGAGGCAGCTATGCGCCGATGATACAAAGAACAGCACAAATTCCTGTTCCTGCTGCCTGTTCCGGCATAAACTGCACCCAATTTGTTTTTGCTATATTTATATTACCTGTTTTGCAGCGGAATTTCAAGAGATTTCTGTAATAAAGCGCTAAAATTTTCGTAAGTTGCTGGGTCGATTTGTGTAAAATTGACACACATTTGCAGGAATCCTTGTTAAACTAGACAAAAAACGATTTAATACCGCGAAATATCCCGCCGTTTTTTCTATGCAAATAGAACAAAATGCACCGCCTTGCCCCACGGCAAAACGGGGGCTGGCAGTGCATTTGTTGTACTTATGTTGTTGATGCCGCATAAAGGCGCGGGCGGCATCAGCTGCCCAGGATATAGAGCGGATTTTCGCCCGCATAGGTGTTGCGGCGATCCCATGCCGTATGGGTTGCCAGATAGTTGCACCAGGCGGTATAGCCTACCGGCTGCATGTGGATGCCATCGGTTTCGTATTCGTCAATCTGGCTGCCATCGGGCTGATTCAGGGCTTCGGCAATATTGACAAAGTAGCAGCCTTTGCGCAGCGCCATGTTGGCCAGCAGGTTGTTGACCAGCTTGATGCGGTCATTCTGCAAGCCGGGCTTGGAATCCTTGACCCATTCCTGAACGCCGGGGATGGACTGCACATAGATCGGCACGTTCGGCAGGCTTTCGTGGAACATGTCGATCATTTTTTCATAATAGGTGATGAACTTGGTGGCGGTATCCTCGCTGCCGTTGACCAGGGTGTTGGTGCCGAACAGGATATACAGCGCATCGGCTGGGTCTCCACCACGGCGTCAAAGGCCGGTTCCTGCACATTGCGGATGTGATCCTTGACGGTGGTGTTATAGACAACACTTTCCGGACCGGCGCCACGGTAGGCGCGCACATGGGCGTTCTGGTAGCCGGTGGCGTAACACTCCATGCCCTCGGTAATGCTGTCGCCCAAAAAAGTAACGGTGTCAAAGTGGCTGCGCTCACGGTGCCAAGGGCAGGCAGGGCGGCCATGCGGGAATCGGTGTTCAGGTACTCCAGATCTATGGTCTGTTCCACCGGGGTGGCTGTATCCCACGCGGCGTTATCCACAGCGGGAAGCAGGCGCTGGGGGTTACCCGGCGTTGAGCGGTGGGTTCGGGCTGCTCCGGGGTTGCCGTGGCAGCAGTTTCCGCTGTGGGCATGGTAGGCTCCGCCTGGGGGTGTTCGCCTGCTGGTTGTGGCGAGACATCCAGAAAAAGCCTGCAGCTGCACACAGTATGATCAGCACCACCATCAGGGCAACTACCGCGTTGCGGCGGCGGCGCTGTTTTTCTATCTTTTGGCGGTAGTGGTAATAATCAGCCATAGGGTTTATTTTCTCCTTTTATCAGCAGCCCCGGCGCGCCGGAGGGCAAAAGCAACAGATATAGGGCAATACCGCACAATTCCCGCCTAACGGCTCAAGCACTGCTCCGGCGGCTGCGGCACGGCATCTGCGTTGCCAAAATGCTCGATAATACACAAAGTATTATCTGCGCTTTTGGCTTAGCATCTGCCGCACCTCGCTCGCCGTATCGGCACTTAGAATTATGCGGTATTGCCTAATTCCTCATTCCTAATTTCTAATTAACGCCTCCCCCCTAACTTCTAACTAAAAAACTATGCTTCTTCTCCCTACATTGCTGCTCTATGCTCTGGGCTTGCTGCTGACTGGTATCGGTAGCAGGCTGGCTTCGCGCTGCGCAACGTGGTGCGGGGCACTGTGCGGGCTGCCTATGTGGATGGTGGGCGGCACGCTGGTGGCGGTGTGTACGGCGCTGCCGCAGCTGGTGCTGGCGTTTCTGGCGGCAGGTATGTCCGTTACTGCGCTGGCCGTTGGTACGGCTCTGGCGGGCGCTGTCACCCAGCTGGGGCTGGTACTGGCGCTTTGCCTGCTGCGCTGTAAGGTCACGGTGGACCGCGGCGAGCTGCTGCGCAAATGCGCCCTGCTGCTGGTGGCCTGCGGCGTGGTGGCCCTGTTTGTGCGGGACGGCACCCTGAGCTATACCGGTACCGGCCTGCTGATGGGCCTGTTTGTTCTGTTTGTCATGCAGAGCATCGCCTACCAGTACCGCTTTGCGTTCCGGGAGGGGCTGGAGCTTATCACTGTCCAGAAGGAAAAAGGCGAAAAGACCCCGCCGGAAGACCCATCCGGGCGGACCGTCCTGTTCCCGGCTATGAGCATCCGCACCAGCCTGCGCAACCTGGCCGGGGTGGTGGGCGGCATGGCAGTGCTCTGCGTGGGAGCGTGGGCCCTGCTGAACAGCGCCGTGGCGCTGGCCAACCTGACTGGCACCATTCAGGCCCAGTGGGCGGCAACCCTGATTTCCTTTGGCCTCTGTCTGCCCCTGCTGGTGGAAGTGTTCGACCATCCCCTTGGCTCTGCCTGGAAGCGATTTGCGGAAAATGCCGCATCTACCGCCGCAGGCACTGCCCATGCAGGTGCTGAACAGCGCCATTTTGAGCATCACGCTGGTGCTGCCTGTTTCCAGCCTGATGTACCGCCGCCGCTTGCCGGTGGGTGAACAGTTCCGCCAGTATGATATCCCGTTCTGCGTTTTGATGGCATTGATCCTGCTGCTGCCGCCGCTGGTCAAAAAGCGGCTTTACCGCTGGCAGGGCAGGGTATGCCTGATACTTTATGTTATGTACCTTGCCGCCGTGCTTATCATGCCGCGGGCAGGCGCATAACTCAAAACAAAACCGCCCGGCGGGAACATTGCAGTTCCACGCCGGGCGATATTTTTGTAATGTGTTTATTGGTTGTTGTCTGTATGATACAGAACATCCATCAGGTAGGTCTGGTTGGCAGCCAGGTCCGGTACCAGTACCTGCATGCCGCGGATTACCGCGCCGGTATAGGTGCCCTCTGCCGGGATGCGGTAAGAGTGCTCACTGTCAAAATTCATTTGCAAAGCTTCCATCGCATATCCCAGAATTTCGCCGGAGGTCATGTCGGTGGTCAGCAGTGGCAGAACCTGGTTAATAAAGTTGACGATGGAAACAGCATCCATCTGTTTCACTTTATTGATGATCGCCATCAGCACAGCACGCTGGCGGTCGGTGCGGGCATAATCGTTGCCCAGGGAGCGGTTGCGTGCATGGATCAGGGCCTGCTCGCCGGTCAGGTGGTTTACTCCTTCATGCAGGTTCCAGTCCGTGTGGAGCTGCTGTGGGTAGGTTACATCTCGCTTTCTGCCGCAGATATAATCTGCCTCGTCCTGGGTCAGTTCTAGGTCAATGCCGCCAATGCTGTCGATCAAGGTCTGGAACTCGCCAAAGTCAACTTCCACATTCCCAGCAATCTCTACACCAAAATTGGTGTTCAGCGTGCTGTCCAGCAGATCCATGCCGCCAAAGGCATAGGTTGCGTTGATGCGGTTGTCGCTGTAGCCGGGAATCTGTACATACAGGTCCCGCATAAAGGAGGTCATGCTGATCTGTTTGGTCTTTTTGTTCAGCGTGACCATGATCATGCTGTCGGCCCGCTGGCGGTCCTGGCCTTCGCGGCGGTCCTGGCCAATCAGCAGCAGGTTCACAATGTCTTTGTCCTGCATCACGCTGGTGTCGGCCCCGTTCCAGATTACATCCTCCGGGCTCAAGGTATCATCGGCGTTTTCGTCCGATTCAAAGGTCTCTTCCTGTTGGGAGACTGCTCGGTGGCCGATGCACGCCGGATGCGCCCCAGCATGCCCTGCAAAGCGGCATAGCCAACGAATACCAACAAGAGGAGTGCAATGCCAAGAATCAGCAGTACCCGCCCCCACAGCGGAATAGCCGCCCAGCGCGCGGCAGGCTTTGCGGCCGCTGCGGGCTGTTCCGGCGTTTCAGTCGGGGCCGGAGCAGAAACCCCAGGTGTGCCTTTTATTTCGCTTTCTTCTTCACGTGTAATTTTCATCTTTTGACCGTTGTTTTATACTTTCCCTAAAAATGTTTTATACTTTTCCTAAAAGCGTTTTCCCCAATTACAGTGCTTCGATCATATTTGCCACAATGGCAGTGGCAGTTTTGATGTATTCGCCGATGCTGAACTTTTTCACGACAAGAACTTCATAACCGCTCTCGTCCGCGTTGTCGCTCATGGCGCGCAGGATGACGCAGGGGACGCCGTTGCGGGCGGCAACCTGGCTTACAGCAGCGCCTTCCATCTCCACGCAGTCGGGCTGGCATTTGTCTCGATAGCCTTTTTGGTGGCGGCATCGCCAACAAAAAGGTCACCGGTGGCAATCTTGCCGGCAATGGCCTTAACACCACAGGCGTTGCAGGCATCCAGTGCAGCTTTGACCAGGGCCGGGTCGCCGTGGTACTCTGCGGTGAACGGTGCGCTCTGGGCAATCATGTCGTTCTGGGCGTCGTGATATACCACGGTTTCGCCCACGCAGACATCACCAATGCCGATCTTGCTGGTCATGTTGCCTGCAATGCCGGAGAAGATGATCTTCTCGGCACCGTACTTGGTAATTAGAACCTGCACGGTGGAAGCGGCGTTTGCCTTGCCCATACCGGCGCAGCACACAACGACCTGGCGGCCGTTCAGCATGCCCTGGTGGTACTCCACCCCGGCGTAAGTTTCTTTGGTCACCTGCTCCAGCTTGGCACACAGCTGGTCAACTTCATCGGGCATAGCGCCCATAATGCCAATGATCATGGTATTGCTCCTTTTTATCAGACGTTGAAGAGGAATTCGATCACATCGCCATCATTCACAACGTATTCCTTGCCCTCGGTGCGCTGCAGGCCCTTGGCCTTAACCGCAGCATAGTCAAAGTTGTTGTCGGCCAGTGCGTCATAGCTGATGACCTGGGCGCGGATAAAGCCGCGCTCAAAGTCGGAATGGATTTTGCCGGCAGCCTGCGGGGCTTTGGTGCCGCGCTTGATGGTCCAGGCGCGGCATTCCTTTTTGCCGTCCGTCAAAAAGCTGATGAGGCCCAGCAGATCATAGCTTGCCTTAATCAGGTTATCCAGGCCGGTGGATTCAATGCCCATCTCGTGCAGGAACGCCAGCTTTTCTTCCTGGCTGGAACCGGCGATATCTTCCTCGGTCTTGGCACAGATGGGGATTGCCTGTGCGTTTTCCTCTTTGGCGCGGGCGGCAACCAACGGATAGTACGGGTTCTCGTCCAACCCGCCCAGCAGGTCATCCTCGCCCACGTTGCAGGCATAAATCACCGGCTTGGCGGAGAGCAGACCCAGTTCTTTGCGAGCGGTGTTCTGGCTGTCGTCATCCGGGTCAAAGGCAAAGGAACGGGCGGGCTTGCCGCCTTCCAGATGAGCGGCAAGCTCTGCCAGCCAGGCAGCTTCGGCAGCAGCGGTCTTATTGCCGGTCTTGGCGGCTTTCTGCTGGCGGCCCAGGCGGTTGCTGACAACTTCCAGGTCAGCCAGGATCAGCTCCAGGTCGATGGCGTCAATATCGCGGATGGGGTCAACGCTTTCCGGCTTGTTCACATCCTCCACAACATGGATGATGTTGTCATCGTCAAAGCAGCGCACCACATGTACAATGGCATCGCACTCGCGGATATGGCCCAGAAACTTGTTTCCCAGACCAGCGCCCTGGCTGGCACCTTTGACCAGACCGGCGATATCCACAAACTCCACAATGGCGGGGGTCTTTTTGTCTGTCTGCCAGATCTCGGCCAGTTTGTCCAGCCGGGCATCAGGAACCGGAACAATGCCGGAGTTCGGCTCAATGGTGCAGAACGGATAGTTGGCTGCCTGAGCATTCTGGGTGCTGGTCAGCGCATTGAACAAAGTGGATTTGCCAACATTGGGCAAACCGACAATACCTAATTTCATTTGTACTCATTCTCCTTCAATTTTCCTTGATTTTCAAGGGGTTTCAGCGTTTGGCGTCTTGGCTGTTACACCATTTTTACACCATTTCCGCATTTGGCTTTATTGGATTTTATCAGACTACACCATTTTGCTGAAATTGCTTGATGGCATAATCCAGCGATTCGGCAGTCACATGAACATACCGATCCATTGTTGTTTTGATGCTGGCATGACCCAGCAACTTTTGCAGCACCTTCGGCTGCATACCGCTTTCAATCGCTCTCGTGGCATAAGTATGGCGTAAAGCGTGCATACAAAAGTGTTTGATCCCTGCTTCGTCGCAGAGCTTATATAAGTGGGTATCATAGGAACTGTTCTTCGCTGGCTCTCCTGTTCGCCAGTTGATAAAGACAAGATCGCGCATGACAAGCCGAGAAGAAACGCCTGTACGTCTGTCTATGTACTCAAGCGTTTTGTCCAGCGTCGGTGACTCCTTTTGCTCCGGGCGGCTGTTCCAAATACCTTTGAGGATTTCATAAGCCCGATCCGTCAACGGTATTGTGCGGTAGCTGTGCTGTGTTTTCGGAGGACCCGCACGCCAATACTGTTCACCGTGTCGAAACTCCAATGTTTTGTTGACCGTGAGCGTGCGCTTTTCAAAGTCAATCGCGTCCCACGTCAACCCGATCATCTCGCCGGTACGCAAGCCGGTTTCAAGGATCAGCGCGTATTGGTTGTAGTTGCGGGAGCGTTTCGCTGTTTCAAGAAACACGCGCTGCTCGTCACGGGTGAGGAACTTAATATCGTCTGTCGCACGAACCGGCTTTGTAAACCGCACACCGTCCATTGGGTGCTTGGCAATCAGGTCATTCATCTTCGCAGCCTTGAACATCGTACCCATTGTGATATAGGCTTGACGGATGGTGGAACCCGCATAGTCAGCATCCATCTGTATGAACACCTTTTTGCAGTGCATCGGCTTGACGTTGGCAATCATCATTTTGCCCATAACAGGCTGAATATTGTGAACATACCGCTCCCGATAGTTGCGAAGCGTATTGGGGGCTAAATCACCCACAATATTCTCAATCCAGAAATCAAACCATTGATCCACCGTCGTATCGGTGGCTACGAAAACATCCTCGTGCGCATCGGCGTATTTTGATTCTTCAATCCAGTTGCGAGCTTCGGGGAGCGTCGGAAGATACTTCTCATGCCGCTTTCCTGTCTTATCTACGAACCGTGCGTAATATAAACCGTCCTTTCTCTGGCAGATACCCTTACCACATTCTTTGCCTTTTAGATTCTTACCCATAGATTGTATCCTTTCTGCGCTTGCGAAAAAAGGACGCACTACTACACATAAATTATAGCATATAACGTCCTTTTTCTCAAGCCGTTGCGTGAAAAAACTCTCCTCTTATTTACAAATCTTCCGAAGCCACTTATATCACCAGTTTTTCACTGATGAACTGTTCAAATTCCTTTCGCTTGACCAGTTTCTTTGTGCCGACGAAAAGCACGAACGGGCAGTTGGGCGTTCTCAGCATACTGTCGATCTTGTTGATGCCGATGTTGCTGTATTCTGCTGCTTCTCTGGCGGTCAGCGTCATTTTCAGATGAATTGGAACGGTGCCGATGCAATTCTCCATGTAAAAGCTCCTTTCTTGGGTTTATCAGCCGAGCAGACGAGCCGCTGTTTTCAGATTGTCGGCAGCGGTGCTTTTGCGGAAGCTGTCTCCATCGAACATGATCGGGACGCAGACCTCCAAGATGCGGTCATAAATTCGGCGGTCATCCAGATCGACAGCTTGCTTCATAACGGAAAGCGGGATATTCGTGGTGACGATCATGGGCTTGCCGGTCAGCAGCCGTTTGTCAACCACATCGAACACTCGCTCCTTACCGAAGCTGGTGTTACGTTCTGCCCCCAAATCATCCAGAATGAGGAGGTCGGGGCGCATAAGCGATTTCATGTAATGGTCGCGGTCCGAACCGAAGTTACCCTGCATACGGTTGACTACATCAGACATTCCCACAAAGAGGACGGACTCCAGACGGTCAATCAGAGCGTTGGCAATGCATCCAGCGGCATAGGATTTTCCTGTGCCAACGTTCCCGAACAGGAGAAGCCCGATCCCCGCTTTTTTGAACTCGTCCCAGTTCTGCGCGTAACCCCTCGCCTTTTCAAGCTGGGGTGTCGTAACTGCGGCTGCCTCAAACCGCCAGCCAGCGGCGGGCATATCACGGAACGCTTCGCTGCGGAGCATTGTCATATAGGACATTCGCTCGTATTCCCGGCGCTCCGCTTCTTCCTGTTCTCGGCGTTCGGCAGCGCACTTGCACATAACCGGGTGCTTGGTAAAGCCCTGTGCCTGAAGTTCTGCGGGATAAAAGGCTTCTTTCGGCGTGTGGCACTTGCCGCAGTATTTCAGCCCATCAGCGGAATTGATGTAATCGTCAGGTGCGGCATTAGCCGCTTCAACGGCATCAACCATTTTCGTAAAAATCGGATTCATAGACATTCTCCCTCGTTATCATCGTAGGTATAGTTTTTCGCACTCCTGCCCTTGCTGTCCTCGTCCAGCCACTTCTTGATGGTGGCATAGTGATTGGCATAGTGCCTGTCATTGGAAGCCATGTACCGGGACAGCCGCTCAATGTATTCGGCAGCTTTGCCGGGATAAGCCGCTTCCAGCCGGGTACATTCCTCGCCTGACAGGAAAACATTTTGAAACTCTCCATATCGGCGGCGCGTACTCTCTACTTTTTCAGTCTTACTATGTTCTTTATATTCTGTATCAGTATTACTTGTAGGCAATTTTTGTCCCATGCAAGGGGAAGAATCCTGCACATCCATTGGGCAGATATTGCCCTCTGGACGGGAAGAAACCTGCACCCTGTCCGGGATTTGCAGAAAGATGCGGTTTGCCTGATTCCAGCCCTGACGGATGCGGGTAATCAATCCGGCATTTTCCAGCTCCCGCAGGCGGTCTTGACCGTCCGCTCACTCCGGTCAAGATCGTTTGCCATCTGCTTGATCGTATAGATCACATACACATTCCCATCCTCGGACACCCAACCGCTTTTCTGGGAAAGCATGGTGCGGTTGAGCAGAAGCCATATAGCAGCTTGGCGTTGATGGAGTATTCGCCCGCCAGCATGAAGCGCGGCAAGGGAATGAATGGCGGCAATGCAGTATTCAGTTTGAAATAGATTTTTCATCACATCCTCTCTGGTCTGGTGTGATACGGCTGCTATGGCGGTTTTCTGTCAGGTCCACGAGGGGAGTACGCAGATGTGCCACCCTTTTTTGCCCTCTTTGACCGATAATGTGGGCAAATAACGACAACCGCCCGGAAACTCTGCTTGCAGTCATGGACGCAGCGGCGGCAGAGGGTGTTGTACGCCTTGCGTCCCCGGTCATTCAGGAAGAACGACCATTCCAGCTTTTTTGATTTGCTCATGCGCGGCATATCTGTACTCCTTTCCCGAATCACAATTCGTTTCTCTGCTGTGCTTTCAGCATCTCCCATACGTCAGCCATCCGTTCTTTCAGTTCGGCAACATCGGCATCGTAGAAATGCCCGGTACTGTTGATGCGGTGGCAGACGTGGTTGATGTTTGTGGCAATCCTGCTGACAGCGGCAGCCAGCTTCTTCTGCTCGGTGTAATCGACCTTGATGATGTACCGTTGATCAGCATTTTCCGGGCATACGCGCCGAAGTTGCGGGTGCCGAGTTGGTTCATCTTGTGGCGAATCAGACTCAATTCCTGCTCATTCAGGCAGATTTCTTTGCGGATGGGTCGTGTACGGTCTGGCATATCAAAGAACTCCTTTCACTTTACAACGGACACCTTTTTGCCGTTTGTTGAGTATGGCGGCAAAAATTTTTTCCTTTCACTTTACAACGGACATTTTTAAGTCAAAACGCAGGTATCGAAATGAGAAATTTTCAAAAAATATGCGCCCCTGCTTTTGCAAAAGCGGGAGCGCGTTGTATCTGCGGATATGAGATTTGAGAGAGTAGCAAGCACATCCGGTGTCCGTACACACCAAAAAATGAGCGGTTCAGCTTTGCAGCCGATACGCCCATTTTGATTTTTGGGGAAGCCCCACACCCCTTTCATGTCTGAATTGAAAATACTTCCTGAACTTTTCAGGAAGCCATTGCTTTTATTCGCTTTGACGATTATAATTATACTGTGATTTTGTAAGCAGACGCAGGAATGAACTGCAACAGGAGTACTGCCCATGAAGTATTTATCTATCACGCAAACCGCCGAACGCTGGGGTATCTCCACCCGCCGTATTCAGATTTTGTGCAGCGAGGGGCGCGTCCCCGGTGCTATCCGCATTGGCTCGGTCTGGGGGATTCCAGAGGACGCAGAGAAGCCAGCGGACGCGAGAATCAAGAACGGACGGCAAGTATATCAAGAAGCCCGTCGAAAATGAAAAATGAGCCGCAGATTATATCAGCGACTCTAACTCGAAATAATGGGGTCTATTCCATCTCGCGGGTGCGAATGGGCGCACTGACCCCTTGTCACGAATCTACCCAAATTGTCGATTCGACAAACGATGACAGCGTTGGACAAGGATTTAGTCCTTCCAAGACAGGATAGGTCTTTGGTTATTACCATATTGACCTTCTTAGCCTCGATATCTCCAATCATTCGTTGAAAATCCGGTCGTTCAAAAGCTGACGTTAGATAACGATACTTTTGAAAACACTGGAAAATCAAGGTTTTTCGAGCGACGGACAAGCCGGGTATTGTACTAAAAACTGAATACGACGCAAAAGCGGCGTTTCCCACTCTCTACACAGGGAGAACAGGAACGCCGCTTTTTTCATGCCCTTTGTACGCAGTAGGGGCAGAAAAAGCCTTGCTACAAGCGGCTTTCCGGGCGCGTATCTGACGCGGCAAGGGATTTATACCTTATCCCCCGAAACCGCGCTTCTACTGCGTAACAAATCCACAGCAAAAGGAGTGATTTACTATGGCAGTTTTCCGGGTGGAACGAAACAAGGGCTACACCGTAATGAGCAACCACCACCTACGCAACAAGGAGCTTTCTCTAAAGGCAAAGGGGCTGTTGTCGCAAATGCTGTCACTCCCCGAAGATTGGGACTACACCTTGAAAGGCTTATCCCTTATCAACCGGGAGAAGATAGACGCTATCCGCGAAGCCATACGGGAGCTTGAACGCGCCGGTATATCGTCCGTTCAAGGGAGCGCGACGAGAAAGGACGCTTGCGGGGCGCGGACTATGTGATATTCGAGCAGCCGCAGCCGCCTACGCCGGATTTACCTACATTGGAAAATCAACATTGGATAATCCAACACAGGGAAAACCAACATTGGAAAAACCTACGTTGGAAAATCCAACGCAATTAAATAAAGATATACAAAGAACTGACTTACCAAAAAAAGAAAAATCAAATACAGATTTATCAAGTACCCATTCCATTCCTATCCTTTCCCCTAACCCCTCACCTTGCGGGGGAGCGGCTACGCCGCCGGAACGGAAAGGAACGGAAGCGGCAGCACAGAGCGCAGTAGAGATATACCGGGAAATCATCAAGGACAATATCGACTACGACATTCTCAAACAGGACATGAAATTTGACGGGGACAGGCTTGACGAGATTGTAGACCTCATGCTTGAAACGGTATGCACCGCCAGAAAGCGGGTGCGGATTGCGGGGGACGACTACCCGGCAGAGCTTGTGAAGTCAAAGTTTATGAAACTGGACGGCGAGCATATCCGCTTTGTGCTTGACTGTATGCGGGAGAACACAACCAAAATCCGCAACATCAAGCAATATCTGAAAGCAGCCCTTTTCAATGCCCCGTCCACAATCGGCAACTATTACACTTCCCTTGTCGCCCATGACATGGCAAGCGGCGCACTTGCGCCACAGGAGCCGCACGACCCTTATTCATTCAAACCGGGCGAAAGCCTGTAAACAACAAAAGGAGGATTTTATTATGGCACAGAGAACAGGAGCATTGGTATTTGACGAGCGCACCGACCGTTACGACATTCGCTTTGACCTCAATACTTACTATGGCGGGCTGCATTGCGGCGAGTGCTTTGACGTGTTCGTGCGGGGCAAGTGGAAGCCTACCCGGATTGAATACGGCGACAACTGGTATCTTGTCGGTATCAGAGCCGAGGACTTGAACGGGCTGCGCGTCCATATCTGACCGCCGCCCCATAAAGAAACGCGAAAGGAGGACGCGAGAAATTGCAGGACGAAGTAAACGAAAAGACCATAGCCCTTTACATCAAGACCGGGAAGCTGACCGCGCAGACGCTCCAAAAGGCAATGAAAGCCATACTGTCAAAGGGCAAGAAGCAGCTTACGAAACAGCCACAGGGCAAGCAGAGCCTAAAGCAGCTTATGAAGCAGAACGCGGGCGTTTCCAACATTGAGATTACCGAGGGCAATATCAAAGCCTTTGAGAGTACGGCGAAAAAGTACGGTATCGACTTTGCGCTGAAAAAGGACACGACGGAAAGCCCGCCCCGCTATCTTGTTTTCTTCAAGGGGCGGGACGCGGACGTGCTGACCGCAGCCTTTAAGGAGTTTTCCGCAAAGAAGCTGACACAGGATAGGAAACCCTCTATCCGAAAGCTGCTGACAAGCCTTAAAGAAGCCGCACAGGGCAGAAACGCACAGCGCGAGAAAGTAAAAAACAAAGACAGGGGGCGGGAATTATGAAGCCGAAAATCAAGAAGCTGCTTAATCCTCAATCTCCCGTATCTGCTCTTTGTCTGGCTCTTTGATAAAGTGGGCGCG
>ENA-OQCF01000676-OQCF01000676.1-human-gut-metagenome-genome-assembly--contig:-NODE-676-length-12777-cov-2.070435_pt1 | contig 12777 bp, 19 predicted proteins | sample MGYA00242756_ERZ504573 | MGnify/ENA primary metagenome ERZ504573 (study PRJEB26092, sample SAMD00036240) | human gut metagenome | host: Homo sapiens | study: EMG produced TPA metagenomics assembly of...
AAGATAGTGAGGATGATGAGTGCAACGGGCGTAGCGGCAAGAGCTTTCTGTTCAAGACATTTCGGTTCTTCATGCGGACGGTCAATCTCTCCGGACGTAATCCCCGCCTTCTTGATAATCCCCACGTGTTTGACAGGTAGATGTACATACTGATTTTGTTTTGGTGGATGACTGTGACCGTTATCTGCCGATGAGCCAGTTCTATGACAATATCACTTCCGGTATGACAGTCAACCCCAAGAACAACAAATCATTCTTTATAGAATTTGAAGAATCCCCCAAGTTTGGTTTTACCACCAACTATGTGCCGCGTGAATTCGACCTTCTACCTCGGCACGTATGCTGTACATGGTATTTTCGGACTATTACCATCAGAAGACCGAAGAAAACGACTACCTCGAGAGCCGGACCATTCGTGATGACTTTGACCGCAACCTGATGACGAATACCGATTACAGCGAGGAGGATTGGAACTGGGACTTGAATTTCTTCGCCCAGTGTCTTCAGTTCTATCTGGCCATGGTGGACCGTAATGTCAAGATACAGCCTCCGATGGATAATATTCTCAAGCGCAAGCGGAAGGCTGACATGGGGTCTGACTTCGAGGATTGGGCTTACTGCTATTTTTCCGAGGATTGGTGAGAATTCTGAACACGCCTCTTGTACGTGAACAGGTCTATGACGATTTTATTGTCGCATCCAAGTCGAAAAAGGATTTCTGGAAGATGCAGCGCTTTACCAAGGCTTTGCGCAGCTTTTCCGAACTATGCCCGTATATTGCCGAGATGAATCCCGCAGACTTGTTGAACAAGTCGGGGCGGTATCTTCAGAAGGTGGACGGCAAGACCAAGGAGATGATTTATATGCGTTCAAGACAGACGAATGGAGAACCGGCGGCATTCGTTCCTCAGGTAGAAAGTGGTGATGGAAACGCTCCGTTCTGATTACATTAAGCATTATGACCGGTTTCTGCCGGAGATGCTGCAAACGGAGCAGTCGGCTTCCTATATCCGTCAGGTTTATGACTATCTGGAGCTGATGAAGCCGGGCACCATCCTGAACCTTCAGGCAGACAAGGAGAAGCTCCCTTGGATGCTTGTGGCCGTTGGCGCATTTCTTCCTGCACAAGACCATTGGATGGACTTTGAGTTGAACGACGATTATACCAGGCTGCGACGGAAGCCGCTACCGCCTAATTTCCGTAAGGCCATGAAGAACCGACATCCGGTATAGGAGTCACACAGTAAAAGCCGTGGGCACAATTGTCCGCGGCTTTTACTATTCAATAGGACGCCGGGCATACCTTTGCCTTTGGGTTTCCCACTCCCTTTCCCTATTTTCTACCAAATTATTGTAACTCTGTAACCGATGTTTGAAAAAGAAGATAAATCATTTATAAACAATAAGTAACAAAGGTTACATCTTAGGTAACAAACATTGGTTACAAAAAATAAGGGTTTGTTACTTTAGTCGTATGAGTGGAATATCGGAGTCAATGTCACAAATTTGATTATTGGTAACAAATGGGTGTTGTGAGCTTTGTTACAATCGTTTTCTTTGATAATCAGTGAAATATACTCGAATGGTTACACGTTACAAAGTTGCATAATTTTCTAAGCAAAATACTCAGAACACTGTATGGAGCAGAAAATATAAGATCGTGTGGAGTTGGCAAATGTAATTATATTTTGTATTTTGACTGTTTTGGCGCTGATTTTGGATAAAGTGTCTGTATTTATGTGTATATTTGTCTGCATATAAATGATTTACCCTATGAGACCTAATGTGATAATAGAGTTGAAGCCTTATCTCCATGACTATTTGTATCATGAATTCGGATGCAGGCCTACTGATGAAGGTGTGAATGTGACTGCTGCCAATGATATTGGCAAGTTCATTCAGGCCATGGTCACTGTTACGGACAGACCGCCCAAGCAGGCTATCAAGGAGCATCCGATAACGTTGTATCTTCCTATTCAGGAGTGGAACCATTTTATTCTGCAGGAGAACTTCATCTATATACCGGAATGGAAACAGCGTATGCTCCAGAGCTATATCGAAGCCTCTTTCCGCATACGTGTACGGGAATACTTTGTTGCTGGCTATGAGAAGGGGTATAAGCAGGACCGGATTATCCGGGCGTTCCTGATGGCATACAATATCAAGAACAATGCCATCAATTACGATGCTGTCAAGAAGTTCGACTACCGTAATAGGCAGCGGATGGTCAAGGAGGTGAATAGGGATATTAATTGTCGCTGTTCCCTTGACATTTTTTAGCAGATTAATTATTAAGTAAAAAGCAGATTTTCAGATAAATAACTCTTAAAATATAAGTGAGAAATGAATATCGGTGACAAACGTGCCCAAATATGTGCCATGGGATTTATTCCGGTTGCGGCCTCGGTGGTCAAAAATATGCCGGGTGTGGAAACGATTCAGGTTTCAGGAGAATGGACGCCGATTCCGGTCTCTTCCGGGGAGTTCAAGGAAAAGAACGTTGCCGGGGAATTGACGGAGCAGGAGCTGAAAGCGGTGGTTACTGATACGGGAGCCTTATTTTCCAATTCGCTGCGTGATTTGCTTTGCCGGGAGGGACTGGTCCGCTTGAAATTCACCAATGGTACCGAAAGGGTGGTGGGAACCGACCAGTTCCCGGTAGTGGTGACGCTTCAGGAATCTGGTTCTCCGGCAGCCTTTACCCTCTCTTTCAAGCGCAGCAGCCCTGAGCCGGCCAAAATATTGAAGTCCTTTTAAGCGGTTGGTGCCATCGTACCTTTGTATCGGATTAATAAGGTACAAAAGATAATGGCATTTTCAAACTTATATAGTGCAGTCTGCCGAGGCAAATGGTTCGTTTCCTTCCGCGAGGTGGAATCGAACTTGTTGCTTGTAAACAGACTGTTGGAGCATGGCATAGACAATCAGGATAATAGGATACTTGCCGACAGAGAACCAGTTCCGTTGATGATTGCGGCAGCGGGCGGCCGAACGGCAAGGCTTTCCGGTGGTTATGCTGACGCTCCCAAAGGCAGTACGGCTATTATTCCCGTTCATGGTACCCTGCTTAAATACGGTACCTATTGCAGCTATGGTACAATGGAGTATGCCGACCTCATCCGCGAGGCGGCTGATTCCTCGAATATTTCTTCTGTTTTATGTGACATCGATTCCGGTGGCGGTGCAGTGGATGCCATTGCACCGCTGGTCGATGCCATCCTTTATGCGCGTGGCAAGGGCAAGGCAGTGGTGGCTCATTGTGACCTCTGCGCTTCTGCCGCTTATTATGCCGCTTCCTATTGTAACGAAATCATTGCGGCCAATGAGGTGTCTGCCGAGTTCGGCAGTATAGGTGTGATGATGAGTTTTCCGGATTATGCCAAGTATTATGAGAGTGCAGGCATCAAGGTGCATACCATCTATTCCAACCTCTCTGATTACAAGAACGCTCCTTTCGAGGCAGCCAAGAAGGGGGATTATGCTTCCATCCGTGATGAGGAACTGGACCCGTTGGCCCGCGACTTCCAGGAGAACGTCAAGAAGAATCGGGGAAATTGCCTGAAGCTGGAGACTGAAGGATTACTTCGTGGTCGGATGTTCTATCATAGGGAGGCGTTGGAAGTGGGCTGATAGACGCTATCGGTACCCAGGACTATGCCGTACAACGTAGCCGTGAGATTGATTCGGAAATGACAATATACAATTATATCAACTCTAAATCATAGAATTATGTTTGCAAAAGTGATGAGTGTAGTACTTGGTTTCTTGGGCATCTCTGCCTTTGCCAAGGATGAGAAAGGAAAATCCATCCTTCTCTCCGCACAGGAAGAAGAACTGAAGAACAAGTACGGTGCCGTATTCGTCGAAGCCTTCAAGAAGGACCTCGCCGAATTTGAGAAAGACGGCAGAAATGCTGAAAGTGCTGTGACCGATGAGGTGAGAGTGCAGCTGGAGGCTGAACGTGACAAAAATGCGCAGGAACTGGCAAAGGCACGCAAGGATTTGGCCGACCTCGATGCCAAAGTGAAAGCGCAGGAGAAGGACATCGCCTCGAAGGATGCCCAGATTGCCAAGATGGCCAAAGAACCTGTACCGGATGCGGGGCAGCAGGTTGCAGGAGACAAGAACGAAATGGGTAGCAAGTTCAAGCCGGACATGAGCCTGGCACACAACCGTTATTTGGATGCCGCGTTCAAGGGAGCGGCATATAGTGGTAATTCGACCATTGAGACTACCGAGCTTCAGAAAGAGTTCGGTAAGTATGTTTCTTCCGAGAGACTGGAAATTCTCAAAGGGCTGATGGGGACCACGGAGTCTACCAATACATGTCAACTCTGGTGACGGACAAAACAGAGGTTCGTGCGCAGCAGGCTGCCGTTGATTCTGTTCTCCAGCAATTCGTACCGAAGTGGACGCCTAAGGGCAAATCGAAGTTCACTCCGTTGACCATCAAGAACTACAAGTGCAAGATAAACGTTCCCATCACTCCGTCGGACATCATGGAGGACATCCTCGGTTATCTGTATGATGAGAACCTGAAGCCGGAAGATATGCCGGTAGTCAAGTATATCTTGTATCAGCTTATCTTCCCGAAATTGGACGAAGAGCGTGAGGTTGCTTTGGCGATCGGTGAGTTCAAGGAGACCAGTGCCGTTAAAGATGGGGATGCCGCTACGGATGCCAACGATGTGATGGATGGCTATGTAACCCAGCTCAAGAAGCTGAAGAAGGCTAATAATGATAAGATTACCTGGCTGCTTGACGGTGAAAAGCTGGAAGACGTGACCTTGCTTGCCCAAATTGACAAGGCAGTGAGTGAGGTGAAGCCGCTGTATCGGAAAAAGACCATGTTTATCCATGCAGATCCGGATCTGGTGATACGTTACAGCAAGGCATACCGTGAAAAATATCCCTGGCTCAAGAATGAGGACGGTGAGAAAATCAGGGTGGATTTCTCCAGGTTCACGTTCGCACCGCTTGGAGGGCATGCGCGGTACCGGAGCCTTCTTCATTACGCCGAAGGAGAACTTCAAGCATTTGCGCAGCCGTGACCCGCAGAGCGCCAAGGTTTGGATGCAGGGTGAGAACTACGACGTGAAGATATTCGCGGAATGGTGGGAAGCTGTCGGTTTCTGGCTGGCAGAAGCTATCTTCGCTTATCTGCCGCCTGAAGAAACAGACAGCTCTTCTGAGGCATCGTCCAGTTCTTCTTCCAGTTCCGGTGCAGGTGTTTAACTATATTAATATAGGAGGTACATATATGTCAGAAACAACATATTCAATGGTGTCGGTGCCCAAGAAGTCATCGAATGCCGGACGTCCGAAAGGGAAGAAGTCCTATATCGAGATTTTCCGCTGGGAAGACGTCAAGACTTATACGCGTGATGAGAAGGGAGTAAAGGTGACGGCATTTGAGATGATGCCAGGTAAAAAGCCCATAGCGGTGTATGCTACGGACTCCACCATCAACATCTACCACTCCAGCGAGGGAGAGGATGATGCACGTGGTTCATCCACCATGTGGATTATGAACATCCGGGTACAGAGTTGGAACACGATGAATTCGTGAACAACAATATCAATGAGAATCTGGGGGCAATCGTGTTCGGTTGCTCTGGTGAGGATGCGAAGATTGCCGGTACGCCGTGCACTCCGCTGAAGATGACCAAGGCCGATTCCCAGGATAACAAGGAGGGTGACAAGAATACTATCAATTTGGCAAGTTCCTTACGCGGAGGTACTATCGGTCACATCGCCAAGAGCCTTGTACCGGCTACGGACAACGAAGAAATCAATGCCGTTTTGGGATTGGGCGAAGCGTCGTCTTCTTCCGGTGGTTCAGGAGTTTGATTCATTTCTGTTTTAAAGGTTGGTTATTGGAGAGAGGCGTTTGCAGTGCATTCGCCTCTCTTTGTGTCCTTTTACGAACTATGTGGAGACGATATTTTTGTATCGTATTAAAAACTTTAAATTATGGCAACAAAAAAGAAAACAGCTAAGACCGAGGATGTGGCCGTAGAACTGAAACCGGTAGAAGAGAGTGTGGAACAAAAGGATGTGCAGGCCGTCGATAAGGCGGTGGATGCGGTGGAGGAACCAGCGCCGGCGCGGTCGGTTCAAGACCATGTGACAGTGGTTATTCCTTATTGCAAGGAGTTTGCACAAGGCAAGGAACTGCTTTTTGCACTGCGTTCCTGGCAGAAGAATGTACGCTTCGGCATCAATGTGGTGGTAATCGGTGACCGTGAAGATTGGTTCAGCGAAGAGATTACCTTCATTGAGCACAATCGCGTCTCTGACAATGCACAGGTTGATACGCTGGCCAAGCTGAAAGTGGCTATGGAATCGCCCGAAGTGACCGGACGTTTCATCTGGACCAACGATGACATCTATGTGATGAATCTTATCGACCTGGCTCATGTGGCGCTGCCCAAAGTCAATGGAATGCTCGTTCCGCTTAGATTCAAAGGGCTTTATGCCGAGAATATGAAGCGGACGAAGGAACTGCTGGAAAAGAGTCAATTGCCTTGTCTGAATTATGGTACGCACACACCCATGTTGTTGGATAAGGGATGTCTGGCCGCCATGTTCGAGCGATTCCCTGAACTGGAGGAGGGGGGCTATCTGTTTACTTCCGTCTATTATAATTCTCTTCCTTATCCGACACAACCCGTATATCTCAACTGGCCGACAGACCAGGTGTTGCTGCCGGGTGGTTTCACAAAAGCCGGATGAGAAGAAGGTACTCGACCTCTTATCCCGCAAGATGTTTATGAACAATGCGGTATCAGGGTATTCACCATGGTTGGAAAAGTTTTTGGAAGGGGTGTTTCCGGAACCGTCGGACTTTGAGGGCTGAAGGGCATTGCCGGAACCGTCATCACGGAAAGGACCCGAGTCTTTCCGTGATGAGTTTCCGTTTCTCAATGCCCCCGGCTGTCCGATGGAGTTGGAGGCACTCGCTTCCCGCAAGTTCAGCAAATACCATGCCTATGTGCGGTTACATGCCAGGCTGAGGGATTGTACCTCCCTGCAGGAGTGCGCCGATGTCAGCCGCCAGGTGATTGACAGCTACATGGATAACCGTATGATATGGCAGGAACTGAACTATTACAAGGAGCATCACGCTTTATTGGGTAAGCACCCGGCTTTTGCCGAGTTCCGCCGCAGAAGCGAGTTGCTTCATCTTCCGGTCAAGGAACTGGTACGACGGCAGCAGCAGGTCCAGAACAATATCTGGCGGGTCAAGTCTGAGTTGGCCAAGGGTGACAAGCCGCATCTGGATGTTGTCCGTCGCGAACGGTTGGCAGGGTATGAAAAGGAATTGGCCGACATTAACAGATTATTGGAATGAGCTATTACTTCAATCTTGAAGAATTGCGGCAGGAGATGTCTGATTCCCGCTTCTTTTCCCGTCGGTTTGAAACCATGTTGACATTCAAGCTGAACAGTTTGAAAGAGTTGTGTGGGCGGCTTCCACGGGAGAATGAGGCGTTTTTCATTGAGACAAAGAAAAGCTTTACGGCATTCACTTTCATTGTTTATCTGATTAAGAATGCCGGGCAGGTGAGGCACTTGTATATAGCGACCTATTCCACCAACGAGCGTATCATCAACGCGTTGCTCCGTTGGCGTGAAAAAGGGTTGATTGGCAGTATTCATCTGCATATATCGGAGACCATCAAGTTTCGTATGCCGAAGATATACGAGAGGCTGATGCTGCTCCATCAGGATGGAGAGATAGAGCTTTCATTTGCATGGAGCCACAAAAAGATTACCTGCCTGGACACATCGGCAGGTTTCTTTGTGGTCGAAGGCTCCGGCAATTATGGCGAGAATGCGATGGAAGAACAATACGTATTCCTTAAAAATAAAGAAGTATATGAGTTTCGTAGCGGACGAATTGGTTAAGTGGCGTGACAGCCCGGCATGGTATGACCGTATCGACCTGGACGAATTCGAGCGGTTGGCAGGTATAGGCTATGAGCCGCGACAGATTGCCATGTATTACCATGTACCGGAGAATGATTTTCTCTGGTACTTCAATTTGGTAGGCTCACCGCTGAAATACCATTATGAGCGTGGGCAACTGCTTCAACGGGCCAAAGAGGGGCTGGCCATGGCCGCCAGTGCGGAGACCGGTGACAATGTGACCCAGGCACAGCGGTTCGACAAGTTCCGCCAGGCGACCGGGTACCGCAATTCCATTAACAAGATATTTTATGACGATATAGGCTGATGTTCGATAAATCTTACTTTGAGACCCTTCAGAATTATGTTGCTTCCGGCTGTAGCATGGAGTTGACTGCCGAGGAGCTGGACTACTACAACGTGCTGTATGCACTGGTAGGCATTAACCGTAAATATGGCAAGGATAATGCCGTGGCTTTCCTGATGCACGAACCGTTTAATGTGGAACGGATGCGCGCCCGACAGATGTACAGTGAGGCCATTAATCTGTTCTACCTTTGTGATACCATTGAGAATGATGCACACCGCAACATGATGTTCGACAACCTGATGAAAGCGGCGCAGGTGGTGCTTCAGAACGCCACCGGATCCAAAGATATGGAGGTGTATGGTAACCTGATCGTCCAGGCGGCAAAAATCAAACAGCTGGATAAGCCGGACCCGATAAAGCCGAAGGAGATGGATGAGAAACCGATCAAGGTCTATGACCTCGACCCGAATGCGGTGGGATTACCTTCTGCCAACCGTAACCTGCTCGCGGCGCAGATTGACGGTATGCAGGATATTCCTGCACGGGAGAAGACTCGTCTTAAGAGAGATGCCAATATAATTGATGTTGATATAGAAGAGATGCTCGATGACCAGGAAGAAAAAACTAAAGATTTCGGATGAGGTGGAGGTGCGCTATTCCAACTGGATGGCGCAGCTCATTGCAGTGATGCAGCCCTGGTCGCTCTATTGGATTGCCGGGCGTGCATCAGCCAAAACGGTGCAGGTGTTGGCTGAACGGGTGCAGGAGGTGGCGCAGGACTGTCCGGGTGCACCGTTCGCATGGGTGGCGATATGTATTCCGATTTGCATAAGAATGTGGTTCCCTCGCTGGTGGACGATTGTCGGAAGCTGGGGTGGAGCAGGGCATCCATTATGTTATGAACCAGGAACCGCCAAAAGAGTGGCGCGACCGCATGTACAACGTATGTTCTGATTGGCGCAATACGATGGTGTTCTACACCGGCTTCAACTTCACCTTTATCTCTTTGGACCGTCCGGCCATCGGTGCCGGCCGTTCCTATGTGGGGTGTTCGGTGATGAAGTGAAGTATTTCCCGGAAGAGAAGTTCACGAACTTGCTGAAGGCCGTGCGTGGGTTCCGAGTCAAGTATGGTGATAGCGTATGGTACCGCAGCCGTACACTGACGACGGATATGCCGAATCCGAACCACCTGGGTGAATACGACTGGATTCTCAAGCTGGCCAAGCAGAATGACAAGCGGAAAATCCTTCTCATGTTGCAGGCCGGCTTTGTCTATAACGAGACGAAAAAAGAGTATGTGGCGGCTATGCAGCGGTACAAGGAACTGAAAGAAGCTTTCCGGAAAGACCGTTCATTGCAGGCCAAGCTTGATACGGCAGAACGTTCCATGGTGCTTGCTGGCAAGAACATGAAGCGCTGGGAGGAGCGCTGGATTAAGACACGCCGGGGCGTATCTTTCTTCTTCATCTCTTCCTCCTATGTCAACGTGGATGTACTGGGTGAAGACTGGTTCAGCGATGAATTCGCTGAAGGACTGGAAGGTATTCTTTACAACATCCTTTCCATCATCCCCAAACTGGAGGCAAGCCAGATGTTCTACTGCAACCTCTCGATGAAGAACTTCTATGCGGACGGATTCTTGAATGAAGTGATAGAGCAGCACCCGTTCGGGTGGGAGCAGGACTGTACGGTGCTCCGGTACCTGGATAAGAATAAACCGTTGGAGGCAGGCATGGATTCCGGCAATATGCTTTCCATGGTGTTCGGGCAACGTAGTGGGCGTGTGATGCGTGTACTCAAAGAACTCTATACATTGCCGCCTAACTCCGTGCGTGAGCTGGCCGATAAGTTCCTCTATTATTTCAAGCCGCACAAGCGCAAGATACTGAAGCTTTATTATGACCGCTCCATGAACAACTACAAGGGGGTGGGTGCGGATATGGCCACACAGATAAAGAAGAACATCGAGACGGATGCGGAGGGCAGGCGTACTGGATGGCAGGTACAGCTGATGAGCTTGGGGCAGGGCAACATCGGTAGCAATCTGGAATACCGGTTCTTCATGGACTTGCTCAGCGGTAACTTGGAGCGCACGTTGTTTACACTGTTGATTGACCAGCACAACTGCCCGAATCTCAAGTCGGAAATGGAGGTGACAGAAACCAAGGTGGCTACCCGGCCGGACAGCTCCAGTGTGATAGTCAAACAGAAGACCGGAGATAAGCTGCCTGCACATAGATTGCCTAAAGAATCCACCAACCTGACTGATGCCTTGAAGTATTTCATCCTGCGCAAAGAGATTATCCGCACCTGGAGGATGGGCCGCAATGTGTCCGGCGCCGCTTCGGTGTGACATTTCTTTTCTGTTTGCTTTGGCTCTGTTGTCCGTGAGGATGGCAGGGCCTTTCGTTTATGGGGGAGGCCGAAGCGGGTGGGATTGGGAGCATCGGGTACAAATTGTAAAGGTTTTGTCATATTTCCGAATCTGAAAGGGCGCTTGCGACCGCAAATCACCGACGGCGCGGCTCGGGCAGCAAGCTGGCTCATCCCTACAACAGAAGTTGCAGGGATGGGTTTTCTTTTTGGTTTTCAAGGAGGTGGATTTTTGATTAGGGTGTTTCTGTACCCAAAAACGCCTATTGGGAGAAGAAGTCACCCCGATACGGGGTGGGCGCGCGATCCCGTTATACAAGTCTGGTTTAGGTGCCGGTGGCGGTATATCCTATGTCAAACTTGCATAACGGGATTTTTCGCGTCTTAGCGGTAGAAAGCGGTGCTTTCTGTCTGTTTTTTTTGCGTACTACGCAGAGTTGCCGGACATGCCCCCCTGGCAACGGTACCCCCATTCATTTGATGAACGGGTAGAGTGGTATAGTTTTCAACTATGCGTTTCAGGCTGTTTCCTTTTCTGATTGTCGCCCTTCATTTCTGTCCCCTATCACCACGCAGTTTCGCTTTTTTGTGCTGCAAAGGTAAATGTTGACGTCACTGGCTCAAGTTCGGCTGATGTTTCATAAAAAATCTCCACCCTTCGGGTAGTATTCAGGCCGTTCCGGTTTTCTGAAAAACTTGCTCTTGCTCCTTACAACACCTTTTGATGCAGCGTAAAAAAAGGCGAAACATACCGCGTAGCGACAGGCGACGCAGAAAAAAAAAGCTCCAATCAGGGAAACAGCCAAATTTGAAAAGGCTCACACCCGGAAGCTCAAGGTTCAACATAAAAATTGCAGCATTATGAAAACATTCACTTACAAACAAGCTATCGAGGTCTTGAACAAGTATTTCAAAGGGTACAGAATATTAAAGAAATTTGACGGGATTAGGGAGTTGAGCATTCTTTTTCGGGATATGAACGGGAAAAAGTGGGAACTGCTTTCAACGGCTGACCCGTACTTTCAGACGGTGGAGGATTATGTGATTATAGAGGCGTAATATTTTAATACATAACATATTAATACATAGAATCATGAAAAAGGAAAGAGACGAAAAGAAAGAACGTGAAGCACGTTTGCTGAAAAGGCAGCAGTTAAAAACATTGTCGCAGTCGTTGGTCGCTCGCAGAAATTTGGGCGAATATATGGGTAACGAGGATGACACGGTAAACGGTCTGTTGCGGTTTTACTATGCCTGCAAGGGGTATACCAATCTAAAGACTTTCAAGGAGTGGAAAGATGCTGGCTACACCGTCCGCAAGGGAGAAAAAGCCCTGCTTATATGGGGAATGCCCATCACATCGAAAGCGGAAAAGCAGCGCATTGAGGAACAGAAAAAGCAGGGTAAGGAAGAGGAAGCAAAAGAGGACTTTTTTCCTTTATGCTATCTCTTTGCCGAAAGCCAGGTACACAAGTTAGAGAAGTAGGTTAACCAACTATTTATAAATCATTAATTATTAACTTTTTAAATTTACAACAATGGAAAAAGAAGTAAAAACAATCGGTCAGGAAGTAACTAAAGCAGTAGAAACCATGAAAGAGGCAGGAAAGCAGGGAAAACAGCCCCAACAGCAACCGGAGAAAGAGGAAAAGCCAGATACACCCAAGAGTAAAGGGAAAAGCCCCAGGAAGGACGAGGCTGCCAAATTGCAGGAGGAAATCAACCGCAAGACGAAAGAGTTGGAAAAATGTTTGGCCGAGCTGGAACGGAAGAAAGAGATTTCCCGTAACCGTACTGCATTCATCAACGCTATGGATAAGCTGGATGAAGCGGCAGGAAAGCTGCAAGAGGACAACTCTTTTGAAACGCCCCTCTATAAATTGCGATTTACGGACGCTTCGGGCTATGGCAGTAATAGCGACATCTTTACCATTTCTAACCGTTATTTGCTGGAAGAGTTCATAAAGTTTATGAAGAAAAAAATACAATCGAAAATCGAAGAACTGGAGCAGCTTCTAATCAGTGAATAACAAACAGAATAGCCCACTTTCGGGTGGGCTACCTAATAAAAAACGGATATTATGGATACTTTATTTGATAGCCCATGCCGCTACATGAGCGACAGTGAACTTTTGTACGAAATCAGCAACAACAGACAGATTGTTTCGGACATCGAACGCA
>ENA-OQCF01000677-OQCF01000677.1-human-gut-metagenome-genome-assembly--contig:-NODE-677-length-12769-cov-2.288166_pt1 | contig 12769 bp, 12 predicted proteins | sample MGYA00242756_ERZ504573 | MGnify/ENA primary metagenome ERZ504573 (study PRJEB26092, sample SAMD00036240) | human gut metagenome | host: Homo sapiens | study: EMG produced TPA metagenomics assembly of...
CTTCTGTCGAACTAGGTCCTGTCATCAGCAGAAAACCGACAATAATCACTGCCATACCTATGGCAAGCAATATAAAATTAGTTTTATCAAAGGCGAATTTTTTGTCTATCCATATCCTTTTATTATTAAATGTAATACAACGCACTAGCTTTCATGCGCAAGTATTTGTTGATTGATATATATGCACACATAAAGGTAATAACCACACCAAACACAAAAACAGAACCCATTACCATAAGCATGGTCATAGGGGTAATAATCTCAATCAATTCGGGTTCATATCTTACCAACGCATAGGCCATTCCTATCAATGCCGCATCTGCCATGCAGCGGCCAGTATCCCTATCCATATATTCCGCACCAAAAAAGGACGACGGATAAATCCCCAGCTTGCCCCTACCAGTTTCATGGTATGAATCAGAAAACGTTTGGAATAAATGGCCAGACGGATGGTGTTATTAATCAGCGCAAAAGAAATAAGGGTAAGCAGCGCAGCCAGTCCCAATAGCAAAAAACTGATTTTCCGTATATTGCTGTTCACTGCATCCAGTAAATCCTGGGGATAGTTGATTTCCATTACTTTCTTGTTCCGCATAATTTTCTGCTCTATCCAAGAAATGCTGTCCGAATTGGCATAATCGGCATTCAGTTTTATTTCAATAGAAGCTGTAAAAGGATTATATCCCAAGAATTCAGCCGGGTCTGTACCCATCGCTTCGCTCTGCTCTTTCAACGCCTGCTCCTTCGATATATAGGAAGTTTCTTTCACAAAAGGTTCCTCATTCAATTTTTTCTGGAATTTCAAAGCGTCCGCTTCTTTCATATCATCGCTGATGAGTACGGAGAAACTGATATTCTCGCGTACATACTTGGATAAGTTATTGGCAGACAGCACAAAGAATACCACCATCCCCAACAAGAGCAACACCAGCATTGTACTGATGCTGGAGGTAATGAACTGCATATCGAAAAAGGACCCTGATTTTTTTCCCATAATCACTTCTTTCTGAATACATAAATCATTGAACTACTGCGTTCTTTTTTCGCCAGTGAACTGAACCAGGCCAACAGGCCCGTCCACATTCCCTTCAAAAAGGACAAACGGCTGCCTTTATATCTTTCCGTCAACATGGATACATAAAAAGCATCAAAAGGCATCGGATGCTGTTCCGCTAATTTAAAACCATGCTTGACACCGAATTGTTGCATGACGGAAGGTGTAAAATGCCATAAATGACGGGGCACATCGTATGCCGCCCACCATTCCTTATACTTTTCCGCATCATACGAACTGGGATTAGGCACAGCCACTATCAATACTCCCCTCTCTTTCAACAGCTTGAATAATTTCTCCCACGTTTCATTCAGATGTTCCAGATGCTCCATCACATGCCATAAAGTTATGGCATCAAAAGAATGATCGGCATATCCCGCCAAAGCATCCTCCGTATCTACATCCAATTCAAAATGCTCTTTGGCAAACGAACGCGCCTGCGGACTTTTCTCTATCGCTTTCACCCGCCATCCGCGCTCCTTCATAGCATTGCTGAAATATCCGGTACCGGTACCTATGTCTAACAAAGTACCTTTACTCAAACCGGATGTCCGTTTTATCAGCTTGGCTTTGCGTGACAGCATATACTTGCGTACCTCATGGTATACACGGTTCATCAGCCCCTTGCGGGTATCAGTGTGTGAAATATAATCGGGGGTCTCATAATATCGCCCTATCTCGCTTCCACGGGTGCACCTTGTGTAAAAATAAAGCCACAATCATCGCAGCGAACCAAATTGAATTGTTCACCCGAAGCATAGTGATCCGTACAAGTGATTGCATGTCCCAAATGTTTTCCGCCGCACAACGGACAAGTATTTATTTTGAGTATATCCACTTTTTGCCCTAATTTGCTGCAAAATAACAAATAAATTGAATGAGAAGGACTATCCTTTAAGTACTTTTAAGAGTATAAGTTAATAATTCGTTTTTACTTTTCCTACATTTGTGCAGATAACTTAAAAAGAGACGGAAATGGAAAAACAAAAAACTGACCCGTTCCAACAACAGAATGCTAGCCGGAGTATGTGCGGGACTGGCCGATTATTTTGGCTGGGATGTTACGGTAGTGCGCATTATCTATTCATTTGCCACGGTTTTCACAGCCTTTTCGGGCATTATTGTCTATATAATCTTATGGATTGTTATGCCCGAAAAGAAATATCGTGACGGTTACGAAGACCGGATGAATGACAGACTGCATAACCGATAACCGGAGGCATTATGCAATGCCCAGCAGTTCCACCTCAAATATTAATGTAGAGAAAGCAGGAATCGGCCCGCTTGTACGGTTGCCATATCCCATAGTATAAGGAATATAAACCACCCACTTATCTCCTACATGCATACGTTGAAGCGCCAGCTGCCATCCCTCTATGACATCACACAGCCGGAAAGCTTCGGGACAGTTACGGTCATAGGAATTATCAAACTCTTTTCCGTTTATCAGACTTCCCCGATAATGAACGGTGACAATACTTCGGATTGTAGGTGAAACTGTACCCGTACCTGTCTGCAATACTTTATAAAACATATTACAAGGTAAAGGACAAATACCTTCCTGTGTAGAAAGAACTTGCAAATATTGCAAGTTCTTTTCCTTATATTCTTCTTTTCTCCCCATCAGAACACCTCTTCTCCTTTCAATGTAGCCGAACTGGCTTCAGTAATGCGTACATGGACAAAATCACCGATACGATGATTCCCACGATCAAAGACCACCACCTTGTTTTGCTGTGTACGGCCAAAAAGCTGCTCTCTGGAACGCTTGGAAACACCTTCTACCATCACTTCGAAGGTCTTGCCTACATCACGGGCATTACTTTCGGCAGAAAGACGGTTCTGCAATTCAATGATTTCATTCAGCCGGCGTATCTTAACCTCTTCGGTACATCATCCGGCAGATGCTTGGAAGCATATGTTCCGGGACGTTCGGAATATTTAAACATAAAGGCGGAATCGTACGCACACTCACGCATCAAGGATAGAGATTCCTGATGGTCTTCTTCCGTTTCCGAATGATAGCCGGAGAAAATATCAGTACTCAGACCACAATCGGGAATGATACGGCGAATAGCCGCTACCCTTTCCAAATACCACTCACGGGTATATTTGCGGTTCATCAGCTTCAATATGCGCGAACTGCCGCTCTGTACCGGTAAATGAATATGCTTGCATACATTAGGCGTTTCCGCAATGACTTGCAAGGTTTCATCACTCATATCCTTGGGATGTGAAGTGGTAAAACGAACACGCATGTCCGGAACCGCCTCGGCCACTGTGCGGAGCAGCATCGGGAAAGTAATTATTTCACCCTCTTTCTCAAAACGATAAGAATTCACATTCTGTCCCAGCAACGTTACTTCTTTATAACCTTTGTCTGCCAAGTCACGCACCTCATTCAGAATACTTTCCACATCACGGCTGCGCTCACGCCCACGGGTATACGGCACAATACAATAATGACAGAAATTATTGCAACCACGCATAATGGATACAAACCCGGAGATATGATTGCCGCAAATACGGGACGGAATTACCTCACGATAGGTTTCTGTAGTAGAAAGCTCCACATTAATGGCTTTCTCCCCCGCTTCCACCGAAGCGACCAAATCGGGCAAAGTGAGATAGGCATCCGGTCCTACGACAAGATCTACATGATGGTTCTCGATCAAATCATCTTTTACACGTTCTGCCATGCAGCCCAACACACCGACAATCAGATTCCGGCGTTTGTTTTTCTTCATAGAATGGAAAAACTCCAGACGGTTCAGAATCTTTTGTTCTGCATTGTCGCGAATGGAACAGGTATTCATAAATACAGCATCCGCTTCATCCAATGTTTCGCATACATGGTAGCCTGCCATTTGCATAATAGAAGCAACCACTTCACTATCAGCAACATTCATCTGGCATCCGTAAGTTTCAATAAACAATTTCTTGTTTTCGGAATCAGTTGCAGATTTAAAGTCTGCTCCTGTTGTTTCTTTCATATTTTCTCTGTTTTATGGTTTCGTAGGCAAAGATACGGAGTTACCGACAAATTAAACGAATAAAAGAGCCAAAAATTGAATATTATAAGAGATTTATGCATTTAACTGTTAAATAATTATAACCAGTGAACAAAAAAGACCGTTAACGTTACCAACATATTATTATAATTCGCATATTTGCTTCCGAAAAACATTAGATTTTTTCATAGTTAAGGTTTAGGTTAAAAAAATAGGGGAAGACAACTGTGAAGTTCTCTTCCTTTTTTTATGCCCTTTTATAGAGTTAGTTATGAAATATTTTTCTAACTTTGAGCATTCATTATATAATAAGGAAAGTATGGATATCATTCAGGTTATCATATTTATAATAATCATTGTTGCAGCCATCGTGCAACAAATCTCAAAAACAGGCAAAGAGAAGAAAACACCTTCTCCAAAGAAAGTGCTTGCAGATATGTTTCCTGAAAATAGAGCAGGAGAACATAGGAGAGGACCTTCCTGTTTTCTTCCGTTCAAACAGTCCGCAAACCTCAGACTCCCCGCATGCAGCATCAGCCGATGGTCAAGAAGCCAACAGATCCACCCCGGAAAGAGAACAAAAGGGAAGACCGGACTCCTATAAGACTGAGTACTAAAGAAGAGGCACGACGTGCTTTTATTTATTCAGAGATTTTTAATCGCAAATATTAATAACAACTATACTAATAAGAATAACACATTGAATATCATGGGATTTAATATTATTTCCGCAGCCGAAGCAGCCAGCTATATCAAGCATGGCTACAACATTGGACTCAGCGGCTTTACTCCGGCAGGAACACCGAAAGCCGTAACACCCGAAGTCGCAAAAATAGCAGAAGAAGAACATGCCAAAGGTAACCCTTTTCAAATTAGTATCTTTACCGGTGCTTCTACAGGAGATGCTACAGACGGCATCTTATCCAGGGTCAAGGCAATCCGTTACCGTGCTCCTTACACAACCAACCCCGATTTCCGAAAAGCCGTAAATAACGGCGAAATAGCATACAACGATATCCATCTGTCACAAATGGCACAGGAGGTACGTTACGGGTTCATGGGTAAAGTAGATGTCGCTATTCTGGAAGCGTGTGAAATCACTCCCGACGGCAAAGTTTATCTGACAGCCGCCGGTGGAATTGCACCGACTATTGCACGTCTGGCAGATAAAGTGATCATCGAATTGAACGCTGCCCACAGTAAAAACGGTATGGGCCTGCACGATGTTTATGAACCGCTTGACCCGCCTTACCGTCGTGAAATTCCTATTTACAAACCCAGCGACCGTATCGGTCTGCCTTATGTACAGGTAGACCCGAAAAAAATCATCGGCGTAGTGGAAGTAAACACCCCTGACCAGGCCCGTTCATTTACCGCACCGGATCCTATCACCGACCAGATTGGACAAAATGTTGCCGACTTCCTGGCAGCTGACATGAAACGGGGTATTATTCCTGCAAGCTTCCTGCCATTACAGAGTGGAGTAGGTAACATTGCTAATGCCGTATTGGGTGCTTTGGGACGAGACAAAACAATTCCCGCCTTCGAAATGTATACGGAAGTATTACAAGACGCAGTGGTGGACCTGATTCGCCAGGGACGTGTAAAATTTGGAAGTACCTGTTCATTGACTGTCACCAACGAATGTCTGCAAGGTATTTATGATGATATCGACTTCTTCCGTGACAAACTGGTCATGCGTCCGTCTGAAATCTCAAACAACCCGGAAATTATCCGTCGTCTTGGTGTTATATCTATCAATACAGCCATCGAAGCAGATATTTACGGTAATGTAAATTCTACTCACATCAGCGGCACCAAAATGATGAATGGTATTGGTGGCTCAGGTGACTTTACCCGCAATGCCTATATTTCCATCTTTACTTGCCCGTCTGTGGCAAAAGAAGGAAAAATCAGTGCCATCGTTCCTATGGTTTCTCACGAAGATCACAGTGAACACGATGTCAATATCCTTATTACTGAACAAGGTGTTGCCGACTTACGCGGCAAGAGCCCGGTAGAACGCGCCAAGCTATCATCGAAAATTGTGCACATCCGGATTATAAGAACATTCTTTGGGATTATGTAAAAATGTCTTCCAAAGGACAAACTCCTCATTGTATTCCGGCTGCATTGGCTATGCATGATACGCTGGCCAAGAAAGGGGATATGCGCCTGATAGATTGGGCAGAATATAAATAGTCATTATTTGCTGTATCTCATACGTTTCCGGTCGGTACGATGTATCCGGCCGGAAACTTTTTATATCTATCCCACCTTTTTGTATAAAAAACAATATCTTCCACCTTTTTTAATCAAAAAATACACGGACTTTTTTCACAATTATTCTATTTTTGCCGTGTAACTAATCATTTTTACCATTTTACTATGAGAAACAAAATTCTATATTTATTTGCTTCCCTTGTGATGCTAAGCGGCTGTAACAATCAACCGGCTTATAAAGACAGCAGTTTATCTCCCGAAGAACGGGCAGAGGATTTATTGCAACAACTTACTCTAGAAGAAAAAGTTGCCTTAATGATGGACAACTCCAAACCTGTCGAAAGATTAGGCATTAAACCTTATAATTGGTGGAACGAAGCCTTGCACGGAGTGGCACGGAGCGGACTGGCCACCGTCTTTCCTCAGCCTATAGGCATGGCGGCCTCTTTTGAGCCCGATGCCATACATACCATCTATACTGCAGTTTCGGATGAAGCCCGGGCCAAAAATGCCGCATACTCGGCGGCGGGAAGCTACGAACGGTATCAAGGCCTGACCATGTGGACACCCACCGTCAATATTTATCGCGATCCCAGATGGGGGAGAGGTATTGAAACGTACGGGGAAGATCCTTATCTGACAAGTGTCATGGGGGTAAATGTGGTAAAAGGATTGCAATGCATGGATGCTAATCAAAAATACGATAAAATACACGCTTGTGCCAAACACTTTGCCGTCCATTCAGGGCCGGAATGGAATCGTCATGAGTTCAATGCGGAAAATATCAAACCGCGTGACTTGCATGAAACTTATCTTGTACCTTTCGAAGCATTAGTAAAAGAAGCAAAAGTAAAGGAGGTAATGTGTGCCTATAACCGTTTGGAAGGTGATCCGTGTTGCGGAAGTGACCGCCTGCTGATGCAAATTCTCCGTCAAGACTGGGGATATGACGGCATTGTACTTTCAGATTGTGGTGCTATTGACGATTTCTATCGGGAAAAAGGACACAAAACACATCCGGATGCTGAATCGGCCTCTGCCGCCGCAGTATTAAGCGGTACGGATCTGGAATGTGGTTCCAGTTATAAAGCATTGGTAGAAAGCGCTAAAAAAGGATTAATCAGTGAAAAGGACATTGATGTATCCGTAAAACGATTATTAAAAGCACGCTTTGAATTGGGGGAAATGGATGATCCTGACAAAGTGGAATGGACTAAAATTCCTTATTCAGTGGTTTGCTCGGCAGAACATGATTCCCTGTCACTAGATATAGCACGCAAATCAATGACGCTGTTACTGAACAAAAATAATATCCTGCCACTGAAACGCGGTGGACAAACCATCGCCGTCATGGGACCTAACGCAAATGATTCTGTGATGCAATGGGGTAATTATAACGGTACTCCCAAACATACGATCACCTTATTGGAAGGTATCCGCTCAGCCATGGGAGAGAACGACAAGCTGATCTATGAACAAGGTTGCAGCTGGGTGGAGCGCTCATTAATCAGAAGCGTTTTCAGCCAGTGTACTTCTAAAGAAGGTCCAGGATTCTCCGCCCGCTATTGGAACAACAAGGAATATGAAGGAAATGCGGTAGCCACCGCACAACTTACCACACCGTTCCGTCTTTGCACTTCCGGAGCCACCGTATTTGCTCCCGGTGTGAACCTGACCGATTTCTCGGCCGTCTATCAAAGTGTGTTCACCCCCCAGGAAACAGGAGAGGTTATTTTCAACTTCTATAGTTGTGGAGCTACACAATTATTGATAAATGGTGAAGAAGTAAAGAAATTCACCAACAAACATGGGGGCAGGGGACAAGCTTACGCCATGCATGCAGAAGCCGGCAAGCCATACGATATAGAAATCCGCTTCCAATACTTTAGTGGAGACGCACAGTTGAATTTCGATCTTGGATTTAAAGAAGAAGTCAACATTAAAAACACGGTAGCAAAAGTGAAAGATGCTGATGTAGTTATATTTGCAGGCGGTATATCTCCAAGTTTGGAAGGAGAGGAGATGGGTGTCAATTTACCGGGATTCCGCAAAGGAGACCGTACTGACATCGAACTTCCGGCTGTTCAGCGTGAATTGATAAAAGCACTCTGTGATGCCGGGAAAAAAGTTATTTTCGTTAATTTTTCCGGATCACCCATTGCCATGGAGCCCGAAACCAAATATTGTCAGGCCATTTTACAAGCATGGTATCCGGGACAATCCGGAGGTAAAGCTGCCGCCGAAGTTTTGTTTGGAGATTACAATCCTGCAGGACGACTGCCCGTTACTTTTTACCGGAACATAACGCAATTACCTGATTTTGAAGATTATAATATGACAGGACGTACTTACCGTTATTTTAAAGGTGATCCTCTTTTCCCATTCGGTTATGGTTTGAGTTATACCACTTTTAACTATGGTAACATCAAACTGGAGCAAACGATTAAAGTAGGAGAAACTGCCAAAATTATTGTTCCTGTAACCAATACCGGTAATCGTGACGGGGAAGAAGTAGTACAGGTATATCTGAAAAAACAAGAAGATGCGGAAGGACCGGTTAAAACACTGCGTGCTTTCAAACGTGTACAAATTCCTGCAGGAAAAACAGTCAATGTAGAATTAGAGTTAACACCCAAACAATTGGAATGGTGGGACGCGCAGACAAATACCATGCGCACCATAGCCGGAAACTTCGACATAATGGTAGGGGGTAATTCTAAAGATGCTGAATTACAAGTAAAGACGCTGACACTGCAATAATAACTCCGAATAAAATAAATCAAGTCTGCGGCATTTTGTCAAATTCTATATTTAAAACAAAAATGCCGCACTTGACAAAATAAAAACATCAGAACAACTCAATCTGCTTATCTGCCTTTATTTGTTGCACAAAATAGTTGTCATGACTCACCACCAACAAAGTGCCTTGATAATCCTTCAAAGTTTCGGTCAATATCTCCATACTCAGAATATCAATATTATTAGTAGGTTCATCCACAATAAAAACATCGGGGGCCTGTGCACTCACCATAAGACAACAGAGAGAAAGTTTCATCTTCTCACCTCCACTCAGATAGCTACACTTCTTGTTCCATGTGGAAACAGGAAACAAAAAACGGTTGAGAATCGTTCTCAATTCATTATCATACAATTCACTATTGAATAAGGCAAGTTGTTCCAATACCGACAAATCATTACGAATTATAGAATATTCCTGATCAAGATAAACGTACGTCAGCCCTTCTGCCTGTATCAAAGAACCTTGAGTAGGAGCAAGACTTCCGGTTATCAACCTCAATAAAGTTGTTTTACCACTACCATTACTTCCTTTCAAATGAATACGGTCACCACTTTTGATGGTAAACTCAAGAGGAGAAGACCACAAAGGATTTTCTCCATACGAATAATTCACACTTGAAGCTACGATAAGTATCTTACCGATATGCAAAGAAGATGAATTGAAATTTACTTTCATCGCCTTCATATCAGGTAAAGCTTTATGCAGTTCTACTGTTTCTCCTGCCAAAAAACGGATCTTATCAGCATGAACATCTCCTAAACGGACAGTACTTTTCTCAGCCTGATCCCTGAATGTATGCATTGCCATCTTTCCGACTCCTTTCTTCACATTTTGTTTTTTACCTCGCACATCATGCTTTTGTTGACGCTCCATTACCTCACGTGCCTGCTTTCGGGCTTTTTGTAATTGCTTTTCATTCTCCTTCAACCGGGTTTGCAGAGCTTACTACAGCCAATTTCTTCTGTTCTTTATAGAAATCGTAATTTCCAGCATAATAAGTGACACCTTTTGCAGTAAGCTCATAGGTAGAAGAAAGTAAATTGAGTAATGTCCGGTCATGGCTGACAACCAGTATCCCTGCTGCAGCAGTAGTTATAAAACGGTACAGCCGGATACGGCTTTCGTCATCCAAATGATTGGTAGGCTCATCCATCAAAATAAAAGCAGGAGAGTATATAGTAATTCCTGCTAGAAAAACTTTTGTTTTCTCACCGCCACTCAACAAATGCATGGGATAGGAAAGAGGTACTCCTACCAACCCCATTCATTCAAAGCAGCAACCGCTTTCTCTTCTATTTTCCAGTCATCCGCCAAAGCCGTAAAATGCTCTATCGAAGCATCTCCCTGTAAAATGGCATGAAGTGCATATAACTTTCTTTCTATTCCCAATGCCCCGGCTACTGTCAAATGATTAAACTGACCAAAATGCTGTGGAATAGAATAGGGGATATCCGGACATATAATTGTCCTTCAGAAGGTAATAGCTCTTTAGTTATCAATCGCATCAAGGTAGATTTTCCCGAACCGTTGTTTCCGATGAGGGCTACTTTTTGCCCTTTACTGATAGTAAAACTGACATTACTGAAAAGCACATCTTTATCCGGATGCATGTAAGTAATGGACTGTACATGTATACACATACTCTTTCTAAGAATTTTAAATATGAATACTGAAAAGTTCGTAGTTGGAATAAGAAGACAACTATTGCGCAACAAACGAAATTATTTCGCCTGCTGTCCCAACGTAAAAACAAATAGTTGTATGGAAATGAATGTTTTTAAATTCTCATCGGAATATTTTTAAATTTGCGAGACAAAGATAGCAGGTTTATTGGAAACATAAAAAAATATTACCTCAATCTAAATGAATAGATTGAGGAATATCAGAATAAAAAATCTATTTATTCAAATGAAGGCAAAGTCACAGAGAAATGAGGATTCGGAGTATGCTGTGTTCTGATAATCTCTTTCATTTGTTTCACAATATCCGGATGTCCGGCAGCGATATCATGGTCTTCATGAATATCTGTAGCAAGATTGTAAAGGAAAGGAGTCCCTTTTTTCACTACCATCTTCCAGTCTCCCATACGTACACCAATCTGATCGGTTTCATCAAATTCCCAATACAAGAAATCATGTTTCTTCTGTCCTTCCTGCCCTAACAAAGTCGGAGCAAAAGAAATACCATCAAAATAATCCACATCTTTTTTCTTGTTAGTGTACTTCTTTACATAATTCTTCACACCTGCCAAGTCACAAAATGTAGGCATCAAGTCATAGAAAGCCAACTGATGATCATTGACCGTTCCTTCGGGTACTTTGCCCGGCCAACGTACAATGAACGGAATACGGATACCTCCCTCATAACATTGACGTTTCAATCCACGAAGTTTGCCGTCACGACCAAAAAAGGTAGGATCAGCTCCTCCTTCTTCATGAGGGCCGTTATCACTGGTAAAAATCACAATGGTATTTTCGTCCAGTCCTTTCTCCTTTAATTTGTTCAAAACTTCTCCTACATAATAATCCAAGCGAGTAATCATGCCGGCAAACTGCGCATGGGTGTGTACCGACGGATTATATCTTGATCCTTCCTGTCCACCCCAAGTTTTATCTTCAAAAAACTTCTTTTGATAACCTGTCAGAATAGAATCTTCGGGCTGCGCCAGCTCTGCATGAGGAAGCGTATAAGTAAAAATACCAAAGAAAGGTTGCTTGCCATCCTGTTTATCCAACCATTTCATTGCTTCTTCATGGATCATATCCGCAGAATATTGCGGACGTTTGAAATAGTCCTTACCAAACATAGGATAGTTGATATTCTCATCCATCACTACACGAACCACTGCCGTATCACCAGCGATTTACTATACCGGTTCAGGAAATTCGGATAATATAAATGAGCCTGAAACTGACAGATATAACCATAATATTCATCAATACCCCGTTTGTCCGGCGTAGACACAGATCCCTCATAGCCCCCTGCCCATTTACCAAACATACCGGTAGTATCAACCGTTATCTTTCATTATTTCAGGTATAATCACATGACCGGGATCGTATGGATGTTGCCCCACCACGGCATATTCCTTATTATTTCCATACATCACAACAGGGGCATCGCGCCAGTACTCCTTGTTCCCACGTACTTCACAATGTCCGGAATGTTGCCCGGTCATAAATGACGCACGTGATGGAGCACTCACCGGACTACCGGCATACGCTTGTGTAAAACGCATACCTTCTTTAGCCATATTATCAATATTTCGGTGTACTGATGTAGGGCTGACCGTAACACCCTAAATCACCATACCCCATATCATCACACATTATATAAATGATATTCGGTTTAGGGGTTTTCTGGGCATAAGCACCTAATAAAGGAAATGCCAGCCCACTGGTTAAAAGAAAGAGGTTTCGATTTTTCATTATACAGTTTATTGAATTAGTTTTTCTTTGAGCAAGATATGGAAAATATTCCAATTGATGAAATAATAAAGTCGCCTCAAATAAAAATTATATAAAGACGACTTTATATTAACATTTACCTATTTACCAACCTGGATTCTGTTCCAAAGCAGGATTCAACAATATTTCAGTTGTCGGAACTGATATAAATAATATTCTCCAACATCCTTTGCCCTCTTTCAATGGGTCATTGAACAAATACAGATATCCCTCT
>ENA-OQCF01000679-OQCF01000679.1-human-gut-metagenome-genome-assembly--contig:-NODE-679-length-12722-cov-2.356967_pt1 | contig 12722 bp, 20 predicted proteins | sample MGYA00242756_ERZ504573 | MGnify/ENA primary metagenome ERZ504573 (study PRJEB26092, sample SAMD00036240) | human gut metagenome | host: Homo sapiens | study: EMG produced TPA metagenomics assembly of...
TTGCCCCCGAAGCACGATGCGGGTACCGCAACCCGACATTATCGAGCATTTTGGCAACGCAGATGCCGTGCCGCAGCCGCCGGAGCGGTGCTTAAGCCGTAAGGCGGGAATTGTGCGGTGTTGCCTTTACAACTTTCCACTCCCGCTGCCGGACCTGCAGTTTTTTCCGCGTTATTCGAAGAAGTACTCCCAATCCTGATACGTCGCATTCACTTCAACTGCGTTTACCTGCGGGTACACGGTGCCGCTGCCGGATTTTGCCGTCAGCAGAATTTGCCCCACACCGTTGGAAATGGTGATAGGCACCTCGTAACTGTCGCGGTCGGTGGGCAGGTAGAAATCGCCCTGGTTGGTGTCGCGTTCCGCGGCGGCGCAGAGTTCGTTTTCCGTCACACAGGTCACATGCAGGAACTGCCGGTCAAACGGGTGGTCCATGCTGTCAGAGCTGACCAGCCCATAGTGCAGCGTTACATCCGCCACACCGCAAAAATCCGCGTCCGCCGCCGTTACGGTCACCAGCACAGTGCCATCTCCCTGCAGGGTGGCAGCGGTCGTGGCTTCCACGTTCAGATTGTTATCGGTTCCGGTGCGCTCCCAGAAAAGGTGCATGCCGCCGGACTGGAAGGTGTTTGCCACCGGCTGCCAGTAACGGTACAGCTCCCGGTAGAACACCAGTTGGCGTTGCGGCTCCACCGCTCCGGCGGGGCCACCTTGGGGCTGGGGGTCACGACAATGTCAAAATTCCCCTGCTGGAAGGTTTGCAGGTACGCCAGGCGTTGGCGATCCCCCAGGCATGGATGATGTAATCCGTGCCGGTAGGCTGCAGCTGGCCAGTCATGGCTTCCAGCGCGCTGGAATAGGTGCCAAACAGCCTCTTGCCCGCCGTCAGTTCCTTTTCGGTTGCCAGCTTTTCGGCCTGGTCGCCGATCCAGCCGCCCAGCTCCGGCACAAAGGTATAGCCCTCGTGCCCGCCAATGCGGGTCTGCACCTGCCCAGCCATGCCGACGGCCAGCACAGCGGCCCCCAGCACCGCACAGCCTGCGGGCACAATGCGCGCTGCAACCTGCAGAAAGCTTACCTTTTGGCAAACCAGCAGCACCGCTTTGATGATACACGCCGGGGCCAGTACGGCAGCCAGTGCCGCCGCGCCGCCCGTGGGCCCATTGTTGGAGGCACTGACCATGCCGTACAGCAGGTTCCACAGCACCATGCCCAGTGTCAGGGCAAAGCCCCCGGCCGCCAACACAGCAGAGCGTTTGCTGCGGCAGACAAAAATACCGATGGCAAACGCCAGTGCCGCCGCAAGGCAGAACACTGCCGCGCCCGGCCAGTGCAGGTCTGCCACGCTGCACACCCGATCGCTGAGGGTATTGCCGTAATACCAAGTCTGGTAAGCGCTGGTTCCGCGGGTCTGGCGCAGCCAGGCCAGCGGGTGCCCCCAGCTGATGAGCAGCACCGAAACGCCAAGCCCCACCACACTGGTAACGATGTAGCGCAGTGTCTGCACCACAATTTTACCGATGGAACTGCGATACAGCCGGATGAGATACAGCCCATACCCCAGCGCAATGGAAATATAGCAGCGCCGCCCATATCATTGCTCCAAGGCACAAAAAGCCTGCGGCAAAGGGCACCAGCACCGCCGGGGCCAACAGCCGCCTGCTTGTATCCTGCTGCCAGAAATGCAGTCCCAGCAGGATGACCAGTACCGCCAGTGTTAAAGCGGCGGAGCGCATCATGCGGGCGCTGTTGCCGTTGGCGGCGGCATAGCTCAGCAGGGTGTTCACCTGACCGGCAAACGGCAGGTTTGCCCCCTGCACATAGGTAAAAAACACGCTGCACAGCGCCAGCGCTGCCGCGCGGGCCGCACGGGCAGTGCCGATGACCACCAGGCAGACCGCCAGCACCAGCAGCTCAAAATAGAACCAGGTGCAAAAGTTTGTGGCAAACATGCTGCGGCCAAAGCTGTTGCCCAGCACCAGCAGCAAACCGCCCACGCTGTACAGCTCGCCCGCACCAAGGTAGACGGTAAAATCACGATAAGGTACCTGCCCGGCCAGCAGGTGGCGCACCGGGTTATAATTCTGGAAGTCGCCGTTCATGATCTCGTACCCGATCTCATAATTGGCGGCAAGACCGCGCACTGCGGCAAGCCCGGCCAGCACCAGCAGCAAAAACAGCCACGGTGCTGCGCGTTTGAGCTTTTGTTTTGCTGTCTGCATCAGCGGTAAAGGCCCTCCAGCTCATCCAGCTTTTTCTTCATTTCTGCACGCACGCTGGGTGGGTCCAGAATTTCGATCCCTGTGCCAAAGCCGGCCACCCAGCCGTAAAACCGGGGGCTGACCTGCACATTTACCACCACATTAAAGTGGTCGCCATCCGGGTTGCGCACCAGGGTAACCCCCGTGCCAAACCGGTCGATCATCGCCCCGGCCAGGCGGTTTTCGCACCGCATGGTCACTTTGCGCACCGGGCCGTTGAACATATCAAACATCTGCTGCATATACTGGTTTACGTCAAATTCGGCGTATTCCTCAGCGCCTTCACGTTCGGTATCCGGCAGCAGCTCCACCTTGCGCATTTTATCCACGCGGTAGTGCTTCAGACGGCCTTCGGTATAGGCGATCATATAATAGTTTCCGTTTTCCCACACCATCACCCAGGGGCTGACGGTGTACAGCTGGCCTTCATGACGGGGCACCATCTGCTTTTGCAGGTCCCAGTCACAGTATTTGAACCGCACCTGGTTGCCCGCGGTGATGGCGCTGTGCAGGGTATCCACGCTGTAAAGGATCTTTTCCTCCTGGCTTTTCACCCGGCCGGAAACCAGCACCTTGCGGTCCAGCTCCTCCTGGCGGTAGCGGGAGGTGAACCGTCCCAGCTTTTCGATCAGCACCTTGCTTTTGCGTGCGGTGATGAACTTGCTGGCATACACAGCGTCCACCAGCAGTTTCAGCTCCGCCAGTTCAAACGGGGTATCCACCATATAATACCCGCCCCCGCGGCCGCGCTGCTGCACGATCTCAAAGGGGGTATCCGGCATTTCGTTCAGGGTCTGGATATCGTCATACACGCTTTTGCGCTCTGCCACAATGCCGCGCTCTTTCAGCAGTTCTACCATGCGCGGCACACTGATGGGGTGCTTTTCGTCGGTTTCCCGCACAAAAATTTCCAACAACGTAAGCAGCTTTAATTTTTGTCCTTCTTTACGGGGCATAAAGGCCGCCTCCCTTCCGGCAAAACAGACCGGCTTCCCGGTTATTTTTTATCAAATGCCTTGCGGCGCTCGGTGGAAAGGCGGAACATTTTTTCCAGCCCTTCGCGGTCGTCATCCACCAGTTTCTGGCGCATGGTGGCAAGTGCATCACTGAACATATCGATCTCACTAATCAGGTTATCCTTGTTCCACAAGAACAGCTCCGCCCACATTTTATCGTTGATGCGCGCAATGCGGGTCAGGTCGCGGAAAGAGTCCCCGGTATACTTGGCAAGCTCGGTGTTATCGCTGGCGCACATCAGGCTGACGGCAATGGCATGGCACAGCTGGCTGACATAGCCGATCATGTGGTCATGCTCTGCCGGGCTGAGCAGCTAATGCGGGCAAACCCCAGTGTGCGGGCCAGGGTACGGCACCATTCAATGGCTTCCGGGGTGTTTTTTTCGGTGGGGGTAATGATAAAGTTTGCCGGGGCAAAGTTTACCTCGGCACTGTGGGCCACGCCGCTGGTCTCACGGCCGGCCATGGGGTGGCTGGCAATGAACTCCACGCCCTCCGGCAGCATCTGCTGCACCGGCTCCACCACGCCGCGCTTTACGCCGGAAACATCGGTTATCAGCGTGCCGGGGCGGACCAGGTGGCCGTACTGCTTGACCCATTCCAGCAGCACAGTGGGGTACAGGCCAAAGATGATGTAATCCGCGTTCTGCACCAGGTCGTCAAAGTTTTCGTTGCGGCCCTCGCAGATATAGGCGTGTTCCAGCGCATAATCCAGCGTGCTCTGGCTGTGGGTAATGCCGGTCACGCGGTAGCCTTTCTGGCTGAGCACCTGGCATATTTGCCGCCCAGCAGGCCCAGGCCCACGATTAAAAACGTTTTGTTTTTATCCATCCCGTCCATTTTGCTTTCACCCCTGATTTGTTACATGGGCCCCCCAGGCCCTTGATGACCTCAAAGAAATCCGGCCAGCTTTTGTTGACCGCGTTGGCCCCCTCGATGACCGCCGGCTGGCCTGCGGCCAGGGCAGCAACGGCCATTGCCATTACAATGCGGTGGTCGTTATGGCCGTTCAGCGGCGCCGTGGGCTTGTGCAGGGCGCAGCCCTCAATTGTCAGGGTATCGCCGTCCGCTTTTACCGTGCCGCCCATCTTGCAAGCTCTTCCTGCATAGCGGCAATGCGGTCACACTCTTTAATGCGCAGCCGCCCGGCGTTGCGGATGATGGTGGTGCCGCTGCAGAAGCACCCCAGTGCGATGAGCACCGGGCCAAGGTCTGGGCAATCGGCCAGGTCGATCTCCACCGCCTTCAGCAGGCTGCGATGGAAGGTCACATGGCTGCCGCTGCGCTCAAACTTCGCGCCGCACTGCTTTAAGATATCCAGGATCACCCGGTCTCCCTGGTGGGAACCGGAGGGCAGACCCGTTATCGTAATGCCGCCCACAGTGCTGCCCAGCACGGCCAAAAACGCCGCCTGGCTGTAATCGCTTCAACATCCATGTCTGCTGCCGCATAATGCTGCGGCGCTGCCACTTTGTAGGTGGCGGAGCCATCCTTGCGGGCGCGGACCGAAACTTTAACGCCAAATTTCTGCATCGCGTCTGTGGTCAGGTCCACATAGCTGCGGCTTTCAAAGGGAGCGCGCACCTCAATGGTGCTGGGGGCTTCCATCAATGGGGTGGCAAACAGCAGCCCGCTGATGAACTGGCTGGACACATTGCCCGGCAGCGTAAAGGTACCGGGGCACAGGCGGCCAAAAATCGTAATGCCCTGTTCGTTCTGTTCAAAACGCAGCCCCTGGCGCTCAAACAGCTGGGCATAAATTTCCTGCGGGCGCTGCATCAGGCGGCCTGCGCCGGTAAAGCGCACTTTCTGGGCCGTCAGGCTGAACAGCGGCAGGATAAACCGCAGTGTGCTGCCGCTTTCGTTGCAGAACACCGGGCGGGTAATGGTGGCAAAACCGTCCGCATTGCCGCGGCCGGTAATGGTCAGCTCATGCTCGCCCCGCTCCACCTTGGCCCCCAGCTGCTGGGCAGCCCCCAACGTGGCCAGAATATCCTGCGAAAATTCCACATTGCCAATGTGGCTGGTACCGGCGGCCAGGGCCGCGCACACCACAGCGCGGTGTGCCGCGCTTTTGCTGGGCGGCACGCAGCGGTTCCGGCCAGGCGGCCGGTTCAATGGCTGCAACGGTTGCTTCCACGGTGTTCCCCTCTTTCGTGCCGTTCAGGCATCAAATGTTGTTTCAAACGCCTGCACGGCGGTTTCTACTGTGTTTTCCAGGCGGCCGGTGTTATCCACCGCGGCATCGGACGCTGCGCGGTAAAGCGGCATCCGCTCGGCTTCCATCTTGCGCAGGGCGTCCAGCCCGGTGGAAAGCGGCCGCCCGCCGGTTGCCAGCCGTTCGACCGGGCGTTGCACCCACAGCACAGGGCCGTTCTGGCGCAGGGCGCGGGCGTTGCCCGGTGTTTTTGATCACCCCGCCGCCGCAGGAGATGACCTGCCGTGTCTGCTTGCTGATCTCTGCCACAGCCTGAGATTCGTACTTGCGGAACGATGCCTCGCCTTCACGCGCAAAGATATCCGGGATGGGCATTCCGGTGTTTTTCTCGATCACTTCATCCAGATCCACATAGGTTTTGCCCAGCGTTTTGGCCAGGACACGCCCGATGGTGGACTTGCCGCAGCCCGGCATTCCGATGATGGCCACGTTGGAAAGATCTCGCTTGAGCTTGCGGTGAGTGTCAGCGATCACAGCTTCCGGCAGCTTTTGGCCGGTAAAGTGCTCCGCCGCGTACACTGCCTGCGCCACCAGCATCTCGAACCCACAGTAGGCGGGCACGCCAAGTTCCTCCGCACGGAGCAAAAGTTCGGTGCGGAACGGGTTATAAACGCAGTCCAGCACGGCTTCCAGCTTGGGAAAGGCATGCAGGTCCAGCAGGCAGCTGCCGTTGTTGGGGTACATGCCCGCCGGGGTGGTGTTGATAATGATATTGATTTCCGGATGCTGCTGGGCTTCCTCATAGGTCAGGGCACCGTCCTTGCCGGTGCGGCTGGCGGTCAGCACCTGTTTGGCTCCGGCGTCCTGGCAGACAGCCGTGACAGTGTTGTGGGTGCCGCCGGTGCCCAGCACCAGCACCACAGCCCCGGCAAACTTCACGCCGTGGCAGCGGGCCAGGTAGCAAAGCCGGTATAATCCGTATTATAGCCATACAGCTTGCCATCCCGGTTGACCACGGTGTTCACTGCGCCGATGGCCGCCGCACGTGGTTCCACCTCATCACAATATGGGATGACCAGCTTTTTGTACGGGATGGTAACATTGATGGCTTTGAACGCCTTTGCCTGCATAAAGGCATGGGCTTCTTCCTCCGTGGGCAGCGGATGCAGCTCATAGGAATAGCCGCACACGGCCTCATGGATGATTTTGGAATAGCTGTGGCCCAGTTTGGCTCCGATCAGACCGTATTCCATGTTGCGCTTCCTTTCTGTTTGCTTCGGCTGTATTACTTTTGCCCCAGCGTACCGTAACGCACGGTCAGCAGGTCCAGCACGGCAAATGCTGCCAGGGTGTTCTGCACCACAGCAGCACGGGGCACAATGCAGGGTCGTGCCGGCCCTTGATCTGCAGTTTTGCATCTGCCTTGGCGATATAATCCACGGTATCCTGTTCTTTATAAATGCTGGGGGTGGGCTTTACCGCCGTGCGGAACACAATGGGCATGCCGTTGGCAATGCCGCCGTTGATGCCGCCGTTTTTGTTGGTGGCCGTTACCACTTTGCCGTCCCGCATGGTAAACGGGTCGTTTGCCTGGGAGCCGCGCAGGTCCGCAAAGGCAAAGCCCGCGCCAAACTCAATGCCTTTGACAGCGGGGATGGCAAACGCCAGGTGGGCGATCTCACTTTCCACACTGTCAAAGAACGGTTCGCCGATGCCCGCGGGCACCCCGGTGATGACAGTTTCCAGAATACCGCCCACGCTGTCACCCTCGGCCCCGGCTGCGCGGATGGCTGCCTGCATGGGGGCTTCTTTTTCGGGGTCCAACAGGGCAAAATGGCCCGGCTGTGGTTCCGCCATAATCAAACCGGCAGAGCTGGAAAGCGGAGCATCCTCCACCCCGCACAGCGGGCAATGTGGGTATACACCTTAATACCGCGCTGTGCCAGAATGTGCTCACAGATCGAACCCGCAGCCACGCTGGCTGCGGTGATGCGGCCGGAAAAGTGGCCGCCGCCGCGGGCATCCTGCCAGCCTTCATATTTGGCATATGCCGTGTAATCCGCGTGGCCGGGGCGCAGCAGATCCGCCGTTTTTGCATAATCTCCGCTGCGGGTGTTGGTGTTGCGGATCATCATGGTGATGGGGGTTCCGGTGGTATGGCCGTTGACCACACCGCTCAAAAACTCCACCACATCCGGCTCGGTGCGGGCGGTGGAAAGCCCATCTCCGCGGGCGCGGCGGCGGTCCATCCGCTCGGCGATGTACGCTTCATCCAACCGGCAACCCTGCGGCCAGGCCGTCCAGCACAGCGCCGACGGCGGCACCGTGCTTTCGCCAAAAATGGTCAGGCCCAATGCATTGCCAAAGGTATTTTTCATCGGCTCAGTCCTCGTTTTCCTTGATGCCAAGCAGGGCGGCAGTTCGGTCATGGGAATCTTATCGGCGCGCCAGCAGCCCAGGCCGGGCACCTTGATGACGGTAATGGTGCTGCCCGCGCTCTTTTTGTCGTGCTGCATATAGCTCAGCACCTTATTTTTGTCCACACCCGTGCGGGTGGGCAGGCCCAAAGTGCGGTAGATGGCGCGGGTGCGGCGCACAAGGGATTTATCCTCGATCATAGGCAGCATGCCAAGCGCCACGCACTCGCCATGGAACAGGCCGTTGGTGCGGCGGCCGCGCACCCCCTTGACAGCCTCAATGCCATGGCCGATGGTATGGCCAAAGTTCAGGCAGGCGCGCTGGCCCTGCTCGTGCTCATCGTTTTCCACCACGTTCTTCTTCACGCGCAGGGAACGGTAGATGATGCGCTCAATGTTTTCTTCGGGGTGTTCACATTCAAACAGGGCAAACAGCTCCGGGTCAGCAATCAGACCCGCCTTGATGGCCTCCGCCAGGCCGTTGACAAAGTGGCGGCGGGGCAGCGTTGCCAGGGCATCAAAATCCACCAGCACCACCTTGGGCTGCCAGAAAGCGCCAACAATGTTTTTGGTTTCGCCCAGGTCAATGGCGGTTTTGCCGCCAATGGAGGAATCGATCTGGGAAAGGGTGGTGGTGGGGCAGTTGACAAAATCAATGCCGCGCATATAAGATGCCGCGCAGAACCCGCCCAAATCCCCCACAACGCCGCCGCCGACGGCCACCAGCAGGTCCTTGCGGGTCATGTTGAACTCCAGCATGGCCTGCAGCACCTGGCCATACACTTTCAGGCTTTTGCTGCTTCGCCCTGGGGCACAGTGTACACCATTCCATTGGGGCACTGGGCCAGCACGGTCTGGGCATACTGCTCCGGTACGCCGGAATCCGTCAGGATAAACACCTTGCGGTTGGCAACATTGGCAAACTGGTACAGGTTGGCCAGGCACCCGCTTTTCAGGATGATATCATAGCTGCGGCTGCCAAGCTGCATGGTCAATTTCATAACAATTCCTCCCGTGTTTTTCCGTCATTTACAGGTCAAATACACCCAGTATCCGCACCGTGCGGCACACGTTTTCCAGCTCATGCACCAGCTTGGCGCAATCGTCCGTTGCGGCATTTGCCGGGCAGACAAGCTGAACATAAAAATAATATTCAAACTGAACATGGGGCAGCGGACGGCTTTTGATGGTTTCCATGTTAAAGCCGCGCTCGCCGATGATCTGGATCACCCGCGCCAGCCGCCCCGGCTTGTGGTCCACCGTAAACAGCATCGAAAGCCGCTGCCCCGGTGCGGCGGCGATCGGCTGCCGCTGGGCGCCTCTTTTTCAATCACGATAAAGCGGGTGGTGTTGTCGCCGTCCTCGTTCACGCCCTCGGCCAAAATCTGCAGCCCGTACAGCTTGGCTGTTTCGGCGGAAGCGATAGCTGCCAGGGTTTGGTCGCCCTGTTCCGCCACATAGCGGGCGGCATCCGCTGTGTTGCCCCAGGCTTTGGTGGCAAAGTGGTGCAGTTTCAAGAATGGCCCACTCTGCGCCAGCGCCTGCTGGTGGCTGATGACCGTTTTGATCTCGCTCAGCTGCGCGCCCGGCAGCGCCAGCAGGTCCTGCCGGATGGGCAGGTCGCACATGCGGGCTACTTTCAGGCCGGGGTGGGCATACAGCAGATCCAGCACAGCGGAAACATCGCCCGCGTTGGAATTTTCAAACGGCAGAACGCCGCAGTAAGCATCGCCCTGCTCCACGCTTCCACCACCTCATTCCAGGTGGAGTATGCCTGTGCTTGGCAAAGGGGAACAGCTGACGCAGCGCAATGTGGGACCACGCGCCCTCCACCCCCTGGTAGGCGGCAACATCTTGCCCAATCAGAACATGCTGGTACGCGCGGGAAACCGCCAGCGCTTTTTTCAAAAATTTCGCGGTAATAGGGCTGAAGTTCCGGGTTCTGCACGCGGGCGGTATTCTTTTCCAGCACAAGGGCTTCGCGTGCCGGGTCAAACACCTGTTTGCCAGTGCGCGCCTTGTACTGTGCCACCTGGCCCACTGCCTGCATACGCTGTTCAAACAATGCGGCCATCTTTGCATCAATCTCGTCAATCTGCGCACGTGCCTGCTGCAACTGATCCATAGACAGGTTCCTCACATTCCATGGTTATTCATATTTTACTATACTATAAAACGGTCTGTATCGCAATAGGGCACCATCAAAAAAAGCAAAAAAGCAGGGCCGAAGCCCTGCTACAAATTAGCAATTAGAAATTCGGTATAGCTGTACACAGCGGGCATTTCGGCCCGTGCGTAATTGCTCATTGCTCATTCCTAATTTCTAATTTTTTCTTCGTTTTCTCTTCTTCCCTCGCCTTCCGCACCAGATCCTCAAAACTTGGCATGGGGGTAAAGATGCGGTGGTAGGGGTTTTCCGGCATGGGGGCCGGCTTTTTTACCGGGCGGTAGCGCATCACTGCCGCCCCACGGTGGAAACGGCACCCGCGGTCAAGATGTTCCACAGGGCATCATAGGTTTCGCTTTCCAGCGCGGTTTTGTCGGTATAATACGCGCGGCGGCCTATGTAGGTGTTTTTCATGATGTCCTGGTTTTCGCCCTGGAGGTCATCCACCATCGTCAGGCCGGTGTAGGTGCCCAAATCCAGACCGGCCAGAGCCGGGCAGTCCGTCCAGCGGTAAACCATCTTGGTCCAGTCCACGATCACATTATCATTTTCATCCACATTCTCCGTGTCGGGCATGGTGCCGTCCAGGTACTGCAAAGCGCCGGTGGTTTCCGCAAACTGCTGCGCGTAATCGGTATCCTGCATGATAAAGATGTAAGGCCCATCCTCACTGGATAAATCCGCCGAAAGCCGGGTCACACCAGCCATCTGGGTGTATGCATCGGTGTTTTCGCTCTCGGAATCAAAATCCAGGTTATACTGCACCAGCTCCACTACCACCTTGCCGTCGCCATTGCGGTCATCACAGTAAGCGGCCAGCGTGTTTTCCAGGGCCGTTACCGTATCTGTCGGCAAGTTGCTGCTGCCCACATAGCCAACGCGGTAGTCCGGCCACACCCGGGTAACAACATCGTGCACCATCCACACCACCAGCACCACGGCGATGACCGCAATGCCAACGTACAGCTTGTGGTAATGCCACCAGTTGGCAGCTTTTTCCTGTTTGGTATATTCTTTTTTCGATTCGGGCATTTTATACTGTTCAACGCTGTCTTTTGTGACCCATGCCATCTTAAAAACTCTCCTAATCTTTTTAACGTAAGTGGTATTATACCATAAATTTATGTTGGAATTGTAAAATTATTTTGACTATCCCGTGCCCGCTGCCTTGCATAACCCGCTAAAAAACGCTATGATAAACTTGTAATATTGTAAGCAGGGCTGCAAAAGCTGCGGCAGCGCACTGCCGCCCAGTCCGCTTACCCCCAATTAAAGACACAGAAAGGTCATTTTTGAATATGGCAATGGAAGACAAAAATACCCCCGTGCAGCCCGATGCTGTGGAGGCGACCGAAACCCGCGGACGCAAAGTTGGCGCGGCCCGCTTTTTTGAGCTGCTGGGGCGCGATTTGTGGCCGTTTTATAAAGCCAGTATTTTGTGCGTGCTGGGCTTCGCCCCCGGCTATGCCGCTGTTTTGTTCAGCACTATGGCCGCCAGCCTGCCGCTGTGCCTGCTGTCCGGCGCTGTAGGCGGGCTGATTGCCGCACCTGTTTTTTGCGGCATGCTGGATACCATCCTGCGCGCTCTGCGCGATGAACCCGGCTACTGGTGGCACACCTACCGCATGGCCTGGAAGCAGAACTGGCGCGAAAGTCTGCTGCCCGGTGCCGGGGCGGGGTTTTGCCTTGGGCTGTGGGCCTTTTTGCTGTACGCCCTGCCTGATCTGGAAAACGTGCCTATCTCGGTATGGATCTGCATGGTGCTTGGCATCTTCTTTTTGCTGGTGTTCTGCCTGTATCTGTTTGCGCAGGTGGTTCTGGTCAGCGTGTCCCAGGCGGAGCGGCTGAAAAACGCCGCGCTGTTCATGATCGGATTTTTGCCGCGCACCCTGGCAGCCGGGGCAGTGCTCTGCATCTATTGGGGCGTGATGCTTGCCTGGATGCCCTACACCATCCCGGTGGTGTTGATTCTGGGTTTCTGGCTGCCCTGCACCCTCGCTTTGCAGATCATCTATCCGGCACTAGATAAAGCGTTCCACCTGGAAAAGACCATCACCGCCCGGCGCGAGGATGAGATCAACGACCTGATGGAGCAGCACGGGCACACTTCCGTTTGATACCAACCAGATAAGGCGGCAAACCTATGGAAAGTAAGAACACTTTTATCCTGCATGAAACCGAAGCGTTTATGCGGGGCGAGCTGGATAACGTTACCGTTGCCCACGGGCGCATTGTGTTGGACCTTGTCTCCGGCGGGCATGTGCTATGGGTGCTACACCAGCCCCGCCGTACCGCTGCCCACCTTTGACGCCCTGCGCGTGAGCTGGAACGCGGCACCCCGCCGGGAACTGCCGTGGAAGCCCAGGCCCGCGTGATGGTGGACGGCAACTGGACCAGCTGGTCCAGCTTTGGCCGCTGGAGCCCCTATCTGGAGCGCGAAGGCGCAGCCCCGTGACCAAAGGCGCTGTAAACCTGCTGCCGGACAGCCTTGTGCTGGACAGCAAAACCGCCACCCAGGCCCAGCTGCGCATCTACCTGTATACCAAAGACGAACACACCACCCCTTCCGTCAGCCTGGTGGGGGTCAGCGTGCGAGCGGTAGATGTGATCCCCGCGGGCGGGCGGCCCATCAACGCACGCCTGCACCTGATGCCCTATGCCGTTGCGCGGCGCGCCCCGCGCTGCAGCCGTTATGGACCTTGC
>ENA-OQCF01000680-OQCF01000680.1-human-gut-metagenome-genome-assembly--contig:-NODE-680-length-12721-cov-2.624027_pt1 | contig 12721 bp, 11 predicted proteins | sample MGYA00242756_ERZ504573 | MGnify/ENA primary metagenome ERZ504573 (study PRJEB26092, sample SAMD00036240) | human gut metagenome | host: Homo sapiens | study: EMG produced TPA metagenomics assembly of...
TGCTACTCCGACCCGTAGCGTGGAAGAATATGCGAAAGAGATTCTGGCAATGGTATCAATACGTAGATAGTTTCGACATTCATACGCAAATCACTTCTCTCCGCCGTTCATTGGATGAGTCGGCAAAGCCGGTAAGGCTGTCGCTATTATTTCTGCCGGATGGGATCCGGGAAGCGATTCTGTAGTCCGTACACTGCTGGAAGCCATCGCTCCGAAGGGTATTACTTATACCAATTTCGGTCCGGGACGCAGCATGGGGCATTCCGTAGCAGTCCGTGCCATTGATGGAGTGAAGGATGCTTTGTCCATGACTATTCCTGTGGGAACCGGTATCCATCGCCGTATGGTGTATGTGGAACTGGAGGAAGGTGCGGACTTCAAGACTGTGGAAGCCGCCATCAAGTCGGATCCTTATTTTGTAAATGACGAGACACATGTAAAACAAGTTCCATGTGTGGACGATTTGAACGACGTGGGTCATGGCGTTAACCTGGTTCGCAAAGGGGTATCGGGCAAGACTCACAATCAGTTGTTCGAGTTTGACATGAAGATTAATAATCCGGCTCTTACCGCGCAGGTGCTGGTTTGCGTGGCACGCGCCTCCATGAAACAGCAGCCCGGATGTTATACCATGATCGAAGTTCCTGTAATTGATCTGCTGTGCGGCGACCGTGAGGAACTGATTGCCCATTTGGTATAAAGAGGTTTCCTCAAAAAGAACGATATTCTGAAAATCTCTTCTCTGTTTTATTCCGGAGAAGAGATTTTTTTATTTCCTTTGTGTTCATAAACAAAGAAATAGAACAATGATAGCAAGTATTGTATGGGATGTGGATCCTATCTTATTTAAAGTAGGTAGTTGGGAAGTGCGTTGGTATGGGCTGATGTGGGGCCTTGGTTTCATATTGGCTTATGAAATGGTAAGCCGTTTATTCAAAAAAGAGAAGTATCCGGAAGAGTGGGTGGACAAGCTTTTTGTCTATTGCATAGTCAGTACGGTCATTGGCGCCCGTCTGGGGCATTGTTTGTTTTATGAATGGGACTATTATGGCGCCCATCCTGTTGAAATATTCAAGATTTGGAAAGGCGGGCTGGCAAGTCACGGAGGGGTGTTCGCCATCATTCTGGCTCTGATGTGGTACTCGAAAAAAGTAACCCGGAAAAGTGTGTGGTGGTTGTTTGACCGCATGATACCTGCTGTGGCGATTGTCTGCTTCTGTATCCGTTTTGGTAATTTAATGAATTCCGAGATATTCGGATATCCACACTTGCTTGGGGATTTGAATTTGTCCGTTCCCGGGAGTGGCATCAGCTGTATGAAGGTTTGCCTTGCCATCCTACTCAGATTTATGAAATGCTGTATTGCCTGGTGGCCGGTGTAACAGCCTGGGTGATGTACCATACATACCATTTACAAAAGAGGGTGGGATTAATAACCGGAGTAAGCTTGCTTATATTCTTTGGCACTCGCTTTGCTCTGGAGTTTATGAAGAATCCGCAGGTTGCCGAAGAGGCGGATATGACTTTTAATATAGGGCAGTGGCTCAGTGTGCCGCTGATTCTGCTGGGGGCGTATCTCATAGCCACCAGCCGCACCGGAAAGAATAAAGGTTCCGGGAGGATAAGAAATATCCGGAGAACATAGGCATTTATTGTGGGAAGTTCTCGGATAAGTTGGGAGGAGGTTAAGGTTTCTGATTGGTGGAGGGATACCTTAACTTCTTCTTCTTTATATCATATTTTATTGAAAATAATAACTTGAATTGTTGGCAGATAGAGGTTTAATTCTTATTTTTGTTCATAGATCATTTAATGTTAAAGTTTTAAATTAAGGGGAATGAAAAAGAGTTTTTTAGTATTGTTGTATCTGGTCTGTATCGTGTCGTGCTCAAAGAGGGAAGATTTGTTTGATAAGACAGGGTAGAAGAGGAGTCGAAGGAAAACTTTCCGACTCAAAATATTGATCCGAATCATGATTGGAATATGACAGCGGTGGGAACTTTAAAGGTTTCTATCAATCAAGGTTCCGGTGAGCTTTATACAGTGAAAGTATATACTGCCAACCCATTGAACGGGCAAAGTGGTGCAAGACTGATGGCCGGTCAAGAAAATGTGAAGGACGGCACTTCGTTGTCACTGACATTCGATATGCCCAAAGCAACAGCGTATGTGTATGTGCTGCTGGAAGATAAGAATTATAACCGTTCTGTAAAGATGGCCGATATGTCTGTGGCTGTTCCGCAAGTGTCATGGGGGGAGCAGGACGAAATGTCCGTAGTGCAAACGCATTCTCCCGCAGCATTGTTTCATACACGGTTCCCGCTGATGCCGATTTCTTTAATGAGATACCTGCTGATGCAAAACCTTATCCGAAGGCATGGACTGAAACACTGAATGGAAATTACTATCTTGAGGATTGTGAGTTTGGTAATTTACATGGAGGTACAAAGGGGAATTATCATTTATTTATAAAAGGGAGTGTCTCTTTAGGTCCTGATAATTGGCCGGCTGGAACGAAAGTGCATATTCTTCCCGACAGCAAGTTGACGATGAAGAGCGGGGTGAACTTGTTGGGAGGAACGGCATTGTATATTTCCGAAGGTGGAACATTGGAAGTGGCAAACATACAACTTTCAGGCGGCAGTTGTAGCCAATTATATAATAGGGGAACGGTTCTTGTATCGGGAATAGTGGAGGAAAACTCTGATGGTGATAATATCATTTATAATGAAGGGTATTTTAATGCTTCATCTGCTGTTGTCCATATTACTAATTCGACGACTTTTATCAACCTGGGAGAACTTGATGCTGGACGGATGTCGTTTTCTGCATCAGGCAGACTGATTAATGAATCTGGGGCAAAGGTGATTGTCGAGGGTGTAACATCTGTGGCGAATATGACCAATATCATAGAGAATAATGGTGAGTTTATAACGGCTTCGCTTGATGTGTCTGGTGGCATGCAGCTTTATAATAACTGTCGGTTCGTTGTAACAGGAGAGGCAAAGTTAAGAGGAACTGTCTGGCAGGATGGGCAATCCTGTTTTGAGGCTGATAAGGTTGAAATGGGGGAATGAGTGTCAATTTGGGCACTGAGTCCATGTTTTATGTAAAATCGGGCATGAAATATACCGGTGAAACTAATAGGATAACCGGTGTGGGAGATAAGGCCGCTCTGTTGTGGATAAATGCTAATTGTCAGTGCGCCTGGAGGTCGATAACATACAGTGGTCATTTGAAAGTAGCGGTTCAAGGTCATATTCCGGAAAACACTCAATGGGATACTTATTATATACTAGAAGGGGCGGCGGAGATAATCAGTATGGAACAAGTGAAATTAGGAACGGCCAACGGTTGTGGCAACAGCTATACCACTGATAATGGAGGAACTCTCCCTGGTACTGATACTCCTTTGGTGTATACGTATGCATTCGAGGACATTACCACGGCGGCAGGTGATTATGATTTTAATGATGTGGTGCTGAAAGTGTCCACAGTTCCGGTCAATGGACAAATGGAAGTGAAACTGGTGGCCGCAGGTGCGATAAAGGATTTGAAGGTATTTTATGGTAACACCCCTTTGTTTGGCGGTCAAGAAGTTCATGTGGCGATGGGGTGCGAGCTGGGGCAGATGGTTAATACGGGTGGTGTTAAAGGAAATATAGTGACGGATTACTCCATAGCCTGGCCGGGTGATGGCACACTGGGTAATGCTGACTTTAAAATTCTTGATTTAAAAAATAATATGTATGTTCATCTTCCTGGATATTCCACCGCGTCTATTCCTTATGCTATTGTTGTTCCTAAAGACTGGGATTATCCCGGTGAACGTCAGCGGGTGGACCATAAATACCCCCATTTTACGGATTGGGCGGAAGATATGACGCAAGAACCTGTTTGGTATGATTAAATAATATAAATAAGGTATCGGGAGTTGTTTTTTTTCAAAAGAATGGTTCAGCCTTTCACCTTTCATCATGGAGATGATCTTCCATCTTATTGATAAAAAGCAGGTGAAAGGCTGTTCTTTCATGCATATGTAGATGATTGAAAGGAATACCTCGTGACGCCTTTTCAGCCTTCCGGCATCGCCCTGTATATCACGTGCGGGGCGCGTCCGTCTCTTTCTATTTTCTTTTCGCTGCTCCATTGGCGTAGTTCGCTGCCAGCTTTTGTTTTCAGCAACCCTGTCAAGGCACAATATTCCTTGCAAGTGATAATGGAGTGCTCTTTCAGATAATTTGTCAGCCGTACAAAGCGTTCTTCTGCTGAATATCGGTGGAGGAGGTCCGGAAACCATATTCCGCTCGTTCCAGCTTTCCTTTGCTTCGTACCTCCTTACGGAATTTCCGGGTGGGTTTGAACTTTATGTTGTCAAAATGTACCGATGCGGCGCGTATCTCGCTTTTGTCCGTTACCTTGCGGCAAGTCAGTGTGGCCGAGAATGTACCCAGTTCTCCCAGTTTTACGTTATAACCGTCTGCCAGGTAATTGGCGATAATGCTTTCCAGGTCACATAACAGACCGACGACGGTCCCTTCGTGGACGGTGGAACGCCGGGCGATGTCTTTAGCCAGGTCTTTCAGGTTTTTTGTGCCCGATACTACAATTTGCGGATACAGGGTGGGCTGTTCCTTCTCTCCCTGTATGTCGGGGGAGGTTTTGAAATCATACTTTGCTGCCATGTTTAATGCTTTTTAATAGGGAGATTAAGTCGTTTCTTGCTGAACGCTAAGGGGATTCTTTCTATTAACTTCTATAGACGCAGGCAATGGACCGTACGGTTTACTGTAGTGGACTGTACGGTCTGCTATAGTGGATTGTACAGTCTGCCATCGGAGTCTGTCTTAGTATTCAGGACAAAAGTACTTAATCATACTGGAAAAACCTATTAATTCATAGGAGAAAAGAGCTTGTACGGGCAAATTAGATGTTTCCCTTGAAGGTTTGAGGGATTTTCCTTTCATTGTGGTGTCTTTCTTTTCAGTTGGTGTGCTGTAAAGGTAAGTGTTTTATGCTGATTACCGGCATGCTTCGGATAGAAAAAGAGGAGGCGGGCTGACAGTAGGCTGAAGGATTATCCTTCAGGTGTTTTCTTCGATGGAATGGGGAAAAACAGCCCAAACTGAAGGCTGAAGGAAAATTGGCATGAATTTGTTTTTAGAGGTGAAAAGGCGTATGGTTCACGAGAAATGTTACATAATCCGTCACTTTTGTTGCAATGAAACAAAATGCCGGCAGCTGTAACAAATGTTTTATAGAGGTTGCCGGCTGTCCCCTACCTTTGCCTCAGAAAAACTTCTAAAAACATTTAATGCTATGAACAAAAATCAGCAAAAGAACCGGATGGGCGCGGTCATTATTTTACTTGCCGCCGCTTGCTTGAATGGTTATGCACAACAAGATTCTACCAAAGTGTCCTCTGATTCAAAAGAGGAAGGCAATCGCAATGTCATGTTGAATGCGGCTAGTGCCAATGGTCCTCGTGAAATCTCTATCGGTCTGCCCGGTGGTGATGTGAATGTACTCGAAAATGGTCTGCCTGTGGTATATAATTCGAATCCTCATAATGTAAACACGCATTGGCGCGGAGACAGCAGCTTGGGACATACCGGATTGCTGAAGATTTCCGAAACAGCGATTACTACCGGTAATATAGGTTAATGCTGTCAATTCGTTTACGGAACTCGGCTTGGATAAAGAGAAGAAAATGAATGGTGTGCTGAACTACGGCACCAATCATTTCGGTAAACAGCAATTTGACTTCAATCTGAATGGAAGCATCGGAAAAGATTGGTTTTACAGCGGCAGCATCTATCAGAATTTTGATCCGGGTTCGTTCAAACTGCGTTTTGCGCAATATCAGGACCGGACTCAGATCTATAAGTTTGCCTTGACCAAGTTCTACAATGAAGGACGTGGACAGCTCTCTGCCATCTACCATTACAGCAACAGCCATTGGTTGTCCAATGCTACCACCGGTGCACCATTTATTTATGTAGGCGATGGGAGTGTGAAGGAAATTCCCGGTTTCGGACTGGGGACTTCTTCTTATCTGCCCAATGTATCGGATATGGTTTATATGGACATGCGTACCGGCGAGATGAAAAAGATCAGTCTGTATGATGCTACGGCCAGTAAAGGAAATCAGTTGACGGTTCTGAACCGTTACCGGTGGGATAACGGGTTGGAGTGGAAAATCAATATGAAGTATGACCATGCTTTGGGTTCCTATCTGTACCAGACTCCGATGTCTATGGAGCAGAAAGTAGGAGCGACGGCTATAGCACCAAAGGACTGGATGGAACATTGAATCCTTATGAGGGATATGTACAGAGCCGCATGTCCTGTTTCAACCGGGGGAATATAGATGAGTTCTTCTTTACCACCGAGTTGTCGCGGAAGTATGATGATATGACTTGGCGTGTGGGGGTGAACGAATGGTATTATGATGTGGACTATGCTTCGAACACTACCATGTATGACCATACGGTGGAAGAATATCCCCAAATGTTGTACAGCGCCGATACGAAGGATATTCATCATTACGGAAACACTCCTTATTATAATCTGAACCAGAATGCTTCCGAATATTACAAAGGACATGAAAACAAACTGGCTCTTTATGCTACTCACGACTGGGACATCACCGATAAATGGAATGTGTATTATGGCGCACGCTTCGAGTACCAGCGTCTGGCAGGAAAGAACCTGGCGGTATATAATGCCGAAGGCAATCCGGTAGGCCGCTTTGCCGGTTATCATATCGGGGCAGTTGCAGCCGATGGTACGAAGATAGCTCCCCGTTATTTCAGTTACAACTGGCTGAACATGGCTTTCACGGCTGCCGCCACTTATAAAATGACAAAGCAGTTTGGCTTTACCGCCGATTTCACCTACAATACCCAGCGGCCGAATATGTCGAACTTTGCTCCTGCCGAGATGCCGAATGTAGATAAGATTACGATTCCGTTGGGGCGTGCGGGTATTTATTTCAATAATGACTGGATTAGTCTGACCTCACTGTTCAGTTACATTGCCAAGACTAACAACAACTCTACCTTGAATCTGATTAATCCGAATAATGATAAGGATATTAAGGCGGCTGCATTGAGTTATGATATTGAAACAATAGGGTGGACGACGGATGCGGTGGTGAAACCTTTCAAAGGATTTGATTTCCACTTCCTGTTCACTTACCAAAGCCCGAAGTATAAGAAGTATGAAACGGGAGTGACTTTTAGTGACGGGACAACATCGGGTATCAATGCCACCGGCAATATCGTTACCGAAATTCCGAAGGTGCTGATTGAGCTGGACCCTAGTTACAACATTACCAAAGACTTGAAGGTATGGGCCAGTTTCCGTTACTTCAGCAAGACGTATGCAAATATTAAAAATGCTTATTATTTCAACGGCCGTTGGGAAACATTCGGTGGAATAAACTGGAATGTGAACAAACATCTGTCCTTAAGCGGAACTGTGATAAACTTCTTGAACCAGACCGGGGCGAAAGGAAGTATTTCGGGAGCCGAGCTGGTAGATAAGGAGAATGCGGCGGCATATAACGGCGCATGGATGGCAGGCAGCTATATCCGTCCGTTCACCGTAGAATTTGCGGCGAAAATAACATTCTGATTCAAGAGGGATTTAATTCTTCTTTATGGTGGAAAAGTAACATTTATACATAAGAATGAAACAAATGTTTCAGCCGGTAAGGCAGGTTTCCGTTAACTTTGCCGATAACGAAAAACAATCAAACAAAACTTTTAATATCCTATACTTCATGAAAACAAATCTTGTTAACCTTGCATTAGGTTTAGCCTTTACAGGAGGCGCTGTTTCTTGTCAGTCACAAAAAAATGACCTGGTTTTCGAACATCAGGGAGATACGGTGACAATCGTACATATTGCCCGTCCCGCTAACTATTTGTTGCTTCCGATTCAGGAGAGCAGCAAGGAAGGACTGGTAAGGCTGGATACTGGGAGCCCCGCAGATACCGATATGGATGTGCGTCTGGCTACAGACAGCGTTGAATATTATGTTCCGTTTGCCTTGCCTCAGGGAAGTGAGGAAGCTACTGTCATTATAAAGAAGGTGGAGGCAGATGCGCTGTGTTGGGACAGCATCCGGGTTTCGGATACATTTGATACGGCAAACAGGGATAAGTTCCGTCCGGTTTATCATCACACTCCGCTTTATGGCTGGATGAATGATGCCAACGGACTGGTTTATAAAGACGGTGAATATCACCTTTATTTTCAATATAATCCATACGGCTCCGTATGGGGAAATATGCACTGGGGACATTCCGTGAGCAAGGATTTGGTTCATTGGGAGCATCTTGACCCGGCGATTGCCCGTGATACATTGGGGCATATCTTTTCGGGAAGTGCCATTGTGGATAAACATAACAGCGCAGGCTACGGTGAAAATACAATTGTCGCTTTTTATACTTCGCACCGTAATATACCCGGTGGGCAGAGCCAGGTGCAAAGTATGGCATACAGTACGGACAACGGGCGTACTTATACGAAGTATGAACAGAATCCGGTTCTTACTCCGTTTGACGGACTACAGAATTTCCGTGACCCGAAGGTCTTTTGGTATGAACCCGAACAGAAATGGATTATGATTGTCAGTGCGGACAAGAATATGCGTTTTTATTCGTCTACCAACTTGAAGCAATGGGAATACATGAGTGAGTTTGGAGAAGGATTTGGTCCTCAGCCCAATCAGTTCGAATGTCCGGATTTCATCCAACTGCCTGTAGATGGTGACCGGACCAGGATGAAATGGGTGATGATTGTCAATATCAATCCGGGATTTGTCTATGGAGGCAGCGGTACGATGTATTTTACAGGCGACTTTGACGGGCATCAGTTTGTATGTGATACGAAACCCGAGGTGGTGAAATGGCTCGACTGGGGAAAAGACCATTATGCCACTGTTTGTTTCTCGAATACCGGCGACCGTGTCATTGCCGTACCTTGGATGAGCAACTGGCAGTATGCTAACTATACTCCTATACAACAGTTCCGCAGTGCCAATGCTTTGCCGCGTGAGCTGAGTCTGTATACGGGAGAAGACAAACAGCTTTATCTGAGTGCCGCACCGGTAAAGGAAACGGAGCACTTGCGGAAAGATTCTAAAAAGCTGGATGATTTTACAGTAAATGGCGAGAAGCGTTTAGAAACACTTTTTGAAAATAACGACGGCGCTTTTGAACTGGAATTGCAACTGGTGTCGGCTGGTAAAGAGGCTGGTTTTGAATTGCTGAACAGTTTGGGTGAGAAGGTGAAGATTTATTTGGACGCTTCGGAGGGACGTGTGGTAATGGACCGTGCGGAAAGTGGTATTGTAGATTTTGGCAAGAAGGTAAAACCGCATGATTTGGATACCGAAGAAAGTTATGCTCGTTATAAAGAGGTTACGGTGAATTATAAAAATGATTTTGCTTTGGGGACTTGGGCTCCGATAAACACCGCGAAGGCACATAAAATTCAAGTTTTTGTGGATAATGGAAGTGTGGAGTTGTTTGTTGACGGTGGCCGCGTTGCCATGACTAATCTGGTATTCCCGAATGAACCTTATAACTCTTTGCGTTTTATAGTAAAGGAGGAGAGATGAAGATTTCAAATTTCACAATATATAAGTTAGGTTTGTAAACTAAGTATAAAGCCATGAATAGCAATAAAAATCTGTATGCCAAATTAATTCCGGTGATGCTGTGTTTCTTCGCCATGGGATTTGTAGACCTGGTGGGGATTGCATCGAATTATGTAAAAGCGGATCTGGATCTGACAGACTCTCAAGCCAATATATTTCCTTCCTTGGTCTTCTTCTGGTTCCTGATTTTCTCCGTACCTACAGGTATTCTGATGAATAAGATAGGGCGTAAGAAGACAGTTCTTCTGAGTCTGATGGTCACTTTTGCCTCTTTGCTGCTCCCTATATTCGGCGACGGCTATACGCTTATGTTGATTTCTTTCTCTTTACTGGGTATCGGTAATGCGTTGATGCAAACCTCTTTGAATCCGTTGCTGAGTAATATTATTGCGGGGGAAAAGTTGGCAAGTACATTGACTTTCGGTCAGTTTGTAAAAGCTATTGCTTCCTTTCTTGCCCCTTACATTGCCATGTGGGGAGCGATGCAGGCTATTCCTACTTTCGGGCTTGGCTGGCGGGTATTATTTCCTGTTTATATGGTGATAGCCGTTTTTGCCATCGTGTTGTTGGGGCTGACCCCTATTGAGGAAGAGAAACCCGATAAAGCGTCCGGCTTCAAAGCGTGCTTTTTCCTTGTTGGGAAAACCGTTTATTCTCTTGTCTTTCATTGGGATCATGTGCCATGTCGGTATTGATGTCGGTACGAATACAACGGCTCCTAAAATCTTGATGGAGCGTTTGGATATGACATTGGCTGAGGCCGGTTTTGCGACAAGTCTTTATTTTATTTTCCGTACGGTGGGTTGCTTCCTCGGAGCCTTTATCTTGCAAAAGGCTTCTGCAAAGTCTTTCTTTGCTCTCAGTGTCGTGTTCATGTTGCTGGCAATGGTGGGATTATTTATATTCCATTCGGAAACAATTATTTATATTTGCATTGCATGATTGGTTTCGGTAACTCCAATGTGTTCTCTATTATATTCTCGCAGGCATTGTTTGCCATGCCCGAAAAGAAAAATGAAGTTTCCGGATTGATGATTATGGGGCTGTTCGGCGGTACGGTATTTCCGTTGGCCATGGGAGTTGCCAGTGATGCCATGGGGCAGAGTGGCGCTGTGGCGGTGATGACTGTCGGAGTTATCTATTTGTTGATGTATACCTTGAAAATAAAGAAATGATTTTAATTGTAAACAGTAAATAATATCATGAATCAAATCATCGTAGGAATGGGTGAGGCACTATGGGATGTGCTGCCCGAAGGAAAGAAAATTGGTGGTGCTCCGGCAAACTTCGCTTATCATGTGTCACAATTCGGTTTTGACAGCCGGGTGGTCAGTGCGATTGGCGATGACAAGCTGGGTAATGAGATACTTGAGAATTTTGATGGCAAGAACTTGAAGTATCAGATAGAGAAAGTGCCTTATCCCACAGGAACCGTACAGGTGGAACTGGACCCTAATGGGGTACCTATGTATGATATAAAAGAAGGGGTGGCTTGGGATAATATACCTTTTACACCTGCTTTGGAGGAGTTGGCAAAGAATACCCGTTCCGTATGCTTCGGCTCGTTGGCACAGCGTAGTGTGGTTTCAAGGGAAACAATCAACCGTTTTCTGGATGTGATGCCCGAAGGAGAAGGACAATGTAAAATTTTCGATGTGAATTTGCGCCAAGGTTTCTATACGAAGGAGATTCTTTGCAACTCGATGAAAAAATGTAATATTTTAAAGATTAATGACGAGGAGTTGGTCACAGTGAGCCGTATGTTCGGTTATCCCGGCATAGACTTGCAGGATAAATGCTGGATTCTGTTGGCGAAATATAATCTGAAGATGTTGATTTTAACGTGTGGTGTCAATGGCAGTTATGTCTTTACTCCGGGTGAGATTTCATTTGTAGAGACTCCGAAGGTGGAGGTGCCGATACGGTAGGTGCGGGCGATTCGTTCACGGCGACTTTTGTAGCTGCTATTTTGAAGGGAAAGCCGGTTGCCGAGGCGCATAAACTGGCTGTTGAGGTTTCTGCATACGTATGTACGCAAAACGGGGCTATGCCTGAGTTGCCGGCTCGTTTAAAGAATGAGTTGATTTAAATTTTAATGATTGCGGATACTCATTCAAATTGGATTGGAAATCATATTGTCTGAGGCTGTATCGCGAAGAACCTGTAAATACAAAGTAGGTGTAATCAGGTTCTTCGCGATGTTCTTTTTTTACTTTCTCTTGCAGATGTTTGTTTTATTAGCGGTTACCTTTTATCTTTGTTATCTATAAATACCTTGAGGAACATGAAAAAACATCTTTTGTTTTTGATTTTATGCCTTATGGGAATTCTGACATCGTGCAGTCAGAAACATACGCGCTATTACATTGGTGTTTCACAATGTAGTGATGACGAATGGCGGCATAAAATGAATCATGAAATTGTACGTGAAGCCTTGTTTTATGATGGGGTGGAGGTGGAGATCCGTACCGCGAAAGATAATAGCCGGAATCAGATAGAAGATATCAACTATTTTATTGACAGGAAAGTTGATTTATTGATTGTCGCTCCGAATGAGGCGGCGGCTGTCACTCCTGTTGTGGAGAAGGCATACGGCTGGGAATACCTGTTGTGGTAATTGACCGTAAGATTTTGTCGGACCGTTATACGGCTTTTGTGGGTGCTGATAATTGTGAGATTGGCAAAGATGTGGGACAATATATTGTGAACCGTTTGGGAGGAAAAGGGAAGATTTTGGAGATAACGGGACTGGAAGGTTCCACTCCGGCTATGGAGCGTCATAGAGGATTGGCGGATGCCTTGAAGGCAGAGCCTGGAATAGAAATTGCCGCCAGCGTGGACGGAGCCTGGCTGCAAAGTGTGGCTGGGGAGAAAATGGATTCCATACTTCAAGACAATAAGGATATAAATCTGGTTTTTGCCCAAAATGACCGCATGGCTGTCGGGGCTTATTTGTCGGCCAGACAGCGACAGTTGGAAAAGGAAATGTTGTTTGTCGGTATTGATGCGTTGCCTGGCAAGGGGTATGGAGTGGAGCAGGTACTGGAAGGA
>ENA-OQCF01000681-OQCF01000681.1-human-gut-metagenome-genome-assembly--contig:-NODE-681-length-12719-cov-11.379288_pt1 | contig 12719 bp, 11 predicted proteins | sample MGYA00242756_ERZ504573 | MGnify/ENA primary metagenome ERZ504573 (study PRJEB26092, sample SAMD00036240) | human gut metagenome | host: Homo sapiens | study: EMG produced TPA metagenomics assembly of...
CACAGGAGTTTATGGTTTTTGTGATTTTGTATCCTTTCCGGCGGCATTCGCTTCAGAAACAGATGGCAGAAGCATCACGCAGGCACAGCTGCAAAGCACACCGGGGAATAAAAGCACGGGAAGGGTGAGACCGGAAATGGTTCCAAATATGTCAAGGGCCAATGCCGGTGATAGTCCGTAGAGCTTAAGAGTTCTTGGGATAAGCACATTTTCGACGGAGGATGAAAAGCTTGCCAATATGTAGTTTAGTGATAAAGGAATGAAAAGTGCAGCCATGCCATAGGCTGTTGTTTTCAGGCTATTGACGGATATTTTAAAGTATGAGAAATCTTTTTTTATTGTGATAACGGAAAAGACGGTTGCGCTCGCTTCGCCTGCCACGATGCCGTATATAGAGTATACAGGCTTAAAGCAGCTGCCACCGTCAGATAGTATTGCGTATATCAGATAGCAGGTGCCAATGCGCGCGGTCTGCTCAATTAATTGTGTGGCAGCTGGAACGGCTGCTTTTTTCAATCCATAATAGTATCCGTTTATGCAGGAATGGATAGCAGCGGGCAGAATGGAAAAGGACAGCGCCTTGACAAGCTCTGTGCAGCGTGACTCACTTAAAATACAAATGCTTATGTAGTTGGCATTGGAATACATAATAATTGTGAGTAAAAGAGCAATGGTGGCTGACATAATTATTGCACAAATGAGTATAATCTGCCTGTTTTGAGGTTTTTCGGCAACAAGCTTTGATGTAGCAGTCTGAAAGCCGTTGCAGCAGAGTGACATGCATACGGACATGAGTGGAATCACAAGCTGATAGAGTCCAAGACCTGTTGAGCCCATGACGTTATTAAGAAATATGCGAAAGAAAAAACCCATAAACCGACTGGTTGTACCGGCAAGTGTCAGGAAAATAGTTCCGGTCACAAGTGGGTTGGATAAATATTTTTTTACAATCAAAAAATCACCTGTCATATGTTGTCTTAGAAGTATATGTGCTTCTTTGGATATATATGACAGGTGATTATTTATTGTGTGTTAAACAGCTATTTTGCGCTAAACAACTATTATACTCTTATATGACCGGTATCGTTATATTAAATTTGTGAGATTAACCCATAAAGTGGCGGATAGCCTTGGCTACGCCGTCATTTTCGTTTGTGTCGGTGACGTAATCAGCCTGTGCCTTAAGTTCATCGGTTGCATTTCCCATGGCCACGCCGATGTGTGCGGCTTTTACGATAGCCATGTCGTTTTCGGTGTCACCGACAGCCATTGTCTCATCAGCTGCTATATTCAGGATTTGAGCCAGCTTATGAAGCGCCACACCTTTGTCAACGCCTGCTTTTGTGAATTCCAGATTACCGTAGCCACCGCTTACGAGCGTGATTTCAGGGATTTTTTTCAGATGCTCAAATACTTCGTCGCGGCAGTAGTAGTTATCATTTACATCCTTTGGGAAATTGATGGTCATTTTCTGCATATGGTAATTGTTTTCGCGCATCATTTTAGTGATATCGTTCACACGTTTTCTGGTTGTCATGATGTATTCCTTTATAGAAGAAGGCATTTTGAGATCCTTTGCATCCTTGAGACACTTGTACGGAGAATAGCCACAGCCGTTTATGAAGGCATCCATATGAACGCGCTTTGTCATCAGGTAATCAATTATTGAAAACGCTGTCTCATCAGAAAGGCAGTTTTCGTAAAGACATTTTTTGGTGTCAATCTCGTAGATTGCACTTCCGTTTGCAGTGATAGCGTAGCGGATGCCGGTGTCCTTAATTGCCTCAAACGGCAGCCCTCCGAATGGACGGCCGGTGGAGATGACCACATTTATTCCGGCAGCAGTTGCCTCTTTTATAGCTTTTATATTTTCCTTGGATATCTGACTTTTGTTGTTGAAAAGTGTTCCGTCAAGATCTAAAGCAATAAGTTTCATAAGAAATCCTTTCTTTTGTTTGAAAAATATAGTGTTTTAGTATATTATGGTGAATAGACTATTGATTTTTGTGTTTTAAAATCGGTTATAATGATAATATAAATTTTCACAAATTTCAAGGATGAAGAGCACATAGCTTTTGCTTTGAAATACTTTACACTGTGGAGTGAATAACAGCTGAAACAGAAAAGGAAACGAAATGACAAGAGAAGAATTCAGAAAATATATTAGAGAAAACATAGTTATCCTGGATGGAGCGACCGGTACAAACCTGATGGCAGCGGGCATGCCTGTAGGTGTGTGTCCGGAGGAATGGGTGATGGAGCATCCGCAGGTGATTCTTGATTTGCAGAAGGCTTATGTCGATAACGGCACGAATATTGTTTATGCACCTACATTTACAGGAAACAGGATTAAGCTTTTAGAATATGGTTTACAGGAGAAAATTAACGAGATAAATACTACACTGGTTGGCCTGTCAAAGCAGGCTGTCGGGGATAGGGCACTTGTAGCTGCAGATATGACGATGACAGGCAGACAGCTTTTTCCACTCGGGGATCTGATGTTTGAGGAGCTTTTGGAGGTGTACAAGGAGCAGGCGAGGATCCTTGATGCGGCGGGCGCAGATGTTTTTGTGGTTGAGACAATGATGAGTCTTCAGGAGTGCAGAGCGGCAGTGCTTGCTATAAAAGAGGTGAGCGACCTGCCTATTATGGTGACACTCACCTACAACGAGGATGGCAGGACTCTATTTGGTACACCGCCTGAGACAGCAGTTGTTGTGCTGCAGTCACTTGGAGTGGATGCTATCGGTGTGAACTGCTCGACGGGACCTGCTGAGATGATAGCGCTGGTTGAAAAAATGGCAGAGTACGCTACAGTGCCTCTTATTGCCAAGCCAAATGCAGGGCTTCCGGAGCTTGAGGATGGTAAAACTGTATACAAGATGACTCCGGATATGTTTGCCGATGCGATGAGAGGGCTTGTGGAGGCGGGGGCATCCATTGTCGGAGGCTGCTGTGGCACCACACCGGAGCATATACGTGCTCTCACAGAGGCCGTAAAGTCAATGCCTGTTCATAAGCCGCTTGAGCATCATAGAAGAGTGCTTGCGTCCGAACGAAAGAATGTAGAGATTGACTTAGATGGCAACTTTACTGTGGTAGGAGAGAGAATCAACCCTACAGGCAAGAAAAAGCTGCAGGCACAGCTTCGTGAGGGAAAGCTTGACCTGGTGCGCCAGATGGCTATGGAGCAGGAGACAAATGGTGCGGGAATACTTGATATCAATATGGGCATGAATGGCATCGATGAGAAGGAGATGATGAAATCGGTTATATATGAGGTTTCATCTACCGTGGACTGTCCACTTTGTATTGATTCAAGTTATGTGGAGGTAATAGAGGAGGCTCTTAAGATTTATCCGGGAAGAGCTCTAATCAATTCTATTTCTCTTGAGACTGAGAAGATGGAAAAGCTTCTGCCTCTTGCGGCAAAATACGGAGCGATGTTCATACTCTTACCACTTTCGGATGCAGGATTGCCAAAGGATGTCGAGGAGAAAAAGCAGATTATAAATACTATTTATGACAAGGCACTTTCGCTTGGAATGGCACATGAGGATATAGTGGTGGATGGACTTGTTGCGACAATAGGTGCAAATCCAAAGGCCGCAATCGAGTGCTATGAGACCATTGCGTACTGCAAGGATGAGAAAAAGCTTCCTACAATATGCGGACTTTCAAATATATCCTTCGGACTGCCTGAGCGTATGTACGTGAACACAGCGTTTCTTACAATGGCCATATGCAAGGGACTCACCATGGCTATTGCCAATCCATCACAGGAGCTTTTGATGAATGCTGCATTTGCATCGGATATGCTGCTCGACAGACCTGACAGCGATATAGCATACATCGAGCGCATGAGCAGGCTTGCGGAGGAAAAGGCCCAATATGAGACTGTTGTTGTGAAAAAGTCGGACAATGCTGCGTCTGCTTCAAACGGCACATGCGCAGCGGGCAGTAAGGATGCGGTATTTCAGGCTGTCTTAAAGGGAAACAAGGGCAGTATAATTGATGAAGTAAAGAAAATGCTTTCTGATGGTGCAAAGCCTGACGAGATTATTAATAACAGCCTGATTCCGGCTATTAATGAGGTGGGAGAGCTTTTTAACCAGAAGAAATATTTCCTGCCACAGCTTATCGGCAGTGCAAATACCATGAAGCTTGCTATAGAGCATCTGGAGCCGTTACTTGAAAAGAAGGACTCAGGGGAGGATATGCCGACTCTTGTCATTGCAACGGTGGAGGGGGATATCCATGATATAGGAAAGAACCTTGTTGTGCTTATGCTTAAAAACTATGGCTACAACGTGATTGATATGGGAAAGGATGTGCCTTGTGAGGATATTGTCAACAAGGCGATTGAGACGAATGCGGCAGTTATCGGACTGTCAGCTCTTATGACCACCACAATGATGCGCATGAAGGATGTAGTGGAAATATGTAAGGAAAAGGGCTGTAAGAGCAAGGTTGTAATCGGTGGAGCCTGCATTACACAGAGCTTTGCAGACGAGATAGGAGCCGACGGATATTCAAAGGATGCGGCAGAGTGCGTGAAGCTTGTGGAGAGACTTCTGAATAGTTAAAATTTTTTTTAAATAAAATGAAAAAAGTTGTTGACAATAAGGTGCCGACTGTATATAATAATCAATCGGTTGACGACATGGGATCTTAGCTCAGCTGGGAGAGCATCTGCCTTACAAGCAGAGGGTCACAGGTTCGAGCCCTGTAGGTCCCATCCTTTTAAAGGATATCAATCAATATGGCGAGGTGGCTCAACTGGCTAGAGCGTCCGGTTCATACCCGGGAGGTTGAGAGTTCGAGTCTCTCCCTCGCTACTTTACTTCAACAGAAGTGACACGGGATCTTAGCTCAGCTGGGAGAGCATCTGCCTTACAAGCAGAGGGTCACAGGTTCGAGCCCTGTAGGTCCCATCCTTTTAAAGGTATCAATCAAATATGGCGAGGTGGCTCAACTGGCTAGAGCGTCCGGTTCATACCCGGGAGGTTGAGAGTTCGAGTCTCTCCCTCGCTACTTGTTAAGACTTGCAGTTGTTGCAGGTCTTTTTGTTATAAATAGTTACGAAACAGAAAGGGATAAGCATGATAAGACCTAAAATAGGACTTGACTGGGATGATGTGACAGCCCCATTCAACAGTATAGCCATAGATATGGCAAACAAAAAATATAATATCACCCCACCGCTTGAATTGGAGGATATAGATTCCTGGGAGAATACCGGCAGAGCCTCTGTCATAAAGGAATTTTACCGGGATAATACACTTTACGAGAGGCAGAAGCCTACAGAAGAGACAAAGCGGATGATAAGAAAGCTCATGGATATCGGAGAGGTATATTTTATCACGGCGGTGGCACCGGGCTTCATGGGAGTGAGGGCGAGTCAGATAATGGAGGCATTTCCTGATTTTCCGACAGAAAATATCATACTTGGCAATGCAAAAAATCTTGTGCAGTTTGATATTATTTTAGATGATGCCATACACAATGTGCTTGAGACACCGGCCACATATCCTGTGCTCATGCGAAAGCCGTGGAATTCAAAAATGACAGGACTGTTATCGGTCAATAATATCACAGAGTTTGTATATCTCGTGGAGCAGATAATAAATGCGTCATTATATAGAAATAAAAATATAAAGAATCCGTCAGTTGTGGCGCTTGTCGGACCATCAGGCTCAGGAAAAACAGCGCTCTCAGACAGCCTGTGCGCCATGGAGCATTTTGAAAATCCGAAAACATACTGTACCAAGCCAGGAGATAAGCACAGGTACCTGACGGAGGAGGAGTTCAATGCACAGGATTTCTTTGAAAAGACAAGGTACGCCGGAATACAATATGGCACCAAAATGGAGGATATAGAGGCAGTGCTTGAAAAGGGACACTTTGTCGTGATGCCGCTTGACATGTGCGGCGCCATTGCCATGAAGCGCCATTTTCCTACTGTTATAGTGTATGTGGCGCGTGACAAGGAGCTCTTAATCCGGGATATCATAGAGCAGGATTACTCAATAGAAGAAAAGACACTTCGTATTCTGTCCATAGATGCCGAGAAACGCAACCGCCAGATATGTGACTATGCTGTAAATAACATGGATGTTGGTGCAGCTACGAGAGAGCTTTCTGATGTTTTGGAAAACAATTGCTTATAAAATATATTTATAGCAAGCTCTTAGTTATAAGTATTAACACTTTTCCTAGAAAGATGATATGATATGATTAGTTCAAGGGAACAGCATCCCGGAATTAAAATTAAAAACAAATAACATTAACATATCATTAATAGGAGGATATTAATATGAGCAAGAAACATTATGCAGACAGAAATTTAAAATTTGAGACATTACAGTTACATGTAGGACAGGAAACACCTGATCCGGTTACAGATGCGAGAGCAGTTCCAATCTACCTTACTTCATCATATGTGTTCCATAACAGTGAACATGCGGCAGACAGATTCGGACTCAGAGATGCAGGAAATATCTACGGAAGACTGACAAACCCTACAGAGGATGTATTTGAGAGAAGAATTGCAGCACTCGAGGGTGGCGTGGCAGCACTTGCTGTTGGTTCCGGAGCAGCGGCACTCACATATGCTTTCCAGGCAGTAGCACACGCAGGTGACCATATCGTTGCAGCAAAGAATATCTACGGCGGTACATACAATCTCTTGGCACACACACTTCCTGATTACGGAATTGAGGCTACATTCGTAGATCCATTCGATTATGATGGAATCAAGGCTGCCATCAAAGAGAATACAAAAGCTATTGAAATAGAGACACTCGGAAATCCAAACTCAGAGGTGGTAGATATCGAAAAAATTGCAAATATCGCTCATGAGGCAGGAATCCCACTTATCGTAGATAATACCTTTGCTACACCATATCTTGTTCGTCCGATTGAGTACGGTGCTGATATCGTGGTTCACTCAGCAACAAAGTTCATCGGTGGACACGGAACAACAATTGGTGGAGTTATAGTTGACAGCGGTAAATTCGACTGGACACAGAATGATAAATGGCCATGGCTTGTAGAGCCAAACGTATCATACCACGGAGTAAGCTTTGCAAAGGATTGCGCACCGGCAGCATTTGCGACATATATCAGGGCAATTTTACTTCGTGATACAGGAGCAACAATTTCACCTGTTCATTCATTTATCTTCCTTCAGGGACTTGAGACACTTTCGCTTCGTGTGGAGCGTCATGTTGAGAATGCACTCAAGGTAGTTCAGTACTTAAAGGATCAGCCACTCGTAGAGAAGGTTAATCATCCATCTATTTCAGAGGATAAAGAGCAGCAGGAACTTTACAAGAAATACTTCCCTAACGGAGGCGGTTCTATATTTACATTCGAGATTAAGGGTGGAGCAAAGGAAGCACAGAAATTTATTGACAACCTTGAGCTTTTCTCACTGCTTGCAAACGTAGCTGATGTTAAGTCACTTGCTATACATCCGGCTTCTACCACACACTCAGAGTGCAATGAAGCAGAGCTCTTAGATCAGGCATCAAGCCAAACACAATCCGTCTTTCAATCGGAACTGAGAATGTGGATGATATAATTGAGGATCTTGATGAGGCATTTAAGGCACTTGAAGAGTAAACGGTTTTTCATGATAAATACTCCTTAAACGAATAAATAGTGATCATTATAAAAGGAATCGGAAAATATTAATCCGGTTCCTTTTATTGTGCCATGAAATATCATGGATTGGATTTTTCGCGAACATCTTGACAACCTTTTAACAATTATTGATATTCGAGAAAAATAAGTATATTATAGTCAGTGGTGTGAAACCAGATATAGTTTTAAATAATAAATAATATACATAAAGGAGACATTATCATGTTTGGATTTGGTCAGTTAATCGAAATATTAAAGAAAGACCCAAAGAAAATCGTATTCACAGAGGGAGAGGATCCACGTATCCTTGAGGCAGCTTCGCGTTTACTTGCAAGCAACTTCTTACATCCTATCCTTGTCGGAGATCCTGAGAAGATTAGTGCAAGCGCTGAGAAGAGCGGTTTCAATATCCGTGGAGCAGAGATTATAGATCCTATGAACTTTGATCGTATGGATGAGATGGTTGAATTATTCTGCGAGCTTCGTAAGAGCAAGGGTGTTACACCGGAGCAGGCTAAGGGAATTCTTTCATCAGCTAACTACTTTGGAACAATGCTTGTAAAGATGGGTATCGCAGACGCACTTCTCGGAGGAGCTACATACTCAACAGCAGATACAGTTCGTCCGGCATTGCAGCTTATCAAGACAAAGCCTGGCAACACAATCGTATCTTCATGCTTTATCCTTGTTCGTCCATCTGCAACAGGTGAGAATGAGGTGCTTGCAATGAGCGACTGTGCTATAAACATCCATCCTACAGAGGACGAGCTTGTTGAAATCGCAGGAGAATCAGCAGAGTGTGCTAAGATCTTCGGTATCGATCCAAAGGTTGCATTCTTAAGCTACTCAACACTTGGCTCAGGAAAGGGCGAGGACGTTGACAAGATGAGAAACGCAGCTCACAAGGCAAAAGAGAAATATCCAAATCTTCCAATCGAGGGAGAAATCCAGTTTGACGCAGCAGTTGCACCACGTGTAGCCCGCACAAAGTGCCCACAGTCTGAGGTTGCGGGTCATGCAAATACATTTATCTTCCCTGACATCAACGCAGGAAATATCGGATACAAGATTGCACAGAGACTTGGTAATTTCGAAGCATACGGCCCAATCCTTCTTGGACTCAATGCTCCAATCAATGACCTTTCTCGTGGATGTAATGCAGGAGAGGTTTACTCAATGGCTATCATCACTGCAGCACTTGCATAAGCATTTAATGGACTATTTCCATTTTAATAAAGACCGCTCCGGTTTGTCCGGGGCGGTCTTTTATTTGAAAATAGCTTAAAATAATATCTTGGCGCAACAGAAGAAATAAGGTATACTATAGTTAAAAACTAAAATACAGAGCAATGACAGTTGACAATAACATGAGGTGTTGTATCTGATAGAAAGAGAGACGATATATGAGAGTAGGAATGGGCTATGATGTGCACAAGCTTGTTGAGGGCAGAGATTTGATTTTGGGAGGAGTGAAGGTTCCACATACACTTGGGCTGTTAGGCCACTCGGATGCCGATGTACTGTTGCATGCGATAATGGATGCACTCTTGGGTGCAGCGGCACTTGGAGATATCGGAAAGCATTTCCCGGATACAGACCCGGCATATGAGGGTATTTCGAGTCTTAAGCTTTTAGAGCATGTGAGAGACCTCATTGCAAAAAAAGGCTATGTGATAGAAAACATAGATGCGACAGTAATTGCACAAAAGCCGAAGCTTCGTCCGTATATTGAGCAGATGGAGCAGAATGTGGCTGATACGCTGCAAATCGCAAAGGAGCAGGTAAATATAAAGGCGACGACCGAGGAGTGGCTTGGTTTTACAGGCCGCGAGGAGGGGATTGCATCACAGGCAATCTGCTCACTTACAGGTCTCTATGAAGCAAGTATGCAGGTCGGAGGCGGATGCAGCGGCTGCAGCGGCTGTCAGGCCGATTGATTTGAATATATAGGGAAAACATGCTAAAATAAAAAGATAGTTATAAATCATCCAAAAGGAGATATAAATAATGGAGAACAATTTCAAGTTTTACAATACACTCACAAGACAGATTGATACTGTTGTTCCGCGTGTTGACGGCAAAATCGGCATGTATACATGTGGACCTACAGTTTACCATTTTGCACATATCGGAAATATCCGCTCATACATCATGGAGGATGTGCTTGAGAAGGCACTTCGCTATGTGGGCTATGATGTAAAGCGTGTCATGAATATCACTGATGTGGGACATCTCTCAAGCGACGGAGATACCGGAGAGGACAAGATGCTAAAGGGCGCAAAGCGTGAGCATAAGAGCGTCATGGAGGTGGCAAAGGAGTACACGGACGCCTTTTTCAAGGATTTCACGGCCGTACACAACAGGATGCCTGATGTCGTAGAGCCTGCAACCAACTGTATTCCGGAATTCATCCATATGGTGGAGGTGCTTATCGAGAAGGCTACGCCTATTTTGCCGGAGGCAATGTATATTTCGATACATCAAAGCTTGATGATTATTTTGTGTTCTCTTCAGCAGTAGAGAAGGAACAGCTTCAGGTTGGAGTGCGAGATGATGTCGAGGAGGATGTAAACAAGAAGAATAAAAATGATTTCGTACTCTGGTTTACACAGTCTAAGTTTGAGGACCAGGCTCTTAAATGGGACAGCCCATGGGGCGTCGGATATCCGGGCTGGCATATAGAGTGCTCATGCATCAGCATGAAGCATCTCGGAGAGTACGTGGATATCCACTGTGGCGGTGTGGACAATATTTTCCCACATCACACCAATGAGATTGCACAGTCAGAGAGCTATCTGGGACACGACTGGTGCAAGTACTGGTTCCATGTCAATCACTTAAATGACAGAGCCGGCAAGATGAGCAAGTCGAAGGGTGCAATCCTCACAGTTTCGGTGCTTAAGGAGAAGGGCTACAATCCGCTTGCCTACAGATTCTTCTGCTTACAGTCACACTACAGAAAGCCTCTTGAGTTTTCGTTTGATGCGCTCGACAATGCAGTTGCGGCATACAATAAGATTGCAAAGCGTGTGGCAGAGCTTAAGGATGAGGGTGATATAGATGAGACAGCTTTTGCTGACTTTAAGAAGAAATTTACTGATGCAGTTTCAAATGATCTGAATACATCAATGGCTATAACCATAGTGTATGATGTGCTTAAGGCTGATATCTCAGACAGGACAAAGCTTGCACTTATCGATGACTTTGAGCAGGTACTTGATCTGGGACTTAGGGAATCAGGAAAGGCCTTACTTGAGGCATCGTCATCTGTAGACAGTGAGCTTGAGGCATTTATCAATGATAAAATTGCAGAGCGTGCAGCCGCTAAAAAGGCAAAGGATTTTGCGACAGCCGATGCCATAAGAGATGAGCTTCTGGCAAAGGGGGTTGCCATAAAGGATACCAGAGAGGGAGTAAAATGGGAGCTTGTATAGTATGAAGATAGACTCATATATTAAGGAACAGTTTGGAATAAAGGATGTTGATATAAGGACATACTCGCCGCTTACACTTGCATATATCGGTGATGGCATATTTGATATTGTCATCCGCTCAGTTGTGGTGGGAAAAGGCAATACAAAGGCAAATCTGCTTCATAAGCACACAAGTAATATAGTAAAGGCACATACGCAGGCTCTCATGATAGAGGCACTTTTACCTCATCTGACAGAGGAGGAGAGTGATGTGTATCACAGGGGGCGCAATGCCAAGTCACCTTCCATGGCAAAAAACGCTACAATGGCTGATTACAGGAAAGCTACAGGGCTTGAGGCGGTCATGGGCTATCTTTATCTGAAGGATGATTTTGAGAGGGTTGTTTCACTCACTAAGCTTGGAGTGGAGCTTTTAGGAATTGAAATATAGCACAAAATAAGAGGAAAATATGGATAACAACAATAAAGAAAAATTTCATGAGAATTATATAGAGGGCAGAAATGCTGTGCTGGAGGCTTTCCGTTCAGGAAAGACAATAGACAAGCTTTTTGTGCTTGACGGCTGTCAGGACGGACCAATAAAGTCAATCACAAGAGAGGCCAGAAAGCATGATGCAATCATAAACTATGTTGCAAAGGAAAGACTTGATCAGATGTCTGAGACAGGCAAGCATCAGGGTGTCATTGCAGTTTCAGCAGCATATGAGTATGCCGAGGTTTCGGACATACTGGAAAATGCCGAAAGAAAGGGCGAGCCGCCTTTTATCATCATACTTGACGGTATAGAAGATCCACACAATCTTGGTGCAATAATCCGTACCGCAAATCAGGCGGGTGCACATGGCATCATCATACCAAAAAGGCGTGCAGTGGGACTTACTCCTACAGTGGCAAAGACGTCTGCAGGTGCGATAAACTATACACCTGTTGCCAAGGTTACCAATATCTCAAATACCATAAAGGAGCTTAAGGAAAAGGGCATGTGGTTTGTATGTGCTGATATGGGTGGCACTACCATGTATGACTTAAACCTCACAGGTCCTATAGGTCTTGTAATAGGCAATGAGGGTGACGGAGTCAGCAAGCTTGTAAAGGAAAACTGTGATATGACAGCTTCTATTCCTATGGTGGGCGATATTGACTCACTGAACGCATCGGTTGCGACAGGCGTGCTTGCATATGAGATAGTCAGACAGAGACTTAAGAGTGGAAAGTAGATTACATGTCGCGGGATGAGTGGTGTGTATTATGAATTGTATATTTATAGAATAGGAAGCATATAGTGGAAGATTACAGCGCATATACGGATGAAGAGCTTATTATGAGGATTCATAATGACAAAAATGACCATGGTGACAACAATGAAATCATGGACTATATATTGGAAAAGTATAAGCCGCTTGTGCGTAAAAAGACGAATGCACTCTACCTGATAGGCGGTGAGAATGATGACCTTATTCAGGAGGGCATGATTGGCCTGTTTAAAGCGGTCAGAGACTATAAGAGCGACAAGGAAGCATCTTTCTACAGTTTTGCACAGCTATGCATCACAAGGCAGCTTAGCTCGGCGCTGAGGCTTCAAACCGAAAGAAACATATGCCGCTTAACACATATATATCCTTTTCACAGAGTGTACAG
>ENA-OQCF01000682-OQCF01000682.1-human-gut-metagenome-genome-assembly--contig:-NODE-682-length-12718-cov-5.244937_pt1 | contig 12718 bp, 22 predicted proteins | sample MGYA00242756_ERZ504573 | MGnify/ENA primary metagenome ERZ504573 (study PRJEB26092, sample SAMD00036240) | human gut metagenome | host: Homo sapiens | study: EMG produced TPA metagenomics assembly of...
CCCGGGATTCACCGTCGGCATCCTGCAGCAGGAGCCGCCGCTGGACGAGACCAAGACCGTCGGCGAGAACATCAAGATGGCGTTCGGCGAAATCGCCGAAAAGGTGGCCCGTTTCAACCAGATCGGTGAGGAAATGGCCAATCCTGATGCCGACTTCGACTCCCTGATGGAAGAGATGGGCAAGCTGCAGAACGACATCGACGCCGCCAACGGCTGGGATCTCGACTCCCAGCTCGAGCAGGCCATGGACGCCTGCAGTGCCCGGACCCGGACACTCCGGTGACCGTATGCTCCGGTGGCGAACGCCGCCGTGTGGCACTGTGCAAGCTGTTGCTCGAAGCTCCGGACCTGCTGCTGCTCGACGAGCCCACCAACCACCTGGACGCCGAGTCGATCCTGTGGCTGGAGCAGTTCCTGCGCACCTACCCCGGCGCGGTGCTGGCCGTTGGCAACGCCCCCACGGCGCTGCTGACGATTGCGGATGAGATCGAAAGAGGTCTGCGCCCCGCGCTGGTCATCGCCGTGCCCGTCGGCTTTGTGAACGTGGTGGAAAGCAAGGAACGGCTGTTTGCGGTTTGCACGCAGTACGGCGTGCCCGCCATCGCCGCCATGGGCCGCAAGGGCGGCAGCAACGTGGCTGCCGCCGTCTGCAACGCGCTGGTGTATTCCGCCGCCGAGATGCTCGACCTGCGGCAAGAGGATGGCAGTAATACACTTTCTACCCCCGGTGTTTCCCTACAACCGAAAATTTTGGCGCGGAGGAGGCGTTTTGCCTCCTCCGCTTTTTGTTTGTAAAGAGCTTGCACTTTGTAAAATAGAATTACGGAAATATCAGGTCAGATCAGGCCCAAGCGCCCATCAGAATGGCCAGAAACACTACATTGGAAATAGTAAACATCGCAAAATAGCGCCCTTTTTCAGCAGGTACTTCATTTGCAACCTGGCGATAAGAAATTAGGCTTGCCATGGATGCAATTAATGTGCCAAGGCCGCCAAGGTTTGTGCCAATAATCAGCGCACGGAAATTATCGGTAAATCCAGAAAGCAGGATGGCAGCAGGCACATTACTGGTCACTTGAGAGGCCAGAACTGATACTAAAACCTCATGGCCGGCCAGAATATTCTGCAGCATCCAGAGAACGCTTCAACCCGACCTAAGTTCCCGATGAAAATGAACAGTGCTACAAAGGTAAGAATCAGAGAATAGTCTACGCGGCCAAGAGTGGAGCGGTCAGCAAAGAAGGCGCACACCAAGATAGCGACGAATGCAACACCGTATGGGAGAACACGCAATACAACCAATAAACAGGCGACAAACAGAATACCGTACAACGCAATGAGTTTCTTGTCTGGTTCTGAATTTACCGCAGAATGAGTTACAACAATGGCGTAACCTTCACGGCATAGCCATACTGCCCATATAGCAACAAGCACTAATGATATGATGGAATAGGGGAGCATCAACAGAACAAAAGAGCTCATATCCATCCCGCTCTTGCCATACAAATACAGGTTTTGGGGATTGCCCAGTGGTGTAAGCATACTGCCAAGGTTGGCAGCTATCGTCTGCATACAGACGATAGGGAGGAGCAGTTTGCTGCGAACAGATGCGTTCAAACTATTCAGAACGACAAACGTAAATGGCACGAATGTTAGCAGCGATACATCGTTTGTTATCAACATACTGCTGAAGAAGCACAGGCCAACGAGAACAACTGTTAGCTGCAAAGTGGTGCGGGTATGAGATAGGAGGCATGGCCGAGTCTATCAAATACGCCTTGCCCTCTCAGTCCGGCCATAACTGTCATTAGCGAAAACAGGATTGCAAGAGTACGGAAATCGATATATCCGAGGTATTCTGCGTCCGGGGGGACAAAGAAAGCGGAAATGATCGCCAAACAAGCAGCAATGCTCAGGACGGGTTCTTTCTGAAAAATGTGCTTAATCATCATAAATAAGATTCTCTTTCCGACCATTCGTTATCTCTTCCGGACGGCAAAACCAAAAGCTGTACCGCAAATACCACCGACAATGTGCATAAAGTTGGCTACATTATCTTGTATAAAGAAGATACTGTATACCTGCTGGCTTAAGTACAGCACGCCAACCAAGATGAAGGTGATAGGGATACCTCCATTCTTACTGCCGGCCAAACTGGAGAGCATGATGAGCATGAATACGATACCGGATGCACCAAGCAATGCAGAAGTGGGGAACAGCACACACTGCAATATGCCGGATACCAGCGCGGTCATAAGGATGCCGCTTAGAAGTGTTCGGCTTCCGTATCGTTCTTCCAAAGGTGGAGCGACAACAAGGAAGAGGAGCATATTGTTTATAAAGTGATTCCAACCGCCGTGGCCAAGGACATGACCGAACAACCGGACATAGAATAGCGGATCCGTCATCGACGAGCGATACACACTAAACAGGTGCGAGGTTGTCCAGTTGTTTGTTAAGTAGCCCAATACCAGAGAGGCGAGGGACAAAAAGAAAAAGGTCAGTGTGACGGGGGCATTGTATTGGAGTCGGATGCTGCGTTTCATAGAAGTTCCTCCATCATTATTGGATATTATTAGTATAGCACATTAGAGCGAAATATGTTGCAGAATAGAAAATAATCTGTAGAGTAAAAGAAAAAGTGAATAAAACCATTTAAAGGTAATTGGATATTTCACAGGGAAGATATGCAGCAGCGGTCAAATCGCAGTCAGTAAGGACTGCCCCGGCGGGGGGATAATTTGTGTGCTTCCCCTTTTATAATACCGGACGATGAGAAAAACGGCAATTCAATTAGATAAATATTTTTACCTAATAATATTGACATTCGAAACGAACGTGGTATAATGACCTTATTGACAATTACGTCAATTTATTTAGTTAAATTATGTGAGGTACGTAGTATGAGCTTTGAAGAAGTAAAAGAAGTATTTGTTGACACCTTGAACTGCGATGCTGATAAGGTCACCATGGATGCCAGCCTGACCGACGACCTGCAGGCGGACAGCCTGGATGCGGTAGAGCTGAACATGGCGTTTGAGGACAAGTTCGGCGTTACGATTGCCGACGAGGATTTGGGGACGCTCAAAACCGTGGGCGACATCTTCAACTATCTGGCTGCGCGGGCAGCCTAAAGGGTATTGCAGAATGAGTGCCATTGAAAAGCTGTTTCCGACCAGCCCGCAGGAGCGCAGCTTTCAGATGAAAGCCCGCCGCGATGCCGGTACGGCTGCACCCGACCGTGTGCCGCCGCAATTTGTCGAGTGCAAAAAATGCGGCCGCCGTGCCACGCGGCAGGTTTGGGTCAAGAGCCAGTATGTCTGCCCCAACTGCGGGGTGCATTTGGCAATCGGCGCCTATTATCGGCTCAGCACGGTTCTGGACCACGGGACCTTTAAAGAGCTGAACCCGGACATTGCGCCCAACGATGTGCTGCATTTTCCCGATTATCAGGAAAAGCTGGCCGCTGCTTCGGTCAAGACCGGCCTGAAAGAAGCCGCCGTTACAGCAATCGGCAGGATCGGCGGCGTGCAGGCGGTGGTCGCTGTGCTGGACAGCCGTTTTTTTATGGGCAGCATGAGCACCGCTGTTGGTGAAAAAATCACACGTGCGATTGAGTACGCTGCCGACAAGCACCTGCCGCTCATCATTTTTTCTGCCAGTGGCGGCGCACGGATGCAGGAGGGCATTTTCAGCCTGATGCAGATGGCCAAAACCAGCGCCGCGCTGGAACGGTTCAACCGCAGCGGCGGGTTGTACATCAGCGTGCTGACCCACCCCACCACAGGCGGAGTCACGGCCAGCTTTGCCAGTCTGGGTGATATTACGCTCGCCGAACCGGGGGCACTCATCGGCTTTGCCGGGCCGCGTGTCATTGAACAGACCATCGGTGAAAAACTGCCCGACGGGTTCCAGCGCAGCGAGTTCCAGCTGGAACACGGTTTTGTGGATCAGGTCGTACCGCGCACCGAGTTGAAAGAGGTCTTAACGCGGATCTTGCAGCTCCACACGCAGGGGAGGAAGCGCAGATGATCAAAGAAGTTTTGCAGCAGTTGGAACCGCTGGACGCGCAGATCGACGCGCTGTGCAGCCGTGCCGATGACGCCGAAATGGCGAGCACGACCACCCATGCGGCTGAACTGGCTGAGCTTTCCGCAGAGGAAAACACGCTTTTACAGCGCTGCACCTCGCTGACGCCGGAGGACCGCGTTTTTCTGGCCCGCCGCCCTGACCGCCCGCATATAACCGAAATGATCGACAACTTGTTTACCGACTTTTTTGAGCAGTGCGGTGACCGACAATGCAAAGAGGATGCGGCCATTTTATGCGGGATCGCACGGTTCCACGGGATGCCCGTTACCGTTTTGGGACACCGCAAAGGGACTACGCTGGAAGAAAACCTGCGCTGCAACTTTGGCATGCCGGGACCGGAGGGCTACCGCAAGGCCCTGCGCGTTATGAAACAGGCGGAAAAATTTCACCGTCCCATCATCACTTTTATTGACACTCCCGGTGCTTACCCCGGCAAGGATGCGGAAGAACGCGGCCAAGGGGAAGCCATTGCCCGCAACCTGATGGAGATGAGCGGCCTGACCGTCCCGGTGCTGGCCATTGTCACAGGCGAGGGATCCAGCGGCGGCGCGCTGGGTCTGGGCGTTGCCAACCACATTCTGATGCTGGAAAATGCCGTGTACTCCGTGCTGAGCCCTGAAGGGTTTGCCAGCATTTTGTGGAAAGATGCTTCCCGCAGCGGCGAGGCCTGCACCATGATGAAGCTGACGGCACAGGACCTGTACGCAGATGGCATTGTGGAAGAAATCATCCCCGAACCGCTGGGCGGCGCACAGCGTGGACGGCAGCTGCTTTTCAGCCGGTTGGACACTGCCATTGCGGTGCACCTTGCCGCTTTATGTAAGATGAGCGGCAAGCGCTGGCAGACCAGCGCTACAAAAAATACCGCCGCATCGGAGAAATGAGGGGCGCATGAAAGGCTTACAGCTGTTGGCTACCGGCGGGGCATTGCCCAGCCGTGTAGTGACGAACGAGGACTTGCGCCGACAGGTGGACACCAGCGATGAATGGATCACGACCCGCACCGGCATCTGCCAGCGCTATTACTGCACCGAAAACGAGGATGCCGCCACGCTGGCTATCACCGCCGCCCGTCAGGCCCTGACCCGCAGCGGTCTGGCGGCAAGCGACATTGCCTGCTGTGTTGTGGCAACGCTCTCGGCCCCGACGGCTACCCCAAGCATTGCCTGCCGCGTACAGGCTGCCTTGGGCCTGCCGGAAAACCGGCCTGCCTTTGATGTGAATGCGGCCTGTTCTGGCTTTATTTATGCCGCCGCCGCGGCCCACGGACTCCTGAGCACGCTGGGCGGGCGGTATGCGCTGGTCATTGGCTGCGAGGCACTCTCCCGCATGGTGGACCCGAATGACCGCACGACCTGTGTGTTGTTTGGCGACGGCGCGGGTGCGGCTGTTTTTGAGCTGGCCGAAAATGCCCCGTTCGCCGTAACGTTAGGCGCACGGGGCAGTGAAGCGATCCGCGCGGGCGGCCCTGCGGCCTGCGATACCGCGCCTATTACGATGGACGGCAGGGCGGTTTTCCGCTTTGCGTGGAGGCTATGCCGCGCTGTCTGCAAGCCGTGCTGGACCGCAGCCAAAAGACATTGTCTGATCTGGACTGGGTAGTCTGCCACCAGGCCAACAGCCGCATAATTGACCATTGTGTCAAAAGTTTACACGCAGAACCGTCAAAGTTTTACAAAAACATAAGCCGTCACGGCAACACCAGTGCTGCCAGCATCCCGATTGCCCTGCACGAAATGGCGGAAAGTGATCTGCTGCGACCCGGCCAGACGCTGGCCTGCATCGGCTTTGGCGGCGGGCTGACATGGGGCGGGATGCTGCTGACGTATGAGGGTAGAAAATGAAGCTGCTCAATGAAATTTTAGGTACAAAATATCCCATTATACAGGGCGGCATGGCCAATATCGCCACGGGCGAGTTTGCCGCTGCCTGTTCCAACGCCGGGGCGCTGGGGCTGATCGGCTCCGGCGGCATGGACGCGGACTCTGCGGGAAAACATCCGCCGCTGCCGCGCACTGACCGACAAGCCCTTTGGCGTGAACATCATGCTGATGCACCCGCAGGCGGATGAATTTGCCAAAATCGTGGTGGAAGAGGGCGTAAAGATCGTCACCACCGGGGCGGGAAATCCGGGAAAGTACATGGCCGCGTGGAAAGCAGCCGGTATCACGGTCATCCCCGTGGTGGCGGCAGCCATTTTGGCCAAACATCTGGAACCGCTCGGCATTGACGCCGTTATTGCCGAAGGTACCGAGAGCGGCGGCCATGTGGGCGAGATGACCACGATGGCACTTGTCCCGCAGGTCGTCGATGCCGTCCATGTGCCGGTCATCGCTGCGGGCGGCATTGCCGATGGACGAGGGCTGGCTGCTGCGCTGACATTGGGGGCGTGCGGTGTGCAGGTCGGTACCTGTCTGCTGGCGAGCACCGAGTGCCCCATCCATGAAAACTATAAAGCCGCCCTGTTAAAAGCCCGCGACAGTGATACCATCGTGACCGGGCGCATCGGCGGCACCCCTGTGCGTGTACTGAAAAACCGCATGAGCCGCGAGTATGTCCGCCAGGAAAAGGCCGGGCTGATAAAATGGCGCTGGAACGCTTTACTTTAGGCAGTCTGCGCAAGGCTGTGTTTGACGGTGACACCGAGAATGGCAGCCTGATGGCCGGACAGGCCGCAGGGCTGCTGCACGAAGTCCGCCCGGTGGAAGAAATTTTTGCCGCGATGGTAAGCGAAGCCAAAGACTGCATCGCCGGGGTGTACAAGGAGATCACCTTATGAAACTAGCATTTTTATACGCCGGGCAGGGAAGCCAGCACGCCGGTATGGGCCGGGATCTTTACGAGTCTTTCCCGGCTTTCCGCGCTGCTTTTGACGAAGCCGACGCGGCGGTGGATTTTGATTTGAAAGAAGTCTGCTTTACCGACGCAGCCGGTGTATTGAGCGAGACCCAATACACCCAGCCCTGCATGACGGCGCTTGCCGCTGGCCTTACTGCCGTACTGCGGGAGGCAGGCATCACACCGGATTATGCGGCAGGGCTGTCGCTGGGGGAGTATTCCGCCCTGGCCTGTGCGGGGGTGTTCGATGTGCAGACCGCAGTCGCTTTAACCGCCTTCCGCGGTAAGGCAATGGCTGCTGCTGCGGCGGGGCGCACCTGCGGGATGACAGCCGTTTTGGGGCTGGACGAAGCCCCCTTGCAGGCATGCTGCAATGCAGCCGCCGACGAAGGCGTTGTGCAGATCTGCAACTACAACTGCCCCGGTCAGCTGGTCATTGGCGGCGACAAGGACGCTGTCGATAAAGCTGCCGAGTTGGCGCTTGCTGCCGGGGCACGGCGCTGCCTGCCGCTGAATGTCAGCGGCCCGTTCCATACCTCATTGATGCACCCGGCAGGGGATGCACTGCGGGAAAAATGTAAGGCTGTCCGCTTTGCGCCGATACAGTTCCCTGTGCTGTTCAACTGCCTGGGACACGAGATGGAGGAAACCGACACCATTGCCGCACTGCTGGAAAAGCAGGTGCAGTCCGGCGTGCGTTGGGAGGTGACCGTCCGCCGTCTGGCAGAATTGGGCGTGGACGCCGCCATTGAGATCGGTCCCGGCAGGGCGTTGACCGGGTTTGTCAAAAAGACTGTGGGAAGTGCTATCTCGTGCTATCCGGTGGAAACTGCCGCGCAGCTGCAACAGCTGCTGCGCACCATGAAAGGAGCCTGACCATGCCGCAAACCGAAAACTTGCGCCGTGCCGCTCTGGTTACGGGCGGGGCCAAAGGCATTGGCCGTGCCATTTGCCGGGCTTTGGCCGAAAACGGCATGAACATTGCCGTCAACTATGTCGGCAGCGCTGCCGCTGCCGAGGAAACAGCCGCAGCCTGCCGCGCCCTTGGCGTGCAGGCTGTCACGCTGCAGGCGGACGTGCGCAGCCCCGAAGCATGTCAGAAGCTGGTAGAAGATACCGTTGCCGCTTTTGGGCGGATCGATGTGCTGGTCAACAACGCGGGCATTACCGCCGACAAATTGCTTCTGCGGATGACCGAAGCTGATTTTGACAATGTGCTTGCCACCAACCTGAAGGGGGCGTTTTTCTGCACCAAAGCGGCCTGCCGCTTTATGATGCACCGGCGGTATGGGCGCATCATCTGCGTCAGCAGTGTTGTCGGTCTGCACGGCAACGCGGGTCAGGCCAACTACGCGGCCAGCAAGGCGGGGCTGATCGGCCTGACGAAAAGCGCTGCCAAAGAGTATGCTGCCCGCAATATCACCGCCAACGTTGTGGCTCCCGGTTTTATTGCAACAGATATGACCGCCGTGCTGTCAGAACCGGCCCGTGCCGCAGCGGAAGCGGCCATCCCGGCAGGCAAAATCGGCCATGCCGAGGATGTTGCGGCGGCGGTGGCTTTTCTGGCAGGGGAGCAGGCCGGGTATATTACCGGGCAGGTCCTTTGCGTTGACGGCGGAATGGGAATGTGAGGTGTGCAATGGACACAAAAAAGAAACGCAGGGTCGTTATTACCGGCCTTGGTACGGTAAATCCTACCGGCAATACGGTGGCAGAAAGCTGGGCGAACATTAAGGCTGGCCGCTGCGCAGTAGGACCGATCACGGCTTTTGATACGGCTGATTTTAAAGTAAAGCTGGCCGCAGAGGTCAAGGACTTTGACCCCGCCGCGCGCATCGACAAGCGCGAAGCCCGCAAAATGGCACGCTTTACCCAGTTTGCCGTGGCCGCCGCCGACGAAGCCGTCCGCGACAGCGGCCTTGCGCTGGAAGAAATCGACCATACGCGGTTTGGTGTGATCCTTTCCAGCGGCATCGGCGGCCTGCCCACCATCGAGGAAGAACACACCCGCGGCCAGCAGCGCGGCTTTGAAAAGGTCAGCCCCTATTTTGTCCCCATGTCCATTGGCAATATGGCGGCGGGACAGATCGCCATCTGTTTTGGCTTGCAGGGCATGTGCAGCTGCCCCACCACCGCCTGTGCAGGCGGCACCAATGCAATCGGCGATGCGTTCCACCGTATCCGCGATGGATACGAGGACCGCATGCTCTGCGGCGGCAGCGAAAGCTGCATCAGCCGCTGGGCGTGGGCGGCTTTGCCAGCATGAAAGCCCTTTGCACGGCGGACGACCCGGCCCGGGCCTCGATCCCTTTTGATGCCCGCCGCAGCGGCTTTGTGATGGGCGAGGGCAGCGGCGTACTGCTGCTGGAAGAACTCGAGGCCGCCAAAGCGCGCGGTGCCAAAATTTATGCCGAGGTCGTGGGCTATGGCGCTAACTGCGACGCTACCACTTACCGCCCCGGCACCGGGCGGCGCAGGCGGTGCGGCCTGTATGCGGCTGGCGCTGGCCGACGGCGGGGTAGTGCCTGAACAGGTTGGCTACATCAACGCCCACGGAACGTCCACCCACCTGAATGACAGCTGCGAGACAACTGCCATCAAAACGGTGTTCGGCGGCCATGCGTACAAGCTGGCCGTGTCTTCTACCAAGTCGATGACCGGCCATCTGCTGGGCGGTGCAGGCGGGGTAGAGGGCGTATTTACCGCGTTGGCTCTGCACGATGCCTTTTTGCCCGCCACCGTCAATTTGCAGGAGCCGGACCCGGAGCTGGATCTGGACTATATCCCCAACCATGGGCGCGCGGCGCAGGTGGAGTATGCCATGAGCGATAGTCTGGGCTTTGGCGGCCATAACGCCTGCGTGGTATTCAAACGCTGGGAGGGATGAGGATGAACTATACGCCAAATGAGCCGCCCCGAGCCATGAGCGCGGCAGAGATCGAAGAGATCCTGCCGCACCGTTACCCGTTTGCTTTGGTGGATAGGATCCTGGACTACACCCCCGGCCAATGGGCGCGGGGCGTCAAATGCGTGACCCGCACGGAGCCGTTTTTTGAGGGGCACTTTCCGGGACACCCCGTTATGCCGGTGTGCTGATTCTGGAAGCGCTGGCCCAGACCGGGGCGGTAGCCGCGTTAAGCCTGCCGGAAAACCGCGGAAAGCTCGCCCTGTTCGGCGGCGTAAAAAACGCCCGTTTCCGCCGGCAGGTCATACCCGGCGATGTGCTGATATTGGAATGTGAGCTGATAGAACAGCATGGCCCGGTAGGCATCGGCAAGGCCACCGCATGGGTGGACGGCGTGCGCGCGGCCAACGCTGAGCTGACGTTTGTTCTCACGGATGCCTGAGGGCTGGTTTTACATGGCGGAATGTGCTATAATAAATCCACTAACCTACAGGGGGATTCTCGCTATGCTGGACCAGACATTCGGACGGGTATATACCAAATTCAAACTGCACTTCTATAAGCAGATCTTCAGTCGATTTGAGGATCGCGAAGCCACACTGACGACGGTAGAATCTTTCTGCATGGAAGTCATCATGCATTGGGCGAACCTACGATTGCGCAGTTCAGCCACATGATGAATCTTTCTACCCCCAACGCCGCCTATAAGATCAACTCACTGGTCAAAAAAGGCTATGTAGAGCGCATCCGATCCACCATCGACAAGCGGGAATACCGCCTGCGCCCGACCCAAAAGTACATTGATTACTATAACATCAGTTATTCCTACTTGCACCTTGTCATGGAGCGCGCTAAACAGCGCTTCAGTCCCGATGACCTGGCTAAATTGGAGGAAATGCTGCAAGTCGTCTCCGATGAGCTGATGCCGGAGATTCAACTGCCTGAATAATATACAAAATGTGAACCACTCCCCATGGAGCGATTCACATTTTCAGACTGTCGAAAAACTCTTGTAGGGGCGAGCATTGCTCGCCCGCACCCGTTTGCCTTGTAAGAAAACTATCCCAGAAAATGCGTTGCTGCGGTACGTTGGCGGCGACCAATGGTCGCCCCTACACACGCAATAGAGCAAGAATGCAGTTTTTTGACGGTCTGAAAAATAGCCACCTGAGATGCCGAAGGCCACGGATTTCAGATGGCTATTCCTTATGGCAATACCGCACAATTCCCGCCTAACGGCTCAAGCACCGCTCCGGCGGCTGCCGCACCTCGCTCGCCGTATCGGCACTTAGAATTATGCGGTATTGCCCTAAATAAATACCACCGGGGAGCCTTCCCGTTTCTGGGAAGTCCCCGGCGGATTTTTGTTTATATCGCGGCGATTTTGGTTTACAAGGCAACAGACACCGCAGCCGATACCGAACAGGGGGAGGAACGGCACGCCGGACACATACCCCGGCACCATCATATCATGAAAGCGCAAGTGAAGGTTTTCTTTATGGCGTTCTGCGGCTCTGCCTTAGTTGGGCGCGGTACTCGCCGGGGGTGATGCCGTACAGTGCGCGGAAACTCTTTAAAAAGCTGCTGTAATTTGCAAAACCGCTGGCGGTGCAGGCGTCCAGCACACCGGTGCCGTCGGCGAGCTCGTTGCGGCAGTGCTGCATACGCAGGTTGGTCAGATACCCGTGTATACTTTCCAGCGTGTACTCTTTGAACACGCGGGACAGGTGCTCCCGGCTGGTGTAGGTGTACTTTGCCAGCTGGGCCACGGTCAGATGCGGGTCGGTGTAGTTGGCCTGAAGGTAAGCAACCGCCTTGGCGACGAGCAGACTGGTGGCCGAGGGCGGCGGGGCATTGTGCCGCCGGGTCACAACTTGGCTGATAAGCAAAATCAGCTCCGTGACCTCGCAACATTGCACGGTATCACGTATTTTTTCATCGAGATACATGGTCTGGGCCATCCGCTCCAGCAGACCGCGGAAGTCCCACTGCGTGACGGCGTCAGTGTCCAGAATGACAGGATTCCCCGACCAGACATGCCGCGGCAGGCCGCTTTGCGCCCAGGCACGCTCCCAGATGCCGGGAGCTATCTGCACGACGAGTCGCTCCGAGGTCGTGTCCGTGATGTTGAACTTGCCGGAGTGGTACATCTCGCCCGGAAACAGTATCAGCTCCCCCAGGTGCAAATCGTAGACACTGCCGTCGACGGAGTAGCGCACGCTGCTGCCCGCCACCGGCAGTATCATCTCATAATACGGGTGGGAGTGGACCACCGACTGGACATTCTCCCGGTTTGTATACAGGCCCACGACAACCTGACCGTCCTGCAGGGCGGCACTGGCATCCTCCTGCGTCAGAATGGAATCCACGTAATGCGGCATTTTTTGCAGGATCATGAGCGACTCCTCCTGTCAAATTTTGTCTTTACCACGATTATATCACATTTTGCGACATTTGCATTACAAATACGGAAGAAATTTTGTGAAGAATTTGTTATCATAAAGGCGAAGAAGGGCACAATGCGCGGATTGAACAAAATATATTATGCAATTTTGTACAATATGCACATTGCCTGCCAAATAACAAGTTCCACCATTCAATTATATGCAATATATGCAAAAAAAGGAGAAAATCTATGAAAGTGTGCTACACCGGCGGCGCTGTCAAGGACTGCGGAAGCTATTATTCCGTAGCCACCAACGCTGTAGAGCTGCGCATCTGGTTCTTGACCGACGATATACTGCGCATCCGCGCGGGCTTTGACGGCGACTGGGATGAAGCTCCTACAGCCTGACCATGACCGCATGGGAGTCCCGCACCGACGAGCTGATGAAGGACTGCCGCAAGCGCGTCCAGTCCGCCGCCGCAGCCCTGACCGACGGC
>ENA-OQCF01000683-OQCF01000683.1-human-gut-metagenome-genome-assembly--contig:-NODE-683-length-12705-cov-2.079981_pt1 | contig 12705 bp, 10 predicted proteins | sample MGYA00242756_ERZ504573 | MGnify/ENA primary metagenome ERZ504573 (study PRJEB26092, sample SAMD00036240) | human gut metagenome | host: Homo sapiens | study: EMG produced TPA metagenomics assembly of...
ACATGCCTATATCAATGTCATAATCAGTACCATTATCTCTACGAAGCGTGCGGATGATTTTATTGTGGCGATGTGCAACCTTATCCAGCGCTTGACCATCGACTCGCTGCATATCGTGGGCGATATATACGACCGCGGACCGGGTGCGCATATTATCATGGATACTCTCTGTGATTATCATAATTTCGACATCCAATGGGGTAACCACGATATTCTGTGGATGGGTGCCGCATCGGGTAATGATGCTTGTATAGCCAACGTAATCCGTATGTCGATGCGCTATGCTAATTTAGCAACGCTGGAGGATGGTTATGGCATCAATCTGTTGCCGCTTGCAACGTTTGCCATGGATACCTATGCGGATGACCCTTGCACCATCTTTGCACCGAAAATGAACTTTGCCGATGCGGAATACAATGAGAAGACCTTGCGGCTGATTACACAGATGCATAAGGCGATTACGGTTATCCAGTTGAAACTGGAAGCGGAAATCATCAGCCGTCGTCCTGAGTTCGGTATGGAGAACCGGAAACTGCTGCATCTGGTGGATTTCGAGCGTGGTGTGTTTGTATACGAAGGCAAGGAATATCCGTTGCGCGATGTGAATTTCCCCACCGTAGACCCGGCGGACCCGTATCGTCTGTCGGACGAAGAGCGCGAACTGATGCACCGGATTCATTCTTCTTTCATGAACAGCGAGAAGATGAAGAAGCACATGCGCTGCTTGTTTACGTATGGCGGCATGTATCTGGTGTGCAACAGTAACCTGCTTTATCATGCTTCCGTGCCTCTGAATGCGGACGGCAGTTTTAAACATGTCCGCATCGGCCAAAAGGAATACTGGGACGTAAGTTGCTGAAAAAGACCGACCAGCTGATACGTACCGCTTACTTTGACGAGGACGGTTCGGACGAGAAACAGTTTGCACTGGATTATGTCTGGTACATGTGGTGCGGACCGGATGCCCCTTCCTTCGATAAAGACAAGATGGCTACCTTTGAACGCTATTTGTGGCCGACAAAACATTGCATAAGGAGACGAAAGGGCATTACTATGCTTTGCGCAACGAGGCTGAGGTGTGTGACCGCATTCTTGAAGAGTTCGGCGTGAAGCCGGGGCCACATTCGCATATCATCAACGGACATGTACCGGTAAAGACCATTAAAGGTGAGAAACCCATCAAAGCGGATGGTAAGCTGCTGGTGATTGACGGTGGTTTTTCAAAAGCCTATCAGCCGGAAACGGGAATTGCGGGATATACGCTGGTATATCATTCCCACGGCTTGCAGTTGGTGCAGCATGAGCCGTTCCAGAGCCGTCAGAAAGCCATTGAAGAAGGGCAAGACATCAAGTCTACAACCCTGGTTGTCGAATTCAATTCGCAGCGTATGATGGTGAAGGATACGGATAAAGGAAGTGAACTCGTTACGCAGATTCAGGATTTGATGAAACTGCTGGTGGCGTATAGGACGGGGCTGATTAAGGAGAAACAATAATTTATAATTTCAGTATCGTCACCCCGCCCTCTACAATGATTCCTTTGTCATAGGTTTTCCCTTGGGTGTAGTAGCGGCTGCCGCCATAACCGCCGGTGAGGAATATGCCAAAGCGCTCGGTCAGGTGGTATTCCAGATTGACACGTGCCTGGAGGGCATAGAGACGTGCCGGAATGCCGTAGTCCTTGTTCTTGAAGGTTTCTATATGTTGGTATCCCAGATCTCCGCTGATGAACAGCTGTTTGTAGAGCGGTAATTCAAGACCGGCACGGTAGAAGAGGGAAGCGGAAAACTTATCGCCGAAATCCAGATACTGGGTACCGCCGCCGAGGATGGTATAGAAGAGCCGGTTCTTGAAACGGGCACCTACATTCAGCTTGGTGGCATTACCACCGAAAAACATCAGTTGAACTTTTGTTTGGGGATTGGCATTGACTAATCCCAACTGGAAGCCGTCTAATTTTTCTTTGTAGTAGTTGAATAGACCTATTTGAAGTCCCTTTGGCGCGTATAGCCATATTGGCAGCACCTATTTGTAATTCCTCGGGCTGTACCACCCACCACATTGCCCAGGCCGGAAACCTGAACACCGGTCATATCTCCGGCAGTGATGTTGGCAAGGGCAGACATCTGCATGCCATTCAAGTCTTCACCGATTACGCTTAGCAGGCCGGCTCCTGAAAATCCTTTGAAATTTCCACCGGAAATATTGGCGAGTCCGGCAAAGTGTATGCCGGAAGCACCTTCTCCGCTGATATTCAACAAGCCGCCTATGGAGGCGCCACGATTATAGTCCCCACTGATGTTTGCCAGACCGGAAATAATGATGCCTTGCGCATGATTTCCGTTGATACCTACCAGTCCCGAAACGGATACTCCGATAAGGTTGTTACCATTGATGTTGGTAATTCCTGCTATCTGCACGCCTCGCATGCTTCCCCCCACCATATTTGACAGACCTGCCATCTGTACACCGTTCACATCCCTGCCGGTTACACTGCCAAGAATATTCATGCCGAGACCATTCAGACGGTTCATGGAGGAGAACACACCCAGATTGAAGCAGGTGCTTCCTACGGTGTCAGTCCGCTGTGTGGAGATGTTTTTCCATAAGGAGATATTGATACCTACCGGGCATGGTCTGTTCGTGGAGAGTGTTGTTTCCGGAAAGTATTTTCGGAGGATTTCTGAATCGTGTCCGGCTGTACGCTGCCCGGATTATGTTCTTGGGCAAGAGTTGTCCCTGCAATGAGCAGGGATGTAAAGAAGAATAAAAGGAGTTGTTTCATATTGGTTGAACCCTATTGGCTTTATCCTTTGGCCTCCTGATACAAGAAGCGCTTGATAGATTTCTTCGGCGTTTTTTCAAATTCTTCAGGATAGATTTTCATTTTGAATATCTGGCTGTATGCGGGCAGTTCTGCATTCAGTGCCACACGGTTTTCCTCCATGACGCGTTCGATGTCGTCATTGTTCAGCCATGGGCAAAGGCATCATCGAAGTCGGGATAAACCAGACCTACCAGTTCTCGTTCTGCTGCACGATGATGCTTTCGGCTACGTACGGCATATTGTTCAGTTTGTCTTCTATCTCTTCCGGGTAGATATTCTGACCGCTCGGGCCGAGGAGCATGTTCTTGCTGCGTCCCTTGATGCTAATGTTGCCTTCGGCATCCATCAGGGCAAGGTCTCCGGTGTGCAGCCAGCCGTCTTTGTCGAGTACCTGCACGGTGGCTTCGTCGTTCTTGTAGTAACCCAGCATGACATTGGGACCACGGCAGACAATCTCTCCCGGAATGTTTTCGGGATCGGATGATAGGATTTTCACCTCCATACGCGGTGCGGCCTTTCCGCAAGAACCGGGTTTGAAGCGGGTCCAATCCTCGTAACAGATAATGGGGCCGCATTCCGTCATTCCATAGCCTACCGTATAGGGGAAATCTATCATCTTTAAGAACTGCTCCACTTCCTGGTTGAAGGCAGCTCCTCCTACAATGATTTCTGTAAAGTTTCCGCCAAAGGCTTGAATCATCTGGTCGCGTACGGTCGCTTTTATCTTGTCGTTAATGATGGGTACTTTCAGCAACAGCTTCATGGCGGGAGTTTCCAGCTTGGGCAGTACACTCTTCTTTATAATCTTTTCGATAATGAGCGGAACAGCCACAATCAGGTTAGGCTTCACTTCGGTGAAAGCCTGGAAAATGATTTTGGGGCTGGGCATGCGAGTGAGGAAGAATATGTGGCAACCTACGGCGAATTCATACAGAAACTCGAATGCAAGTCCGTACATATGTGCCATTGGCAGCATGGAGACAATCTTGTCACCGGCTTTCAGCGGCAATACTTCGAAAGCAAAAGTGGTGTTTGACCAAAGGCTGCGGTAGGGCAGCATCACTCCTTTGGAGTAACTGGTGGTGCCGGATGTATAGTTGATGACCGCCAGTTCGTCGGGCTGGTCTTTGTGATAACTGACATGTTCCTTGCGGAAGTTCTTGGGGTATTTCTTACCGAACATTTCGTTGAGATGTTCGCGGGCATAGTCCAACTTTTCGCTGCGGGAGACAAGAATGTAGAAGTCTGCCATCATCATGATGCCCTCCAGCAGCGGCATGGCACTTTCGTTGAGGTTTTCCCAAACCTGGTCGCCTACGAAAAGCAGTTTGGCTTCGGAATGGTTCACGATGTTGTGTACATTGTCTGCCTTGAACTCGTGAAGGATGGGGACGATTACCGCACCGTAGGTCAATGTCGCGAGGAATGTTACGCCCCAGTGGGAACTGTTGCGGCCACAGACGCAATCTTATCGCCTTTCTTGATGCCGCTTGCCTCGAAAATGATATGCAACTTTTCTATTTTGCGGGCTACGTCCTTATATTGTAGGGTTGCTCCCTTGTAGTCGGTCAGAGCGTCTAAATCCCAATTTTCCTTTATGCTATTCTCTATATAGGCGATAAAACTTTGTTCCATGATATTTAATTGCACATTTGATTGAAAATTGTGCAAATATAAGGGTTTATATATAGAAAGCAAACTTTTATAAGGAAAATAGTTTTTATGGCGGCTATTTGCTAAAACTCGACAGTTATACCTAAAGTAGGCAGGATAGTGCCGCTTTCCTGCTTGAGGTATTTCATTTTATAGCGCTGTTCGGCAACAGGAGCGGACGGATTTTCGATGATGCCCGTACTCATTATCACATCCGGCTGTTTCAGTTTGTTGCCGGTGATATTCTGTATGTCCAGGTAGATTCCTATCATGCAGTGATGGAAGTAGAAGGACTTGTCCACACGCAAGTCTAACTGGGCAAAGTTGGGCAGCCGCCCGGTATTATAGTACGCATAGTCGTAGTAGGGCTGTCCTTTGGCATCCCATGCTTCTACGAGTGATGATTTGTCTTCATCATAGGGAGTGTAGGGGCTGCCGCCTATATAGCTTAGCTTGCCTCCTATGCTCCAGCGCCGGGGCAGGTTGTATGTACCGCTCATGTTGAGTATGAAACGGTTGTCCCAGGCAGATGGAATGAAGTCTTCATTTGAACGGTTGCGGTATTCGCTGCGGTATAAGGTGAAGGAGGATACGAGATTGAACTTGCCGGATGCCTGCCAGCGGAACATGGTTTCCAGTCCGTAGGCCCTGCCGCTGGCTGTAGGGACGAGTGCTTCATTGCCGGTGACACCGTAATCGTTTCCTTTGCATGCCAACGGAATGTTGTCTTGAAGGGAAAGTGGCATACGGCTGTAACGCTTGAAGAAACCTTCTGCAGAAACCATGAACCGGTCTTGCAGGTGCCAGTCCAGACCGAGGCTACTTTCAAAGACCTGCATGTACTTCAGGCCTTTGTTGAGATATTGCTCTTCATTGTCTTTATATCCCAAAGCGGTGTAGGGAGGCAATTGGTGGTAGAGGCCGGTACTTCCGCTCAGGGTCCATTGTTCCGAGAGTTTGTAGGATGCAGAGAGGCGTGGGGAGAACTGTTTCCATAGCTGCCGCATCTTTCGGTTGTAAGTGTTGCCGTCCATACGGATACCGGCGGAAAGGGCGAGACGCTTGTCGGCGGTGGTATAGTCGGAAGAGAAGAAAGCACCCCAGCCGAAGATGTTGAGTGAGGTTTCGTAGATGGAAAGCGTACCCGAATGACTGCCGTATAGTCTTTGCCGGCTGTGGTTTGTATAGATGGAGTTGTTCAGTTCTGCTCCTTCTTTTAGGGTCCATGCTCCCAAGCGCGTCTGGTTTTCAAAACGCAGGGTGGTCTTTTGCTCTGTGGAGCGTAGGCGCAGGGTCAGGTTGTCTTCGGAAGAGTCATCGTTGTTGCGGTATTTCAGATTGCGGTTGTTCAGGTAGTTATGGCTCAGTATAAGGGATTGCACGTGTCTTCCATTGTAGTGTCTGTAAGAGGCTCCGAGAGTGAATGTTTCCTGATGGATGGTGGGAGATAGCTGAGCAGATATTCGGCATCTTCTCCTTTTTCATCGGTATTCAGTTTCATCTTGTCAATGCCTACGAGACCAAGCAGGGTCAGCTCGCTGTGCTTGTTGAAACGGGTTTTTGTTTTGAATTGTCCGTCAATGAAATTGGGCAGGAAGGGCAGTCCCAAAGCCTTGAACAAAAGTTGCAGGTAGGACTGGCGTGCAGAGAACAGATAAGTGGTGCGTTGTCCCAGGTGTCCTGCTCCGCTGAGCGAGACTTCTGATGCACCGATGGTGGCTTTGAACGCCTGCTTGTCCGGATTGCCGTCCTTGAGGCGGAAGTCGAGGACGGAACTCAAGGCTCCGGAGCGGTTGGCGGGGAAGGCGCCCGTATAAAATGTAATCTCGCGTATCAGGTCGGCATTGACAATGCTTACCGGTCCTCCGGATGCACCTTGAGTGGCAAAGTGGTTGATGTTGGGAATTTCGATGCCATCCATATAAAAGCGGTTTTCGGAAGGAGAACCGCCCCGAACAATCAAGTCGTTTCGATAGCCGATGGGAGAGAAAGAGACACCGGGATAGGAGCGTACGATGCGCGAGACATCCCGGTTGGCTCCGGGACTTTTCTCTATTTCCTGCAGGCCGATGATACGCATGCTGACCGGGCTTTCGATACTTCGCCGGAAGGGGGAAGGCATCACCACTACTGTGTTCAGCAGATTGGCATCCTCTTCCATCTCTATCTCAATGAACGGAGTTGAGGCTGAAACGATATATTCGGGGGTGGAAACAGTCTGGTATCCTATGCAGGATGCCTCAAGGCTATAAATGCCTGGAGGCACCTGCTCTATCTTGAATGTGCCGAGTGAATCGGTGGAAGCCCCTTTCCCGGGGATACCGGCAACGAAAACGTTGGCGTAGGCACGGGTTGTCTGGACTGTCTGTCGATGACTTTGCCGCGAACGGAATAGGTCACGGGAACCATCATGGCATGTACGGTTGCTGATACCTGATAAAAGTATCAGCAATATAAACAATATAGCTCCCACCTTGTGCCGCATGACATTCATGGCTAATCAGACGTCACTAATTACTTTCCCAAGTACCATCGGTACATGCGTTGCACACCTTCCTCGATATCAATCTTATGATGCCATCCCAATGCATGTAACTTGCCGGGATCGGTCAGTTTGCGCATGGTGCCGTCGGGTTTGGAAGTGTCGAAGGTCAGCCGGCCTTGATAACCTACGGTGTTGACAATCAGTTCTGCCAACTGGCGGATAGTGATTTCCTTGCCCGTACCGATATTGATGTGGCAGTTGCGGATTTCCTTGTCGTCCGGCTTGAAGGTATCTTTGAAGTCGACGTGTTCCATGACGAAGACGCTGGCATCTGCCATCTCCTCGCTCCAGAGGAATTCGCGCAAGGGGGTGCCGGTACCCCATAATCTCACTTCTTCTTCGCTGATGCCGTATTTCCGGAGGATATTCAGAATGTCCTCTTTGCTGCTGTCGCCGTTGATGCCTTCTACCGGACGCAGGTTCATGTCGTGGCGTACGGCATTCCAGTCGCCTTGTTTCAGGCAGTGGGCAAGGTGTATCTTGCGTATCATGGCGGGGAGCACGTGGCTGCGTTCCAGGTCGAAGTTGTCGTTGGGGCCGTAAAGGTTGGTGGGCATCACGGCAATGTAGTTCGTACCATATTGAAGATTGAAGCTTTCGCACATTTTCAGTCCAGCTATTTTGGCGATGGCATAGGGCTCGTTCGTGTATTCCAGCGGAGAAGTGAGGAGTGCGTCTTCTTGCATCGGCTGTTCGGCATTACGGGGATAAATGCAAGTACTGCCAAGAAAGAGAAGTTTTTTCACTCCGTGGCGGAAGCTTTCACCGATGACGTTCTGCTGTATCTGCAGGTTCTTGTAGATGAAATCGGCACGGTAGATACTGTTGGCCATAATGCCACCCACAAAGGCGGCGGCAAGGAATACATATTCGGGCTGCTCCTCATCGAAGAAGCGGCGTACAGCAACTCCGTCGAGCAGATCGAGTTCTTTGTGGGTCTTGCCGATGAGATTGGTGTATCCTTTCTCCTGAAGATTTTTCCAGATGGCAGAACCTACCAGTCCCCGGTGGCCTGCTACATATATTTTGGCATTTTTGTCTAACATTATTGTCTGAAAGTTTAATAGTTCATTCAAAGCTCTTTGCTTCTTAAATACAGTTTCTTCACAAATTTCATGTCGTGCTCTGCCATGATGCGTACCAACTCTTCAAAACTGGTCTGCCTCGGATTCCATCCCAGCAGTGTTTTTGCTTTGGTGGGGTCGCCCAGCAATTGTTCCACTTCGGCAGGCCGGAAATATTTGGGGTCGACTTCCACGAGGACTTTTCCGGTCTGTGTGTCGATACCCTTCTCATCCACTCCCTGGCCTTCCCAGCGCAGAGTGATGCCTACCTCCCGGAATGCCAGTGTCGCAAATTCGCGTACGGTATGCATTTCTCCGGTGGCAATGACGAAGTCTTCGGGGGTGTCGTGCTGCAGGATGAGCCACATGCACTCGATGTAGTCTTTGGCATATCCCCAGTCGCGCCGGGCATCCAGATTGCCCAGATACAGCTTGTCCTGGAAGCCTTGGGCGATGCGGGCAGCCGCCAGTGTGATTTTTCTTGTCACGAAGGTTTCACCTCGGCGTTCGCTCTCGTGGTTGAAGAGTATGCCGTTTACAGCAAACATGCCATAGCTTTCGCGGTAGTTCTTTGTAATCCAAAAGCCATATTGTTTGGCTACGCCATAAGGACTGCGGGGATAGAACGGGGTTGTCTCGCTTTGCGGCACTTCCTGTACTTTTCCGAAAAGCTCGGAAGTGGAGGCCTGGTAAATGCGTGTCTTCTTTTCCATACCGAGAATGCGTACGGCTTCGAGCATGCGCAGGGTGCCTACGGCATCGGTTTCGGCGGTATATTCGGGCACGTCGAAGGATACTTTGACATGGCTTTGGGCGGCAAGGTTATATATTTCGTCCGGCTGCACACTCTGGATGATACGGATGAGAGAGCTGGAGTCTGTCATGTCTCCATAGTGCAGGTTAATGGTACGTTTCTGTTTCATGTCGCGTACCCACTCATCGAAGTAGAGGTGTTCGATGCGGCCGGTGTTGAAAGAGGAAGAGCGACGCAGGATACCGTGCACTTCATATCCTTTCTGCAGGAGGAATTCGGCAAGGAACGAGCGTCCTGCCCGGTAATGCCGGAGATAAGGGCTTTCTTCATAATGTATGCTTTTTGTTATTATGTCTTTTCGGACTGCAATATTCGTTATTTTCCACGAGATGGCAAAATATAAACTATTTCTTTCCCATCACTTTGTCGATAATCAGTGCGATTGCCCCGTCGCCCGTCACATTGCAGGCAGTGCCGAAGCTGTCCATCGCTATGTATAGTGCGATCATCAGCGCTTGTGCCGACTCGTCGAAGCCCAGCATGGATTGCAGGATGCCCAGTGATGCCATGATGGCGCCTCCCGGTACCCCGGGAGCGGCCACCATAGTGATGCCCAGCATGAAGATGAATCCTGCAAATAGAGGGAAATCATGGGGCATGCCTTGCATTATCATCAGTGCCAGGGCGCATGCCACAATCTTCAATGTGCTGCCCGACAGATGGATGGTGGCGCAAAGTGGGATGACGAATCCGGCAATATCGGCAGAGACGCCGTTCTTCCGACTCTGCTCCAATGTTACGGGGATAGTGGCGGCACTGGATTGAGTGCCCAAAGCCGTGAAGTAGGCAGGTATCATCCGTCCCAGTAGTTTGAGAGGGTTCTTGCGGACAAACAGTGCCGCAATGCTGTATTGGAATACCAGGAGAAAGATGTGAAGCAGGAAGATTACACCGATAATCTTAATAAAGACCATCAAGATGCCGAATACTTGTCCACTGTGCGTCATGTTGAGGAAAATGCCGAAAATATAGATGGGAAGCAGCGGCAATATCACTGCACTGATCATGCGGATGACAATCTCTTGAAAATCGCGTGCCGCATTTTTCAGTACCTCACTTTTCAGATGAGCCAGACCCAGCCCCAGTGTGAAGGCAAGTACGAGTGCGGTCATAACATTCATCAAGGGCGGGATGCCCACGGAAAAATAGGGAAGAATGCCTTGAGATTCACTGACTTTTTTCTAACGGTACCCCGGTTTCTATGAGGGAAGGAAATACCGCCATACCGGTGAAGTAGGAGAGAAAACCGGAGAATAGAGTAGCTCCGTAAGCAATGAGTGCCGTAACGACCAGCATCCGTCCGGCTCCTTTGCCGATGTCAGCAATGGCAATCGTGACCAGTCCCACAATGATGAGGGGGATGGAGAAGTTCAGGAATTCACTGAAAATGGCATTGAAGGTTACGAACAGCCGTACCAGCGAAGCCGGTAGAAATTTCCGAAAAGTATACCTAAGATAATGGCAATGATGATGCGTGGCAATAATCCGATGTGGAAGTTCTTCATGAGCATTGGTTTTCTTTCTGGTTGAAAAATAGGCTTTCGCTGACAAAAGTACTATTTTATTTTCGTAATTCATACGAACAAATGCTGTTAGCATTTTGTTTCCATATAAAGACAAAATTTACATGAATATGAAGAATTTAAATAAAACAGACATTGGACTTATCGGTCTGGCAGTTATGGGCGAGAATTTGGCCCTCAATATGGCAGATAAGGGATGGAATGTTTCGGTATATAATCGTACGGTTCCGGGAGTGGAAGAAGGGGTGGTGGAACGTTTTTGTGAACGGCCGCGCCAAAGGGAAAAAAATTGAAGGCTATACAGATATAGCCGAATTTGTAATTTCCATTGCCATACCCCGCAAAATAATGATGATGGTTCGTGCTGGCAGTGCGGTGGATGAGCTGATGGAACAGCTGTTTCCCCATTTGTCCGAAGGGGATATCCTGATTGACGGTGGCAATTCCAATTATGAGGACACCAACCGGCGTGTGGCATTGGCCGAAAAGAAAGGCTTCCGTTTTGTGGGAGCCGGAGTTTCCGGTGGAGAGGAAGGAGCACTGAACGGCGCGTCTATCATGCCCGGAGGCTCTGAAAGTGCCTGGCCTGAGGTGAAGCCTATCCTGCAGAGTATTGCGGCAAAAGCATCTGACGGTACTCCGTGCTGCCAGTGGATTGGTCCTGCCGGTTCCGGTCATTTCGTCAAGATGATACATAACGGTATCGAATATGGAGATATGCAGCTTATTGCCGAAGCTTATTGGGTGATGAAGAATCTGCTGGGTCTGGACAATGGACAGATGGCGGAAATCTTTGCTGATTGGAATGAGGGCAAGTTGCGTAGCTATCTCATTGAAATTACCGTCAACATACTGCGTCATAAGGACAAATCAGAAGGTTACCTGATAGATAAGATATTGGATACTGCCGGACAGAAAGGTACGGGCAAGTGGTCCGTTATCAATGCGATGGAGCTGGGCATGCCGCTGGGGTTGATTGCTACGGCTGTGTTCGAACGTAGTTTGTCGGCACAGAAGGGCTTGCGTGAAACGGCTTCCAAGCAATTTGTATGCCGACGCTCGCAGGCAGTGTACAACAAGTCGGAGATGGTGAAGGATATCTATTCCGCACTCTATGCTTCCAAATTGGTGTCATATGCTCAGGGATTTGCTGTGTTGCAGCGTGCATCCGACGCTTTTGCCTGGAACCTCGATTTGGCATCCATCGCCCGCATGTGGCGGGGTGGCTGCATCATCCGTAGTATTTTCCTGAACGACATAGCTACGGCTTTCGAGGCTAAAGACAAGCCCAAACATCTGCTGTTGGCACCTTATTTCAAAAATGAAATGCAGCTGCTGCTTTCCGGCTGGAAACATCTGGTGGCACAATCCATGAAAGAGGAACTTCCGGTACCTGCATTCTCGTCCGCCTTGAATTATTTCTATTCGCTGGTGTCTGCCAAGTTGCCTGCCAATATGATTCAGGCGCAACGTGACTATTTTGGTGCGCATACCTTTGAAAGGACAGACGAGTTGCGTGGACAGTTTTTCCATGAAAATTGGACGGGACACGGAGGAGATACGAAATCGGGTACATACAATGTGTGAGAAAGGGGAGAAGATGATGAAGAAATTAGTGATTGTTATATTCGGTGCTTCGGGTGACTTGACGAAGCGCAAACTGATGCCGGCGCTCTATACTTTATATAGTGGCGGGCGGTTGCCGGAAGGATTCTCCATTCTGGGGATAGGACGCACCGAGTATACGGATGCCCGTTACCAAGAATATATAATGGGTGAATTGGGTAAGTTTGTAGCTTCCAAAGAGCAGGTGGAAGATAAAATGAAGGATTTTTGCAGCCATCTGCATTACCAGACTTTGGACCCTGCCGAGGTTGAAGGCTATCATCTGCTGGACGGACGTTTACAAGAGTTTACCGGTGAGAAGAAACCGGACAACCTGCTGTTCTATCTGGCTACTCCACCTTCCTTGTACGGTGTCATTCCCTTGCACTTGAAGGCGGCCGGTCTGAACCGTCCTGATACGCGTATCATCGTTGAAAAGCCGTTCGGTTACGATTTGGAGTCGGCCAGAAAGCTGAATAGCATTTATGCTTCCGTTTTCAAGGAGCATCAGATTTATCGCATCGACCATTTTCTGGGTAAGGAAACGGCGCAGAACATTCTCGCCTTCCGTTTTGCCAACGGAATCTTCGAACCGCTATGGAACCGTAATTATATAGACTATGTGGAGATTACAGCCGTAGAGAATTTGGGTATCGAAGGACGTGGCGGATTCT